>ERZ1034976.842-NODE-842-length-26696-cov-65.069554_pt1 | contig 26696 bp, 21 predicted proteins | sample MGYA00520623_ERZ1034976 | MGnify/ENA primary metagenome ERZ1034976 (study PRJEB33766, sample SAMN09781774) | gut metagenome | biome: gut microbiome | host: Homo sapiens | place: Madagascar | study: EMG produced TPA metagenomics assembly of the PRJNA485056 data... | reverse complement strand
TGCCGGTGGGCGGCGCGTCCACCCACGCGGTCATCTCGGCGCACCGCGGCCTGCCAAGCGCAAAGTTTACGCGATAGACCGAACAAAAACGACACCCCTTGCCCCCTGTGCAAAACGCAGGGGGGCGGCAAGGGGCAGAAAAGAAAGGGGCTTTTTCCATGAAAAAAGTAATGAAGAAACTCATGGCTGCACTGCTGGCAGTTGCCATGGTGTGCGCCATGGCGATCCCGGCGTTTGCAGACGACACTGAGGAGGACCTCAACGAAAAACACGAATACACCGCTTTCCAGATCTTCACGGGTGATGTTAAGGGTAATAATATTGATGACTTTAAGATTTCCAACGCAAAGTGGGGCGAAAGCATCACTAATCCTACCGAGTTTCTGGCGCAGTTGACGGAAGATCTTACCATCGGCGGTGAGTTTAAAACTAATTTCACTCCTCAGGAAGCTGTTGCGGTTATCAGCCGATGGGGTGATTCCGATGATAACAGCATCGCTTTTGCGCGTTGTGTATGCAACTATCTCTACTCGAATGGAGACCCGAAACCCGTCATTCAAGGTCTTCACACCGGTGGCATCAAAGTTCCAAATCCAGGTTATTATCTGATCGTTGATACTTCCCCCTTTGACGAAGACGATTCCTATCATGCCTACAATTCCTTCCTGCTGAAAGTTACCAAAGCAGACTATGTCTTTAACATTAATTATAAGGTTGTAAAGCCCACTGTTGAGAAGGAAGTCCACGACAACGACAACAACGACATTAGCTCTGCTGGTAACAATGACGGTTGGGGCAGTTCCGCTGACCATGCGATCAACGAAAAGTTCCAGTTCAGGCTGATCGCTAAGTTGCCCGCAAGCAAAGACAATGGCCGTGCTTACGATTACTATAAGAAGTACACTGTTTGCTTCAATGATACTCTGTCTGACGGCATTACCTTTGACAAATTGGATAAGGTGGAAATCGCAAATGTCGATGGCGTTAATCCACAAGTGATTAATGCTGCTAACTATACACGTAATCCGAACGGTTCTCAGTCCTTCAAACTGAGCATTGATGATGTCAAGACCTGTGCCCGTGCCGCTAATCTTGATTTGAATAAGGGCGCTACTATTACGGTCACCTATACTGCACACCTGAACGAAACGGCCTATGTCAATACTGCAGGCGGTGATACTAAAAACAAGAATAGTGTTTATCTCCAGTATTCCAACAATCCCAGAATCGACACATCCCTTGATCATACTCACGAAAGCGAAGTCTGTGTGTACACCTACCAGCTGAACAACACCAAGTATCACGATGATGATACCCCGGGCAACGAGTTGGCGGGCGCTGGCTTCCGTCTGTACAGCGATGAAGCTTGCACTCCGGAACAGGAAGTAAGGCTCTACAAAGAAGGCAACTTCTACTTCCCCATCAAAGACGCAACCGGTAAAACCGCTGTCGAGATGACCTCTGACGATAAAGGTCAGTTCAATGTCAAGGGTCTGGACGCCGGTACTTACTACCTGAGGGAGACCACCACTCCTAAAGATTACAGTGCCTGTCCCGATACTACAATCGTCATTTCTGCAACGCACGACGTATACAATGTTTCTCTGTCCGGTAACCTGAGTAATAAAATCATCAACAACAAAGCCGGCGGCATTACCCTGCCCAGCACCGGCGGCATCGGCACTACCATCTTCTATGTGGTCGGCGGCGGCCTGATGGCTGCTGCAGCCATCCTGCTCATTACCAAAAAGCGCATGGAGAACCACTAAGTTCTCCTTTTCCCCTGCACAGAGCGGGGCTGTAAAGCCCCCTGCTCTGATCCTGAAACTATAACGTTAGGGAGTAGCCCATGAAAAAGAACAAAAGCACCATTATACTGATCCTCGTCTTTTTCGTGGGTCTATCCGTGATGTTATACCCCACCATCAGCGATTACGTCAACCAGCGCAACCAGTCCCGCGCGGTGGCAAGCTACGCGCAGGACGTGGACAACATGACCGATGCGGATTACAGCGCCTACTTTGACGCCGCCGATGCCTTTAACGCACAGGTGGCCGCCAACGAAAACGCCCTTTACCGCCCGGATCAGCTTACCGGCTACAACGAAACGCTGGATATTACCGGCACCGGCATTATGGGTTACATCACCATCTCCAAAATCGGCGTGGAGCTGCCCATCTACCACGGCACCGACGACAGCGTATTGCAGATCGCCGCAGGCCACCTGGAGGGCACCAGCCTGCCGGTGGGCGGCGCGTCCACCCACGCGGTCATCTCGGCGCACCGCGGCCTGCCCAGCGCAAAGCTGTTTACCAACCTCGACCAGCTGGAAGTGGGCGATACCTTTACCATCACCGTGCTGGACCGGGTGCTCACCTACGAGGTGGACAAAATCTCCATCGTGCTGCCCACCGAGACCGACGAGTTGAAGATCGCCGAAGGCAAGGACTACGTCACCCTGATGACCTGCACCCCCTACGGCATCAATACCCACCGCCTGCTGGTGCGCGGCCACCGCGTTGAGACCCCGGATCAGTACAAGCGCATCCGCGTTACCGCCGAGGCACTTAAAATTGAACCGATCATCGTTGCGCCCGTTATGGCGCTGCCCATGCTGCTGATCCTGCTGATCGGTATGCTGATTTCCACACGCAAACCCAAGAAAACGAGAGGTGAAGAACATGAAAAGCATTGATTTGCGTCATCGTCTGGCGGCTGTTCTGCTGGCTATGTGCCTTGTGGTATGCTGCGCCCTGCCGGCGTTTGCCACCAGTGCCAACATTGTACTGGGGCGTCTGGGCTCACTCCACGTCCGTCTGTACGACACCCACAACGATGTGCCCCTGCGCGGCGGCGAGCTGACCCTGTATCAGGTGGCCTCGGTCAAGCGCACCAACGGCAACCTGTACTTTGACTATACCGGCGATTTTGCGGGCTGCGGTGTGGTGCTGGGCGACCTTTCCGACAGCACACTGGCTGACCAGCTGGTAAAGTATCTGCCCGCAGTGCCCGCCATTGCCGCCCAGCAGGACGTGAACGAAGAGGGTTACGCCGACATTACCAAGCTGCCGCAGGGTCTGTACTTGGTCGTGCAGACCGAGGCATCCCACGGCTACGAGGCCATCAAGCCCTTCCTTGTGTCCATCCCCATGCCCGATGGCGACAACTGGATCTACGATGTGGACGCCACCCCCAAGGTAGGTGCCACCATCCCGGAAACGCCGGACACGCCCGATAAGCCGGATGTTCCGGACACCCCGGATAAGCCCGGCACACCGGACACCCCCGATACTCCGGAGCAGCCGGATAACCCCGACACCCCGGTAAGCCCGGACAGCCCGGATACTCCCGTGAGCCCCGGCACGCCGGATAACCCGGTAAGTCCTGCAAACCCGGATAACCCGGTAAGCCCCGGTAACCCGGACAACCCGGTAAGCCCTGAGAATCCGGATAACCCGGTCTCCCCTTCCAACCCCGATAAGCCTGTTCTGCCCCAGACCGGCCAGTTGAACTGGCCCGTGCCGGTGCTGGCCTGCAGCGGTGTGCTACTGTTTGCCGCAGGCTGGGTGTTGAACCGTCAGGGCAAAAAGAAAAACTGACTTTGCACTCCTTTCTTTTCGGTATAGCTTGGCGTGGCGTTGCCGAATATGCTCCCCCGCAAGGGGGAGCATTTTTTGTGGAAGAAGAGTTTCCACGCAAAAGAGCCACTGTACAAATTGTACAGCGGCTCTTGTTTTATGCAGTTTGTTTATGTCTTACTGCTGCTGGGCGGCCTTTTTGGCTTCCAGTGCCAGAATGGCGTCGCGGCGGCTCAGGTTGATGCGGCCCTGCTGGTCGATGTCGGTCACCTTGACCACGATGGCATCGCCCACGGCAACCACGTCCTCTACCCGCTCCACGCGCTTGGTGTCCAGCTTGGAGATGTGCACAAGGCCTTCCTTGCCCGGGGCGATCTCCACAAAGGCACCAAAGTTCATCAGGCGGGTCACCTTGCCCTTGTAGATGGCACCGATCTCGGGGTCCTCCACAATGGTCTTGATGGTAAAGATGGCGCGCTTTGCGTCCTCCTGATCCACGGCAGAGACGAACACATGGCCGTCCTCCTGCACGTCGATCTTGCAGTTGCAGGTGGCGCAGATGTCCTGAATGACCTTGCCGCCCTTACCGATCACGTCCTTGATCTTGTCGGTGGGGATCATCATGCTGAACATCTTGGGTGCCCAGCGGCTCAGCTCCTGACGGGGCTCGGCGATCACCGGCTTGATGATCTCGTCCAGAATATACAGGCGGCCCTTGCGGCACTTCTCGAAGGCCTCGGCAATGATGTCGTAGGTCAGGCCGTCGATCTTGATGTCCATCTGGATGGCAGTAATGCCCTTGCGGGTGCCGCCGACCTTAAAGTCCATATCGCCGTGGAAGTCCTCCACGCCCTGAATGTCCAGCATGGTCATCCAGCGCTCGCCCTCGGTGATCAGGCCGCAGGAGATACCGGCAACCGGAGCCTTGATGGGCACGCCTGCGTCCATCAGTGCCAGCGTAGAGCCGCAGATGGAAGCCTGAGAGGTGGAGCCGTTAGAGCTGAGCACCTCGGACACGCAGCGGATGGTGTAAGGGAACTCCTCCAGAGAGGGCAGCACCGGCACCAGAGCACGCTCAGCCAATGCGCCGTGACCGATCTCGCGGCGGCCGGGGCTGCGCGGTGCGCGTGCCTCGCCCACAGAGTACGGCGGGAAGTTATAGTGATGGATATAACGCTTGGTCTGTTCGTCGGTCAGGTCGTCCATCAGCTGGTTGTCCTTGGTGCCGCCCAGCGTGCAGGTGGTGAGCACCTGCGTCTGACCACGGGTGAACATACCGGAGCCGTGCACGCGGGGCAGAATGCCCACCTCTGCGGCCAGCGGGCGGATCTCGTTGATGCCGCGGCCGTCCACGCGCTTGCCCTCATCCAGCAGCCAGCGGCGCACCACGAACTTCTGCATCTTGTAGCTTACCAGATCCAGATCGGCGGCAGACAGGTCGGGGTATTCCTCGGCGATCTTGTCCATGATGGGCAGCAGGGCTGCGTCACGCACGTTCTTGTCGTCGGTGTCCATAGCGGCCTTGAAATCGTCCAGGTACTTGTTCTGGATGGCGTGGAACACGTCCATGTCCAGACCCACAACCTGGAAGTCGATCTTCGGCTTGCCGCGCTCGGCCACGATCTTGTTGATGAACTCGATGATCTTCTTGATCTCAACGTGTGCGGTCTTGATGGCGGTCAGCATGGTGTCCTCGTCCACCTCGTTGGCGCCGGCCTCGATCATCACGATCTTGTCCATAGTGGCGGCAACGGTCAGGGCAAGGTCGCTCACCTTGCGCTGCTCCTGCGTGGGGTTCAGCACGATCTCGCCGTCAACCAGACCCACCTGCACGCCGCCGATGGGGCCGTTCCACGGGATATCGGACACAGCGGTCACCAGAGAAGCGCCGATCATGCCGGCGATCTCGGGGCTGCAGTCCGGGTCAAGGCTCATGACGGTCATGGTGATGCACACATCGTTGCGCATCTCCTTAGGGAACAGCGGGCGCATGGGGCGGTCCACCACGCGGCTGGTCAGGATAGCGCGCTCACCGGGGCGGCCCTCACGGCGCATAAAGCTGCCGGGAATGCGGCCTGCGGCGTAGAGCTTTTCCTCGTACTCCACGTTCAGCGGGAAGAAATCCACGCCCTCGCGGGGCTTGGGGCTCATGACCACGTTGCACATCACGCAGGTCTCGCCGTAGCGGATCAGTGCGCTGGCATTGGACAGGCCGCACATCTTGCCCATTTCAACCTTGAACGGGCGGCCGGCCAACATGGTTTCGTAGACCTTGAAGTTGTCAAAGGTCTCTTTGCGGGAACCAAATTCGATTGCCATTGTTTCTGCCTCCTTGTTTTTCGGATCGTTCTATCCAAAAAGCTGTGGCGCGCGCATTATAGCAATAAATCCAGCGTCCCTGCCCGCAGGCACAGGCGTTCGATTTACTGCTGCAATACGCTGCCACCGCTATTTTGTGCGCATGGGATACATGGAGCTATACATAAAGCAAAGGGCAGGTACCTTTGCGGTACCTGCCCTCCGTTAAAATTACTTACGCAGACCCAGAGTTGCGATCAGAGCACGGTAACGCTCGATGTCCTTCTTCTGGAGGTAGGCCAGCAGATTGCGGCGGCGGCCAACCATCTTCATCAGACCACGGCGGCTGTGGTGATCGTTAGGGTTCTTCTTCAGGTGCTCGTTCAGCTCGTTGATGTGAGCGGTCAGCAGAGCGACCTGAACCTCGGGGGAGCCAGTGTCCTTCTCGGTCAGAGCGACTTTGGCCATAACTTCCTGCTTATTCATAATACAGTACCTCTTTCAAGTAATTTATCTGCCTATGGCACAGCGGCGGGAAACGGTTCTCCCAAAAGCGGGCATACTCCCAGCCCCGTACCACGGTAACAGATACAGTATACCAGATTGCACAGCAGATTGCAAGAAGATTTTTGTCCGCAAGCCTTAATTTTTTACAATGCCGCCCCAGTACAGCTGCACTTCCGGCAGCTTCTTTTTGCGCAGCAGAAACAGGGTGGGGATCAGGTACACCGCCACCGACAGCAGCCGCGAGGCATCGTAGCCGCTTACGCTCTCGGCCACGCTGGTGGTGCCGTACAGCCCGCCGATGAGCATAGAGGCAATGTCCATGGCGCTGTGCAGGAATACCGTTACCCACAGATTGCCGGTGCGGAAGTAGATGGCGGCCAGCATCACGCCCAGCGAAGCCGCAAATACGCACTGCATCAGCACGCCAAAGGGTGCCGAGCCGATCAGGTTGCTCAGGTGCGCCGCGCCAAACAGCACGCCGGACACAAGACAGGCCTTCCACACCCCGGCGCGGGCGGTGCCGTAGCGCTCCAGCAGGGTCTGGGCAATGATGCCCCGGAACACCAGCTCCTCAGCCACACCCACAAGGATCATGTTCAACATAAAGGTCAGGATGCGGGGCAGCGGCAGCAGCGGCGTGTCCGGGCGGCCAAAAGCCAGCGTCCCAACGGTCGTATACCCGATGAAAAACAGCGGGTACATGCCCACCAGCATTCCGTTCAGAAAGCCGCAGCCGCGCCGGTGCAGCAGGTCCAGCCTGCCGGTGCGGGCCAGCAGCAAAAGCGCCACGGCCAACCCCACGGCCTCCTGCACAGAACCAAACAGGTAGCCGTCCATGGTGTCAAAATCCGCGCCTGCCGCTGCCAGCCCGATGGTAGCCAGCAGGCTGAACACGACCATGCTGCCAAGGAACAGCACCTCGGACAGGATACAATAAAGAATGGGGTGCGCAGTGCGCAGCCGTTTGATCATAAGTACAGCCCTCCCTATCAATGATAAGCCTATTCTACCACGATTCCCCCAAAAGCGATAGGGCGAAAATAAACTGTGCTGCCGGGAGATCCGGGAGTTGTGAACAGCTTGCAGCATCTTTTTACAGAAAGTTCATGTAAAAACAGGCTAAAATAGCCTTGCAGGTTTGACGTGTCTGCCGCTTTGGTGTATCATATACTTGTATTGTTATGCGCGATTCCGGGCGCATCACAGCCCGATTTTTAAGATTTATGAGGTGTGACCTATGTCCCTTGTTGAAAAACTTTTTGGCAGCTTCTCCGACCGGGAGCTGAAAAAGGTGAACCCCATCACCAAACAGGTGCTGGCGCTGGAGCCCAAGTATCAGGCCATGTCCGATGCCGACTTGCAGGCGCAGACTGCCGCTTTCAAGCAGCAGCTGGCCGAGGGCAAAACGCTGGATGACATTCTGCCGGATGCCTTTGCCGTCTGCCGCGAGGCCGCATGGCGCGTGCTGGGCATGAAGCACTTCCCTGTGCAGGTGACCGGCGGCATTGCCCTGCACCGCGGCGATATTGCCGAGATGCAGACCGGTGAGGGCAAGACCCTTGTGGCTACCCTGCCCGCCTACCTGAACGCCCTGACCGGCGAGGGTGTGCACATCGTTACCGTCAACGACTATCTGGCCAAGCGCGACAGCGAGTGGATGGGCAAGCTCTACCGCTGGCTGGGGCTGAGCGTGGGCCTGATCGTGCAGGGCATGGACGGCGACGCCCGACGGGCCGCCTACAATGCCGATATCACCTACGGCACCAACAACGAGTTCGGCTTTGACTACCTGCGCGACAACATGGTGACCTACAAGGCCAACATGGTGCAGCGCGGCCACGCCTACGCCATCGTGGACGAGGTGGACTCCATCCTGATCGATGAAGCCCGCACCCCCCTGATCATTTCCGGCCGCGGCGAGGACTCCTCCAGCCTGTACACACAGGTAGACCGCTTTGTGCGCACCCTGCACAAGAGCGTGGTGGTGGAGCTGGAAGATAAGGTCTCCACCGATGAGCAGGCCGATGGCGACTACGTTGTGGACGAAAAGCACAAGACCTGCACCCTGACTGCCGCCGGTATCAAAAAGGCCGAAGCCTATTTTAAGGTAGAGAACCTTGCCGCCGCCGAGAACATGACCCTTGCCCACCACATCGATCAGGCCATCAAGGCCTACGGCGTGATGCAGCGGGATATCGACTATGTGGTCAAGGACGGTCAGGTCATCATCGTGGACGAGTTCACCGGCCGTCTGATGATCGGCCGCCGGTACAACGAGGGTCTGCATCAGGCCATCGAGGCCAAGGAGGGCGTGAAGATCGCCGCCGAGAGCAAGACGCTGGCCACCATCACCTTCCAGAACTACTTCCGTATGTACAAAAAGCTGTCCGGTATGACCGGTACTGCCCGCACCGAAGCCACCGAGTTCACCGAGATCTACGGCCTGAACATCGTCAGCGTGCCCACCAACCGCCCGGTGCAGCGCAAGGACTACCCGGACGCCATCTACAAGACCGTGGAGGGCAAGTACCGCGCCGTCATCGAGCAGGTAATGGAGTGCCACAAGAACGGTCAGCCTGTGCTGGTGGGTACTGTCAGCGTGGAAAAGAGCGAGATCCTTGCCAAAATGTTACAGCGCCATACCCGGGATTTCAACGTGCTGAACGCCAAGAACCACGAGCGCGAAGCCGAGATCGTGGCGCAGGCCGGTAAAAAGGGTGCCATCACCATCGCCACCAACATGGCAGGCCGTGGTACCGATATCATGCTGGGCGGCAACGCCGAGTTCATGGCGAAGGCCCAGATGCGCAAGGAGCACTTCTGCGAGAACCTGCTCAATCCCGAGACCCCGCAGGACGCCGACCCGGCAGCCGTGGAACTGCTGCTGACCGAAGCCAACGGTCACGGCGAGACCACCGACGCCAACATTCTGGCAGCACGTCAGCGTTTTGAGCAGCTGTACGCCCAGTACAAGCCCGCCATCGATGCCGAGGCCGACGAGGTGCGCGCCGCAGGCGGTCTGTTCATCATTGGCACCGAGCGCCACGAGAGCCGCCGTATCGACAACCAGCTGCGCGGCCGTGCCGGCCGTCAGGGCGACCCGGGCGCTTCCCGCTTCTACCTGAGCCTTGAGGACGATTTGATGCGCCTGTTTGGCGGCGACCGGGTGTCCGGCCTGATGAACACCCTGAAGATCGACGAGGATACTCCCATCGAGAACCGCATGATCACCAATACGCTGGAAAGCGCCCAGAAAAAGCTGGAGGGCCGCAACTTCGAGATCCGTAAGAACGTGCTGAAGTACGACGACGTGATGAACCAGCAGCGCGAGATCATCTACGGGCAGCGCCGCAAGGTGCTGGACGGCGAGGACATCAGCACCGAGATGCACAAGATGCTGCGGGAGAACATCGATTCCAGCTGCGCCCAGTTCCTTTCCGGCGATGTGAAGGACGAGTGGGATTTCGGTGCCCTGCGCCGCCACTATCAGGGCTGGCTGACTACCGATGCCGACTTCCACTACACTGTGGCGGACTTTGACAACCTTTCCCAGCAGGGCATTGCCGATATGCTGTACGACCGCGGAATGCAGATCTTGCAGGCCAAGGAGGTGCGCTACGGTGCACCCGTCATGCGCGAGCTGGAGCGCATCTGCCTGCTCAAGTGCGTAGACCGCCAGTGGATGGATCATATCGACAACATGGACCAGCTGCGGCAGGGCATCGCGCTGCGCGGCTACGGTCAGAAGGACCCGGTGGTGGAATACCGCATCGAGGGCTTTGATATGTTCGACCAGATGGTGGATTCCATCCGGGAGTCCAGCGTCAAGATGCTGCTTACCATCGAGCTGCGCGCCGCCGGCTCCGCTCCCAAGCGGGAGCAGGTGGCAAAGCCCACCGGCGAGGGCTTTGTGCCCGGCAACGGTGCACCCGGCGTCAAGGGCAGCCCCAAGGGTCAGCCGGTGCGTGTGGTCAAAATTGGCCGCAACGACCCCTGCCCCTGCGGCAGCGGCCTGAAGTTCAAAAAGTGCACCTGCGCCCAGTATCACCCCAATGGCAATCACGGCGGGGAAGAATAACCGTAAGGCAAAGCCCTCCCTGCCGTGGCCGAGAGGGCTTTCCGTATAAATTCAGAGGGAGTTGATTTTACAATGATCGCACCGGAAAAACTGTTGGAAGCCGCCAAGGCGCTGGAGCCCCAGCTGCAGGAATGGCGGCGCACACTGCACCGTCACCCGGAGGTGGGCTTCGACCTGCCCCAGACCAAGGCACTGGTCAAAAAGGCGCTGACCGAGATGGGCTACACCCCGCAGGACTGCGGCAAGTGCGGCGTGGTGGCGCTTGCAGGGGGCAAACGCCCCGGCAAGGTGATCCTGCTGCGGGGCGACATGGACGCGCTGCCCTTGCAGGAGGAATCCGGCGAGGAGTTTTCCTCTGAGCTACCCGGCAAGATGCACGGCTGCGGCCACGATATGCACACCGCCATGGTGCTGGGCGCGGCCAAGCTGCTCAAGGAGCACGAGGACGAGATCGAGGGCACGGTAAAGCTGGAGTTCCAGCCCGCAGAGGAGATCTTTCAGGGCTCGCTGGATATGATCAACAGCGGTCTGCTGGAGAACCCCAAGGTGGATGCAGCGGTCATGTTCCATGTGCTGGCCGGGATGCCCCTGCCCGCCGGTATGGTGCTGGTGCCGGGCGGCGGCATTACCATGGCCAGCTGCGAGCAGTATCACATCGTTGTGCACGGCAAGGGCGGCCATGGCTCCATGCCCAACGCCTGCATCGACCCCATCACCGCAGCGGCTCACATCCACATTGCCCTGCAGGAGATCAACAGCCGTGAGCTGGACCCCGCAGGCTTTGGCGTGTTCACCACCGGCCGGTTCGAGGCAGGCAAGGCTTCCAACGTCATCCCGGATACTGCCGATATGTGGGGCACCATCCGCACCGTGGACCCGGAGCAGAAGGTCAGCGCCCTCATCCACCAGCGCATGACCGAAATTGCGCAGGGCGTGGCTACCGCCTACCGCTGCACCGCCGAGGTGGAGTTCAGCGATTACTGCCCCTGCATGGTGGTGGACACCCCGCTGGCGGGCAATGCCCTGACCTATATGACCGAACTGCTGGGCAAGGAAGCGATGGATATGACCCCGCTCACCGGCGGCAAGCCCGGCGGCGGCAGCGAGGACTTCGCCTTTGTCAGCCACGAAGTGCCCACCGTGAGCATGTTCTTGGCTGCTGGCAACGCCAAGGAGGGCTACACCTACGGTCAGCACCACCCCAAGGTGCGCTTTGACGACAGCATCTTGTACCGCGGCACGGCAGCCTACACCTATATGGCGCTGCGCTGGCTGGCAGAGCACCAGTAAAATTGCCTCACAGAACGCCGGGCAGGAGGAAAGCTATGAAACAGGAGCTGATGGATGCCATTCAGGAAACGCCGGTCATTGCGGCCGTCAAGGACGATGCCGGGCTTTGCAATGCGCTGACCAACGAGAACATCCGGGTGGTATTCGTATTATACGGAGATATCTGCAATATTGCCTCCATTGTGCGCCGCATCCACGAAGCCGGGCGCTTTGCCGCGGTGCATGTAGACCTTATCGCAGGGCTTGCTGGTAAGGAGGTGGCGGTGGACTTTATCCGCAGTACCACCGAGGCCGACGGCATCATCTCCACCCGGCAGTCCTTCATCCGCCGTGCCAAGGAGCTTGGGCTGGCCGCCATTCTGCGGGTATTCCTGCTGGATTCCATCGCACTGGAAAGCTTGGATAAGATTCCGCCAAATCTGCCGGACTGTCTGGACCTGCTGCCCGGCACCATGCCCAAGATCCTGCGCCGGGTGTGCGCTACCGCCAAAGTGCCGGTGCTCGCCGGCGGCCTTATTGCTGATAAAGAGGACGTGATGGCCGCACTGGAAGCCGGAATCACTGCCATTTCCACCACCAATCAGGCGGTGTGGAATATGTGACCCGCATTCTGCGCAAAAGCAACCGGTGTTTTTTGTAAGGGTTTCACAAAAAGTGCAAAACACCTTGCTTTTTGTGCAGGGACAGGGTATCATAAGAGTAAACAAGTGCTGTTTGTTTCAGGAGATATGAGCGAAACGGACAAGGGCAGTTGCCTTTGTTTCGGTTCGCTCTTTTTTTGTACCATCAACAGCTGCCCAGCTCCCGACGGGCCAAGGCAGAACGGACAGGAGGAAAAGAACAATGTATGATGTAGCAATCATCGGCTGTGGCGTCATCGGTGCCGCTGCCGCCTATGCACTGTCGCGCTACGACAACAAGGTGGTCATTCTTGAGGCCGAGAACGATGTGGCAGACTGCACCACCAAGGCCAACAGCGCCATTCTCCACGCAGGCTACGACCCCGCCCCCGGCACCCGCATGGCACGGCTGAATGTGCGCGGCGTGGCGCTGGCAAAGGAGATCTGCGCAAAGCTGGATGTCTCCTATAAGCAGTGCGGCTCGCTGGTGCTGGCGCTGGACGAGAAGGAATTGCCCCATTTGCAGCATCTGTTCGAGAACGGCACTGCAAACGGCGTGCCCGACATGAAGATTCTTTCCCGGGAAGAGACCCTTGCCATGGAGCCCAACCTCTCCGAGAAGGTCTGCGGTGCACTGTGGGCACCCAGCGCCGCCATCGTGAACCCGTGGGAGTATGCACTGGCCATGACCGAGGTGGCAGTACGCAACGGCGTGGAGCTGCGCCGCAGCTGCAAAGTGACCAATGCCGAAGCCATCGAGGGAGGCTACCGCCTGACCGTGCCCGGCGGCACGGTGGAGACCCGTTGCGTCATCAACGCTGCCGGTATCTGGGCAGACAAAGTACACTCCATGGTGGAGCCCGCCAACTTCCACATCATCCCCACCCGGGGCGAGTACTATCTGCTGGACAAGAGCGAGGGCACCCGCGTGAGCCACGTTATCTTCCAGTGTCCCAACGAGCTGGGCAAGGGCGTTCTGGTGGCACCCACCGTGCACGGCAACCTGCTCATCGGCCCCAACGCAGAGCCTGTGAAGGGCAACGACACCTCCTGCACCAGCAGCGGTCTGGAATTTGTCAAAACCACTGCCCAGCGCAGTGTGCCCAGTATCAACTTTGGCGAGTCCATCCGCAGCTTTGCAGGCGTGCGCGCCAATCTGGACGTGGACGATTTTATCATTGGCGAAGAGCCGGAGGCACCCGGCTGGATCGACTTGGCCGGCATGAAGAGCCCCGGCCTGTCCGCTGCCCCGGCAGTTGCTGAGGAGGCCGTTGCCATCCTGCAGCAGCGCGGTGTTCTGGGCGCAGAAAAGGCCGACTACAAGGATGGCCGCCGCCATATCCGCTTCAAGGAGCTTTCCGCAGAGGAAAAGGCCGCGCTGGTCAAGGAGCAGCCCGCTTACGGCCGCGTGATCTGCCGCTGCGAGACCATCACCGAGGGCGAGATCCTGGCAGCCCTCCACAGTGAGGTGCCCGCCAACACCATCGACGGCGTCAAGCGCCGCGCCGGTGCAGGCATGGGTCGTTGTCAGGGCGGCTTCTGCGGCCCCCGCGTGCTGGAGCTGATCAGCCGCGAGCTGGGCATAGACCCCTTGGACATCCTGCAGGACAAGAACGGCTCGAACGTTCTGCTCAGCGAAACGAAGGTAGGAGGAAAGAACAATGGTTGATCTGGTCATTATTGGCGGTGGCCCTGCGGGTCTTGCTGCTGCCTGCAAGGCATGGGAAAGCGGTCTGCGCGACATCCTTATTCTGGAGCGCGACAAGGAACTGGGCGGCATTCTGAACCAGTGCATCCACAACGGCTTTGGTCTGCACCGCTTCGGCGAACAGCTCACCGGCCCGGAGTATGCCGGGCGCTTTATTGAGATGCTCAAGGGCACCGGCGTGAAGGTTCAGCTGGACACCATGGTGCTGGAAGTGACCCCGGACAAAAAGGTGCACTGCGTCTCCAAGGAGCACGGCTACCAGATCATCGAGGCAAAAAGCATCGTGCTGGGCATGGGCTGCCGCGAGCGCACCCGCGGTGCCATTGGTACCCCGGGCACCCGCCCTGCCGGTGTGTACACCGCCGGTGCAGCACAGCGCTATGTGAACATGGAAGGCTATCTGGTGGGCAAGCGGGTGCTGATCCTCGGCAGCGGCGACATCGGCCTGATCATGGCGCGCCGCATGACCCTTGAGGGTGCAAAGGTGCTGGCCTGCGTAGAAGTGATGCCCTACTCCGGCGGCCTGACCCGCAATATCGTGCAGTGCCTGAACGACTTCGACATTCCCCTGTACCTCTCCCACACCATCGTGGATATTCAGGGCAAGGACCGTGTGGAAAAGGCCATCGTGGCCGAGATCGGCCCCGACCGCAAACCCATTCCCGGCACTGAGATGGAGTTTGATGTGGACACCATTCTGCTGAGCGTGGGGCTGATCCCCGAAAACGAGCTGACCAAGCAGGCCGGCATCGAGATGGACCCCCGCACCAAGGGCGCCATCGTGTACGAAAACATGGAGACCAGCATTCCCGGCGTGTTTGCCTGCGGCAACGTGGTGCAGGTGCACGATCTGGTGGACTTTGTTTCCGGCGAGAGCGAGCTGGCCGGTGCGGCCGCTGCCAACTACGTCCAGAACGGCCCCGTAGCCGAGGGGCGTGTGCTGACCGTGAAGCCCGGCGCAGACCTTGGCTACACCCTGCCGCAGCGCATCCGCCTGGAAGGCGTGGAAAAGAGCACCAACGTGTCCTTCCGCGTCCGCCGCATCTGCGGCAAGAGCACCATCCTTGTCAAGAGCGGTGATACGGTGATCGCACGCTTCAAGCGTGACCGCCTTGCCCCCGGCGAGATGGAGCACATCGCCCTGCCCAGAGTGCTGCTGGACAGAGCCCCCATGGACGAAGTGACCATTGAGATCGAGGAGGCATGAGCGAGATGAAAGAAGTAATTTGCACCTGCTGCCCGCAGGGCTGCCATCTGCAGGTGGATGAAGCCAACGACTATAAAGTGACCGGCAACGGCTGCCCAAACGGCATCGCTTACGGCAAGGAAGAACTGACCCACCCCACCCGCATCATCACCAGCACCGTGCGCGCCGAGGGCTGCCTGCATTCCCGCTGCCCGGTCAAGACCTCCAAGCCTGTGCCCAAGGGACAGATGGCCGAGGTAGTCGCAGCGCTGGACAGCGTGGTGCTGCACGCCCCCATCCATGTGGGCGATGTGGTGCTGACCGATGTCTGCGGCACCGGGGCTGACATTGTGACCTGCCGCGATATGGCATAAGCACTCCCCTTTTTACACAAATAAGCAAAGCAGCCGCTGCATCTTACCGTGCAGCGGCTGCTTTGCGTGTGGGGAAATCCCCTATTTTCAAATTATTCTTTCCGCTGAATATGGCCGGAACGCAGTGTAGGCCATTCGTTTTCTCAACCTCTCAGCGGCATAATGCTCTCCGGCGCGGCACACAGATACTGGGGCGGCTCCGGGGCGGCGGCAGAAAGGCTGGTTTTGCCCACCTTCCACCACAGCTGCGCCGTACCCTCCGGCGAGGTGCAGATGAGGTTCCAGTCAAAGGGATTTTCACTGGTGGAAACGGCCTTTACCGGGATGGCATTGGGCGCATCCGCAGCGCAGGGCGTAAAGTCGTGGGCACGGATGCCCACAGCGGTGCAGCCTGTCGGAACGTGCAGCGCCAGCCGCAGGGGGACGCCCCAGTCGTCCAGCCGGACGGTGCGGCTGTCCAGCGGGGTGCAGGGCAGAATGTTCTTGCAGCCGGTCAGCCGCGCGGCGGCAACGCTCTGCGGGTCGGCAAAAACCTCTTTTGTTCTACCGGCGCGCAGCACCTGCCCCTCGTTCAGCACGATCATCTCTTTGCACAGGCGGTAGGCCTCGTCCCGGTTGTGGGTCACCAGCAGAGCGGTGCCCGCAAAATTTGCCAGCAGGCTGCCTACCTCGCCCTCCACCTCCTCCCGCAGGTAGCTGTCCAGCGCACTGAAGGGCTCGTCCAGCATCAGGATGCGGGGCTTGCCCACCAGAATGCGTGCCAGCGCGGCGCGCTGCTGCTGCCCGCCGGAAAGCTGGGCGGGGTAGCGCTTGGCAAGCGCTTCCAGCCGCATGGCGCGCAGCATCTCGGCGCAGGCGGCGCGGCGGGCGGCGGGGTCTTTTTCCGCCTTCAGGCCGCAGAGGATATTCTGTTCTACGGTCATATTGGGAAACAACGCATAGTTCTGGAACAACAGTCCCACGCCCCGCTGCTGCGGCGGCAGGTCGATGTGCTGTGCGCTGTCGAACAGCACCCGCCCGTCCAGCACAATGCGTCCGCGGTCCGGCTTTACGATGCCCGCGATGCACCGCAATGTCATGCTTTTGCCGCAGCCGGAAGCGCCCAGCAGGGCGGTGGAGGTGTTGCCGGCGGCAAAAGCGGCGCGCAGGGTGAAACCGTCCAGCTTTTTTTCAATGTTGATTTCAAGGCTCATTTCCGGGCACCCGCTTTCTGTTTTTTCTCCAGCAGGTTCACAGCCAGCAGCACCACCGCCGAGATAGCGATATCCACCAGCACCCACCGCATGGCGCCAAGCTCATCGTTGGTGCGCCACAGCTGGTACACTGTGGTGGCAATGGTGGCGGTCTTGCCGGGAGTGTAGCCCGCGATCATGCTGGTAGCGCCGTATTCGCCCAGTGCCCGGGCAAAAGCCAGCACCGTGCCCGCCAGAATGCCCTGACGGCAGGCGGGCATCCGCACCCGCCAGAAGATCCATGTATCGGACTGTCCCAGCGTCTGCGCCGACCACGCCAGCGTTTCGTCAAAGCTTTCAAACGCGCCGCGCGCGGTGCGGTACATCAGCGGAAAAGCCACCACGATGGAGGCAAAGATGGCGCTGTACCAGTTCATGACCAGCTTTACCCCGAACTGCTGCATGAAAAAGATGCCCAGCGGCCGCTTTGCGCCGAAGAGCAGCAGCAGAAAGTAGCCCACCACCGTGGGCGGCAGCACCATGGGCAGGGTGAGCAGTACGTCCAGCACACCCTTGACCACCCGGGGCAGCCGGGCAATATAATAGGCCGCAAAAATGCCAAGAAAGAATACCGCCGCGCAGCTGATCAAAGCAATGCGCAGGCTGTTCCACAACGGATACCAGTCCATGCCTGCTCCTTTATACGGCGCTGAAGCCCACGCCCTCAAATACGGTCATGGCCTTGTCGGTCTGTAAGTAAGCCAAGAACTCCTTGGCAGCCTCGGCGTTGGGGGCGGCCTTCAGTACGGCGGCGGGGTAGATGACCTGACCGCACATCTCCTTGGTGGCCTCATCCACGGGGGTCAGACCGGCGCTGTACGCATCGGTGCAGTAAACGACACCGGCATCCACACTGCCCTCGGTGACCTGTGTGGTCACCTCCTTGACATTGGAGCCGTAGGTGATCACGCCCGCCGCAGCCAGTGCAGCTTCGTCCAACTGGTAGTAGGCAAGGATCTTCTGGGTATACTGCCCCACAGGCACATCGCTGTTGCCCATGCAGAACAGGATATCCTGCGCCTTCAGGTGCTCGGCCAGTGCGTCAAAGCTGTCAATGCCCTTGTCGCTGCCCTCCGGCACGCAGAGCACCACCTTGTTTTCCAGCAGGTTCACGCGGCTGTCGGCATCCACAAAGTCAAGGCCGTCCTTGTTCACATCGGCAGAAGCGGTGATGTCCAGCTGGTTCATCTGCTTCTGACCGGCAGAGATGAACAGATCGCAATCCGCGCCCTCCTGGATCTGGGTCTTGAGGGTGCCGGAAGAGTCGAAGTTGAAACGGAAGGTCACCTCCGGGTGTTCTGCCGTGTAGCTCTCACCGATGGCATTCAGTGTCTCGGTGAGGGAGGCGGCAGCAAACACGATCAACTCCACGCTCTGTGCTGCTTCCGAGGAAGCGGCGGCAGAGGAAGCCACAGATGATGCTGCGCCGCAGGCGGTGAGGGCAGCAGCTGCACCGGCCATACCGGCAGCGGCCAGAAAACTCCGGCGGGAAATGCGATGGTCGTTCATCTCTGTTTCTCCTTACTTTAAGTGAAAAAATAGCACATTTCTACGCCCCGTAAAGAAAAACAGGGCAGGAAACCTTACTTACGGGCGCACTCGCCGTCCAGACCCGCGGCGATGCGTACCCCGTGCTCCAAGCTGGGCAGAATGTACTCCAAGTTCTCCTGCACCGCCTTGGGGCTGCCCGGCAGGTTGACGATCAGGGTCTTGCCGCGCAGCACGCTGACGCCGCGGCTCAGCATCCCGCGCGGGGTGATGCTCAGGCTGTGGTAGCGCATGGCTTCAGCAATGCCGGGGGCGTTGCGGTCGGCAACGGCGCAGGTGGCTTCCGGGGTGATGTCCCGGGGGGAGAAGCCGGTGCCGCCGGTGGTGAGCACAAGATTCACCTGACGGCCGTCTGCCATGCGGATGAGCTGCGCCTTCAGCGCTTTGGCCTCGTCCGGCAGGATCATGGTCTCTTCCACCACATAGCCAGCGGCGGTGAGCATTTCCACAATCAGCGGGCCGCTTTTATCCTCCCGCTCACCACGGCTGCCCTTATCGGAAAGGGTGATGACGGCGGCACGCAGGGGCGGGTTTTCCAGTGCGGGCAGCAAGGTCACCTCGTCTCCCACATGGATCTCGCCGCCGGTGAGCACCCGGGCAAACACGCCTTCGTGGGGCATGATGCACTCGCCGGTCTGCTGCTTGATGACGCAGTCGTTGTGGCATTCTTTGCCGATCTGAGTCATTTCCAGCACCACATCCCCGATGGCGAACCGGCTGGTCACCGGCAGATTGCGGAAATCGAAGCCCTCGATGACCAGATTTTCACCGAAGGCGCCGTAGTCCACCCAGATCTTCTTGCGGAAAGCCTCGATTTTTTCAGCGCTGAGCATACTGACCTGACGGTGCCAGTTGCCGCCGTGGGCGTCCTCCACGATGCCCCACTCCGGGGTCAAAACGGCGCTGGGCACCTCGGTTTTTACGGTGCCCCGCTTGGGGCTGGTGCAGATTGCCAGAAGCTTACCCATAGTTATTTATCCTCCAATGCGATACATCCCGCGGGTAGCGGGCACGGAACTGTCGTTAAAATGGTGTTCCCGGGGCTTTGCCCAGATGGTCTCCCGGATGGCAGCCAGCAGCTGCGCATCGTCCGCGCCGCTGCGCAGCAGGGCGCGCAGGTCACATCCGGTCTCGCTGGCAAGGCAGGGGCGTAAAAAGCCCTGACTGGTCAGCCGCACACGATTACAGGAAGCGCAAAACTTGCCGTGCACCGCTGCAATAAAGCCGATGCTACCCTGCCAGCCCGGCACGGTGTAGTACACCGCCGGGCCGTCGCCCAAGGCGTGCTCCTGCGCAGTGGAAAGGGGCGCAAGTTCCGGCCAGCGCCGGGCAAACCGCGCCCGCAGCTCCGGGCCGGAGATGCAGGGCATGGCAGCGCCGTAGCCGATGGGCATCATCTCAATGAACCGCACCTGCAGGGCGTTGTCCTTTGCCAGCGCGGCGAGCTGTTCCAGCTCGCCCTCGTTGACGCCCGCCTGCGGCACGCAGTTCAGCTTGACGGGCAGGCCGCTTTCCAGCGCCGCCTGCAAGCCCGCCTGCACGGCGGCAAAATCGTCCCGGGCGGTGATCTGCCGGAACACCTCCGGGCGCAGGGTATCCAGACTGATGTTCACGCTGTCCAGCCCGGCGTTCAGCAGGGCGGGCAGCTGCTCTGCCAGCAGCACCGCGTTGGTGGTCAGGGTGACCCGGCGGATGCCCGGGGTCGCTTTAAGCCCGGCCACCAGCTGCGCCACGTTCTTGCGCACCAGCGGCTCGCCGCCGGTCACCCGCACGGTGTCGATGCCGCACTGGGCAAACAGCGCAGCCAGACGCAGAAATTCTTCGTAGGTCAGCACGGCTTCCCGCTCCAACTTTTCCACGCCGTCCGGCATACAGTAGCGGCAGCGCAGGTTGCACAGGTCGGTCACCGACAGGCGCAGATAATGGATCTCGCGCTGGTAACGATCAAACATAGCCGCCCTCCGCCCGGATGTAGTGGCCGCTCTTGCCGCCGGTCTTTTCCACCAGATGGATCTCGCCCAGCTCCATGCCCTTATCCACGGCCTTGCACATATCGTAGATGGTCAGCAGCGCGGTGGAAACGCCGGTCAGCGCTTCCATCTCCACGCCGGTCACGCCGCTGGTTTTTACGGTGCACAGGGCTTCCACCGCCTGCCGCTCAGGCAGCAGACGGAACTCGATGCCCACCTTGGTCAGGGGCAGCGGATGGCACAGAGGGATCAGCTCACTGGTGCGTTTGGTGGCCATGATGCCTGCAATGCGCGCCACGCCCAGCACATCGCCTTTTTTCACGGTGCCGCTCTGCACGGCGGCAAAGGCTTCGGCGTTCATGGTAATAATGCCGTGGGCAGTGGCTTCCCGGGTGGTGACGGGCTTTGCGCTCACATCCACCATCACGGCGTTGCCGGCGGCATCAAAATGTGTCAGATTATTTTCGTTCATGAATCTATTTTAACTCCCGCAGTTTTCAACGTATTTCTGTGCTTTGGTGGAATGACTCCCTTAGCAGTGCCCAAAGCCGCAGTTTGGCCAGTGGCACACTTCGCAGTTCAGGCACAGGCCGCCCTCGCCCAAGCGGGCGATATCCTCAGCGGTGATGGGATCATCGGCCAGCAGACGGGGCAGCAGCAGGTCAAAGATGGTGCGCTTGGCGTACATCACGCAGCCGGGCAGGCCGCACACCGGCACCCCGTCCAGATAGCTGACAAGGAACATGGCTCCCGGCAGCACCGGGGCGCCGTATGTGATGATATCGGCCCCGGTGTTCTTGATGGCCAGCGGGGTGCGGTCATCGGGGTCTACGCTCATGCCGCCGGTGGTAAAGATCAGCTCGCACCCTGCGGCCTTGGCCTCCAGAATAGCAGCGGTGATCCCGGCGGGGTCGTCATCGCAGACCTTGTGGAAAACCATCTCGCAGCCGTAGAAGGCCAGCTTGCTTTGGAGGATGGGGGTAAATTTATCCTCGATGCGTCCCTTGAATACCTCGCTGCCGGTGGTGATGATGCCCACCTTCTTGGTCTGCATGGGCAGCACGTTCAGGATAGGCTCTGCCCCGGCGGCAGCCTGCATGGCGTCCATCTTCTCCTGCTCGATGACCAGCGGGATGATGCGGGTACCGGCCAGCTTCTGTCCCTTTTTCACCGGCAGATCGCCGTGGATGGTGGCGATCATCATCTGCGGGGTGCTGTTCACAGCCATCAACGCCTTGCGGTTGATCTTCAACAGGCCGTCACAGTCCGCAATCAGCTCGATTTTCCCCTCTTTCGGCGCAGTGCCGTGGATATTTTTGCCCGCAGCGGCCTTGTACAGCAGGGTAGCTGCCTCGTCCTCGTGGAGGATGCCGGGGTGCTTTTCCCAGACGTAGAGGTTCTCCTTGCCGATGGAAAGCAGCACAGGGATGTCCTCGGGCTGGATGACGTGCCCCTTGCGGAAGCGGGCATCCTTGTACTCGCCCGGGATGATCTGGGTGATATCATGGCAGAGCACCTGCCCTGCAGCGTCAACAGTACGGATCAGTTTCATGATGGCATTCTCCTTACAGCGCGGGCATCTGGGCTTCGATCCAGTCTGCCAGTGCCGGAATATCGTTCAGGTCAAAATCTGCGCCGGGGATATCCCCCACCACCGCCAGCGGCTGGAAGGAGACGGGCGCATCCGAAATGGCGCTGCGCACCACCTCGATCTTCGGCCAGCCGCTGGATTTGAACCCTTCCAGCAGCACAAGGTCGTAGCCGTGACGCTCGAACAGGGCAAGCAGGTCCTGCTCAGTCAGGTGGAATTCCTCGGTCAGCAGGTAGCGCGTGCCGGAATAGACCGCCACGCCCTCGGCACCGGCTTCCCGCAGACGGTAGCTGTCGGTGCCGGGCACGTCCGGGATAAAATCGTGGCCGTCGTGCTTGATGACGCCCACCTTCAGCCCACGGCTGCGCAGCACGGGCAGCAGCTTTTCCAGCAGGGTGGTCTTACCGCTGTTGTGCACCCCGCTGACCGCCAGCACCGCCGGGCGCTTGAGCGCCTGTGTCTCGGCCAGCGCCTGTTTTTGTTCACTGTACAAAGCAAAGCACCTCCACTTCCATGCCGGGTTCCACCGGCCCGCTGCCGGCGGGGATCTCCACCAGACAGTTACAGCCCATCATGGCAGACAGCGCACCGGAGGAATGCGCCTCGGTGTTGCCTGCGCCGGGCAGTGTCACCTTGCCGCCGCAGGCAGTCGCCCGCAGGTAGCGGTTGCCCTTGCTGGGTTTGGAAAAGCCATTGGTCAGGGTGCAGACGGTGCGGGCGGGGATACAGCTCTCCTCCCGGCGTCCAGCAGCGCGCAGCAACGCAGGGATAGCGTACTGTTCCAGCGTGGCGGCGGCGGCAAAGGGGTTGCCGGACAGGCAGAACACCAGCTTGCCGCCCAGTGTTGCCGCCAGCATGGGGCTGCCGGGCTTCTGGGCTACGCCCTCCACCAGCAGCTGTGCACCCAGCTGTTCCAGCACAAGGGGCAAATAATCCTTCTGCCCTACGGAGACGCCACCGCTGGTGATGACGGCATCGCAGCGGGTCAGCAGCTCCTGCATTTTACCTGTGATGACCTCCGGGTCATCGGAGCACTGCTGCCGTTCCACGGCAAAGCCCAGCTGATGCAGCCGGGCTGCGTTCTGGATGCCGTTGGCATCGTAAATTTTACCGGGTGCCCACGGTGCGCCGGGTTCCAGCAGCTCGCTGCCGGTGGAAAGGATACCCACGGTCAGCGGGCGGTACACCGCTACCTCGGTGTAGCCCTGCCCGGCCAGCACGCCCAGATGGGCGGGGGTGAGCACCGTCCCGGCGGGCGCAATGACCGCACCTGCGGCCACGTCCTCGCCGCGGAACACCACGTTTTGCAGCGGTTTTACGGCGGCATAGAGCTGCACGGTCTCTTCGCCGCTGTCGGTCAGTTCCTGCATCAAAACGCAGTCCGCGCCCTCCGGCAGGGGGGCACCGGTCATGATGCGGGCAGCGCAGCCTGCGGGCAGCACCACAGCCGGGGCATCGCCCGCGTAAAGCTTCATCACCACCGGCAGGGTGACCGGGGTCTCCCGGCTTGCTCCGGCGGTATCCACGCTGTGCAGGGCGTAGCCGTCCAGCGGGCTGCGGTCAAAGGGGGGCTGGTCCATCCGGGCGCAGAGGTCCCCGGCAGCAATGCGCCCGCAGGCGGCTTCCAGCGGGATGGTCTCCGGGGACGGAGAAGGCAGAAGCGCTGCCGCGTCCAGCACGCTGCGCAGCGCCTTGACGGGGGAGCAGAAAGGCTGGTTCATTATAACTTCCTCCATAGACCCGCCGCTCTCCCCTTCTGCTATGGCTCAGACGGGGCACCGGCGGGGGTATTCTTTTTTCAAAAAAGGCAGGTGAAAAAGAAGCGGAGACGTCTTGACCGGAAAATCAAAACGCCTCCGCAGAATATCCCCACAAAACCGGCTGCGGCAGCTTGCAGTCTGCTACGCCGGTGGCAGCCTTTGGCTATGCGCCGCCCTTGCAGCGGCAGCACACAGCCAAAAAGCACCTGTGAAGATGGGAGGAGTTCTTTTTTTCAAATTGCAGCGTTTCTTCTGCGGGAAGGCGGTGGGGTTTCCCCCGCCACCCTTGAATGCCCGCCCTTGCGGGTGCAGCATTGCGGCGCGGTGTCCTGCTCTTTGTGAGAGTTTAGACGCCTTTGCTCAAAGAAGCTCTTATACCCTGATTCAATTGTAGTTTATGGTTTAATCGCAGAAATCGTCCACGTCGCTGATAGCCTTGGCGTAGCGGCGGGTGAGGTGCTTGGTGGAAAAGAGGAACCGCTCGTTCTGGTTGTTGGTCAGCTCCTCGATATCGGCATAGGCGGGGTTCTCCTGCATGGCCTTCCATGTCTGCTCGATGACCTCCGGCGCAAGGCCGTAGGGGGAGCGCTGGAAGTACTTGAGCGGAGTGGCGCTGGGGTAGATGCGGGCGTTGAACCGCACCATCTCGGCAAACATCACACACAGATCCTTGTCCTCGATGAGCTGCGCGATCATGGCGTAGTTATCGCTCATATTGGCGTTGGAGTAGTAGTAGGTGTCCTTTGCACCCGCGCGGGTGACGATATCGGTGCACTGGGGGTCTGCGGGCATCTGTGCCAGCAGCTCGTCGGCGTTTTCCACTTCCTCCAGCAGCAAAGCGTGGGGGGTAATCAGCGCAGCCGCAGAGCGGGCGCGGATGTAACCGGCCAGCTCCTGTGCAGGGGTCAGCTCCGGCAGCTCCGGGGCGGTCTTGGTGGGCTGATCCGCAAAGGGATCGTTTTCCGCTTCCGGCTCACCGGCCAGAAAATCCAGCAGTTCCGGCTTTGCAGCATCGGGCTGCGCAGCTTCGGCGGCTTCGGGTGCGGCCTCGGCGGCCTGCTTTGCGGCAAGCTCGGCGGTCTCCCGCTCCACTGCGGCGATCACGTCCTCGCCGGTCTTGGCGGCGCTGCCGTCAAAGGTGCTGCCGGTCTCCTTCAGGCGGCGGGCAGTCTCGCTTGCGGCATCAATGTCAAACACCTCTGCCTTGGGCTTTTTCTTGGCGGCCAGCTCTGCCTTTTGCAGTTCCAGAACGGCCTGTTCCGGGTCTACGCTGCCATCCACCGTGGTGGTGTAGCCGGGTTTACGTCTGCCAAACAACATGACGGTCTTTCCTCTTTCTATGGGATTTATTCAGCTGCTGCGGTGTTCTGGGCGTAGATGCCGCGCTTTTCCAGATCATCGGCCATGTCAGCCAGATCATACTTCTCCAGCGTCTCGCGGGTGGGCACACCGGTGGTGCGGTCCCAGCCGAAGATGTCGTAGAACAGATCCTTTGCCTTCTCCATGTCGGCGCGGTCCAGCTTGGTGGTGCCTTCCTCGAATGCCTTGAAGTCGGGGTCCTTATCGAACACCCAATCGCAGATGGCATCGTGCTCCTGACGCAGGTTTGCGCTGCCGCAGTTCTGCTGGAAGCTGATGGCGGTCATCGCGCGCAGCATCTGGGTGATGCGGGCGCCTTCCTCCTGCAGATCGGCCTGGGTATAGGTCTCGCCGGTAACAGCAGTCATAAAGTCTGCCTGCAGGTCCAGATCGCCGTGGTAGTCGCGCTCCTTGGAGGGAGACTGGGTCATGGGCCACATCCAGTTGCACAGGGTAGCGGAGTCGTGGAAGTTCTTATCGTTGACGCAGTATGCAGCCAGCTTTGCCTTGTTCTCGTTGATGGGAGTGTAGGCCTTGGCCTTATCGTAGCAGCCCTCGCCGAAGAAGTCCTCCATGACCTTCTTGGTCACCTCGTAGGGTGCACCGGAACCGGTCTCGCAGACGATCTCGTGGATCATGCAGTCACGGTTATAGACGAGGTTGTACAGCATACCAACCTGCCATGCCTCAGCAGGGCCGTGGTGGTTGGGGAAGCCGTTGTAGATCAGGTTGGAGTTGGTAGCGCCGTCGTTGCGGTCCAGCCAGCTCTTGGGCAGGCCGAACTTTTCCATCATGGCCAGCGTGCCCTTGGCGATGACGGACAGGTCGCCCTCGCCGTAAGCCATGCGGCGGATCAGCTCGACCTCCCAGCGGGGATCGCCGGCCTTCTCCCACTCCCAGGGCAGAGAGTCGTACTCAGCCTCGCTGATGTACTTGGTGGCCTCCTCACGGGGCATCCGCAGGATCCACAGCAGGTCGCGGTTCAGGTTGCCGTAGTTGTCCCACAGACCCATGTCGTCCACTGCATGAGACCATGCCAGATTGATGACCATGGTGCCGTCGCCCTCGTACTTGAAGTCGTGCACGCCGTCCGGGTAGACGCGGGTGCCGTACAGCACGGGCATACAGGTGTTGGAGTTGTGGGTGGGCAGGTCGTAATCGGCCAGCGGATCCACATCATACTCGGTGTAGCAGCGGATGGGGCAGGAGGAGCAGCCGCCGTTCTTCACGGTGTACTCCGCAGCCGGAGCGCCGAAGTCAAAGTAGCCCTTGAAGCAGCGCAGCGCGATCTTGTTGATGTCGTTGTAGGGCTGCTCGCCGGTATCCACGGGGCCGCCGGGAGCCTTTTTCCACATACGGCCGGGCGCGCCGGACCAGCGGTTCTTGCCGGAGGTGGCGCTGTACTCTGCCCAGCTCTGGGGCTGTGCGGGCACGTTGTGGTTGTTGTTGCCGCCGATCAGGTTGCCCATCATGTAGTTGGAGAGCTCCAGCACCTTCTTGGGGTCAGCGACCTTGACGCTGCCGGTGCCGCGGATGGCCAGACCCTTCAGCTTCTTGTTGCCCATGGCAGCGCCCAGACCGGCGCCGCCGGAGTTGC
>ERZ1034976.838-NODE-838-length-26795-cov-4.831301_pt1 | contig 26795 bp, 27 predicted proteins | sample MGYA00520623_ERZ1034976 | MGnify/ENA primary metagenome ERZ1034976 (study PRJEB33766, sample SAMN09781774) | gut metagenome | biome: gut microbiome | host: Homo sapiens | place: Madagascar | study: EMG produced TPA metagenomics assembly of the PRJNA485056 data set... | reverse complement strand
GTCTTTTTGAAGTTGGAACAGGAACGGACAGCGAAAGAATAAGAAAAAAGCTGACAGTTTTGTGCAGCCGGAAGACCAAAAACGGTATCCTTGAACAAGAAAAACGGAGGCACAGAGATGAAAATACCGATGATTGGCTTTGCATTTACCATGACAGCATGTTTCTTGATGACCGGTTGCAGCGGTGTTGGGGTTGGAGGCGGCAGTACCACGTCCAGCAACCAGCTGAACACCGCTTTTACAACAGGCGTTACCATGGAACTTGAGGAGATGACCGCAGAGGGAACGATGCAGCGAGTGGGGGCAGGGGAATGGAATGTTTCCTTTTCCGAGCCGTCCCAGCTAGCAGGGGTACGGCTGGATTTCCAGAAAGGGGAAGTGACTGCCTCTTATAAAGGGCTGGCATTTTCTGTTCCGCAGACAGCTTTGCCAGCAAAGTCGATTTTGTATCAGTTTATTTTAGCAGCCGACCAGCTTGCAGAGGAGTCCACCTTGCAGGGCACATCGAAAGATGGCGGTATGGTGTTAAGCGGTGATTTGGAGGCTGGCAGCTATGAACTGACCATGACAGCAGAGGGCATTCCGGCGATTTTCTCAATGAAGAATCAAAATGCGGTTCTGACCTTTCACGATTTTGTTTCCAACGGGGCAGTATCAGAATCAGAAATGCCTGCAGAATCGGAATTGCAGACCACAGAATCTGTATTACAAACGGAGTCAACGGAATTGGAAACAACGCTGGAATCACAGGAGTAAAATTTTTTTGAAAAACACTTGACAATGGATGCGGATTCTGATATAATGAGGGAAATGAATGTGGGCAAAGACGCCTTTCTCAGAAATGAGAAAGGCGTCTTTTCTTTTATAACCTATTTGTGGTAAAAGATTGCATTCATAAGACAATAAAAAGTTACAGATGGGAGAAATGCATATCATGAAAACCAATAACATTCATGAGGTGCTTCATATAGGAACAGAGCTTATGGAATTTCACAACAAAAAACAAGAACGGGACTTCTATGAGCCAACATGCAGGCAAATGCAGTTCCGATAAAGTACCGGATTGCAGGAAAAACCGTTGATTCTTGCAGCAATCATGTCGGAGAAATAGAACAAACAAACCATACATGCCATGTTGCTTGGTGGTCAACAGGCAGCATCTGACTTGCAGGGCATGAATGAAAAAACCGACAGCGACCAGTTTGCAGCAGAATCAGAACGGGTTTCATCTGCGGATTTCTCTGGGCAAGAACACCGCTGGAACTGCCCGAAAGCCAACCGCATAGATGACACGAATGGCAACCAAAACGGTTGAACGCAGCTTCCATTCCAGTCCGCTAAGGAGTGCTTGAAAACGATTCCAGTACAGCAAAAAGACAGGAGATGAAGAATCCTGCGATGTGCAAGAAAAAATACCGCCGTACAAATAATTTGTATCGGCGGTATTTTTATGACTCTATCTCTTCCGGCTCGGCAATCATATTATTACGGGACTGCTGATTCCGGTATTGTTTCGGTGTTAAGTGCGTGTATTTTTGGAACAGCTGAATAAAATGGCTCTGGGAAGAAAAGGAAAGCGAAGCGGCAATGCTCCGGCAGGGATAATCTGTATAACGCAGCAGGTTTTTTGCCTCTTCCATTTTTTGCATGAGAATATAATTGTGAATGGAACAGCCCATTTGCTCTTGAAAGAGTTTGGAAAGATAGCTGGGATGCAGCTGCAAATATTCTGCAATATCCGGAACAGATAGCTTTTTTCGGATGTTCTGGTGAATGTAATTGATACAAATTGCAATATGTTTCGAGGAAATATCCTGTTTTTGCAGTCGCTTCATTTTCAGTGTGTATTCCATGCAGGCTTCATCGTGTAGGGCTTCCATGTCCACCAGTCGGTGGGTTTGGTCGGCAGATTGGATGTAGTTGTCTTGAATGTCGAACGCTTGTACTTCCGGCATACCGGCTTGAATGCAGAAATGTGTGAGCATGGTAATGGTGACAATGAAATGATACCGCATATTTTGAACAGAAGTTTCTGAAAGAACATTGTTGTCACAGAGTTTTCGGAAATCTTTTTTTTCTAAGAATGCTTTTACTTCCTGTAAATTTCCGCTGCTGACCAATTGATAGAATCGGGAGCGGATTTCGGTTGGATAATGTAGAACTTTTTGTTTCGATTTGTTTTTTTGATAAAAATTCGTTGCCATAATGATTTTGCCCCCTGACCAAGCTGAAAATGAAACTATCTTAATTATAACACATATTTTGTGGAAACACAAGGGGCAAAATCTGAAATATTGCAATTTATTTTTGAAAAATCAGAAATTTTATGAGTTCATCGTGAATCGAATCCGGATTTCCAGTAAATGGAATGATGAATCTGCGGCAGGAACTGTTCCAGAAAGGCAGTTTGCGACAGAAAAACGCTGGAAACATTCGAGCAGGGCGAAAACCACCAGTGAGAAACCGATTGAAAATCGGGGTGCAGATAGAGCGGACATTGATTTTGGACATCAAATAATAGTCCAAGTGGCGAGAGCGTATGCGGAAGGCAATGCAGCATCGTACAGCAAGCAGCGGTCAAGGATTCTGAACCAGCTGATGCAGGGGTTTCTTCTGGGTGCAGATAGAGGGCATAGCCGGATTCGTGCGGAATCACGCTGCAAACTGGCATGGTTGCTTCTAATTTTGACTTTTTCAGCAGGCTTTTCCATTGGTTGCGGTTGTTGTAAGCAGGATGACAATACCGCACAAATTGCAGATTGGTACGCATGAAAAAGGAATAGATTTGTAATGCAGTCGAGTTCATATTGGTTTCTTCCCCTCCTGCTGTGGACAGACGGTGTGCAGATAGTAGTCTACAAAATGTTTCGGGGTCAGTCCGGTAAATTCCTTGCATTCCCGCTGGAAGTGGGCTTGGTCGGCGTAGTGAAACATGGTAATATAGTCAGAGATGCTTTTTGCTTTATGGGATTGCTGCATCATCGTATGCAGAGCCGCTTGAAAGCGTGTGATACGGGCAAACATTTTCGGAGCATAACCCAAAGTCTCCGAGAACATCCGGTTGAGGTGGCGTTCGGAATAGCAGAGCGTTTCTGCCATTTCGCTGATTTCCAATTCTCCGTTGGAGGATGCCATTAAATATAGCATATCCTGCACGGTTTCCGGAACGGTGCAGGATTCCGGTTCTGTTTGTGCCAGTTCCGATTGCACGATGGCAACCCGTTCGGAGAGCTGTTCTGTTGCAAACAGCCGCTCCATCAGGGAACAGACTGCCGGAGAAAGTTGCGGAACAAAGGTTTCGGTGTTGGTGACTTCTCGAATCGAAAGCGGAACATCTGGGAAGAACATCCCCGGTTTCATCCGGATTCCGAAGTAGGCAGCATCTGGATAGACAATCAGCGGCTTTCGGGCGAGCGGAGAACCAATGAGTTCCATTTTGAATTGCTGGTCGTGCTGGATGAATACCACATCCACGCAGCCATCTGGAATACAGACCATGAACAAATCCTGATTCTGCGAACGGTCAATAATTTTATGCGTGGAGAACTGATAGAACCGTGCGGTATAAGGCGTGGTCTGTACCTGTTCTTCATATTGCTTGACATCAAACGAAAAGAATGGTTGATGCATATGAAATTCCTGATAGGATGGATAAGCATTTTTCATCAAAAAGACTCCTTTCCGGCAGAAACGTCTTGGAATATTTCTTATTATAAAAAGGGTGTCTGATTTTGTCAATTGCACGGGAATGATTTCTTATTTTGGTATGCGACTTTTTCGATGGACTTTCAAAAATAAAGTTTCCAATGCGGAATTTTTCTGTTTTTCGGCAGTAAAAAAAGAAAAATAACGGTTTCAGGATGTCCGATTTTTTCAATAAAAGCGATAAGTGCCGTGCTATAATAGAGCCATAAACAAAAAACAAATTCGACAGATGCAAAGGTGCATGAGAACCAGAGTCGTTCTCGTGCACCTTTTGTTTTTTGTTTCCCATAGCGGATTTTCCCAATATGGAAGAAATCCAGAATGACAATAGAGGAGGTCCTTGTCATGCGAATTAGCGAGCATCCCATTATTGAAAGCTACAACAAGGGAAGAAAGGTCACGTTTTCCTTTGATGGAAAGGAATTAAGCGGCTACGAAGGCGAGTCCATTGCGGCAGCACTGAAAGCAGCCGGCATGATGGTGCATCGTTATACGGCAAAGCAGCACAAGCCCCGTGGAATCTTCTGTGCAATCGGAAGATGTACGGACTGTGTGATGATTGTCAATGGCGTCCCGAATGTGCGTACTTGTGTGACTCCATTAGAGGAAGGCATGCAGATTCAGACACAATATGGTGTCGAACCGAAGAAGGAGGACTAAGATATGAAACGACATGAATTGATTGTCATTGGTGCAGGCCCTGCCGGCTTGAGTGCAGCCATTGAGGCGAAAAAGAACGGCATGGATGTCATCGTATTTGATGAAAATCAGCGGCCGGGCGGTCAGCTGTTCAAGCAGATTCATAAGTTCTTCGGTTCTAAGGAACATCATGCAAAAGTGCGTGGATTCCGAATCGGTCAGCAGCTGCTGGAAGAAGCCGAGGGGCTGGGCGTTCGAGTAGAATTAGATGCAACCGTCATGGGCATCTATGAAAATAAAGAGGTCACCGTGAAGAAAGACGGCGAAGTCCATCACTATAAGGGCGATGCCATCATCATTGCAACGGGTGCAGCAGAAAACATGATTCCGTTCAAGGGCTGGAATATTCCGGGTGTCATCGGAGCAGGTGCAGCCCAAACCATGATGAACATTCAGGGCGTGCAGCCGGGGCAAAAGATTTTGATGGTTGGCTCTGGTAACGTTGGTTTGGTTGTCAGCTTCCAGCTGTTGCAGGCTGGTTGCGAAGTGGTTGCCATTATTGATGCAGCTCCAAGAGTTGGCGGTTATGGTGTTCATGCAGCAAAGCTCACCAGAACAGGCGTTCCGTTTTATCTGTCCCATACCGTTGTAGAGGCAAAGGGAACAGACCGTGTAACCGGTGCAGTCATTGCACAGGTAGACGACCATTTCCAGCCGATTCCGGGCACAGAAAAGGAATTGGATGTGGATACCATTTGTATTGCCGTTGGCTTGACCCCGATGTCCCAGCTGGCAAGCAATGCGACATGTAACATGGAATTGATTCCGCAGAAGGGCGGTCATGTTGCCCTGCTGAGTGAATACGGGGAAACATCCGTCAGCGGTATTTATTGTGCCGGAGATGTTGCCGGCATTGAAGAAGCAAGTTCCGCAATGATTCAGGGCAGAAGCGTTGCCTCTCATGTCAGCATGAAGGCAGGGTATCTCACCGAGGCAGAATTTGAAGAAAAGTATACGGGTTACCAAGAAGCACTGGGTCAGCTGCGGCAGGGGATGTTTGCTCCGAAGAATAAGGGCAGAAATGATTTTACCGAAACCGATGAAGGCTATCCGATTTCCAAGACTTTGCTGGCACATGGTTATATGACAGAAGAAGAACTGGCAGCATTTCCGGCAGCTTCTTATCAGAAGCCGGGCATTCATCCAGTGATTGAATGTACCCAGAACATTCCGTGCAACCCATGTCAGGACGCATGTAAGTTCGGATGTATCAAGGTTGGGGCAAACATCACCCGTCTTCCGGCAATTGATGAAGAGAAGAAGTGTACGGGCTGCGGTTTGTGTGTTGCATCTTGTTCCGGTCAGGCAATCTTCTTAGTAGATGAAACGTATGAAGAGGGCTATGCATCCATTGCGTTCCCGTATGAATTTTTACCAATGCCAAAGGTTGGCGACAAGGGAACAGCATTGGATCGGCAGGGCAAGCCCGTCTGTGAAGCAGAAATTGTCGGTGTAAAGCGTGCACCGATTATGGATAAAACCGCAGTCGTTACGATGAAAGTACCGATTGCATTTGTAAAAACGGCAAGATTTTATCGGCCGCTTGTCTGAGAGAGGGGAAGGTGTCAATATCATGCGTAAGATGATTCGTGTTGCAAATCCAGAACCGTTCGTTGCAAAAGACGATGACGATATGATTATCTGCCGTTGCGAAGAAATCACAAAGGGTGAGATTCGGAAAGCCGTTTATGACGGCATGCGAACCACCAACGAAGTCAAGCGGTATTTGCGTGCCGGAATGGGACTTTGCCAAGGGCAGACCTGTCAGCGGCTGGTACAAGGCATCATTGCCGCAGAGTTAAAGACAAGACCGTCTGAGTTGGGAATGATTCAGGGACGTGCTCCGGTTCGTCCGGTCGAGATTCTCACATTCAGTAAGAATATTACAGACGTAAAGGAGGACTAAGCCATGCTGGAAAAACGAGAAGCAGATATCATCATCATTGGCGGCGGTATTATGGGATGTGCGACCGCTTACCGGCTCGCAAAGCAGGGCGTGGATGTTCTGGTGCTGGAGAAGAAAGAAATCGGGAACGGCGGTTCTTGCCGGAATGCCGGCGGTGTTCGGCAGTCTGCAAGAGATCCGAAAGAATTGCCGTTGGCAATGTATGCCGTTGCAAACATCTGGCCGCACCTGAGCGAAGAACTGGGCGTGGATGTCGAATACCATCAGGGCGGCAACCTGCGGCTTGGTCTGACGGAAAAAGATATTAAAGTGTTGGAAAACCACACCGCAAAGAGCTTGAAGCTGGGCTTGGATGTCAAGATGATCAGCGGCGATGAAGCACGGGAAATCTGCCCGTATATGTCGAAAGAAGTCGTTGCTGCCAGCTGGTGTCCAACTGACGGACACGCAAATCCGCTGAAAGCAACCTTAGGCTTTTACCGGAAAGCACTGGAACTGGGCGTAACGTTCATAACCGGTGTCAAGGTAGAAGCATTGGAAAAGGTAAAGGGCAGAGTTCGCAGAGTTCTGACGGATGACGGCGTTTATGAAGCAGACCAGATTCTGTTGTGTGCTGGTTACGAATCCCGAAAGATTGCGAACACCGTTGGTGTAGATGCTCCGGTGGAACGGCAGTTCAACGAAGTTCTGGTAACAGAAGCCCAGCCGAAGATGTTTGATATTATGATTGGTGTTGCTGGCGGTGAATTTTATGGACATCAGTCCGAACACGGTTCATTTGTATTGGGCGGCAACAGTGGTTTGCAGGCGTTCACCTCGAACAATGACAATTTTGTCACCAACAGCTTGACTGCTCCTTGTATTTCACGAGGCATTATCAAGTATTTCCCGATTCTGGACAAGGTGAAAGTCGTTCGTACCTGGTCGGGCTGGTATGACCAGTGTATTGACGTGCTGCCGGTGATCGACAATGTGAAAGAAGTGCCGGGCTTGACGGTTGCCTTTGGATTTAGCGGACATGGTTTCGGTATTAGTCCAGCCGTTTCCATCGCCCTGAGCGAACTCATTCTGAATGGCAAGTCCACCACCATTGACATCAGTCAACTGCATTATGACCGCTTTAAGGCAAAGGGTTAATTTTGTAGAGGAGGGATTGTTTGATTCTACACAATGACGCTGTGGATGCCATTCTGACACGGAGAAGCATTCGCAGCTATCAGGCAAAGCAAATTTCCGAAGATGCATTGGAAACCATTCTGACTGCGGGGCAGTATGCCCCCAGCGGAATGAATCAGCAGTCTGCAAAAGCGGTGGTTGTTCAGAGCAAAGAACGGATGCAACAGTTGGTACAGCTGGCGAAAGCAGCGGAGCAGGTTGACCACAACCCGTTTTATGATGCACCGACCGTCATTCTGGTATTTGCCGATGCGACCCAACTCGCACCGCTCGAAGATGGCTGCAATGTACTGGAAAATATGATGCTGGCAGCACACGCCATCGGTTTGGGCAGCTGCTGGATCTATGCAGCAAAGGTGCTGTTCTCAACCGAAGAAGGTGCTGCGTTTCAGAAAGAACTGGGGCTTTCTGAAACCGATCAGATTGTGGGTTCGATTGCCGTTGGGTATCCCGATGGTGCAGCTCCGCAGCCAAAGCCACGGAAAGAATCGTTTTTCCGAATTGTGTAAAAAATAGGGCTTGACAAATTGCAGGGGATGTGCTATGATGAAGTTGCATAAAAGTGCATGGTTCGACGGACGGTTTCATTGACGGAATCGCCAAATCGAATCATAATAACAATCAAATATTTTATGGAGGGAAATACCAATGAGCAGATTTACAATTCCAAGAGATCTTTACCACGGCAAGGGTTCATTAGAAGAGCTGAAACACTTGCAGGGCAAGAAAGCCATGGTCGTTGTCGGCGGTGGCTCGATGAAGCGGTTTGGCTTCTTAGATCAGGCAGTTGCCTATCTGAAAGAAGCTGGCATGGAAGTCGCTCTGATCGAAGGCGTAGAACCAGACCCGTCTGTTACCACCGTTTTGAACGGTGCAGCAAAGATGCGGGAATTTGAGCCGGATTGGATTGTTGCCATGGGCGGCGGTTCTCCGATTGATGCTGCAAAGGCAATGTGGGCATTCTATGAATATCCGGATACCAAGTTTGAAGACCTTTGCACACCGTTTAATTTCCCAACATTGCGGACAAAGGCAAAGTTCTGTGCAATTCCATCTACATCCGGTACAGCAACCGAAGTAACTGCATTCTCGGTTATCACCGACTATGAAAAAGGTATCAAGTATCCGCTGGCAGACTTCAACATTACGCCGGATATTGCCATTGTTGATAGTGCACTGGCAGAAACCATGCCGAAGAAGCTGGTTGCACATACTGGTATGGATGCCATGACGCACGCAATTGAAGCGTATGTTTCCACGCTGCACTGCAATTATACCGATGCTGTCGCTCTGCACGCCATCAAGATGATTCACAAGGAACTGAAGAAGTCCTTTGACGGCTGCATGACTGCAAGAGCAGAAATGCACGATGCACAGTGTCTGGCAGGCATGGCATTTTCCAATGCTCTGCTGGGAATTGTACATTCTATGGCACATAAGACGGGTGCTGCTTATACCGGCGACCATATCATTCATGGCTGCGCAAATGCCATGTATCTGCCGAAGGTCATCAAGTACAATGCGAAGAACGAAGAAGCTGCGGAACGCTATGCACAGATTGCAGACCATATTGGTCTGGGCGGCACGACCACAGCAGAAAAGGTCGATGCTCTGATTGCAGAACTCCGCTCGATGAATGACCAGCTGGATATTCCGCAGGCAATCAAGTTCTATGGTGCAGGCGGCGTGAAGGCAGAAACTTCTGTCATTGATGAAGCAGAATTTCTGGAAAAGCTGCCGGCTGTTGCAGCCAATGCCATCGGTGACGCTTGCACCGGTTCAAATCCACGGCAGCCATCGCAGGAAGAAATGGAAAAGCTCCTGAAGGCTTGCTATTATGATTTGGAAATTGATTTCTAAATTTTGTTTCGATAAAAAAGAATTTTCCAAGAAGAAAAAGGATTCTTTCGTTTTGCGGAAAACCGGTTGACAAATCGAAATCGGCTTGCTATAATAAGCACATTAAAACAAAAGATACCCCATACCAAAGAAAAGCGGACAACGAGGTCAAGAAAAACCAGTTGTCCGCTTTTTCTTGTTTTTGAAAGCGAAAACCAAGACAATGGCGTCTATTTCAGTCCCATTGCCTTGTTTTTTATTTACCCATATGGAGGGGAAACTTCCATAAATAATCCAATAAAGGAGCGTATCAACATGAGTTATCCGAAGGTAGACATTCTGTATTTAAGTGAAAAGGATATGCTGGCAGCCGGTGTCAACAACGTTGTACAGTGCACCGATTGTATGGAAGAGGTCGTAAAGCTGTTGGATGATGGCGATTACCGGATGGGCGGCGAGAACGGAAATTCTCACGGCTGTATGATCAGCTTTCCAGACAACCCGGAATTTCCGAACATGCCAAAGAATGGCCCTGACAGACGATTCATGGCAATGCCGGCATATCTGGGCGGAAAGTTCGATATGGCTGGCGTGAAGTGGTATGGTTCTAATGTAGAAAACCGGGAAAAGGGCTTGCCTCGTTCCATCCTGATGGTCATTCTGAACGACAAGGAAACGGGTGCACCAAAGGCATTCCTCTCCGCAAACCTCATCAGTGCATATCGTACCGCAGCGATTCCGGGCGTTGGTGTAAAGCTGCTGGCAAAGAAAGATGCAAAGGTTTTGGGGGTTGTTGGTCCTGGTTTCATCAACAACATTACAATTGAAACATTTGCAGCATTGCGTCCAACTTTGGACACTCTGAAGATCAAGGGACGTGGCAGAGCCTCCATTGACCGTTGTATCGCTTATGTCAAGGAGCACTGCCCACAGTTCAAGAACATCATTGTTTGCGACACGCTGGAAGAATGCTGCAAGGATGCCGATATTATGACGATTGCAGTTTCCACACCGACTGGCGGTCATCAGAATTACCCATTCATCAAGCGAGAATGGCTGAAGCCGGGATGTCTGGTTTGTGCACCGGGTGCAGTAGATTTCCCAGATGAACTGGTTTGCGACCCGACTGTGAAGCTGGTCGTTGATAACAAGAAACTATATGAAGCATGGGCAGAAGAATACCCATATCCGACTTTTGATAAGATGTTCCTGTTGGGCGATAAGTTCACCGACTTGGCACATGATCGAAAGCTGGATTGGAACATTGTGCAGAACATCGGTGCAATTGCAAACGGAAAAGTTCCGGGCAGAGAATCGGATGACCAAATTATTTTGTATTCCATCGGCGGTATGCCGGTAGAAGATGTTGCATGGGGCAAGACCGTTTATGAAAATGCACTGGAAAAGGGCATTGGTGTCACTTTGAACCTGTGGGATCAGCCGTACTTGTATTGATGTAAAGTTACGAAAGCAAAATAAAATCATCCGCCGCTTTTCAATAGAGAAAGTCTGCTGAAAAGCGGCGGTTCTTTTGAGGATAGAATGGGAGGGAGTTTGATATGGCTGGAAATGTTGCATTTATGTTTCTCTGTACCATCATGGTGTTGGGAATGACACCAGGGTTGGGGATGTTTTACGGTGGCATGGTACGGCGGAAGAACGCCTTAAATACGATGATGTTTTGCTTTGCCATGATGGGAATCGGCATGCTGCTGTGGGTTTCCATTGGGTATTCGCTTTGCTTTGGCGAAGACCACGGCGGTATTATTGGCAGCCTGCACTATGCATTTTTGCAGAACGTGCCGTGGACATCGGACAGTGACGAAGTTCCGCCGATGATGCTGGCGTTGTTTAATATGATGTTTGCCGTGATTTCTCCGGCAATTATTCTCGGCTCACTGGCAGAGCGAATGAAGTTTTCCAAGATGATGTTACTCTGTATCATCTGGACGCTGGTGGTCTATTATCCGCTGGCACATATGACATGGGGCGGCGGATTGTTAGATGACCCGATTGGTTCAATTGACTTTGCAGGCGGAAATGTCATTCACATCAGCACCGGGGTTTCTGGTCTGGTTGCCTGCATGATTTTGGGCAGAAGAAAGGGCTTTGGGGCAATGTCCTATCATCCGCACAATATTCCGTTGTTCCTGATTGGTGCAGCCGTGTTGTGGGTCGGCTGGCTGGGATTCAACTGTGGCTGTGCTGGCGGTGCAAATGAAATTGCCATCTTGGCTCTGGCAAATACCACGATTTCTTCCGCAGCAAGTATGGTCGTCTGGATGCTGATGGAAACCATCATCCAAAAGAAATGTACGGTTATGGGTGCGGTAACAGGCGGCATTGTCGGTTTGGTCGGCATTACGCCGGGAGCAGGTTATGTGCCGATTTGGTCAGCGTTTCTGATTGGTGCGATTGCAGCTCCGATTTGTTTCTTCGCCATCAGCAAGGCAAAGCAGAAGTTCGGCTATGATGATGCCTTAGATGCCTTTGGATGTCACGGCGTTGGCGGTATCTGGGGCGGCATTGCGACTGGATTATTTGCCAACAGTTCTGTGAATGCAGCCGTTCCGCATAATGGGCTGGTCTTTGGAGAATGGCGGCTGTTTGTTGCACAGCTGGCAGCCAGTGCCATCAGCATTGCCATTGCTGCTACTTTTACCGCTGTAATTATGCTGATTCTCAAGAAGTGCGGTGGTGTTCGGGTATCGGACATGGAAGAAGCACAGGGCTTAGACCAAATCGAACACGGCGAACGTGCGTATCCGGCATTCAATGGCTTAGACTGAGAAAGGGTGTGACAGTATGAAAAAAATTGAAGTTATTTTCCGACCGGAAAAATTAGAACCGCTGAAAGAAACGTTGCTGGAGGCAGGCATTAAGGGGGCAACCTTTTATCAAGTCAGCGGCTGCGGCAACCAGCACGGCTGGATTGCTTATCACCGAGGCAGCGAAGTCATGATGAATACCCTGCCGAAGGTGTACATGATGACGGTTGTACCAGATGCGGAAGTGGATGGGATTTTGAAGCTGATTAAACAATGTGTCTATACCGGAACGGTTGGAGATGGAAAGATTTTCATTTCTACCGTGGATGAATGTATCCGGATTCGGACAGACGAAACGGGCGATATTGCTTTATAAAAATCCAAATAGAAAAAAATCCTGACGAGTTGGCAGTTCCAGTTCGTCAGGATTTTGTGAGCAGAAAGCGAGATGGGACAGATGAACCGACAACCAATCATTGGTGTAACGCCATTAGTAGATGTAGCAAAAGAAAGTTATTGGATGCTGCCCGGCTATTTCAACGGAATTTTACAGGCAGGTGGATTGCCGTTGATGCTGCCTTTGACGACCGATGCCAGCCGGATTGCACAGCTCTGTCATTTGTGCGATGGCATTCTATTGACAGGTGGGCAGGACATCCAGCCGGAATTGTACGGGGCAGAACCGTTGCCATGCTGTGGCGAATGCAGCCCAGAACGGGACACAATGGAATTGCAGCTGCTGGAACTGGCATTTCAACAGGATTTGCCTGTTTTAGGCATCTGTCGAGGGATTCAGCTTTTGAATGTCTGCTTTGGCGGAACGCTGTATCAGGATTTACCGGAGCAGGTTTCCAGTTCGATTTCCCATCACCAAACACCACCCTATGACCAGCCAGTGCACACCGTTTCGGTGCTGCCAGAAACGCCGTTGGCAGCCTTGCTGGAACAAGAAACATTGGCAGTGAACAGCTATCATCATCAGGGCATTTTGAAATTGGCAGAGGCTTTGCAGCCCATGGCAGTTGCATCCGATGGATTGGTGGAAAGCGTATGGCTGCCGGAAAAAGCGTTTGTCTGGGGCGTACAGTGGCATCCGGAATATGATTACCGGAAAAATACTGCCAGTCAGCAGATTCTTCAGGCATTTGTACAGGCTGCCGGAAAGCAGAAAAGATGAGAATTTTTCATGGATACAGGGGTTTGCACTTGATTTTTTTCGGGAAACGTGTTACACTAATAGCATTAACAATGACTGGAGGAAACAATCATGGTTGTAATTGAAATGGAAAATGGAAAGAAAATTGAACTGGAGCTGTATCCGGACATTGCTCCGATTACCTGTGAAAATTTTGAAAAGCTGGTGAAGCAGGGCTTTTATAATGGCTTGATTTTTCACCGTGTGATTCCAGGCTTTATGATTCAGGGCGGCTGTCCGGATGGAACGGGCATGGGTGGCCCAGGCTGGAATATCAAGGGCGAATTTGCTGCAAACGGTGTCAAGAATGATCTCAAGCACACCCGTGGCGTGATCTCAATGGCACGGGCAATGAATCCGAACTCTGCTGGCTCGCAGTTCTTCATCATGCACGAAGATGCTCCGCATCTGGATGGACAATATGCTGCATTCGGTAAAGTCGTTTCCGGCATGGATGTTGTAGATGAAATTGCAAGTGTGCAGACCGACTATGCAGACAAGCCGCTGACACCGCAGGTGATGAAGTCTGTCACCATCGTAGACTGAAAGTAGTGCGATTGGCACAATGGGTTATCACACAAAGCAAAAAGAACGGATTCTCGATTTGCTGAAAACCTGTGCAGGCGAACACCTGACCGTTTCCGACTTGGGAAAGCAGCTGGAAGAAAACGGTACACCCGTTGGAACGGCGACGATTTACCGCTATCTGGAACAGCTGACGGAAGAGGGCGTTCTCCGGAAATATATTCTGGATGGAAAATCCAGTGCGTGTTATCAGTATTTGGGGGAGCATGCAACGTGTCAGGAGCATTTTCACTTGAAGTGTCTTTCCTGCGGAACGCTGTTCCATGTACAGTGCACGTTTCTGGATGAGATGCAGGCACACATTGCAGCCCACCATCATTTCCAGATTGACCATACCAAAACGGTACTCTATGGATATTGTGAGCAGTGCCAGAATGCCCAGCAAAAAAAAGAATCGTAAGAAAAGCAGCATACAGTTGGAACAATCTCCAGCTGTATGCTGCTTGTTTTATTGAAATGCTGGCGGAAACGGGGATGCTTGTTGTTTCGGCGGTTTTTCATAGATGCGAACCGGGGCATGGTCTAAAAAACCGGTCTGTTGCCGAACCGCCACGGATTTTACCTGTGGCTGATAAATTTTTACCGGAGCATCTGCGGGTGTCTGCGGTTGTTTTCCATATTCCATACCGATTCCTCCTTAAAGATAAGGCTTGAGGTGATTCAAGTACACTTCTTCCTGTTGCATCATTTCTGCCCCTTGTTTCCGGACAGGATCCGTCAGGTTGGCGTGACGGTTCATCAGCTGGGAAAGCTGAATCAAGCCCATGTTTGTTCCTTCCACCATCAGTTTTGCAATTTGGTGGCTGTCTGCACCCCCCAGACAGTGCAGGCGAATGCTGGCACTGCTGCAAACCTTTGCAAGCGTGCCCAATTCTTTGGGGTATTGATAGAATGTTTTCATCTGCTGCCGGATTTTTTGCTGCTGGGTTTCGTAGTAGTCCAGCTGGGTGCAAAGTTCTTTTCGGAGGTCGGGGTCTTGGGTGTGCTCCAGAACACAAAAGATGGCATCTTTTCCGACCGCAGCATTTTTATACAGTCCGTTTAAGACGGAAATTTCTGCTTGTTTCATAAAAAAATTCCTCCTATCTGATTCCGGAAATAGTATCTGCCAAATCGGCGAAATTATCCGCAAACCATCCAAAAAACATTGACAAAACTGTAAAAATCCAGTATACTGGACATAGATGCAAATTTGCAAAAAAGGGAAGTTTAAAAGAAGGAAATGAGAGGTACAACAATGAAAAAGAAACAATTTTTATGGCTGATGATTGCCATTGGAATCCTATCTACTGGGAGCGGATGCGACTCTGTAAAGCCGGTATCCACCACGCAGGAAATTCCAACCGCAGAAGAAACCAATCTCGTCACAACTGCTCCAGTTTCTGAGGCAGAACAGCCGACAGAAACTACAACCGTTCCGCAGATTGCAGATGTTCTGACGACCGCAGCGACAACCCCAACCACAACGGGCGAAGAATTTGTAGATTCCTCGTTGGTGGATTTCCTGATGGGGCAAATGACGCTGGAACAAAAAGTTTGCCAGATGTTTATTGTTACGCCGGAGTCGTTGACGGGCTATAATGGAGCAGTCACAGAAGCTGGTGCACTGTCGAAAGAATCCTTTACAGCCTATCCGGTTGGCGGACTGATCTATTTTTCCGACAATCTGGAAGATCCGCCGCAGACGGTTTCGATGCTCTCTACGATGCAGGATTATGCACAGGAAACAACTGGTGTTGGCTTGTTCTTGTCCGTGGATGAAGAGGGCGGAACGGTTGCCAGAGTGGCGGACAACCTCGGAACAACCAAGCTGTATGATATGGAATACTACGGCGAACGGCACAATCCAGAAGAAGCATATGCCATTGGAAATACCATTGGCTCTGATTTGAGTCAGTTCGGATTCAATGTAGATTTTGCCCCCGTTGCAGATGTCAATTTAAATCCGAATAACGAATTGGGCAGCCGGATTTTCAGCAGTGACCCGGATATTGTTGGCGATATGGTTTCGGGTGTTGTTTCGGGCTTGCAGAACATGGGCGTTTCTGCAACCTTAAAGCATTTTCCGGGGCTGGGTGCTGGAGATGGCAACACCCACTATGATGATTTTGTCCTGATCGACCGTTCTTATTCCGAATTGAAGGAAGAAGAATTTAAAGCATTTCAGGCGGGCATTGATGCCGGAGCAGATTTTGTGATGGTGGGACATCAGATCACCACCGCTGCCGGCGACCAGCTGCCAAGTGATATGTCTTATACGGTTGTTACCGATTGGTTAAAGGGAACACTGGGCTTTAATGGCATTGTCATCACTGATGCACAGAACATGGCAGCAATTACGGAAAATTACAGCCCGGCAACCGCAGCAGTGCAGTCGGTTTCCGCTGGGGTGGATGTGATTCTGATGCCGATGGATCTTTCCAATGCCGTCAGTGGCATTTGTGATGCGGTCGAGGCTGGTACGATTTCCGAAGAACGCATTAACGAAAGCGTCTATAAAATTCTGATGAAAAAGCTGGAAATGGGCTTGCTGACGATGCTGGAAGAAGATCCGGACAGCACCACAACCAGCACGACTACAACGGATTTTGCATTCTAATTGTAAACAATTTGTTTCTTATTGAGAATTAGTATTGACAAACGGAAAAAGGTGTGCTATACTATAATCACAGTTCAAGAACGGACTGCTCAAGAAAAAAATTTATGTCAATACGATTCAAGGAGGAACGAATATGAAAAAGTTTGTATGTCAGGTTTGCGGTTACATTTATGAAGGCGAAAATCCGCCGGCAGCATGTCCAGTATGTAAAGCTCCGGCAAGCAAGTTTGTAGAGCAGAAAGAAGAAAAGACTGAATGGGCAGACCAGCACTTTGTTGGTGTTGCAAAGGATGTTGATCCGGAAATCGTAGAAGGTCTGCGTCAGAACTTTGAAGGCGAATGCTCCGAAGTCGGAATGTATCTGGCAATGGCAAGAGTGGCACATCGAGAAGGCTATCCGGAAATCGGTCTGTACTGGGAAAAGGCAGCGTATGAAGAAGCGGAACACGCTGCAAAGTTCGCAGAACTGCTGGGCGAAGTCGTAACCGATTCCACCAAGAAGAATCTGGAAATGCGGGTTGCTGCAGAAAGCGGTGCTTGTGCAGGCAAGAAGGCTCTGGCAGCCAAGGCAAAGGCTCTGAATCTGGATGCGATCCACGATACCGTTCACGAAATGGCAAAGGACGAAGCAAGACACGGTTGTGCATTTGCAGGTCTGCTGAAGCGGTATTTCGGCGAATAAGCAACGAGCTAAATATTGACAGAAAATCATCATAAAAAAGCCGCCATTCACAGCGAATTTTCCCTGTGAATGGCGGTTTTTGGTTTTGAAAAACATCCTCAAAAAAGAGAAGAACTTAGTCCTTGCGAATCAGGAATTTCGAGAAGCCAACAACGTCCATCAAGTCGAATGTCTGGTCTTCGTTCCAGTCACAAACGTCCAAAGATGGTGCAGGATCGGAATTGAAGAATAACCGCTTCATGCCAATTAAATCCACAACATTCAGAACACCGTCCCCGTTGATGTCGCCCTTGATGGTGGTTTCGCTTGGGTCAGTCGGATCGGTTGGGTCAGTCGGGTCAGTTGGTTCTACCAACTTTGCAGCTGGCAGCAGTGCAATCTTATAAATCCGAGAGCTGGAGTTGCCCGTACCAATGCAGACACTGTTCAGCGTTGAAAGATCTCCCCATGCCTTCTTGATATCTGCATAGCTGAAATATGCAATCCCCTTTTCCTTATCTACATCATAAGCAGCGACCGTTGTCCAATTGCCCCAATCTGCATCCATGAAGTTCAAGTCCGGATTCATGATGTCCGTATACTGAACGGCAATTTCCACATCTTCGCTCAGTTCTGAACCGCTTACCATCTGTGCATCGAAGTAATTGGAATCTGCGGCAAAAGTACCGCCGTCAGCGTTTTCATAGATTACCTTGATTGCATCAGAAAGATCACTGTGCTTGTATTCCGGCAGGTGACGTTCGCTACCCCATTTTACGCTGGAATCATCCAAAACGGAAAGCATGGCATCAATGACTGGTTCGGATGCGCTGAACCACTGCAAGCTGCTGCGGTCTAAGTATCCATGGCTTTCAGAAGCATTGCTGCCGTTGTTGATGGCATTGTTGTCCCAGAGGAAGCACGGAATGCCGAGTTTTTTTGCCCAGTTCAAATAGTAAGTTGCCCAGTCCACTCTTGCTTCCGTGTTGTTGTAGTTGGATGCACTGAATTCCCCGATGACAACTGGAATATCTTCATTGGTGAATGTGGTCTGGATGTCCTTGAAAATCTTGTCCAGTTCTGTCTTGTTGGTGTCGGAGAATGTCATGTGGTCGCCGTCACCCATTGCAAAGTTATACGGGCAGTATGCATGAACGGAAGCAGCGATATAGTTATCATCTTCTGGAATCTCCAAATAACCATAAATGGAAGAATATGCAGAAGCTGCATAGCCCGGAATCATCAGCAGACGAGTGTCCTTGTATGGAGAATCCACGCTGCGGACGGTTTCGATGAAATCATTGTCCAGCTTGTTGACAACTTCATAGCAAGCTTCATTGCCGTTCCATTCCAGAGCACCGGAATTTGCGGCTCTTGGTTCGTTCATGCCTTCAAAAATCAGGTGCTGGTCATAGTCGGCAAAGTAGGTTGCAATCTGTGTCCACATCTGTTTCAGCTGCGGAGCCATTTCATCGTAAGCAGTTGCAAAGTCGGAACGGTTGATCCATTCTTCGTGGTGCAGGTTCAGGATGACATACATATCCTGCTGATATGCATAGTCAACAACTTCCTTGACCCGTTCCAGCCAGCGAGTATCAATGGTGTAGACCGGATTTCCGCTTGCATCGGTGGACTTGGTGACATGGCGGAACCAGCTGGTCGGAATCCGGACAGAATCAAAGCCCTTTGCCTTGATGGTGTCTACCATTTCCTTGGTCACTGCCGGATTGCCCCAGGATTTTTCAAAGCTGGTGATGTCGTCATAGTTGCCATAGCCAGTGCTGTCCAGAGAGTTCCCGATGTTGAAGCCCAGTCCCATTTCCTGTGTGATTTCAAGGGCACTCATAATGTCCGCAGCATCTGCGTTCACTGGTACCATTGCCGCAAACGGAACAAGACAAGCAGCGGAAAGAGCTGCTGCTAAGATGCGGTTCATTTTTTGATGTTTCATAAATTCCTCCTTCGATGATACATCCTGCGATTTGCAGAATTGTGAAAATAATTTTCTCCCATGAGCCTGTATTTTGTGAAAAACAAAAGTGCTCCCTTATAGTATAAAAAAATTTCTCCGGTTTGTCAATGCTTTTTATCGGATTTGTCAAATTTTATGGCTGAAGTTTCAAGAAGTGCCCGAATTTTGCTTGGAGGGACAGTCAGAATTTGAAAAAAATACGAGGAAAATGTTGTTTTTTGTAATTTTTCTCTGTACAACCGTCAGAAGATGTGCTATAATTGAGGGAACGAACAGATACAAAGAACAGGAGAATGGAGGAAGGTTATGAAAGGTTTCCAACGGGCAGTTGGTTGTCTGCTAACAGTCGGTTTTTTTGGGCTGATGCCAACGCCAGCGGTTGCAGCAGAAACACCAGCTGTGATTGAAATGCCGTATGCATCTTCGCTGACGGCAAAAGATGGCAGCATTCGAGTGGTCTTGCAGGACAGCCGAAAGGTGCATGTCATCATTCAGAAGATGACACAGGAGGGCTCGGATACTTATTATGATGTGGTATTAGACCCGACACAATCCAGTGCAGACACCACCGAATATGTTTTTTATCTAGATTGCTGTGAATATAATCTCGATACAGCTTCGTATGTATCAACATATCAGCTGACGATCGCCGATGAAAGCACACCGGAAGCGGTCTATACCGAAGCAGACATTGCCATTTTTGATCCGCATTTCTCGGAAGCAGTCGACACGACTTGTTATCGGTATGCGGTTACCATGTTAGAGGGAACGACGGGTGGTGTGATTGCAACAGTGCCAAAAGAAAATATTTCTGACGGTGTGCGGACGGTAGAAAATCAGGTGACCTTGCGATATGTTCCACAGGTGACCAGCACAACCGTTTTTACAACAACTGCTGCAACCACGACAACCACCATGACAACCACCACAGAGCCAGCATTCAAACTGGGGGATGTGGACGGAAATGGCAGGATCGAAGTTGCCGATGCGGTTTTGGTTTTGACGTATTATGCAAAATCAGCCGCAGGAATTGCAGTGACGATTGATCCTAGGCTGGCAGATGTCAATCAAGATGGAATCGTAGATGTTGTGGATGCAGTCGGCATTCTGACGTACTATGCAAAACAGGCAGCCGGGTTGCCGCCGACATTTTAAGATTTGAACAAATTGGAACAATATAGGGGGTATTTTTTATGGAACGAAAGCAAATTTTTGGTGTATTATTAGGCGTTGTGATTTGTATTGTCATGCTGTTTGCAGGGCTATATCTGACGGGACAGATCGGAACGAAAAAGAATGTTGTTCCAGCTGCTGCGAAGGTACAGACCACAGAAACAACCGATTCTACGATGACAGCAGCAGAAACAACGGCAGAAACCACGACTGTGACAACCACCACCATGGCACGATCAGCGGAATCCTTGTCCGCAGCAGAAAAAGAACAGCTGCACACGATTTATGGAGAAAATATGACAGTTGTCGGGGATTCGATTGCCTATGGATTCAACGCATACGGCTATATTTCCGATGAACAGAATCTGGCACAAGGTTCTGTCGGGATTCGGAACATTCATGATTTCACCTTTACAGACAATGACGGGCAGGAAGTCGATGTATTGGATGCCCTCGAAGAACGGCAGCCAGCATACATCTATATGTCTATGGGCATGAATGATGTCAATATGTGTACAGAAGAAGAATACATCAATTATTATCAGGAGGCAATTTCCTCAATTCAGCAGCTTTGCCCGAATAGTAATATCATTGTCGCTGGAATCACGCCCGTTGCAGCAGATAGCGACTATACCGACAATGCCGAAATCCGGAAATTCAATGAAGGTCTGGAACAGATGATTGCCGATTTACAGCAGCCGAATGTGGTCTATTTCGATGCCTATTCAATTGTTGCTGACCCCGATACACAAGACATGAATCCGGATTACTCCGGCGGCGATGGCATTCACCTTGCCTCTACGGTTTATCAGGAATTGCTGGATGCGGTGTATCCCATCATGGATACGATGCCAATACCGGATTCCATTCGGGAACTGTTACAGCAATCAGATGATGCAGCAGACACAGAGGAAACCGAAGAAGAAACCAATTTTGATTCTGGAGCAGATTCCGGAAACTGGACAGATTCTGAAACATACGAATAATGCGAATCAGTCTTTTTGCAGCAGCGGTTGCAGAAAGACTGATTTTTTATTTTTTCCGGCGAAAACGCTTGAAAAAAAAAGAACGCTATGCTATAATAACAATAATGTCATGTAGAAAAAGAGAGGTTACTATGCAGGAAACGACAAATTTACAGAAAACCATGTCCATACAGGCTTGTACCGAACGGGTGCAGAAAATCGTAGCAGTTTCTTATCCGTGTGCGAAAGCATATGTACATAGCTTTGGCTGCCAATTAAATGTATCGGACGGGGAAAAAATCAAAGGGTTGCTCCAGTCAATGGGGTTTTCGTTGACCGAAACGCACGAAGATGCAGACGTGATCGTATTTAATACCTGTGCCGTGCGGGAAAGTGCAGAAGACCGGGTATATGGAATGCTGGGTGTGATCAAAAAGTATAAAGAAACCCACCCTCGTACGATTTTGATTTTAAGCGGCTGTATGGGTTCTGAACCCAAGACGCTGGAAAAAGTACGGGCACATTATTCCTTTATTGATATTCTCATGGGAACTGCCTCCATCGGGGAACTGCCACGCCTGTTGGCAACTTATTACGATACCAAGAAATTCGTCTATGATATGGATAGCACCGCAATGCCGTCCGAACAGATGCAGCAGGTTCGCAACAGCGGGTTCAAAGCGTCTGTTCCGATTATGTATGGCTGCAACAACTTTTGTACCTATTGCATCGTTCCGTATGTACGGGGACGGGAACGCAGCCGGAAGCCGGAAGTGATCCTGCGAGAAGTTCAGCACCTGATTCAGGACGGATACAAGGAAATCATGCTTCTGGGGCAGAACGTCAACTCTTACGGAAAAGATTTGGAACAGCCGATTTCCTTTGCAGAATTGCTGCGGAAAATCAACGCCATGAAGGGTGAATTTGTCATCCGGTTTATGTCCTCCCACCCGAAGGATGCCACACCGGAATTACTGGATACGATTCTTTCTTGTGAAAAAGTAGGGCAGCATTTGCATTTGCCAGTACAATGCGGCAGCGATGCAATTTTGTCTGCCATGAACCGCCGCTATACGGTGGAACAATATTTGAAAACCGTCGATTATCTTCGGGAACGCCGACCGGATTTCTCGCTGACCAGCGATCTGATTGTTGGTTTCCCGAACGAATCCGAAGTAGATTTTCAGGGGACACTGGACTTGATTCAGCGAGTACAGTATGACAACCTGTATACATTTATCTATTCCAAACGCAGCGGAACAAAGGCTGCCAACATGCCGGATGCAACTTCTGATGCCGAAAAACGGCAGCGAATGGAACGGCTGCTGACCTTGCAGCGAGAAATCGCCACCGAGAATTATAAACGGTTTTTGGGCAGAACCATGCGGGTTCTGGTCGAGGGCGACAGCAAGCGTGGGGATGGCTGGCTGTTCGGCAAGAGCAACGAAGCCATCATTGTGGAATTTATGGGCAATCGTTCCTTAATCGGAACTTTTGTTTCTGTGCAGATTACCGAGTCGAAAAACTGGGCAGTCAGCGGCAGATTATTAGATGATGAGAGAAAGGAAGCTGTGCAAAAATGACAGTCGAGGAAGCAGTACGGACACTGGGAAAATGTATTCAGGCAGACCCCCGTTATCAGCAGTATCAGCAGGCAAAACAAAACAATGATGCCGATACTGCCTTACAGGAACAAATTGGTGCATTTAACATGAAACGGATGTCCTATCAGCGGAAGATGGATGAAGACCCAGAAGAAAATGCAGAAGCTTTGCAGGCTCTGGAAAAAGAACTGGATGCTCTCTATACGGAGATTCTGAAAAATCCGAATATGGTTGCATTTCAGGAAGCCAAGGATAAAATGGACAGCATGACCAAGCAGATTGATGCCATTATTACGCTCTGTCTGCATGGAGAAGACCCGGATACCTGCCATCCAGATTTGAGCCAGTGCAGCGGAGATTGTTCCGCCTGCGGCGGTTGCCACTGATTGAGGTGCAGAATCCATGGAGATACAGAAGGAAAAACTCTCTCCGATGATGCAGCAATATTTTGCACTCAAGGAAAAATATCCGGACTGTGTGCTGTTTTTCCGGCTGGGAGATTTTTATGAGATGTTCTTTGACGATGCCATCCGGATTTCCAGAGAACTGGAACTGACGCTGACCGGCAGGGACTGCGGACTGAAAGAACGTGCCCCGATGTGCGGAATTCCGTACCACAGTGTGGATATGTATTTGAAACGGTTAGTGGAACGGGGATATAAAATCGCCATCTGTGAACAGCTGACCGACCCAGCCACCACAAAGGGACTGGTGGAACGGGATGTCATCCGAATTGTAACGCCAGGAACGCTGATTGAAAGCAACCTGCTCGAAGAGGGAGCGAACAATTATCTTTGCAGCCTGTATTTTGAAGAGGGCGGCGACTGTGGACTTTGCTTTGCAGATTTGTCCACGGGGGACATCATTGCTCTGCTGCCAGAACAGAAGAATTTAGAGGCAAATGTCATTGATGCTCTCTCTCGCTATACACCAGCAGAAATTCTGATGAATGAAGATGCTCTGTTGCTGAAGAGCGTGATGGAGTTCATCAAGATTCGGTTGCAGTGTGTGGTTACGATGCGAGATGCAGAATGCTTTTCCGCAGAACGCAATCATGATTTTGTGTGTCATCAGTTCCAAGTGCCGGAATTGTCCTATTTACAGCTGCCGGAAACGGGTTCAGAAACAGCAGCTGTTTATGGTATGATGGACTACATCAAGGAAACCCAGAAGAACCAGATTGCCCGGTTTATTTCCCTGACAGTCAACGATGATGATGCCTATCTGGGGCTGGATTTCAATGCAAGAAGAAATCTGGAACTGACCGAAACGCTCCGAGGCAAAGAACGAAAAGGTTCACTGCTCTGGCTGATGAATACGGCGAAAACATCCATGGGGAAACGAATGCTGAAAACATGGATTGAACAGCCGCTTGTTCAGCCGGCAAAAATTATGGCTCGGTTGGATGCCGTGGAAATTTTCGTCAAGAAAAGCGTGGTTCTGATGGAAGTGCGGTCAATCTTAGATTCTGTCTATGATTTGGAACGCCTGATGACACGGGTGCTCTATAAGACAGCAACCCCAAGAGATTTGAAAGCACTGGCGACAACCGCAAGACAGATTCCAGCTTTAAAGGCAGAACTGGAAAAGGTTGCAGACCGCAAATTGCTGGCAAGACTGCTCTCCCAGATTTCTAATCTGGATATGGTCGCCGATTTGGTTGACCGTGCAATTGTAGAGAATCCGCCGGTTTCCGTCAAGGATGGCGGTGTGATTCAAGAGGGATTCCATCAGGATTTGGATTATCTCCGAGGCATCATGAACGGTGGCAATCAAATCATTGAAAAGATGGAACAGTCCGAACGGGAACGTACTGGCATTAAAGGCTTGAAGATTGGATTCAATCGGGTGTTCGGATATTATATCGAAGTGACACGTTCTTATTATGATTTAGTGCCGGATGATTACGTCCGGAAACAGACGCTCACCAACTGCGAACGATTCATTACGCCAGACCTGAAAAAGACGGAAAACGATATTCTCAGTGCCAAAGAAAAGGCTCTGCGACTGGAAGAATCGCTGTATGTAGAAGTTCGAGATTGCCTTGCTGCACAGCTGAAGCAGGTACAGGAAACCGCCTCGGCGATTGCACAGGTGGATGTATTGGCAGCGTTCGCAAATGTTGCAATTGAAAACCAGTACACGAAGCCGGAAATTGCCATGGATGGTGTGATTCAGATTCGGGGCGGTAGACATCCCGTTGTGGAACGGATGCTCAGCGATGACATTTTTGTTCCGAATGATACCTATCTGGACAACAAAGCCAACCGAATGCTGCTGATTACTGGGCCAAATATGGCAGGGAAATCCACCTATATGCGACAGGTGGCATTGATTACACTGATGGCACAGATTGGTTCGTTTGTTCCGGCAGATTATGCGAAAATTTCTGTTGTGGATAAGATTTTTACCCGAGTTGGAGCATCGGACGACCTGACCGCTGGACAGAGTACCTTCATGGTGGAAATGCACGAAGTTTCCGACATCCTGAAATATGCAACGCCAAACAGCCTTGTAATTTTGGATGAAGTCGGACGGGGCACATCGACCTTTGACGGTGTGAGCATTGCCCGAGCCGTTGCAGAATACATTTGTAACAGTCGGCAGATTGGCTGCAAAACGCTCTTTGCAACACATTACCATGAACTGATTGATTTGGAACATACCATTGATGGCGTGAAAAATTACAGCATTGCGGTGAAAAAGCATGGCGATACCATTCGATTCCTGCGGAAGATTGTGCCGGGCGGCATTGATGACAGCTATGGCATTGAAGTTGCCAAGTTGGCAGGGCTGCCGGAAAAGGTCGTCAAGCGTGCCAGAGTTCTGCTGCGACAGATGGAACAGCAGACCGCTGCCCAGAATCAGAAGCCGGAACAATCAGAAGATATGCAGTATAGTTTTGCTGCGATGCAGCAGAAGCAAGCCGTTCAGATGCTGAAAAAGACAAACTTACAGGAACTTTCTGATGCAGAATGTCGGCAGGTTCTCGAAGAAGTAACGAATTTGCTGCGAGGCTGACAGCATCGCAGGAGTAGACAGAAAGGAGCACGGCTGTGTCAAAAATTGCAGTGTTGAGCAAAGAAATTTCAGAGTTGATTGCAGCCGGAGAGGTGATAGAACGGCCTGCCTCTGTTGTGAAAGAGGTCGTTGAAAATGCAATTGATGCAGAGGCAAAGCATATCACAGTCGAAATCAAGCACGGCGGAACAACTTATATTCGAGTTGCAGACGACGGTTCTGGCATTGCATCGGAAGATGTGCCAACAGCATTTTTCCGCCATGCAACCAGTAAGATTCACGACCGCAAAGATTTGGAATCCATCTATACATTGGGATTCCGAGGAGAGGCGTTGGCATCTATTGCAGCCGTTTCCAAAGTGACCCTACTGACAAAACGCCGAGAAGATGATTACGGAACGCACTATGAGATGGTCGGCGGAACGCCGACAGGCGAACCGGAGCAGGGCGGCTGCCCGGATGGAACAACCATTCTCATTCGGGACTTGTTTTTCAATGTTCCGGTACGGCAGCGGTTTATGAAAAAAGATGTGACAGAAGCCAATGCTGTCAGCCAGATCGTGCAGAAAATTGCGTTGTCACATCCGGAAATTTCCTTTCAAATGATTCGGGATAACCGAATGGAATTTTGCACGGATGGCAACGGCGATTTATACGCTGCGATTTATGCGTTGTTTGGAAAAGAGTTTGCCCATGATTTGATTCCTGTGCAGTATGATGATGGATTTTTACGGGTGAGCGGTTATGTCGGAAAGCCGCTCTATTCCAAGTCGAACCGCACATTTCAACATTTCTTTATCAATGGGCGGTATATTCGCTCCCGTGTGTGTAGTGTTGCACTGGAAAGTGCCTATCAAAATTTGATTATGACTGGAAAGTTTCCAACGTGCGTGTTGATGCTGGAGATGCTGCCCGTGGATTTGGATG
>ERZ1034976.837-NODE-837-length-26819-cov-6.591242_pt1 | contig 26819 bp, 30 predicted proteins | sample MGYA00520623_ERZ1034976 | MGnify/ENA primary metagenome ERZ1034976 (study PRJEB33766, sample SAMN09781774) | gut metagenome | biome: gut microbiome | host: Homo sapiens | place: Madagascar | study: EMG produced TPA metagenomics assembly of the PRJNA485056 data set... | reverse complement strand
TTTATTCTGAAATTAATCCAAGAGAGAAGACATTAATTGGTGTCGATGTTGCAGCAGGATATTCTAAAGACTCTTCTGCAATTTCTGTTACAGAATCTAGTACTACAAAACTAGTAGCTGACTTCAACTGTAACTATATTAACCCTGTAGATTTAGGTAATGTTATCTATACATTGGTCACAAATTATCTTCCTAATTCTCTTGTGACAATTGAACGAAACGGTGTTGGTACTGGTACATTAGCACAGTTAATGAAATCCAGAATTCGAAATAATCTTTATTATGAAATCAAAGAAAGAACAATTGAAGAACGATTAGGATTCGGTACAAAGTCTAATAAACGAAAACAAATAACAAAAGTATATGGTGTTGATAACTCTAAAGATGTAAGAGAACGATTAATGGATTTACTTACTGATAGAGTCAGAGATCATTATGACAAATTTATTTCTCCAATTCTATTAGAAGAATTAAAGAATCTAGAGTTAAAGAAAACTGGTCGAATTGACCACTCTGCAAATAGTCACGATGATGGATTATTCTCATACCTATATTCAATTTATCCATTGTATTATGGTAAGAATGTAAGAGAAAACTGGCATATCGATATTCCCACTTTAAGAACAGCAGATGATGAAGCACAAGAAATCTTCCAAGATTATACTGCAACAGAATCAATTGGAATTGTACGAGATATTGAAAATCTTGATAATGATGATATGATTAAAGACCAGTTATCAAAATTAGATAAAACAAAATTATATCAACAATTCCTTGCTGAACAAAAAGCAGAGAATGATAGAGCAATGGATGAGATATTAAAAACTCAAGCTGGTAGAGATGCATATGCTAGACAATATAATATAAATAAAGACCAAATGGGTGTAGATGAAAGTTCATATGATATGCTAAGTATCATCAATAATTTTTATTCAGAAGAATAAACAAAGGTGGAGCTATTTCTAGCTCCACCCGTATTTTGTCTATTAATCTAACATTTTCAAAATATCTTCAATCGAAGTATTGGATTGTTTAAAATCAATACTTTCGATAAACTTCTCGATGAAATCAGAAAAATTAGTGATTTTATTATCAGAAGATTCTTCTGCCTTACATTTACAACCACAAGGTGTTGCCACAGCCTGCTTTTTGATTGTGTCGATAGTTTCTTTATTCATCTGATTTTGATATTCAGTCTTGAACTGCTTATCAATATCATTCATAATCGATGACTTGATATTTTCTACAGTCTTAATAGACTGATTATCTGGAATGAACTTTACTAACTGCCAATTCTCAGCAAACAGTTCAATATAAGTTTCCTTCCACGGTACTCTACCAAATCGGCTTTCGACATACAGATATGGAGCACTCATCTTATCATACTTATCAGGAAATTGTACCTTAATAACAACATCTGATTTCCATTCAGGAAGTCTCATACCATAGTATTCACGAAACGTCTTACCATAATTATCCTTTTCAAGATTGAAAAGCATATCGAAAATCTTACCGAATTTCGAACCAGCTACAATCACTCTATACTTATTCATTAAATTATACATATTCACAATCCTCCATCTTAATTCCTACATTTTCAAATTTCTTATAAGCATCTAAGTACATCTCTTTTTTATCACCATTATAGGTACATTCATAATACATACCATCTGGTAAAGTTGTACTGATTAATGCTTTCCAGTTCTGTAGAGTCTTACAAGCCCAAACAATATATACATCAGATTCAGTAAAATTCACATCTTTATCAGTGACATCAAGATGAGATTTTACATATTTAAATACAGCCTGTTTCATTAATTCATACATGGATTTTGTTTGTTTCATTATTATTTACCTCTTTTCTTATTTGAATGTATCAATATCTTTCATATCTCGTTTGATTTCTTCAAAGCCAGAATCTTTCAATTCTTCAATATTTCTAATATCGTTCACATTAATACGTTTGATATCAGATACACCGTCACCTGAGCAATCTACTGTAATTGTATCTACAATAGATGGTTTTGTCTTTTCGTTTACGAAAGACAATACTTCTCTTTCATTACATAAAGTAAATGCAATAATTCTTCCATTTAGATGTTTTAAACCATAATCATTATCAGCAACACTAATATTATACACGCTATTAGTATCTACTTCTACCACTTCATATCCAATAGCATTGTCTAATTGATAGGATACTTTTAAAATAAGTTTTAAAACTGCCTGTCCTTCACACTTTAAAAAGTTAATCATTATTTATCACCCTCTTCTTTTCTTATTCTTCTTTGTATTTCTAGAAGTTAATGGAACCATATAGTCATTAATTTTATTCATAATGTTTGTAATACTTTCATCTACAATTTTATTTACCTTACTACTATTTGCAGTAAAAGCAATTGTATAAATAGCATTAGAAGCATAGTATGCATAAATATGCTCTTCAACAGTTCCTACTTCAATAGCATCTGTAATCGTCTTTGCTAATAGAACAATAAATGTCTTTGTATACTGTTCTGGATAACCAAGTGTTGATAAGGTCATTAAGCATTGACTAATATCTCTAGGAGTCGGTTTTATTTTAAAAACGACATCTCTATATTTATTACACAACTTTGTCCAATGGTCTCTCGCTTCTTTATAAGCCCAATTGATATTGGATTGTTTTTCAATCAATGCTTTAACCCTATTAAAGTTAAAAGCTTCTCTATAGTTATCGGCAATAGTAAGAAGCTGTTTTGCTTTTTCAGGATTTGTTTCTTTCAGTTCTTCTGCTTTCTTTTCCATCTCTACTGTATACTTATTATAGATTTCGTCAGAATATTCATCCATTACAGACCCAGCGATATTCTTCATTGGCTCTGTAACTTGTTTCATTTCTTCATTAAAATCTTTGATTTCCTTATCAATATAAGTATCACTTACAAGACCATTGATAAAGTTCTTAGCAAAGAATTCCATAATAGACTTGCTACCAGCACCAGATTCCATTGCTTCTTTTGAAATGATATTTCTTAATGATTCTGGAAGAGCATCGAATACCTTAAACTTTTCACCGGCTTTATACCGATTCATAACTTTAATCAATTCCATAGCATCTTCTGTAGATACATCAGAATATTCTTTGGTGATTGCTGAAGTCAACAATGATTCATCTACATTAAGCTTTGTAGCAGGTACATCATTCATTTCTTCAACAGACATCGGTTTATATTCTTCATCATCAGAATTATCTTCTGTTGTTTCGATCATCTCTTCAATTGCTTTACCAGAAGCAATGTCTTTCAGAGTCTTATTAAATTCTTCAGTCACTTCATGAAGTGATTCTGATTCATTCTTTAAAACTTCTCTAAGATCTTCTTTAGTGTTAGAAGAATTCTGACTTTCATTAATGTCATCACTTGTTTCATCAATGATGGTTTCTTCTGGTTCTTGAAACGAACTGTCATCGTTGATTACCTCTTCTTCTGGAATATCAATAACCTCTTCAACAGCTTCTTCATTCATTGTTCTCATGATTTCTTCTTCTACAGATTGCATAGCATCTTCCTCCTCATACGGATTATAATTTCTATTATTACGAATGTATTTATTATAAATACCCTTCGCTTTTAACTCATTCATTTCTTCTTGCGTCATTGGTGTGCTGCTTTCAAAAATACTTTTGATAATGTCATTTTGAATGATTTCTTTCTCATATTCTTCATTCATCTTCTCTTGAATAAACGGGTCAATATGAGATTGCTCTTGTTTAATACTATCCAACAGTACAACATCCGGATTATTATCTCTGGCCGAACATAAAGTATCTACAAGTGCATTTAAATCTTCATCAGAAAGATTATCTAAATAACTACTTTGCATATTGTTCCCTCTTTCTACATAAATTAGTATAAATTGTTGAAATCAGTATCGTCATTTAATTCGTTGTCTTCCTCTTCAGAATCTTCTTGTTCTTCATTATAATTTGGTTGTTGCTGTTGTTCTTGACTTTTCAAATCTTGTTCTAATAGACTTTGAATTGCGATTCTAATTTCAGTTAGAATTGCTGGATTGTCCACTACTTTACAAAATTCATCCTTAAAGATATTTCCTAACGGTGCAATATTTGTATATAGGAAATCACACATCTCTCTAGAATAATTAAAGGTCAAGAATGTGTAAAAGTCGATATCAAATCCAGAAATATAATATACAACTTCTCTAATTCTAGCAATGATAATATCTACATATTTCACATTACCATATGCTTTTCTAATATAGCTAGTTGTACTATCTTTATTCTTTTTATATTTTTCAAGACCCATATTGTTATATATCTCAGCACAGTAACGATAGATATATCTTGAGAAAAAATTAATAATGTTTCTAGCATAACCAGAAACAAACAAATCATATACATTATATGCTAAAGTATAACAATCTGGTTCATCACCAATATATTGCATATTGAATGCATTACAAATTTTATTAATGATGTCAAGATACGTCTCCTGTCGAATAGACATGATATTATCCGCATCGGTAGGAAAGTTCGCAAGCATTCCTTTAAAATTCAATTCATAAGAATTCACAATGTTTGGATTCGATAGAGTTGGATTATAAGCAAATCGATTTCTAAGATTAGAATCGATTACATCCATTACATAAGCTGAATTAAAGTTTGATAAAATATCTGCAATCTCTCCTTCAGCAATCATATTGTAGATACCACTATTTCTATATAAATCAATAGGCATAATATTGACGCTCCTTTTCTTATTGATATTTTAATAAATTGTTAATGGGACTATAAATATCAAAAAAGAAGAGGGATGATTTCTCATCCCTCAGAAAATTAATACATATATAGATTAGATACCGTGTTTTACTCTATCTTTTTCTTCTGCACGTTTAGCATCATTCCATCTGTCTAAAGAACCTACTAGATATCCAGTAATACGTCTAATACGTTCTATTTTAATTCCATCTTCGCTTTCTTTTCTATGACAGCAAGGACATTCATCATTGATAACACCGGTATAACCACAAACTGGGTCTCTATCTACAGGATGATTAATTGCACCGTATCCGATGTTATTGTCATGCATACATTTTACAACAGCTTCAATTGCCCCAACATTCTTAGTGGTATCACCATCAAGTTCAATATAGCAAATATGTCCACCATTACAAAGTTCATGGAAAGGAGCTTCTAGTTTAATCTTTTCCTCCGCTGAGATATCAAAGTAAACCGGAATATGCATACTATTTGTAAAGTATTCTCTATCAGTTACACCCTTAATGATACCAAATTTATTTCTACACTGCTTAAGAGATTTACCAGAATATCCTTCTGCAGGCGTAGCAAATGTACTAAAGTTTAACTTATATTCTTGAGAAATCTTATCAGTATATTCTCTGATATGTTTGATAATTTTATATCCTTTATCCCAATATTCTTTTCCTTCACCGTGATGATGACCATACAAAGCAACCAATGTTTCAGCAAGTCCAATAAATCCAATAGACATTGTACCATGTTTAATTACTTCACGAATTTCATCTTCTGGACCAAGCTTATCAGAATCAATCCATACACCTTGACCCATTAAGAAACTCATATTTTTAACTTTGCGTTTTGCTTGAATCTCAAATCTTTCAAGAAGCTGTTTCTTGGAGAGTTCTAGATATTTGTCTAATAATTTATAGAATTTTTCTTCATTGCCATCAGCTGTAAGAGCAAGCATTGGAAGATTAATTGTAGTAAAAGACAAATTGCCTCTTCCATAAGCAACTTCTCTTTCAGGATCATATACATTTCCCATTACTCTAGTTCGGCATCCCATACAAGCTACTTCAGTTTCAGGATGTCCTGGTTTATAATATTGCTTATTGAAAGTAGCATCTTCGAAAATATAATTTGGAAAAAGTCGCTTTGCAGTTACTCTATATGATAATTGAAGTAGGTCATGATTAGGATCATGAAGTTTATAATTTACACCATCCTTTACTTTAAAGATTACAATTGGAAAGATAGCTGTTTCTCCATTACCAAGTCCAGCTTCCATAGCAAATAATAAATTCTTAGTAACCATTCTACCTGCATTACTTGTATCAGTACCCAGGTTGATTGAACTAAATGGCCAGTTATATTATCGTATAGGCTCTTTATCCTATACTTCTGGAGCTTATGAATTTGCTCATACGTTTATATTTTCAAAACGATACGTCTGTCATTTCAGACCAGCTTAGAGTAGATTTTCACCCTCGTTTAACGTTAGGAATTCAGTGTGCGAATCTGAATTGATAATTCTATAAATTATCGTGTTGGACACTCTTGGATAGATTATATTCTTATCAAAAGATAAGTTTCACTATCTACTCGTTACGGTACTAATTCTTGTTAAGGAACTAGTTACCTCGGTATTAGCATACTTATATCATTTTATTTAATCGAAAAATATTGTTCAAACTTCTCTTTCTTTCTTGATAGGTATATAGTAGCATTCTGATATATAAAATTATAGAATGTAAGAATATCATTCTTTCTACCAATATCAACCATTTCTAAAAATATTTCACTATTACAGCGTTCAATTCTTGTATTTGTAATTCCTATACATTTTAGAAAATTTATAATGTCATCTCTCAGAATATAATAAGATATAAGAGAAACTCTTCCAGAATAGGAATTGCAAGTTTTTCTTTCCGGATGAGCAAGTCTATATGTAAAACAACCATCACCATCAAAAAACCCTCTTATTAAATGATTCATAAGATCAATTCTTATATATGGTAATGGTCTAGCACATTTAGGTCTATCTAATTCATACAAACTTAAATCATTAGCCATCTTATAACTAGACACTGCAGATGATACAAATCCGGAACTTCTATTATCATATACTAAAGATGTTTGTGCATTTATTAGTTTATGAAATATTTCTACTATATAGGAGTCTTGTTGCTGTAATCCAAATATAATTTTCGGAGATTTACCACCATAATATACACATCCATCAGCTAAGAAAAATCCTAAGAAATAAGCTTTTTCTTCAGAATCGATATTACTGAAGAAATCTTCATTCATTCCATTTGAATATAATTGTTGTTTTGAATAAGTAGGAATATTCTTTTAAGATTTTCAAAATAGTTGGACATGATAATTTATACTTTAACGATAAATTTTTAATAGTCTGTACATTAGAAGTATAATCATTAACAATATTTTGTTTAAATTCATTCGATATAATTATAGACATATTTATCACCCATTTCTTTTAATGAATGATATAAGTAAGCCTTCACCGATTTTGCCCAATTACGGTATAATATTTCTATTATACTAGGCAACATTTTACCTGAGCACCTGCTCTGGAATGCAAAGTGTTAAGATTATGAACTAATCCTTCCATAGCTTGATAACAAGCTCTTTCTGTATCTTTAACAGAATCTTCTATAATATCAAAATCAGTATCATCAAAAATTGATCTAAGTCGAACACCACCAAGTAACTCATCTAACACAGAGTTATCAGATTCAATATAGCCATTAATTTTTTCAATAATCTCTTTATGACTCTCACTATAATATCCATGATCCCAAAAATAATTAAGATGAGACTTATCATAGTCCATATATCTATAAAGGTTATTTTTTAATGCTTTTCTAAACGTCTTATAAATGCCGGGAGCCATGGCGTAATCAAAATTAGGTATTGCCTGCCCACCCTGTCAATCACTACAATCAACAGGACTATATCACGAACTTCACCTTCAAGTGGTCAGTTCCCAACGCACTTCGGAGCTGTATCAATCTCAGCCCTAACGATACTCGGTTACTCGGTCTTCTTATGCAAGACCTACCCTTTTTCTAGTCTCTAGACCTTCAATGTATTATTATAATATAAAGCTTGGCACAGGATTCTTGCGGGCTCATTCCCTGTTAGCAAAAGAATTAATATATCATTTCCTATATAAGTCTAAACGATTCTTTCACACCTCGCTGATAAACGAGTTCACGTTGCTTTGCAATTATATATTTCTATATAATGGCACAGTTATCTTCTATGCTGATCGTTCTGATTACTTTGAATAGCGATAGCTGCAAGGGTAGCATAAGAACCAATAGAATTTGGTTCTCTTAAATGTCCATGTCCAGTATTAAAACCATCTTTAAATAGTTTTAGACAGTCAATCTGACAACAAGTAAGTGTTAAAGCATAAAAGTCCAAATCATGAATATAAATAAATCCATCTGTATGTGCTTTTGCAACATCCTTACTAATCATATTATTCAAATAGTAATTCTTGGATACATTGGAACCAATCTGTAACATTGTACCCATTGGGGAATCACCATCAATATTACCATTATCACGTTTAAGGTCGCTGCTATTTGCTTCATGGTTCAACAATTCTGAAATAGACTTAGAGATAGAATCTCTTGTATTTCGAATCTCATTTCTCTTTTGTCTATATAAGATGTATTCTTTTGCTGTATCTGCATATCCACACTTAATAAGAGTTCGTTCAACGATATCTTGAATGTCTTCGATATTCAATAAATCTGTATTGCCAGATTCACATTTCCACTTTGACATAATAGTGATTGTATCGGTAAGTTTATTACAAATCGATGCATCAAATTTCTCACTATCTATATGAGAAGCTTCGACTGCTTTCTTAATTGCATTAAAGATTTTGGTTTTATCAAAATCTACAATGCTTCCATTTCGTTTTAATATTTTAATCTTATCCATACTATGGACCTCCTTTAATAATTTTACATATAAGTTATCATCTAAGTCAATAAAAAATAAACAAAAAATAAACACCAACGTACATATAACGTACGTTGGTGAATATTCTTGAACTATCTTATACTATCTTTCTTATACTGTCTTTTTTTCACATTTATTCCTGTCATCACAATTCCAACAGATAAGATTATTTTTATTTGGAGCACCTCCATTAGGACAATCATCGTAATAATGATATTCTTGTTCAGGTGTCAAAGATCTAATTATTTGGTCAATAACATCTTCATTCTTTTTAACAACATCTGTATTCTTACTTTCATCCATATCTATATAGATTCGGTAAATCGTATGTTCTTGAGGCGTTCCGAAAAATTTTTGAGTAATCAATATAATATCAACAGTTAAATCTTTAAACCTTTCACTGATCACCTTATTTTCAATGACATCATCGATATCTATTTTAGAATAAGCAGAGATATAAGAAAATAAATCAACTTCATCATATTTACGTTTTAAAATTAATTTTATCTGAAAAGATCTTTCTTTTTCAATAGTTGAATGAATACGTTTTATCGCTTCTTCAACCGATTTACCGATTACACCCGTAGGAATCCCTGCAAACTTTTCAGATACGTTAAATTTTTCGCTTTGAAGTTTGTTTGTCTTCTTCGGCTTTTGTTCTTTCGTCTCAGGTTTATCTAATTCAGGGAACAATTGTTCAACACAAACTGTTTCCTTAGAGGCTTGATAGATACGTTCCATTGTAAGGTTCGATGCATCGGAAAGTGTTCCAAATGTAAAACCTTTTCCATAGAGCTTGTCATCAATTATACCTGCGATGTTAGCATAACAATGGTCTACTGGAATAATGTTTTCTTCTGTTCCTTCATATAAAGGAATGAATACTTTCATATTATCTGGAAGATATTTAATAGCTTCTTTCAAATCACCGATTGTCATGTTTTTCGATTCTGTAAGGTCTGGGATAAAATCATTGTCCTTCTTACTCTTTACATTTACACACACTGCGTTTGGAGAGAAAGGACTAATGTTAATCACTTCATGATTCAAATAATCAGAAATGATATTGGTAGTTACTGCTGTAGCTCCATTCTTGTATTGTTCAGATACAAGGATATCTGTACCATTTTCGATCATTCCACTGTTGATAATATCCTTCAGTGTTACCATTTTCTTGTTGTTGTTCATTTTAGTTTCCTCCATAAGTTAAATATTTAAGACATCTCTGTCTTATTACTTAAATAGTATATAATTAAAGATCAAATTCACCTTTCCTTATTTCGTCTTCCATTATTTCATCTACTATCCTATTAATTTCATCTTTTTTTCTTTTGTTCTTCCTCAGTCAAAGGTTTGCCTAATTCTGAGTGAGGTGTATTACCATAATCTTCTAAATCCTGTAAATGTTGATATTCTATCAATTCTAATTCTTCTTTCGATCGTCTCTTATCACAATATTTATATCGAAATTCTCCTATCGAAAGATCCGGCTCTAAAGATTCAGTAGAAATAAATATACCTGTTCCCCAATCATCAATACAAAGTATTTCACAATCTAAATATGGTTCATATCCATTAGAAAGATCTAAACTTAAACAAAAACCTTCAGCATATCCCATTTCTCGATTATGAGGATCTAATAAAGAAACACCAGTTTCTTCAATAGCGTCGAGATAGCCAGAATCTTTAAAAAATCTTAGTGTCGTTTTTTTACCTTCTTTCTTTCTCTTTTTGAACAATTCGACAATTTCCTTTATTTTTTCGTTTACATACATAACTACATACATAACTCTACACCCTTTCGATAATATATTTATATAAAAGTATCTGATGAAATAAAAAATAACAAGGATACAATTAAGTATCCTTGTATTCTTATACACAATACATAATTGGTTGATTTTCATTTGCAGGGTTTACATATCCTTCTTTAAGTTCATTTATAAAGTCATCCCTTCTATTTGCCCAATTTTCAATATAGCTTAATTTTAAATCTACCCCTGCAAATACTGTTTCTAAACCATCATAATGCTGGAGATAAGCTACTAAAAAATTAGCTACATCAGCAGTTGCAAGATTCTCAAAAAGTTGCATCTGGGTAGGCGGTATCGTAGATAAATTCGATGGATGAGTTACAAATACATCCAATGGAATTTCTCCAAGACCACCAGTAATATCACCATGTGTTGCACTTTGTAATCTTACCATATTCGGAAATTTAAAGTCAATGAAGATGCTATTATTAAATACTGATGTAAGATCAGCTCTAGCCTGTAACAGCATTACATCATCCATAGAATAACTATTATAAGCAGATAAATAGTCATAATATCCGATACCAGATTGCTGAGCCATACCACCATCGTTTTGCCCATATACATCCCAAGCAATATCTCTAACACCAAGAATTTCAGCACCACCAAGTAAGTCTGTATTGATTACATAGTAATCACCTTTCTTATTCTTTGGATCTCTTGTATCAATCTTGATTCTTACCATATGAGGAATATATCTAGAAAATGTAAGAAGTGTATCAGGAATAATTGTCTCATCAACCCATTTATCTTTCGCAATATCTTCGGGAAGCATTAGAGGTTTTGTTCCCAATCTACGCTCAATCTTATTAAGAAGAATATTCATTTTATTAAAAGCCATATATAACACTCCTTCCGTTATATTATAATGATGTTCAAGACAAAAAATAAGGGTGGATTTTCATCCACCCCATTCTTTTAATTAATTAATATAAGTTATCTTTATATCAGATATTAGATTCTTGTCTTTCTTGATAAGCAGGATAGATCTTCTTATCATCTGTGAGAATAGCATGCTTAAGTTGAAACTCATTCTTAAGAATAATAGAAATCCTATGCTTAACGTCATCTGCTGAATAATGATCAGGTATAAGATACTTAAATGATTGTCTAAACGAATCCATTACAAGTGTTCCACAAATTTCATATATTTCTTCTTGTGAAACTCCTCTTCCAAAAGATAAAAGCATATTCCTAATTTTCTTAAAGACTATGCTATCCAAAATCTTTTCATAGTCATACGCGGAATACGTACAATTAACTGTTTCAACAGTTCCTGATGTTCTTGGTATGAGTTCATCATCTGTTGGAATACTGCGTACAGAATACTTTTGATTTAAAAGACAGGTAGTAAATCCTGGAATCATATAACCATTCATTACATCATATATAGACAAATCTCCGAAAATGATATAACGAATCCGATCAAACTCTTTACGAGTAATACACTGGTATCCAAAAATATCTTCAAATTCTATCAAGAATAAATAACTTTCCTTATGGAATTTATCCAATCTATATTGATCGAGTAATTTCTGAAGAAAGGTACTATTTGTATCAGAACTAAAAACACCATAATCGATTCTACACTTACTGTATTCCCTTCTGATATCGATGATATCATAATCTTTTACCAATTCTGGATTATAATCATTGAACGAAAATACAGAAAGCTCTTTAATAATATTTTCTTTGATTGTTTCATCTCCAAGTGAATACTCAGCCAGTTTAGGAAATGATAACCCCCTTATAGTGTTAGTTAATACCTTATTCTTACCAATAGTGTTCAAAATAGTCTTTCCATTTTTATCAATGAAATTGAGATGATCAATAATAGCTAAAGCTGCAGTATCATACATCTCCTTTAAAGACATATCTTCCTTAATACCATAACGTCTTATTATTGCCGTCATGATTCCATTAAAGATGGTTGTTGTTCTTGCGTTTCTTTTTGTTGTTTTCATAATAATTCTCCAATCTGTGTTTTAACGTCTTTAACCACCTGACCTATTTTAAACTTGTTTGACTAATAAAGATTACTTAAATGAATAACTAGTAAGCTTAGTAAGTATAGATTCTTTATATTTCGTTCTCTTGGTAGCAAATAAATAAGCAATACTAGCAGCATATACTTCATCTGCATCATAATAATACTCACTATCTGTGAGGCATTCTTTGATAATATGAAATATACCGGACTCTTCAAGCCACTTCAAGATTTCATTAATATCACTATAAACTTCTATATTCCCAGCGAGATTCCATATTATTCTCTCTGCCAGGAACTTGCTGAAGCAATAATAGCCACCTAATACGTCATATATTACATCATTACTGAAGTAGATATAACGGATTCGATCAATTTGCTTACGAGTAAGGAACTGGTATCCAAAGATTGTTTCGAAAAGAATCAATGCTCTGTAATTCTTTTTCCGATATGCTTTCTGGATAAAGTCCTTACACAAATCTCGAATAAAGTAAGATTCAGACAAGCTATCAATTCTATCAATCAGATTAGAAATGGAAGAATCCATATCAAGCTTATTATCTTTGTCTACACAGAACTTCTTGTTCTCTGGCATTGTGATTTTGATATAGTTATCAGAATCAACCAAAGATACTCTTCTTCCCTTGTTAACTAAATCCTTATTCGGACCAAAGGTATTGTGTATAACCTTTCCATCCGTATCAAGGAAATGGAATACCAATCCATCCTTTTCTTTCAAAGCATCATATACCTGCTGCAAATTCATATCCTTTTTCTGGATACAATACATGGAAGTTACTGCATGCATAACATTGTTAAAGATGGTTGCTGTTCTTGCGTTTCTCTTTGCTGTTTTCATAATAATTCTCCATTCTGTGTTTTAACGTCCTTACCACCCGACATGTGATTAAAATTTATCAGCATCGTCCTCATCCTCAATGAATACTTTACCTGTCGGTTTCATCTCTTTCATTTCAGATTCAAATGATGTTTTTGGGGTTTCTTTATGATTCTTATTGAAGTAGAATGAATCTAAAGACTTAATCCAATAAGATTCAAGTTCTGTATAGATATTAAGGATCTTATGACCACTTTCGGGAACATAGTACAAATTACATTTTGTAAAAGTTCTTGGACTTTTTGGAAGTTCTGGTTCCATTTCCTTTACCCGATAAATGATAAAGGAAATAGCTTCTGTCGAATTTTTGAAAATGTATGATAAAGCATCACTACATTTCATAAAAACTTCTTCATCACCGAATACTTTCATAGCATCGGTAATTAAATTACTGCGTTCTATCACGCTTTCTAGGTCGTAGTTCTTGTCAAAAATTTTCATTTTAACCTCTCCTTTGTTTTGTGTTTCGAATAACATTTCTTCTGCTATTCATATAAATAGTATATAATTTTTTAAAAGATTAATAGGGTAGAATTTAATCTACCCTATTATCTTATTGTGTAATCTTAATAATCAGTTTATCATTATCTGGCATTACAGTTAATACTTTATAAGCATAACCATAAATAATTACATCCTGTTCTTTTGGTAATGTATTAATTATATCTTCTTTCGATACTCCAGAAATATCATATACAACACAAGTACCATCTGTACATGCACTAACTGAATATGATGAATTCTTTAGTAATGAATATAGAATCATATTTTGATTAATATAATTAATGACATAATCGACGAGGTTAATACCAGATATATTCTTTGTAAAACTCAGTATATCTTCCATTATGGTATTAATCCTCCTTCTTCTAATGCATCTTCCATCTCTTCAGCCTGAATCTGTTGTTTGCCTTCTTCAGATTTCATCTTTTCATATGCAATTGTATATAAAACCTGAAGCATCGCACAAGGCATTTCATATAATTCCATTAGAGTAATTCTACCTTTATAATAGGTTGAAATTTGTTCTAATCTCCTTATATCTTTTTCATAAGACCCAGTTGATGACGTGTAAAAAGCATGTTGTCAGGATTAATTTCTTGCTCGTCAATCTTCTTACCACATTTCGTACATCTACGTTCAGGATAAACATAAGTTACATCTCTAATCAAATCACCATCATCATTCAACTTACCACCATCATACTTATCTGTTTCTACAGATAGTGCCATCAATTGGTCAGAAGTCAAAGACTTTAGAATGGTATCAAATGTCTTAATACGACGCTTATAAGTCAAAGACTTATCTGTTGCTACTGGCTTAGTATCAATCGGAATCAATTCATTCTTATTATAATCAATCTTATAGATTGCATCGATATAAGACAACAATAGCAGGCGATCTTCGTACTTGGAATTAAATTCCTTATTTACTAAAGTAGGTTCAATGTATGTGTTATACAAAGATGGAACTTTAAGAGCAAATACATAGTCATCAGATGCCTGATATAGGGATACTTGGTAATCAGAATTTGTAGAGTCAGTATTACCTTCATGTAGAATCTTCATATATTCTTCTTTGATTTCATCATTTCTGAATTTAATCATAGAATGAATCGGTACAGATTCCATGAATACATTATTACACTTATCATCGGAGCAAGAGAATGTAATAATATTTGTCAATCCGAATGTAGCCTTATATGCAGTAAACATATAATCATCGATAACTGTATTTGGAGTAATCATTGCCCATGCTTCAAATGTCTTTGGTTTATTGGCATCTACAATGTGCTCATAAATAAGCTTCAACTTATTTTCAATATACTTATTATAGTTGCCAGATCTCAATCTAGATGGGTCAATCGATTGGATTTCCATCGGCTTCCATGCAGACATTCTTACTGCACGCTTTTGAGCATATAGAACACCATCAGCACATTCAATTGCTTTTGCCTTAATATCGTTAATAACCTTAGCTGCATTAATTGGTTTCTTAGAAATTGTAAACTTACCAAAGTTAATCTTCTTATCCACAGGAACAAAGTTCTTATTCACTTCTTCACGAATAATACTCTTGATTGCTTCGGTCTTAGCCTTCTCATCTTCATCTTCCTTTGAATCAGTGTCTTCATCAGAAGAATCCTCATCTAAATATTTGAGGTCTTCATCATCAATACCATCAAACAAATGTTCATCTTCTTCATCATATACAGAATAATCTTGTACCATTACAATGTTTTCTTTCTTAGTACCAGCAGCTGGTGCAGAAACTTCTACAGTCTTTTCAATAACAGCAGGTTTTTCTTCGACCTGACGTTCTACAACAACTGCTTGTTTCGGCTGTTCTACATAGTCATCAAACTTATGAACAACGACAGTATTAGATGTGCTTGCATCTAAATCCATATCATCAACATTTGTTGTATCAGAATTAATTGCTTCTTCAATTCTTTGTTCTACACCCTTTTGATAAGTGGCGTTCGTTTCATTCTGAATTCGATTAATAGATTCATCTACTCCAAGAAAAGCTTGGTCTAACATTGGATTGCCGGTTCCTTCTACAACCTTCGGCTTAGACGGTTGTACAACTTCATTTAAATTAGCTTCCTTTACAGAAGATGCATCCATTTTTGGTCTGACTGGCATTCCTACCGGAGTAGCAGTAGGAATTGCTCCGTTTGCGAGATCAGACAAAGTTACATTTTCATTCATGTTTGTTTCCTCCTTATTTGAAATCAGCTAGAGTTGCTGTTTTTTGTAGTACTTCACCTGTTTCTACATTAATTGGTAAATATGCATTTAGCTCTTCTGAAGTAATATAAATCTTAATAACCTTTTGGTCTTCTTCATCACCTAGAATACATCTTACATCAGTTAATGTAAATTGCGGTAGATAAGTCATAATCTGCTCCTTGATAGAAGCAGCTAGCTTTACCATATCTACACCTGTTGAATATCGAAATCTGGAAACCAAACCAACACCCATTCCTGGATGTGTTTGAAATGTACCAGGTTCTAAGAGAATCAATCTAATAAGCATCAATGTAGCATAGTTTTCACCTTTTGCAACAAGAGGCTTATAATATTTGTCTACAGATAATAAAGGTTCTGTATTATCTACTTCAATAGATGCTGCCACTATATTGACCTCCTTTAAATATTTTTATAATATTGTTTCTGATATAAAAAATAAACCAAAAAAGAAACCCTGGAAAATTCCAGGGTCCCCTCTTCAGGTGATTGAATTGCTATAAGTATTATTTATAGCATATATCAACCACTGCGTTAATAGCAGCTTCTTTCGAATCAGCATATCCGATTCCGTTTTCAATTGTAACCCCTTCAAACTTCATGGTATCATCGAAGTCAAAGGAATTATTAATCGACGGTACAGACATGATACAATAACCATGTCTGCTGTTCTTGTAAATATAAAAGGGTATACCAAACTCCATACAGAAATAGAGGAGTTCAGGTCTATACCCCAAATTACAAAATGCATAGAAACCTCCATTGGATTCTAAGGCATGGTTCTTTGCCGTATCAATCCGGTTTCTTTCCCAGATTCTGGTTGCATTAAATCTCCGCCGTACATTCATTGTTGCCATCATTTTAAATGACCTCCTTTTTAAAAATCCTGATTATAATGTACTCATAATCACCTCTATAATATATGTATAAATTAGTTTTTACCAATGTAAAAACTAAACTATAAACATATTCTTATTCATAGGAGGAAAATTATGGGTAAACTTAAGTATACTTTTGATGATTATATTAATAATCCATCTGGTAAAGGCAGTGCTGTTTTAGCTTCTATCAATAAAGATCAGTTCGAAAAAGAACTTATGACATTAGAAGCGAACAATGCTAAGGCTACATATAAAATTTACAAGCAAAACAAATCTGGAGGAAAGTTTACATATTATATTCATTTTCTCATTCCTTCTTCTACAAAAGGATTCTTTAATGATGTCGTTATAGAATTAAATTCTAATCCTGACGACAATACAGTTACAAAGACTATCAAAGCTTATTATGTAAAATTCTTTTCAAATGATAGTAACTTTGTTTATACATATGCTTATTCATTTAAATCTCACGGTGTTCTTATTACAGAACTAGAAAAGTTACTTCCTTTTAGGAGTATCTCTCAAAAACCTGTGATGCGAAATCCAGATAATGCAATGGGATATAATAAAGGAATTATATATGCATATCTTATAATGGTTAGAGATGGACTGTTCAACAAAGAAACTCTCAATAGAAATTGTAAGTATGCGAATATAACTGCTATTAGAAATACAATTCTTCCCTTCGATAAAAAGCTTCAGGAACGTAGAAAAATCGAAGAAGAATTGAAGAAGGCTGGTAAAGAACAAAAACAAAGATCTAGTAAGATTGTGAAGTCTAAAAATCTTCTAGGACCTGATAAAAAACAAGAACCAGCTAAAGTTTCTAAAACTGTTTCGAATGTAAAAACAACTTCTAAATCTTCAACTGCCAAAAAGGTTAAAAAGCGATAAGGTTGTATATTATATTTGTGTATGAAGATTTCTTCATATAAAATTTAATAGGAGGCTAAGAGATAATGGATATAGCGGAAATTTGTCACAGCACAAACTATTGGGTAGAAGTAGATAAATGGACACCACTTCTAGAAGATAGAATTTTTAACGAAACAAAGAATGCTATAATTCTTCCGGTATCGAAGTTTTATGGTTTAAAAGAAGATTCAATTCTTCTCGATAATTTTATATTGATACCAAAAAGATGCTATAATTCAGATGAAGTCAGAGGACACATTGTTAAGTATCTGAATTACTTTGAGAGATTTTATGACATAGAGCATGAACTACTATTTTACATCTATCGTATCAAAATCTTAATTGACATGGGTATTGATTACAAAGATGTAAATGGTAATAAAGTTCACGCTGAATATAGTCTAGAAAATTTCTTGAATGATATCAAGACATATATCTTATCTGATATTATTTACAAGAAAACTTGGAAGATGGTAGAAGATAACTATAGTCTTGAATTGAACTACAAGAACAAAGCAAATGAAGCTCTTCAGTATTGTGATAGACATGGTAAGTATCTTATGGAAATTAGTATATTCCAGAATATATTGATTCCATTGTTGATGCACTTTGTTTATAAGAACAAACTGAGCACATCTACAGATACAGTGAACAAAATTATATTCACTGTATATAATTGGTTGTTTGATGTCTATAAAGATTATAATGTGATGGCAAAGCGTGGATTACAGCCTGCTGATATTTTTCAGAAGTTATATGAAACTGCTATCACAACAATGAATGCACATTATAAGACAAACAAAATCTTATGGGAAATGTCTAGTATCCGAGGATTTTGTCCAACAATCAATGCAAATGATGCAATTGATATTGTCATCATGCAGGTAATCCCGAAATATACCTTTAAAGGAAATGTCATTTCATATAACATCTCTTCTATTAGAAATAATATCAAGTATAATATTTCTGATATTGGATTTGAATATGACTTTGTTTCCTTATCCTCATCAAAAAGAGATGGTGAAGATAACACATCTCAATTTGATAAGTTCGAAGCACATCTTCAAAAGACTGATGAAGGCTTAGCACTTCAAAATGACTTTAGAGCAGAAGTTATCATGGATAAGATAACGAAACTCGAAGGTGGGGTATCTAAGAAAGAAATCGATTTCTATCGGAAAGCTCTAATAAAGAATGGTCAATTCTTAGTTAATAAGTTTCAACAGAATCTCGTAAACAATATCTTTTATAAGTATTTTGGAGATACTGTTTCGATCAATAGTATTAACGCAGATGACTATATTACACTTATTGTAATTGGAAAGAGAATACTTCTTAGAAGTGGAATGAAACTATTACCGTATATTGTTTCGAGTGCAGTTGTAAAGATTTCTACGAGAACCGGTGTTTGTAAGAAAGAACTTATGAAAATCGAACAGTCAGAATATTACTCTGCTTTGAAACGAAAGTATAATGGTAATGAGAAGATTATGAAACAGATTTTCTCACTGATTGCTACAACACTATCTAGCAGCTTTAAAATCATCGATTATGATGAAGATAATGAAAAAGCTGGTAAGTATAATGGTAAAGATGTAGTAATGGAAAACGATATTATCATCGATGAGATGATAAGATTTATCATTGCAATATAACTTAGGAGGGGATTTCGATATCCCCTTCTATTTTATAAAGAAAAATTTTATGGAGGTCTTATTATGTTTAATAAGAAAAGAATCGTTATCGGAGAAACCTATTTATTCGATGTCCTGAATGAAACAGACATGGCAAATGTTGCTACACTTGTCACCGTTGTAAAGAAAGTGGGACATGATGAATATGCTGTTATTAGTGTTAACAACAATAGTATATTTAAAGCAAAATCAAAGTATTTAACACCGTATGTTAACAAAGAAGAAGCAGTTGTTATTCGTTGTAAGTATGGTACAACTGATATTACATCTGATGATGTTTCTCTTTTAAATCATATTCGATCAATCTTATCTACGATATCTGATGAGATTTGCACAACAGATGATCCAATCTATAACGAAAAAATCTCTAACGATATTGAAAAGATTTGTCTTCGTGTTGAAGAACTAGAAGACAAGCTCAAACCGTATGCCGAAATCTCAGAGAATATGAAAAATCTAGAAGTGATTATGTCATACAAAGAATTTATGCAGGAGGTTACAGAGAAATATAATCAAAACTTAGCGGGTAAAATTGAAAAAGATATAACCACTCGAGATCAAATCCTTAACAACAGTCAGTTTAAAGAGAAGTTTGATAAAATTGTAAACGACTATTGCAATGGAAAGGAAACTAAAATAATCTTTATTCATAGAGCAATCGCTTGTGTCAAAAAATATTATCCGATCGATTTGTTAAAAAATCGTGAGAATGAACCATTAACGGAAGAAGAAATTTCTGAAGTGTCACATACGATAAATTCTATTGTGCAGCTTGGGAAGATTGTGTTAATTATTATTCCGAAAGAGGATGAAAAAGAAAAAATTGACGTACATGCTTATTTTAATGACCCATACGATATGCCTAGTATGTTATCTAATAATCCATACAATATGTCTAGTATGTCTGAAGAGGATATTTCTGATTTCATTCATAGTGGATTTCCTGATATTCTTGAAGACAATTATATTCCTACATACAAATACAATGTCATTACAATTAATGAGGTTGAAATTGGAAAGGAAGTCGAAGAAGATGAATAATACAGATGTATATATTCAAGACAAGTTTATCCGTACTAGACTTGCTAATATTCGCAAATCTAAAAAGCTAACACAGAAACAACTATCAGATATGACTGGATTATCTCAAGCGACAATCAGCAATATCGAATCTGGTGATAATTCTTATACTTTAAGAAGTCTTATCAGAATTGCAGAAGCACTTGGATATGAAATAAATATTGATAAGAAAGTCGGTGAAGATAATGATACCGAAACAACAAATCAAGGAGTTTCTCTTACAATCACTTGATGATGCAACTATGGTGTCTGGTGGTACAGAAATAGCTGCACCTTGTCCGATATGTGGAGAAAGAAGAAGAAAACTTTATATAGGTCCATTTGATTCATCAGATGAACCTATTCGATTTAATTGTTTTATCTGTAAAGCACACGGTTTTGTAGACCAGTATTTTCTAGATACTTGTGGAATATCATCTGCTATTGATAATAGTGTATTGAAAGCAAATAGAGGTCCAGGATATGCTACGAAGACAATTTCTGATAGAGATAGACAATACAATTTAAACTATCATTATATCACACAGAATGAGTTAACTGACTTTAAGTTGGCTTATATCAATCAACGGTTAGGGACAAAGTTAACTTATAAAGATTGTGCTGATAATAAGATTGTATTGAATATCTTTGACCTTTTAAATGCAAATGGAATTTCATATTACTCAAGACCAGAACAAGCCATGCAACAATTGAATTCTTATTTCATTGGATTCTTGACTCGTAGTTGTTCAGAGGTCAATATGAGAAACCTTGTATTCAATAAACCTGAGATAAACAATTCATTTCATGAATCAATGAGATGTAAATATGTCAATTATAAGGTGTTTAAGAATACAGCTGAAAACGACTTCTATATTCTTCCATGTGATATTGATACTACAAGAAAAATAAGTGTTTATATCGCAGAAGGACCAATGGATGTACTTGGTATTAAGTATAATCTAATTAAGAGTACAGATAACTGTCTATATATTGCAGGTAGAGGCAAAGCTTATAATAATGCAATCTTATGGGCAATTAAAAATCTTGTGACTCCTTATTTAGAGATTCATCTATTTCCAGATAAGGATGTATCAAACTCTTATATTAGAAATATCATACTAAAGTATAAGACAGTCTTTCCAATGTATCGATTCTTTATTCACAATAATCAATATGGTCATGAAAAAGACTATGGTGTCCCCGAATGGAAAATATCTGATTTCATGTGGGAAGAAAAAATAAACAATAATCTCGTATGATTTATGGGGCTGGATTTGTATCCAGCCTCTTTATTTTTTGCTCTTCAACATTAGTATAATAAAGGAGGTATATACGATGGCTGGTAAGTTTATTAATAAATCATATACAAAAACAATTGATTCTCTTACTTCTGGTATGATACAGAAGGTAAAAACTGCTAACTATGTATTCAACAATAAACCTCCTGTTTTATGTGATTGGTATAATATTGATAAAGATGCCACTACATTAGATGAGGGTAGTGGATTAGAATATTCAAGTGTTGGTAAGACAAGTCCATTGAGATATAAATTGATTAAAGACGCAGTCTTTTATTCCCAAGGGATTCAAATGGAAATTAACCTTGATTATGATGAGGAAGGTTTATCTACATCGCCACCAACAATCAGTGGTATTATTCTTCCAAACACTTGGATTCCTTATCCTGGAGACCATTTTTCATTAAAACAGGCAGGAAAAGATTATCTATATAGAATTACTGCGGTAAACTATGACACGATAGATAATGACAATAACATATATAGTTTTGATGCAGCAATTGATCAAGCTGGTAAAAATTATATTGACAATCAAGTAACAGAAACATATAGAATGATTATCAATAATGTAGGTACAAGTTTCAAACCAATTATAAAGGAAACTAGTTATGATTGTATTGATACTTTGGATAATATCCTAGTACAATTGAAAAATAACTTTATTGCTCTATTCTATAATGATGCAGTTCAGACATTTACTTATGAAGGATATTATGGTAATTTGTATGATCCTTACATGATTGAGTTCTTGATACGAAATGATATCCTAAATGGTTCAAATGAATATATTTATGTACATCATGAAGTTCCAGTTCCAAGAACATTCTCTATTGATTACGCTGATACTTTGTTCAGAGCATTAGAAACGCATTGCATTACAAAGTTCTCTTCTAATGCTTGTATTGCAAATGAGATTGATAATCAATACTCTTTATTTGCATCTGTTTTGGAAAGTTACTTTATGATTAATTATAATGGAAATGGATTATATAAATTCAATCCAATTAATTCTGAACTAATTTCTAGAGTCAAGACAAACGAAGAATTTGATGAATATGATGAGAATGCGTATATGAATATTATTATAAGATATATGAATGACTCTAAGATAGATTCTTCTATTATACCATTATTAGAGTCTATTAACTTCAAACCTACAGTAGATTTATTCTACTGTATCCCTATGATTATTTTTTGTTTAGAGAATAGCATCAAAAAATTGATGAGTTAACATACCAATAAAGTCTATAAAGGAGGGTATGTATATGTCTGAAGAACTTAAAAATATAGTTACACCAGATGATTTAATGGAAGAGTTTGTTACAGACATGGTTGTTGCTGATGATGAACTATCCGATTCTATTTTTACTTGTGTTGATAATTATATTGATGACCTCTGCATCGAAATGATGAATGATGAAAAGAGTGTATTTGAAACTGATACAGATGTAGATACACCATTTACATACATCTTAGATAAAGTAATGGAAAAAGTAGATACAATTGATCAAATTCAATCAGATTCTTATCTTTCTGTAATTAATAAGCAATTTAATAATCCAGATGACAATAAGAATACAGATGACCCTGATTATTGCGATGGTGTAGATTTATCGGAAATCACACCAGAAGATTTCCAAATTTATATTCCAAAAATTGAACACGATGGTGATTATGAAGATCATTCTGATGAACAAGAAGCTTCATTAGAAAGATATTTTGATTATGATCAAACTTTTGAAGATTCTATATTCAATGCGTAAGGAGGTATATACATGTTCCGTGATGTAACTGTTGATGAAATCATTACAGATGTTATGGATGCTGGTAGAGATTTGATGGTTGAAAATGCTGTTGATGAGTATCTATTAGCTGAAAGAGATATTATGACTGAAGCTACTACAACTGCCGATAAAATGGTTGATCTTTCTGTTGATGCAGGCTATGATGATGAATCTCAATATCTCGAAGATGATGAAGAAATCAATGCTTTACTTGATGAAGAAATTATTGAAGATATTGATGGCGAAGAAGATATTTTCCAAGATACAATCGATGAACTAAATGAAGACGAAGATATGATTGAAGATATCGAAGATATTCTTTGTCCTTATGATGATTTAGATGCATTGATTGATGGAGAATCTATTGATTAAGGAGGTAATATAATGATTACAAAATATATGTGTACAGTAGAAACTAAGAATTATCCGGTTACGACAATTGCTCCAATGATTCAAAGATATTCTTCTTGTAAGAAAAAATATAATGCTTCTGAAATTGCAAATTGCTTAGCAGCTTATGCCACAGTAACTTTACATAAGAAGAGCGGTGCTAATGTAAGACTGACAAGAGACAACTTTAAGTCTATCTTACTAGCATATAAGAATGAACTAGAAGGATATGAACTGAGAGCAAAGTTCAATCAACAGGTTGAAGAAAATAAAGAAGCAATTGAAGAAATGAAAAAAGAAACGGTTACAATCAAAGAACCTACTACTGAAGAAAAAGTTGATCAAGAAACTATTCTTTCTGAATCTCTAGAAGAATTCCAGGAAGACCCTGAAAATCCTGAGATTGAAGATTATTCTTACATCGACACTGAAGAATAAAAAATAACGCCGGTAGGTTATCAAACCTACCGGAATTATTTTCCTTAAAATTTAACTAAGAAACTCATTCTCCTAGTACTCCGATGAAACCATCACCCATGCGTATCACCTACTTTACTTTTCATTTCATTCCTCCTTTCTGATAGAATTTCTTATTCTATCACTTTTATAATATGTAATTTTAGAATTCTGGATTTACAAATTTAACCGAATCATCAGGTTGTACAGTTAATTCATATAAACAAAGAATGTTTTCTTTAGAAATATCTCTTACTGCATATCCATTCATACCTAATACTTGAATCTTTGCATTTGCTTGTTTTTCACATTCTTGATTTGCTTCTATCGTATAAACTGGTTTTACAATAGCTGTATCGCCATCATAGTCCATTCCCATTGCACCGATTAACCCATTACAAATAGAAAGGGTATCTTCAAATAAAGGGGACGTATTTGAATTTATATCTCTTGCCTCAATAACAGGATACCATTTATAAAGTTTTGTATTATCTTCAAATCCAGATTGAACAACCATCGGACAGGTTTTTACAGTAGATTTGATTCTGACTTTAGATGGATATTGGTTTAAGAAAGAGTCGATAGGGAAACGTGTAATTAATACCATCTTATCTTCAGTAACATCACATGCTGCCATATAAAATAAATCACACCATGTAATAACTCTTTCTATTTTTAATTCTGGAGCATATTCTTTCTTTGTTTTATCATATTCTTTAGCACTATTTAATCGATATCCACCGAAACCCATATTAAATTTTAATGTCTTTAAATCGGCTTTCTTTCCAGTAGAAGTTTTTAATTCATTATTCTTAACTCGTCTTGCAAACTCTTCTTTATCTACAGGAAGTTCTATTGGAATAAAACGATTAGAATAACCATGAATAAAACGCTCAATCTGTTTCTCTAGTTCTACATCAGAGAATGCTATCTGATAATCGACCAAAGGAACATAGACAAATTCATTTTCATTAATTGCAATTGGATATTCCATTTTACCAGCAAATCTATTTTCAAAGAAACGTCTTAACCAGAAGACAATAAATGGTTTAAAACAACACAATGCTGCAGCTAATGGTAATGCAGCATGATTCATATCAATCATCAAATCGTCTATTTCTTCTCCTGATACATCTGGTGCAGACATTACCAAACGTGCTGAATAGTCTACTGTTTTATACAATGTACCACGTTTAATTAGACCCATTTTACCAGGAAGATTTGCTGGGGTTTCCTGCCCATTAATTGTAGTACCGTTACCAAACCAGTCAAAGATTTGAACTAAGATATTCTGTACTCTTGCTTTGGTAACTTCACTTAAAGTCAAACCAAATCCAGCAGTCTCTTTCAATGACTTTGTAGCCATAATCAGACTACTATATAACTTATTAATTTCACCCACACCAATACCGTTATCTCTAGATTCAACGTCACGATAATATGGTGGAATTACAATGTACTTTGTAATCCATAATTGGTCTTTGCTCTTTTGAATAAAATCAATTCTTTTATTACGAGAAGATGAATCATTCTTCTTAAATTTTATTTTACTAAAGTTCTTCCTTAACCAATCAATACCAGTATTACCATCATCAGACTTCACTAATTCTCCGTTACTATCAATGATAAAATACTCAGTACCATTTACAATACTTTCAATCTTATTATTTAACTTACATAAAGTCTTATATACAATTGGATGGAAAAAAGAACCTCCTAAATCAATATAAGCAAAGATACCAGAACGTTCTGCTTTTGTAATACCAAAGATTTCATTTGATAATAAGCCATCTTCTGTTGGTGTTGGACCATTGAAAAATACTGGGTTAGTAACTTCTTTTAGCATATTCACTTTAACAAACTTTTCCATATCCAAAAGAGAAGTTTTTAAGTGTTGTGTACTTGCTTCTGTAAAAAAATCAGTATCGTTTTTAACGATATTAACTGCTTCATCTATAATCATATATGTTTCTCCTTCCATATTAATTTATAAGATTGTTGAAGTGATTAAATAGCACCATATTTAGTTTACACAACATAACTATAAAATTTTAATATAAAAGAATGGAGTTTTGATATATGGCTTTAGTATGTGAAGAATGTATGAAAGGTGCACCTTACGC
>ERZ1034976.834-NODE-834-length-26959-cov-18.747919_pt1 | contig 26959 bp, 24 predicted proteins | sample MGYA00520623_ERZ1034976 | MGnify/ENA primary metagenome ERZ1034976 (study PRJEB33766, sample SAMN09781774) | gut metagenome | biome: gut microbiome | host: Homo sapiens | place: Madagascar | study: EMG produced TPA metagenomics assembly of the PRJNA485056 data... | reverse complement strand
ATTGCTGTCTGGTCTTACGGATCTTGCTGATGGATATATCGCAAGAAGATTCCATTTTTGTAATGGATCATCAAATAAGAAGAAATTATTATACTAGGAGTGATATACATGAAGAAGGATACTTTAGAAGGCAGGGCGAGATCAAAGAATGGTGTAAAAAGACTATGTTTTTCTGCATTTTGTATCTTACTGGAAGCTGCATTTATTGTAATGATGATCACAAAACTGAATGAATATGCTGAGATCGTGAACCTTATTACGAGATTATTTGCAGGAGTACTGGTTCTGGCATTATATGCGTCAGATAAAACATCTTCTATGAAAATGCCGTGGGTTATTTTGATTCTTATTTTCCCAATCATGGGTGTAGCACTATATTTACTGATCGGATTGAATGGAGGCACACGTAAGATGCGGGAGCGGTATGCAGATATCGACAGAAAGTTATTGCCGTTGCTTCCTGACAATGTGGCATGCCTGGAAAAGATGAATGCTAAAATTCCAAAAGCCGGAAATATCAGTGCTTATATTCAGAGAAATGCACATTACCCGGTATATCAGAATACAGATGTTACCTATTATGATGCAGCAGAAAAAGGGCTTGATGCACAGCTTGAAGATCTGTCGAAAGCAGAAAAGTTTATTTTTATGGAATATCATGCCATAGAAGATGACAAGGCATGGAAGAAAATACAGAATGTTTTGGAAGAACGTGTAAAGGCAGGAGTGGAAGTCCGTGTTTTCTATGATGATATGGGATCGATAGGATTTATTAATACGGATTTTGTGAAAAAACTGGAATTTGCAGGAATTCATTGCAGAGTGTTTAATCCATTTATGCCGGGACTGAATGTGTTTTTGAATAACCGTGACCACAGAAAGATTACGGTGATCGATGGAAAGATTGGTTTTACAGGCGGATACAATCTTGCAAATGAATATTTTAATTATACGCATCCATATGGGCAGTGGAAAGATACCGGAATACGTCTGGAAGGTGATGCAGTCAGATCTTTGACGATTACATTTCTGGAAATGTGGAATGCTGTAAGTATGAAAGATATAAATGATACAGATTTTGATCAGTATCTTGTAAAATCAGATTATCAGGCAGCACAGGAAGGATTTGTCCAGCCTTATGCAGATAGTCCGATGGATGATGAACAGGTGGGAGAAGAAGTCTATATCAGTATGATAAACAAGGCAGAGAGATATTGCTGGTTTATGACACCATATCTGATCATTACCGATGAGATGACACATGCCTTGTGTCTGGCAGCAAAGCGTGGAGTAGATGTCAGGATCATCACTCCGGGAATGCCGGATAAGAAGTTAATATACAGCATTACACGTTCTTTCTATCATGGACTGGTGAAAAATGGTGTGAGGATTTATGAATGGACACCAGGATTCTGTCATGCAAAAATGAGTGTTGCAGATGACTGTATGGCAACTTGCGGAACGATAAATCTTGACTATAGAAGTCTTTATCACCACTTTGAAAATGGTTGTTTTATGGCGGATAGTCAGACAGTTTTGGATATAAGAGATGATCTGGGAGCAACAATGAATGAATGCAGGGAAGTGACCGAAAAGTACCGCACGGGACGGAGTGCATATTTACGGCTCGGACAGTTGTTTATGAGATTGTTTGCAGGACTATTATAGCAGAGGAATGGGTGGAATGGGAAAAAGCAATGCGAAGATTTATGTGCAATCCAGTGAGGGAATCCGTTTTTCAGACGTTGCAGGAGAAGAAGGTTGTTGCATATCATGAGATAGGACACGCTCTGGTAGCTGCATTGCAGAGTCATTCGGCACCGGTCCAGAAGATTACGATCATCCCGCGTACCTCAGGTGCACTCGGCTACACTATGCAGGTTGAGCAGGGTGATAAATATCTGATGACGAAAAAAGAACTTGAGAATAAGATTGCTACATTTACAGGCGGACGTGCGGCAGAGGAGATCGTATTTGGTGAGATCACGACCGGAGCCTCCAATGATATCGAACAGGCAACAAAAATTGCAAGAGCGATGATCACCCGCTACGGCATGACAGAAAACCACGGAAATGATGATTAACTGAATGGCATTGAACACAGATTCGTTTATAACATGGATAGTAACTAAAATCTAATTATATATGCGTGTAAATATCACTACGAAGATTAGCAGCCCCACCGGCGCAATTATTGTGCGGTGGGGCTGTGTTTGTTAAAATATGAAATAAAATGCTAGTTTACTGTAACCTTAATTGTTCCGTAAACACCATTGTTTGCGACGACATAGATCACACAGGTTCCTGATTTCAATGCCTTTATTTTTCCGGTTTTCGATACAGAAGCGACACTCTGATCGGAGGTGTAATATCTGTATGCTGCTACGTGGAGCAGCTCTTTTTTATTGGTGTTTTCGAGTCTGGTGCGGCTCCTGATCACAAATGTATCTCCTGCTTTGAGCCGGACGTTTGTCTGATTGACAGTCACTTTTTTTGCGTTCGTTGCTTTCGCGTCTTTTAATGCGACATGGAGCGAATTGGACTTGGCGATGTATACCTTCTTGCCGTCAATCAGCTTGTAGGCGACTACAAAATATTTGTACCGTCTGTTGTTGTCTAAGTGTCTGCTGGTGACACGGTCTTTTGCCGCTTTTACCGTGGCGAGCTTCTTGTAGCTGCGTTTTCCGTCACAGTATGACCAGTAGCAGTCATATCCGTCTGCGTCCTCATAGGAGCGCCATGAGATAGTGATCTTCCGGTTGCCACCTTTTCCTGTTGCGAGCAGGATCGGAAGCTTCAGCTTTGATACCTGACTGCCGTTGAGCGCTGACTGATCCTCTGTGTCCGTATCGGGAGTCACCCTGTTATCGTCATAACCGATCATGTAGACGGAGAGGTGGCTGGTTTTCCAACTGATCAGCTTCTTTACCGGATCATAGCTGGTTTCACAGCTTTCCCTGTTACCGTTCTCGTCTACATAATAGACCACGATTCCATTGGACTGCTCGCCGGAGCGCAGCTCATAGGGGGTGTGGAGCGTAATCACGCCGCCCATGTCAGAGATGTTTTTGCCGCCGCTGGTGAGCTTGATATCCCACGCGGGCTGGCTGCCCACTGCCTGCTGCTGTAGGGCGCTCAGGGCGCTGTCCGTGGTGCGTTTGATGGATATGGTGATGTCGGTCTGGTTTGTCTGTGCGGTCTTTTTGGACAACGCTTTTTCGTCAAATTCAATGGATGTACCATCGGTAAGTACGATCGAGAGGCTTTCCGCATCATTGGACGGGTCTTTCACCGCATCTGCGATCTGCTTTATGACGTTGGCGGGGAGCTTTACAGTATCGATCTGTTTCTCAAGTACGGAAAAGTCGATGGTCACAACACCTGTTTTCACATCATTGCCAATGACAGTATTCAGTTTGGAGAGGTCAATATCTTCAATCGTGGCAGTCGTGCTGCTGACAGTTGAATCCACCCGGATCGTTTTTTCCTCGCCGGATACCGGGACGGTCACAGAGGTGGAGGGGGTAGTATTACCACTAGAGCTGCCACTGCCAGTGCCGCCGGATGTGCCACCGGAGCTGCTGCCACCACTGGAGCCGCTGTCTTTTTTCGGGATGGTTTTGCCGTCAGCGAGCCTGGTATTGCAGCCCTTGCAGTAGGTGTCGCCTGTGTAGCCCTCTGTGCTGGTGGTTGCCTCTACGCTGTTGCGTACCTCAGTGCCGCCGGTGTGGTTGGTCATATCCTTGGCGCCGTAAGCTGTGTTACAGACAGCGCATACTGCCGAGCTCTGGCAAGTAGCGGTACCACCGGAGCAGGACTCCTTTTCGGTGTGGCTGCTGTCCTTTTCGCAGGTGCGGGTATGTGTTCCGTCGCCGTTGGAGATCCATGCACCCCAGACATGGGTGTGTGCCAAAGCCGGGGCAAGCTCATAGCCGCATTCTGTACAGATCTGCGGAGCATCCTCGGTGGCCGCAGGACCGGGCGTATGGGCAGCTTCCTCTGCGTGGGCACGACAGCAGGCATACTCTTTCCAGTGGTTGGTGTCGTTTGATTTCCAATTAGGATCTAAGATGCCGCTGTGGTGGGCAGAGTCTTTGTCGCCGATTTCAAACGTATCCGCGCCTTTTGCGCCACAGACGCAGGACATATAGTAAGTCGTCCCAGATAGGCAGGTCGCAGAGGATTTCTCATACGCTTTTGTTTTAACTTGCTGGTCGTAGGTGTGCGCAGCAATATCCCCTTTGCCTTTGCAGATGGAACAATCATGCCAATGAGAGAAAGAATCTGAACTCCAAGTTGAATTCCAGTTATGCTTACACACGACGAGGCCAGCGGTGCTGTTATTTTGGCTGGTCTCACTGACAGGGATGCTGTCGTTCTCGTAGCTGAATTTTTCCGGAGCGGCATATTTTTTGGACCCCGAAGCTATGCGAACATAGTTAGAAGCATCCGGCGTCTTTTCCGTCGTCACACCGATTGGATTGCTGCCGGTCAGTGCACCCGCAATAGTGATATATTTGTTGGTTGGCAGATAGACGTTGTTGTCTGCGCCCGCTTTTTTATTGCCACTGATGTCCAAGTTACCGGAAATACTGAATGTATCGCCGCCAAAATACACACCGCCGCCGTCGCCTGTCGCGGTATTTCCGGTGATGCTGCCGCCGTTCATCGTAAGCGTGCTTTCACTTCCGAAATAAATACCGCCGCCATTACCGGTTGCAGTATTACCGGAGATGCGCGCAGAGTCGGAAATGGTCATATTATTACTAGAGTAATATAAACCACCGCCATCTCTGCCCGCCGTATTGTTTTCAATCACGCTATTGCCGGATATTATGAATCCGTTGCTGTTCGTCCAGATGCCGCCGCCATCGTTCGTCGCTTTGTTATTGCTGATGGTGCCGCCGTATATATTCATAGCACCGCCCACCACCGTCACGCCGCCGGCGTCTGTTACTGAGTAGTTATTATTGATGGTGCCGCCGTACATCGTAAATGTGCCACTGGTCTGCGCGCATACACCACCACCGCCGTAGTTAGACCCGGTATTTTCCTCATAGTTATCGCTGATGGTGCCGCCATACATTGTAAAAGTGCCGTTCTGTATCTCCACACCTGCACCACCAGACCCCCAGCATTGCGCATCGGCATGATTGCCGCTGATCGTTCCGCCGTACATGGAAAATGTGGCGGCAGCGTTGCTTGACCCGCCAACTCTCACTCCTTTTCCTTTTGCATCGGGCGAGTGAGTGATCGTGCCACTGTCTTTACAGTCACAAAGTATGAACTTCGCGTTATTGTCGACATTGATGACCTGACTCATCCCCTGATAAGCGTCGGAACTTGTTACGGAGCTTTTCAGTTCTCTTCCATTCAGACAGAGATAGAGCGTGTAGCCTGCTTTTATATCAAGGTAATTGTCTCGTGTCGCATTACTCGTCAGATAGACATAGGCAGTCTTGGTATCCGCATCGTATGTAATCTCGTCTGTTCCATTCCACGCGGTCCATGTGACAGCTTCACACGCGCCCGTGTGGTCGCCAATATTGGCATGCGTTGCACCGCAGATGGGGTGGTTGTGTGCTGCTGTATCCGCTGCCAGCGTAGGTGCAGGCAGCAGCCCCATCACAAGAGAGGCTGCAATAGGGATCGCTAATAATCGTTTCCAAAGATTCATTGTTTCTTCACTCCTTCTCCTTTAATGTTTAACTGATGGCTGCTGTGTCAGACTTGACAGCAACCGATGTTTTTTTATAATGGTAGTATCATTATAACCCGTTCACCCATGAACGAAGCAAGTGTTTTTTAGGAGGTACCGGATGGAAACAGATATAAAGGGCCTTTTTCAGATTACGGAGGCAGCGCACGCTTGTGGCGTTTCACGCAGCACATTGATGCGCATGGAGGAAAAGGGGCTGCTCGCGCCTGCCTATGTCGCGCCGGAGAGCGGGCGGCGGTACTACGATAACCACAACATCGCGCGCGTTTTACAGATCGAAAAATTCAAATCCATGGGACTGGGCGCACAGGAGATCGCGGACTATTTTGTCAGGGGCGGCGAGGTGTCGGGGCTGCTCGCGGTGTTGGAGGAACGCCTGCAGGAGCTTTTGCAAGGTGTGGAGGAGCTGCGGCTGCGGGCGGGGAATAGCAGCGGTATGTCGGTGCAGCTGACATCACTCCACGCCGTGACCTGCTGTATGAAGAAGTGTATGGGACGTATGGTGGAAGAAAAGTATGCCGCCATGTATGGGTTTTACAGCGAGTGTATCAGAAAGGGCTGTGTGCTTTCTGATGAGCCGATGTTCGTGGTACAGGAGCGGAACGATTATCTGGAGGGCTATATCGGAGAGAAGCCCTATCCCTACTGGGTCTGCGTACCGGTTCGGAAGGAACAGGCACCGGAGGACGCAGTCGTGCTACCGGCATGTCGTGTGCTGTCCGTGTTGTACTACGGTGAATATGACGAAGGCGTAGATGAGGCATGGCTGACGCTGGGACGCGAGGTGAAGGAGCGGGGACTGACACCTGCAGGTCTGCCGCGTGTGCTGGGTATCGTTGCGCCCTATACGGGGCGGGAGATCGAAGCACGGCGCTACTGTTCGCGGATTGTCCTGCCCGTGAGTGACTGATCTGGATTTTTCTGGCTGCTCAAATATGTGTTTATCGATTTCTCTTATGATGAGGAGGGCGATGATGAGCAGTAATCAGAAGATTATATTAACGGTATTTATAGCATATCTGTTATTCAATGTGATTGTAAGTATTGTTTACAGTAAAAAGGCAGAACCGGGGCAGTGACAGTAGCAGGTTATATAACATTTCTCATCTGCAGAAGTGCGCCATTCATACTTATCATATCGTACCCAGTTTGAACTGGAGTTCTGAAATCTATTCGTACATTGCGAATGAACTCCTTGTTCCGGAGACTGCTTCTGCTCAGCTGAGCCGTATCCGAAAAGAGGTTCGTTCATTGGATTTCATGCCAGCTCGCTATGCGTTAGTTGACTGGGAGCCTTGCATCTATACTGCTGGAATCAATTTATTGCTTAGATAGAATGCAATTTTATGTCCATAAGTGCTTTTTCGTGTGTATTTAAATTACTGAATCTGCGTAATGTTTTGGTAAAATATAACAAAAACATTACGCAGATTTTGTGATGGGGTACACGCTTAACCTTTGTAAAACACACATTTTTGATGTACCATATAATCAGAATCTTAGGAAAAGAAGGAATGGAAATGGCACAGAACAGAGTTCGGATTGCGGATGTTGCAGATTCATTAGGTCTTAGTACTGCAACTGTATCAAAGGTGATTCACGGCAAAACAGAAAAGATTTCAGATGAGATGGTAAAACATGTCCAGCAGGAGCTGGAGAGGTCGGGATATATCCCGAATATGGCAGGCATTCTGCTCGCGAGAAATAATTCAAGAATCATCGGTGTGGTGGTGAATGACAATGAAAAGTATGAGGGCAGGGTTTTAGAGGATGGATTTGTTATGGCTTCAATAAATGCTCTTTCTCATGAGGTAAATGAAAAAGGATATTTTCTGATGATAAAGACGACATCTGACATCAGTGAGATTCCGGTGTTTGCGTCTATGTGGAACATGGATGGGCTGATTCTGATGGGCTTTTGCGAAGCGGATTATGAGAAGCTCAGAAACCAGATGAGGATATCATTTGTCGTGTATGACGGCTATTTTGAAAAATGCTCCAAGGTAGTCAATCTGGTCATCAACCATTATGACGGTGGTTATCAGGCAGGAAAGTATTTTAGGGAGCTTGGACATAAAAAAGCGTTGTGCATAGCGGACAATTTCATCTGCATGGACAAAGAGCGCATCGAGGGTTTTAGCGAAGCCTTTGGACCAGGAGAAACATTAAGATGGGAAATACCTAAGACAGAAAAGAAAAGAATGTGTTTTTATGAGGATAAATATCAGACGCTGTTAAAGAACAATGTTACCGCTGTTTTTGCAGTGTCAGATTTTTATGCGCTCGAATTTATGCGATTTTTGCAGGGGAAAGACATACAAATTCCAAAGGATATCCAGATAATCGGATTTGATGATAATATGGCATGTAGGGAAAGCCATCCATCCCTTACAACAATTCATCAAGAGGCGTCTCTTAGGGCAAAAACTGCAATTAAGTGTCTTGAGGCAATGCGCAATGGAACAGAATGTGAGACAGAAATCGTGTTGCCGGTGGAGTTGATAAAAAGAGAAAGTACGGGGGAATTATAATGTCAAAGTTTATGAAATCATTGTGTAAAATAGCAATTCCTGTTACCTTGCAAAGTATGCTGCAGGCATCTTTCTCGATTGTAGACCAGATTATGATAGGGCAGTTAGGAGAAACTGGCATATCAGCAGTCGGACTATGTGGAAATTTTTCGCTGATTTTTTCCGTGGTGATCGGTGCAGTAAGCACGGTTGCAGGGATACTGATCGCACAATTTATAGGAGCAGAAGATACAAAAGAGGCATGGTGCAGTTTTGATGTGAGCATTATTAGCGGAATTGTAATAGCTGCGCTGTTTTTGTTTGCAGCTGGAGTTTTCCCTTTGAAGATTCTTGGGCTGTACACGAGGGATGTGAGTATTGTAAATACCGGTGCGGTCTATTTCAGGATAGTAGCATTTTCCTATATTCCAATGGCGGCCAGCAATATTTTCTCCTCATGGCTGCGCTGCAGGGAGCATGCCACAATACCATTTTTGGCGAGCTTTTGGGCAGTCGCTGTAAACACAGGTCTTAATTATCTGTTGATATTTGGAAAATTCGGATTTCCATGTATGGGAATAAAAGGAGCTGCGATCGCAACGCTGATTTCGCAGTTGTTTAACTTTATGTTTATTGCAGTTGGATTTTCCTTATGTATCAGAAAAGATGGAGATAATCCGGTATGGTCATTGCGTTTCAGCAAAATTACTGTCAGGGATTATCTGATCATGATTATGCCGATTCTGGTCAGTGAATTTTTGTGGAGCCTCGGACAAAATGTGGAGTCTGCCGTCTATGGGCATCTTGGCACATCAAACTTGGCTGCCTATACACTCACCTGCCCGATACAGGGGCTTATCGTAGGGGCACTTAGTGGATTGTCAGCGGCAGCCGGTGTAATGGTCGGCAAGAGGTTGGGCAGGAAAGAATATGATGAGGCTTATACAGAGTCAAAAAAGATTATGTATGCAGGCTTAGCCGGAGCGGTAGCTGTATCTGCATTGCTTATTCTTCTGGCAGGAGTATATACCAGACTGTATCGTGTAGATGGCAGCGTAAAAGAGCTTGGAAAGATACTGCTTATTGTATTTGCCCTATATGCACCGGTCAAGGTTGAAAATATGATACTTGGCGGCGGAATTATAAGAAGCGGGGGTAATACAAAAATTATCATGGTGATTGATATTGTTGGCACATGGTGCATTGGAATCCCATTGTGTCTGCTTGCAGCGTATATATTTAAGTGGAAAATTGTGGGTGTGTATACACTGCTTACTACGGAAGAAATTTTCAGACTGGTTGTATCGTTAATTATCTTTAAGAGGCGTAAGTGGATGATCAGTTTATCGTAGTGCGAGGTATTGGATATGGATTATATAAAACAAGAATTTTGAGGGCAGACATATTGTTTCGAGACTTGTTTCAATGCTTAAAGCCGACATTCTCAAAAAAGATACACCTAAGATTGAGGTTACAAAGTAAACCGTTTTACGGATGGAATTCTTATCGATAAGCTTTCTTTTCTGATCATTTTTTGTTAAAATAAAATAATGAGATATCAGAAGGGAAAGAAATTATGGAAAGTTATGTAGTTGGTAAGAAGCGAAGAGTGTTGCTCTATGTATTGATGTTGTTGGTGTTTGTGGGATTTGTTACAGCGGAGCTTATTTATCCGGGTGAGCGAAGCGAGAATATGAAGCTGGGAAATATCATTTATCATGGAACCATTACCTGGCAGAAACCAGATGGAACCCAGGAGAGCATCAAAGTCCCGGGAAAATATGATGTGGCAGCAGATGAGACAATGATACTTACGACACATCTGCCGAAAAATTATAGTGAAAATACATTTGCAATCCGTTCTTCTATGCAGGATGTTGCCTTTTATGTAGATAATCAGCTCCGAATGGAATATGATACGAAAAATACACGGCCATTTGGAAAAAATTCTGCCAGTCGGTATGTGTTTTGCCCAACTTCAGAACAGGACGCAGGGAAAGAAGTGCGAATAGAACTGACAACACATACCTTGAACTATGCCGGTGTTGTCAATAGAATATACTGTGGTGACAGAGGTGATATATGGGCGCACATTTTTAATCAGCATGGCATTGCTACGGTCATGGGATTTTTTATATTATTTGCAGGTGTGCTTACGGTTATCTTTAGTATTGCACTTGGAATTGTATATCATACAAAATTCGATATGGAGTATTTGGGCTGGTGTATGCTCGTTGGTGCGGCATGGATGCTCGGAGAGTCAAAGCTGCGCCAGTTATGGACACCGAATGCTTCAATTCTCGCCATTTTCTGTTTTGTTATTGTAATGATTTGTCCAATCCCTTTACTCTTTTACATAGATTGTGTGCAGAGAGGAAGATATCGGAAATTATATTATTATATTGAAGGGATTGCCTTATTAAATTTTGGAATCAGTACAATTCTGCAGATTGCTGGAATTGCCGATTATATTCAGACACTTCCTGTTGCACAGGGGGTTCTTGCTCTTGCATTTCTTGCAATTGCGTTTTCCTTTGTGAAAGACATTTGTTCCGGAAAAGCAAAAGATTATCGGCTTGTGCTGATCGGAATGATTGTAACAATGGTATCCGTGGCAATCGAAGCAGTTTCCGTCTATTTTGTAGTAACAATGTCCGGTGTGTTCATTGGCATTGGCCTGATGGTGCTTTTGTTTATGAATGTAATCAGAACGATAAGAAACATTCGCATTATGGAAGAACGAAGGCAGCAGAAAGAAATTGAAAAGCGCAGAAGGCAGTCGGAGAAAATGTCGTTGCAGATGATTCAGACATTATCTACGACCATCGAAGCAAAAGATGAGTATATGAAGGGCCATTCTTACCGTGTTGCGGCTTATGCAGCATTGATTGCACAGAAACTGGGATGGACCCCACAGGAAATTTCCAATTTAAAAGATGCAGCCTATATGTATGATGTCGGAAAAATCGGCATACCGGATGCTATTTTGAATAAACCGACTCGCCTGACAGAGGAAGAATACGAACTGATCAAGGCGCATACGGTCATCGGGGCAGATATTTTAAAGAATATTACAATTATTGACCATGTGGCAGACATTGCAAAGTATCATCATGAACGTTATGATGGGCATGGATATCCGGAAGGACTTGCAGGAGAAGCAATTCCGATTCATGCACGGATTGTTGCAATGGCAGATAGTTATGATGCTATGAGTTCAAAACGAATTTACAGAGATGCATTGTCACAGGAGCAGATTCGTGAGGAAATTCAAAAGAACAGAGGAACACAATTTGATCCGGAGATTGCAGATGTGTTACTTAAGCTTATGGATGCAGGAAATCTTACAATGGATGAAGATTATCTGACGAATTTAAAAAACAGTTTGTCAGATGCAGAGCTTGAGACTGGCAGATTCATTTCTGAATTAATGAATATGATGAAAAGTCAGGAAGAAATGGAAAGTTACGATTATCTTACCGGATTGCCAATGAGAAACCGTGGTGAGACTGCAATCGCACATCAGATGCAGCAGAGAGCAGGATGTCTTGTTTTTCTGGATATGGATAATTTGAAGAAAATCAATGATATCTATGGGCATAAAGCTGGTGATCGTACCTTAAAGCTTCTAGGAAATCTTTTGAAAAAGGAAGAAACAAAAGAAAATGGTTCGGTGGCATGCCGGCTGGGTGGAGATGAATTCCTTCTGTTTTTGACGGAAGAGGAAAAAGAACGGGCAAAAGCGTGCGTGAGCCGTATTTTCCAGAATTTTAAGGAAGAAACGGAAAAAGATGTAGAGATGAGAGTTGCGTCATTGTCAGCGGGGCTTTGCATGAGTAAAGAAGGTGATACTTTCGAAGAGTGCTATATGAATGCCGATAAAGCTTTGTATTATGTAAAGCAGAACGGAAAGGCAGACTTTTTCTTTTATCAGCAATTGCAGCAAAACAATATGCAGGAATCAAGCGTTAGTAAAGACTTGGAGGCAGTTGCGAAAGCTTTACGGGAGAGTGGAAGTTATTTTGGAGCACTGGATCTGGATTACAGAGATTTTGCCAAGATATACGAATATATGAATAGCCTTGGAGAGAGGTACAAACATAATTGTTATCTTGTAATGGTCACAATGGATACAACACCAGAACATGCAATGTATATGGACAGTATTGAGCAGGCATTGGAGTGTATGGAGACCGCAATTCGACAAAAAATTCGAAAGGTAGATGTGTGTACACGATACAGCTCTATGCAATATCTGATTATTTTATTTGAACCGGAAGCAAGTCAGATTGAAAAGATTATGGAACGAATTTTTATGAAGTATTATAAATTGCAGGATAAGGATTTATTCATACCGAGCTATGAATTCATTCCAATGGTGGAAAAGGAAAATAATCGATGAAATAAGGGGATGAATGGATGGGAGAACAGAAATTCTGGATAGAGGATAACAGCTTTTATACAGAAATTATGCGAAAGATTGCACAGCTGTCATCAAACACATATTTGCTGATTACAGATCTGCAGAATGATATTACATATGTACCCAAGACAACAGCCGACACTTTTGGAATCGAAGAAGGTTGGTATCACGATTTTTATCATGAGGCAGTTGCATATGTACATCCGCATGACCGGTCAGAATACATACAGGAGATCGAGTTGCGCCTGAAGGGAGAAAAACTTTCGGATCTGCTTTTTATTCGTATGGGGAAAAATGAGCATTATGACATGATGGGCTTTTTTATGGACATCGTGGAAAAAGATGGACGCAGTTATCTTGTGATTGTGTTAAAGAATGAAAATGCGATGCCGCTGATTGATCCGCTGACCTGTCTGTTTGGACAGGTAAAGTTCGAGATGGATTTGAAAGATTACATCAAAAATGAACGGAAAGTAACAATTCTGGAGATTGAACTTGATCATATCAGTGATATCAACATTTTGTATGGAACAAATTACAGCGATCAGATCCAGCAGGAGATCGCGATGCGTTTCATCTACATGATGGACTCGGAAACTGCGGTATATCGTATGAACAGTACGAATTTTGCATTTATACTCCGGGACGTAGGGCGAAATGAAGCGGAAGCGTTCATGGAACGGATCAAGACAGAGCTGGATGGAAACATCAGCATTGGTGGACACTATTTTGAGTTTAAAATTTATACAGGCGGTCTCATACTTGAAAATTATGAAGGTGATACAAGTATCGTACAGAGTAAGCTTGAATACACTCTGGAAAAGGCGAGGGAGAGACGAAGTACAGAGGTATTGTTCTTTAATGATCTGGTATGTACGAACAGTGGAGCCAATCTGGATCTGATGAAGGTAATTCATCAATCCGTACTCAATCAGTGTGAGGGCTTTTATGTGGAATATCAGCCGGTAGTTACTTCAAAGGATGGTACGATTGTAGGGGCAGAAGCCCTGGTTCGTTGGAAAAGAGAACCCTATGGGGTGGTTTCTCCGGGAATGTTTATTGACTGGCTCGAAAATGATCCTTCGATGTACGAATTGGGCAATTTTGTGCTCGAGACAGCATTGCGGGACGGACTGAAATTTCTTGCAGCAAATCCACGCTTTTTCGTCAATGTTAATGTCTCTGCAAAACAGTTGGAGCGGAAGTCTTTTTGCAAAGTGGTATTAAAACTGTTGGATGATGTCCAATATCCGGCAAATCATCTGTGCCTGGAAATTACGGAACGATGTGGTTCTTTGCCACAATCGGTGATCAAAGAGACCGTCTTGTTCCTGAAAAAATTTGGAATTAAATTTGCGATTGATGATTATGGCACGGGAAGCGCTTCCTCAAGTATGGCACTTAATCTGCCAGTGGATGAAATCAAAATCGACATGAGTTTTATCAGGGATATCATAGAAAATAAAAAGAAACAGAGGATGGTACAAAGCATCGTTGATTTTGCAAATGCTGTTCATGTAAAAACATGCCTCGAAGGTGTGGCAGACGAAAAGCTGGAGGGATATTTACGGTCGTATGGGGCCTCCTGGTTTCAGGGGTATTACTATTCAAAGTCTGTAAGTGCCGAAGATTTGATAAAAATGATATACTTGCGGTAGATGTGGTTCTATGTCATTGCCAATAGAAGAAACAAAGGTTAGAATTAACAAATATTGGTAATAAATAAGGAGACACATGATATATGAAAGAAAATATAAAAATTCGTGTTGCATCCACCGAGGATGCAGGCGAATTACTCGAAATTTATAAACCTTATGTAGAACATACAGCAATTACCTTCGAGTATGAGGTGCCTGATATTGAAGAATTTACGAATCGAATTAAAAATACGAAGAAGACATATCCGTATCTGGTAGCTGAATATCAGGGCGAAATTTTGGGATATGCTTATGCAGGTGCGTTCAAGGAGAGGGCCGCTTATGATTGGGCGGTGGAGACTTCCATTTATGTACGGCAGAACCAGAAGCGTATGGGTGTCGGAAGTCTTTTATATGAAAAACTTGAAGAAATATTAAAGAAGCAGGGCATTTTAAATGTGAATGCCTGTATCGCATATCCGCAGAAAGAAGACCCTTATCTGACAAAAGACAGTGTGTTTTTTCATGAAAAGTCCGGCTATTCCATGGTCGGCAAATTTCATGCATGCGGGTACAAATTCAATCGCTGGTATGATATGGTATGGATGGAGAAAATGATCGGGGAACATCTGGAAAAGCAGCCAGCGATCATTCCATTTTTGGAAATAGAATATACAGTGGATGCAGATTTAAAATAAAATGAGAGCATTTCTATGAGATATGGATTTACGACAGGAAGCTGTGCAGCAGCGGCAGCGAAAGCGGCTGCATACATGTTGCTTTCAGGAAAAATAAAAGAAGAAATCACAATTCAGACGCCGAAAGGAATTCATTTTCATGCACAGATGGTTGACATACAAAGAGGCGAAAAATGTGTAAGCTGTGGTGTGGTAAAAGACGGGGGCGATGATCCGGATATCACGACCGGCACAATAATATACGCCAGTGTTTCGACAGAAACCGGGGAGAAAGATGCTTCGGTTGATATATCACGACAACAAAAGAAGGATGAAGTTCCGATAATTTATATTGATGGAGGCGTTGGAGTTGGACGTGTGACAAAGCCGGGACTGGATCAGCCGGTCGGCAATGCTGCAATCAACCATGTGCCAAGAGAGATGATCGAGCGGGAAGTGCGTCAGGTGTGTGAATTGCTTGATTATAAAGGAGCATTATGGGTGGAGATTTTTGCACCTGCTGGTGTGGAACTTGCAGAGAAGACGTTCAATCCGCGGCTTGGAATTGTGGGAGGAATCTCCATCCTTGGAACAAGCGGGATTGTAGAACCGATGAGCAGTCAGGCACTTCTCGATACCATTCGTGTGGAATTACGGCAAAAGTACGCGATGGGAAAAGATATTGTCGCTGTGTCACCGGGAAATTATGGTCTGGATTATATGAAACGTGCCTATCATTTCGATCTGGATACCAGTGTGAAATGCAGTAATTATATTGGGCAGACCATTGACATGGCATGTGAGACTGGATTTCACAAAATGCTTTTGACCGGACATATCGGAAAGCTGGTCAAAGTTGCAGGCGGTATCATGAATACACACTCCAAAGAAGGAGACTGCCGTATGGAACTTCTGGTAGCAGCAGCAGTACGCCAGCATGTGCCGGTGGAATATTTAGAAGCGATTCTTGGATGTGTGACGACTGAGGAAGTTGTAAGAATATTGGATACATGTGGGAAAAAAGATGCTGTTATGACGGATCTTGTGGAAAAAATCATGTTTTATCTGAACAAGCGTGGTGCAGGAAAAATACAGATTGAAGTAATCCTGTATTCCAATGAATTCGGAGAACTGGGAAAGAGCGCACATGCCAAAGAATATCTGGACGAATTATATTAACATTCTCTAAAACCTGCAAATGGCATTCCTAAATAAGAAAAAATCTGCTATACTAAAAGACAGAGCATTCACTGTTTAGAAAGGAATGGCATATGAGCGAAGTATATGATAAGTTGATCCGCTGTTACGAAAGTGTGCATAAGCAGGTGGATTTTGTACCGGAGGTCGCATTGGTGCTGGGTTCCGGGCTTGGAGATTATGCAGATAAAATTGAAGTGAAGGCAACGCTCGATTATCACGATATTGAAGGTTTTCCGGTGTCGACAGTCGCAGGACATGCGGGGCGTTTTGTCTTTGGATACGTAGAGGATGTTCCTGTAGTGTGTATGCAGGGACGTGTGCATTATTATGAAGGGTATCCGATGACCGATGTCGTGTTGCCGGCCCGTCTTATGAAACTGATGGGCGCGAAAACGTTGTTTTTGACCAATGCGGCCGGTGGGGTGCAGCAGGGAATGCATGCGGGTGATCTTATGCTGATTACCGGACAGATTGCCAGCTTTGTCCCGTCTCCGCTTATTGGTACGAATTTGGATGAACTGGGACCGCGTTTTCCGGATATGAGCGAAATATATGACCGTAAGCTGATTCGTATTGCGCGAAAGTGTGCGGTTGATCTGAATATTGACCTCAAAGAAGGCACATATCTGCAGTTTACCGGGCCTGCGTATGAATCACCGCAGGAAGTTGCCATGGCGCGTGTGTTCGGTGCAGATGCGGTAGGTATGAGTACGGCATGTGAGGCAGTCGCAGCCAATCATATGGGAATGCAGATCGTAGGGATATCCTGCATTTCCAATCTGGCATGTGGTATTTCTCCGGAACCGCTGTCGCATGCGGAAGTACAGAAATCGGCAGATGAGGCAGCACCACGTTTTCAAGCACTTGTGACAGAAATTATTAAGGAGATTGGACGGACATGCAGGTAATTTTTATACATCATAGTTGCTTTCTTGTGGAAGTCGACAATAAAGTATTAATTTTTGATTATTTTGACGGGAACCGCGTAAACGGTTATACTTTTCATGGAAAGATTCCAACTTATGAACCGGACACTCCGATTTATATGTTTGCTAGCCACAGTCATACAGACCATTTTGACATGGATATTCTGCGTTGGGCGGATCAGTATCCGAACATCCATTATATCCTGTCAAAGGATATCCGAATCAGTCCAAACTTTTTAAAAAAGCACGGAATCGATCCGAAAGTCCGGGATAAGGTACAGTTTGTGACTGCCGGGAAAACATATGAAATCGATGACCTTAAAGTACAGACACTGAATTCTACGGATGTAGGTGTGGCATTTTATGTTACGACTAATGGAATCAGTATTTTCCATGCCGGGGATCTGAGTGATTGGAAGATGGAAGGTGCCGGTGATCTGATCAATGGAAAAATGAAACGATCATATCAGCACGAAATCCGTAAACTTGCAGATTTACCGATTAACGTTGCTTTTGTTCCGGCAGATCCAAGACTGGGTGAATACCAGTTTAACGGGTTGGATTTCTTTTTGAAGAATACCGATGCAGAATTTGTTTTTCCAATGCATATGTGGCAGGATTATTCCGGAGTCGCTGCATACAAGAAACGAATCAGCAATCTTGGGATGGCGAACCGCCTCATCGAGATTGAGAGAGAAAATCAGGTATTCCCATTTGGAGAACTTTAAATCAGTTTGTTAGAAAGAGGAAGAGGAGAAGAAAATGACTTACGAAGAATTAGTACAGAGTGTAAAAGATATTTATGCAAACGCAGATGCAGGCAATGTAAAGGAGCACGTTGCAATCCAGTGTAACATCGAAGGAGAAGCAGAAGGCGCATTATACATCGAATTTTCAGAGGGAAATATTGATGTGCAGCCGTATGAATACTATGATAGAGATGTAATTCTGACATTGTCTGCTGCAAACCTATTGGAGATTGCAGCCGGAAAGAAAGATCTGCTGGAGGCATATCACGCAAACGAAGTTTCCGTATGGGGAGATCTTGATAAGGTCGTTGAGATGAAGAAAGTTATTCTTCCCAAAAAGAAAGAAGAAAAAAATGTGGAACCAGAAACTGTTGTAGAGAAAACAACAGAGAAGGAAGAAACTGCAAAGAAGGAAGAACCGGCAAAGAAAGAAGAAGAGTGCGTACAATTAGAGATGCATTTTGAGGAACCGGCAGAGACAAAGGCTGAGGAAAAAGTCGAAGAAAAGAAAGAAGAGAAAGCTGGTGGAAGAAGAAAGCGTGCAGCACGCAAGGCTGCTATGCGTAAGGCTTCTCATAACAAAAAATAAAAGAATCAGATTCTTGCAGAAGATTCCATTCCTACGAAAGTTCAGCGGTCATATACGGAGATCATTAAAGATATGGCAGGCATTGTAAAGAAATTGATGAAGGAACTTTCCATTACAGAAGATCAGCTGACCGGAGTGGGAATCGGCTGCCCCGGAACCATTGATGCAGAGCTGGAACATGATGCATCTGCCGAAAAAGTAGTATCCAATTAGGCAGTCACGCAGGCGTAATCGGAGCTGCAAATTTGTGTGGCTAGATACTATAATTGCATCATGCCGGACATAATGCAGCCGCCTTTGGCACCATGTGCCATAATTTCCTGAAACTGTTTTTCATTGGCCTTGATGCCACCAATTGCATAGACAGGGACTTTCACGTGTTCGCAGACTTGTTGTAAGAAATCAAGTCCGCGCGGTGGAAGTCCTTTTTTGCAGTCTGTAGCATAAATGTGACCAGCAGAAAGATAGGTTGCACCAAGAGAGACCGCTTCGAATGCATCTTCTAAGGAGTGTACCGAAGTACCGATGATTGAAAAGCCGGATAGTTTCTGTCGGTTTTCACGTAGAACCTGCAGGGGAAGATGAATCGCGTTCACCTGTAAATCAGCCGCTACATCAATAAAATTATGAAGAATGCATGGAATATTTTCTTTTGCACAGATGGCCAGTGCCTCTTTTGCAAGTGAAAGATAGGCTTCTTCTGACAAATCTTTTTCGCGGAGAATGATTGCCCGTGGATGGACAGAACAGACTTTTTTGATCTGTTCTGTCAGTGGACATGTGCACAAATGCCGGTTGGTTACGGCAATAGTATTTTTATAATAGATAAAATTGGAATCTCGCATAGTGTTGTGTTCCTCGTTGGTTAGACGTAAATATAATCACTCATCACTGGTTGAAGATTATGGTCAAGGAGTGCATGATATACTTCATCTACTGAACGGCCATCAGAGATTTCAAACTGATCATCTCCCTTATCTTCGATATCATCGACATGACCGCCGATTCCGGTGCTGACGCCGGCAGAGATTTTTGTCGCAGCAATTCCTACGAGATTGTCTCTTACACGGGCACATTCGCGTGTTGATACCGTGATGCTTGCGAACGGCATAAAAAGACGATATGCACATACGACCTGCAAAAGCTGAGGCTCGTGAACATCCATCGGATTAATCCGGTCGTTGTTGATGATCGGGCGAAGACGCGGGCAGGAGAATGCAATCTCAGCATGCGGGTACTTGCGCTGCAGAAGGTATGCATGATATCCGGTGGCAAATGCATCTTTGCGGAAATCATCCAGTCCGAGCAGGGCACCGAAACCAACACCGCGCATTCCCCCCATGAGCGCACGTTCCTGCGCATTGACACGGTACGGGAAAATACGTTTGTGACCGGCCAGATGTAGTGTCTCATATTTGTCAGAATTGTAAGTTTCCTGAAATACGGTCACATAGTCTGCACCGCAGGAATGCAGATATGCATATTCATCGGAATTGACCGGATAAATTTCAAGACCGATGACTTTGAAATATTTGCGGGCAATCTTGCAGGCCTCACCAATGTATTCCACGGTTGACTTATTGCGACTTTCGCCGGTAAGAATAAGGATTTCCTGCAGTCCGGTTTTGGCGATAGCAGCCATCTCTTTATCGATTTCTTCTGCATTCAGCTGCGCACGGTTGATTTTGTTGTGGCAGTTAAAACCGCAGTAAATGCAGTAGTTTTCACAGTAGTTTGCGATATAGATCGGGGTGAACATATATACACTGTTTCCAAAATGTTTGCGCGTCTCTTTCTGGGCTGCCTGCGCAATGTCTTCGAGAAGTGGCAAAGCGGCAGGAGAGAGAAGTGCGGCAAAATCTTCCGGAGTACGATTGTCATGTGCTAAGGCACGGCGTACATCTTCCGCGGTGTACTTGTCGTAATCATAAGCCTTTGCAGCTGCGACGACCTGGTCCATGACATCGGATTTGATCGCTTCCATTCCTGGAAGATAAGTCATATGATCAATCCGGTTTTTCTTTTGATCCTCTAAAATTTCTTCACTTAAAATACTTTCATTGATATGTTCCTGTGCCATGATCTATGCCTCCTGTTCCTGAAGAAATCCAGTCAGAGGAGATGAGGCACTTGCACCTCTTTCCAATGTGCGTCCGAGCCCGGCAAGATATGCACTTCGGCCTGCTTCGATAGCTTTCTTGAATGCTTCAGCCATGAGCGCAACATCTCCGGCGGTAGCAACAGCAGTGTTTGCCATGACAGCGGAAGCACCCATTTCCATTGCTTCGCAGGCCTGGGATGGACGACCGATTCCGGCATCCACGATAATCGGGAGATCGATTTCGTCAATCAGAATCTGAATGAAATCTTTGGTACAAAGTCCTTTATTTGAGCCAATCGGAGCACCAAGTGGCATAATGCATGCAGCACCTGCGTCTTTTAATGCACGGGCAGCATTCAGATCCGGGTACATGTATGGCATAACAACAAAGCCTTCCTTTGCAAGAATTTCCGTTGCTTTGATCGTCTCGTAGTTGTCCGGAAGCAGATATTTGCTGTCGTGTACCACTTCAATCTTTACAAAATCACCACATCCGATTTCTCGGGAAAGGCGCGCGATACGTACTGCCTCCTCAGCAGTTCTTGCCCCGGAAGTGTTTGGCAGAAGTGTGACATTGTCCGGAATATAATCGAGAATATTTGCCACACCGCCTTCGTTTGCACGGCGCAGTGCAAGGGTGATGATCTGTGCGTCTGCTTTTTCGATGCAGGCTTTTACGAGATCAAGGGAAAACTTTCCGGAACCTAAAATGAATCGGGAAGAAAATTCGTGTCCTCCTAAAGTAAATGTATCGTTTGTATGCATGATAAAATCCTTCTTTCTATTTATATTTCAGATATGGGTCTCGCCGAGCAGCAGACGGGTAATCATATTGGCTTCATGTGCGGCACAGATTGCGACGCGGGCAGCCATCAGCCCGTGCCCGTAAGCAGGTTCGCTGATACCGTCGCCACATAGATAAAAATTGGGCATGACCTGACGTGTGACGATTGTGTTGCTGCTGTCAAAACCAGCCATACCGGATGCGGATACGAGCTTTTTGTCCGGAAAATGGGTGAGAATCCCATTGACTAACATCGCTTTGGCTTCCGGCCGGTCGAACGCTTCACAAACAATCGTGGCATCGGAAAAAAGCTCCTGCAGATTGTCTTCTGTGACGCGGACACAGTCGGTCCGGATATCCAGATAAGGGTTGATTTTTAACAACAGCGACTGCAGAGCATCCGTTTTCTTCATGCCGATATGCTCCATGAAATATTGCTGCCGGTTTAAGTTGGTAATATCCACGGTATCGAAATCAATGAGATGCAGATGTCCGACACCGATACGTGCCAGCGCAAAAGCAACATTCGAACCGAGACCGCCAAGCCCTGCAATGGCTACATTTCCGGCGGCAAGTTTCTGCTGAACTTCTTGTGAATGCCGTTTGTTCAGCGCTTCGTCGATTTCTTTTTTTGTAAGCTGCATCGCATCAGCCTCCTCCTACAAAACTTACAATTTCCAGTACATCTCCATCATTCAAAATGGTAGAAGCATAGCTGTCTTTTGGAAGAATCGCTTCGTTTAGTTCCACGGCAATGCGGTCTGCTTTGTAGTCATTTTGTGCAAGATACTCTGCAATGGTAATGGATGATTTTAATTCTATGGAATGTCCATTAATGGTAACCATATGGGCTCCTTTCCCAGGCAGAACCAGTGATCGTTAATTGCTAAAATTTCTCAAATAAATGAATAAAAAAAGAGTCCACAAAGAAATACACCCGCGGTGGTGCACCCCTTCATGAACTCAGTTCACTCTCAGTAATTGCCTGTATTTAATTCGGTAATGGCGAATTTTGTAACGGTAATTCGCGAGTTTTAGTATAAAAGACTTGATAGTATTTGTCAATAAGAAATTACTTGTACCCGAAAACTCCTATACGATATAATAGATTTTGATAAGCCATTACGAAAAGTTAACTAAATTTATGAGAAAAGGGCTGGAAAATTAGCCGCCTTTTTTGTGTATATGATGCAAATTATTTTTACAATCGCCTGCTTGTGGTTAGCGGAAGTCTGCTTACGGAATACTATAAAAGGTGACGATTTCAGAGTGATTACTTTTCTTTATGGTATACTATGCCTGTATGGCGGAATTCAAAGTTTTAAAGCGATTGGATACGAGACGTGGAAGGAAAAAAGAAGAAAGCAGACGATTGCACGTGGGGAAAAATATCCGGGTTTGATCATAAAAAATGACAGGGTGCAGGAAAGTGGATTTCGAGGGCATACAGTAATAAGATACAAACTTACAATAAAGTATAGAGATACTACCTATCAGATGGAGAGGGCTGACTGGAATCCAGCACTGGTACTGGAAAATCCATATTGTGATGTCTATGAGTACGAAGGGCAGATTGTTGTAACCAATTTTGGTGTAAGAAAAGAATATATCAAAGAGTCAAAACAGATTTTGGATTATGCAAAAGCCAAAGCAGCTGCCAGGGATGGCGGATATGAGCAGAAAGAAGAAAACGAAAGAAAGCTACAGGAGAAAATCAAAAAACTGAATTACCATTATTGCAGACCGTATGGTGGAGTGGAACGATATAAACATACGATCCAACTGTATAATTGGTCAAAATTTATTATTGGACTTGTGGTGTTTTTGATAATAGGGGCATTTGTATTTATTCAATTTGGACTTGGCAATGATGAAAAGCTGGGGTTACATGATTATGTCATCTTTTTTATAATAGCCTTTCTGGTAATATTTGCAGCATGGTTGTTTTCGCGAGTGATGTGGTATATTATGCAGTACTATGGAAATACAAAATGTATGTTTTATCAGGATCATATGTGCAGGAAAAGATATGGTAAACCGGATGAAATAATTTCATATGAGGATGTCAGTGCGTGTATTCCAAGGCGCAAGATTAAGATTCGAAACGGGGGAATCATATATCCATATGAAGGTGGAGAAATATGTGTATACGGAGATTCTGTCACACCGGAATTTTATGTATTCATGCATGAAAAATGTGGAATTCCGCAACTTTTGATTGGCGAAACGGAAGAGAAGATAATCCAGAATACAAGAGGGGGGCTGGGAATTTTTATCTGGATATTATCATGGTGCGTTTTTTTTAGAATGATAAGTCATAAATCAGGAAAATATTCTGGTTTATGGCTTATTTTTTAATCTTTTACAGGGATTTTACAATCTTTTACATATGACTGATAACAGAAAAAAGCGAAAAGAGATATGATATTTTATGAAAAGGAAAATATAACACAATAATAAAGGAGTGCGTGTGCATGGTAAAAATTTATGTGATAGATACCAACGTTCTGATTCAGGCCCCATATGGATTGCATTGTTTTGAAGATAATCAGGTGGTACTTCCGGTCGTAGTGCTTGAAGAACTGGACAATCTGAAGAAATCGGATGGAGAGATTGGCGCAAACGTCCGCAGAGCGATTCGTATGTTGGAGGAATTGCGATTACAGGGTGATTTACTTGAGGGAGTAACTCTTCCAGGTGGAGGAAATTTGCGTGTGGAGTTAAATTATAAAGATGTGGAACTTCCGCCGGATCTTCCGGATACTAAGAGTGATAACCGGATTTTGAAAGTCTGTATGGGATTGTCGAAGGAAAAAGAGGAGCAGGTGGTACTTGTCACAAAAGATATTTTACTGCGCATCAAGGCGCAGATCATCGGAATCCGGGCAGAAGATTTCCAGACTGAACAGGTATTAGGACATGATGAACAGTACAAAGGCCGTATCAGTGTCTATGCTCCGGAAGAAAATTTCAAGGAATTTAAGAAGAAGGGAATTCCGGTTGAGGTCGTATATCAATGCGATGAAGAAGGAAAAACGATTGTCCCGCAACTGTATGAAAATGAATTCGTGATCGTACAAAGTGATCAGTCTGCGAAGAAAACACAGCTAGGCCGGGTGGAACACGATATCATCCGCAAACTGGAATATCGCAAAGCACAGCCGTATGGTGTGAGTCCCCGTAATGCAGGGCAGTATTTTTTGCAGGAAGCATTAATGCAGCCGGCAGATAAAGCGCCACTTGTAATTGTCAAAGGTATGGCAGGAACGAGTAAGACCTTTTATTCGCTTGCCGTTGGATTGGAAAAAATGCTAAATAATCCAACAGGAGAATACAGAAGGATTATGATCTGCCGTCCTAATGCGCAGTTTGATGAGGATATCGGATTTTTGCCGGGGGATGAGCAGGAAAAGATCAGTCCGCTTATGCGGCCGATTATGGACAATCTGGAGCAGCTGATCGACTCAAATGAACAGAGCCGTTATGAAAACGAAGAAGAACTGCAGGATAAAGTACAGGAAGTGTTTGACCGCGGAATCATTCAGGCAGAGGCAATGAATTTTATCCGTGGAAGATCCATTGTAAAAACGTATCTCATCATTGATGAAGCACAGAATATGACACCGAATCAGATGAAAGGTCTGATCACCCGTGCCGGAAAAGATACAAAAATAATTTTACTTGGAGATCCGAACCAGATAGACCGTCCGTTTTTGGATGAGCGAACCAATGGACTCAGCTATGCGGCTGAGCATATGAAAGGAAGTCCGTTCTGCTGGCAGGTTACATTGACGGCGGAAGAATGTGAGAGATCAAGACTGGCTGCGGATGCGATTACCAGAATGTAGTAAGGAGACAAAACAGAAACATGAAAGAGAACAAAAAAGAGAGTAAAAAAGATAATAAAAAGGATAACAAGCAGGACAAATGCGCCTATTCTTATGAGGCGATAAAAGAAGATGAAGAAATCAACCTGCTGATTGAAAAAGGAAATCAGGTGCTGGGAGAACTTGGATTTACAGAACATTCCACCAAGCACGCTACAAAGGTAGCGCAGGAGGCTGCCCGTATATTGAAGGAACTTGGATACAGTGCGCATGAGATAGAACTCAGCAAAGTAGCCGGATATATGCATGATATTGGAAACAGCATCAATCGAAATGACCATGCGCACAGTGGTGCTATTATGGCGTATCAGATTTTAAAAGAACGTAAGATGCCACTGGCGGATGCGATAACGGTTGCAACTGCGATCGGACAGCACGACGAAGCAACTGGTACCGCTGTGGATGCAGTATCGGCGGCTTTGATTCTTGCAGACAAAACCGATGTCCGAAGAAACCGGGTACGTAATCAGGTAATCGCAAATTTTGATTCCCATGACAGAGTCAATTATGCAGCACTGGGGTCACATCTTCAGATTAAAAAAGAAAAGAAAGTCATCCAGATGGAACTGGAGATGGATGACAGTATGTGTACAGTGATGGATTATTTTGAAATTTTTCTGCAGCGTATGCTGATGTGTAAGCGTGCGGCAGAAGTGCTGGGATGCCGGTTTAAGTTTTTAGTTAATGGAAACAAGTTGTGTTAAGTAGATGGCAGTCTTTAAATCAGGTTCCTAAGTTAGGACTTTTTTCCTATTGAGAATATATGAAGGAAACGATAAAATGTAAAAGTAATAAGAACTATGATGTCAGTTTTTTATTAAAGCAAATGAAAAGGACTGATGTTTGAAAGAAAAGGAGAAAAGTTATGAAAAAGAAGTTAACTGCAATGGTGCTTGCAGCAGCGATGGTTGTGACAAGCTTGTTTACAGGAATTACTCCGGTAAAGGCAGGAACAATCAATTGGGAAAAGAAAGAGATCCCTGTAATTAAAAATATCGTAGAGTGGGAAAATGCACCGGCAATGTTCACAAACTCGATATCTTTATTGAATCGGACAGATGAATCTGTGAAGGATTACGTTTCATTTACTTTAAGTCAGGACTCTTGGGTGATCATGAAAGCAAATTCTTCTATGGTTACTTCAAATAATGATGGACATGAAACAAGAGTGGATGTATATTCTGATGCATCCGGTGCACACAAAGTTATGGAATTGGAAGATCAATATTTTACTTCTGAAGAAGATTCCAGAATAACATATGGTTTCTTGAATAAAGGAACTTATTATGTATCGCTTGTGACAATCCGATCAAATTATGAGTCATTTGAGGGAAATATTAATTTGACAGTTGCAGCGATTCCATGTAAGAACGTAATCAATGCAAAAGTAAAACTGAATGCATCTAAAACAAAAGCAACGGTATCCTTTGACGACACTCTTGGAACTTATGCACGAGCTGTACAGTACCAGAAAGGAAATATCGGAAAAGCACATAATAAAGACAGCAAATACTGGGAGAAATATGCATATGGATCCTGGTATCGTTATGAGTTGGATAAGGGACGTAATCCAAAACGTTTGACTGCAAAAAGAGATAAATACAAATTTACAGTTAAGAAAAATGGAAAGTATACAGTTCTTATTCAGGATACTGATGGTAATTTTTATTCCAAGATAGTTACAGTTAAGGGATTGAAGAAATCAAAATAAAAATAAGAAATATAAAGCAAACCCCCGGCAGTTGCCGGGGGTTTGC
>ERZ1034976.833-NODE-833-length-26966-cov-15.806250_pt1 | contig 26966 bp, 18 predicted proteins | sample MGYA00520623_ERZ1034976 | MGnify/ENA primary metagenome ERZ1034976 (study PRJEB33766, sample SAMN09781774) | gut metagenome | biome: gut microbiome | host: Homo sapiens | place: Madagascar | study: EMG produced TPA metagenomics assembly of the PRJNA485056 data... | reverse complement strand
GCACGACTACCATTCATTGCCCGCTATGATAGCACAAACTCCCGCCCCGCGTAAGAGTTTTCAGCCTTTTTCTCCCGTTTTGTGCAAATCCTTCCACGAACGACCCGAAATTTTCGGGCAGTTTATCGCATTTTCTCCGTCCCGTCAATCACTCGGAGCGAAGTTTGGCAGTTCTTGTGCAGAGGTTTTCCACAAAAGGCCCTGCAGGCCGTCCAGACTGCGCAGGGAGGCTGTTTCAGTCGTACGTTTGTATGAACAATACAGTTTTTTTGTCATTTCTTGAAAAAATATATCTAATTCATTGTGCATTCTGCGAATGGACAAACCGCGCCCGCGCGTGTATAATAAAGCCAGAAACCAGAGAAGTACAGCAGAAGCTCAAATGAGAGCTAACCCCGCTGACTTTAAGCAGAAAGGAGCGAAGACCGATGGTCGATATGGAACCCGCACAGTACGCACAGACTGTCGGGGTTCGCTGAGAAGCAAAACAGAGGCTCACCACAAACGGGATGCTTCCCCCGTATAAAAACACAACAACAAGAGCCGTTCTTGAGCATCAATAAAGCGAATAACAGAACAGTCTGTGAAATAAAACCCCTCGCGTTCAAATAGATCCGCCGAAGGTGATCCCAATGAAGAAAGCTTTTGTACGGAACGTCTTATTTGAATAACTCCAAAGGAGAAACTCCGATGTACTAAGTAATGACACTCCCTTCGCAAATCTAACTCGAAAGAATGTGGTAATATGAAATTCATCTCTGTGATTCGTATCCCGCACTCCAACAGTTAAGAAAAGGGTCATTCCAATGTACTAAGAAATTCATTCCCCTGCCAATCGTTCTTCACCGTTTCAAAGGAGAATCTTCTATGAAACGTCCGGTACAGACCGAAAAATGAAGAAATCGAGGTCAAGAGGCTATGACTCCGAAGAAGTAAGCATCCTGCCGACTGAGGGCTTGCAACCGCCTCGAGTCGGCAGGTTTTTTGTCTGATGTTTTCCAATGAAGCCCGCATCCTCCCGTTTTCCTGCCGGGAGGATGCGGGTTTTGTTTTGCCCCGGATATTTTGCGGCGGCAGGCGCAGGGCCTGTAGACTTTCGAATCTATTTCGTGTATACTTTTGCTCAGAAAGCAGCACTTACAAGGAGGCAGACCACTATGGCAAGCAATTTCGAGTTCTACTCCCCCACCCGGGTCATCTTCGGCAAAGGCACTGAACAGCGCGTGGGCGCGCTGGTGCGCGAATACGGCGGCACCCGTGTCCTCATCGTCTACGGCGGCAAGAGCGCCGTCCGCTCCGGTGTGCTGGACCGGGCCGAAAAGTCGCTGGCCGAAGCCGGCATTTCCAGCTGGACGCTGGGCGGCGTCGTGCCGAACCCCCACCTCGACAAGGTCTACGAGGGCATCCGCATCGGCAAAGAGAACAGCATCGACTTCCTGCTGGCCGTGGGCGGCGGCAGCGTCATCGACACGGCCAAGGCCATCGCCTACGGCCTGGCCGAGCCGGAAAAGGACGTCTGGGAGCTGTACGAGCACACCCGCACGGCCAGCAAGTGCCTGCCGGTGGCCAGCATCCTGACCATCGCGGCGGCGGGCAGCGAAACATCCAACAGCAGCGTCATCACCCGGGTGGACACCCACCAGAAGCGGGCCTACAACGACGACATCAGCCGCCCGAAGTTCGCCATCATGGACCCCGAGCTCACCAAGACCCTGCCCGACTATCAGACCGAGTCCGGCTGCGCCGACATCATGATGCACACCATGGAGCGCTATTTCACCAATGGCGGCAATATGGAGTTGACCGACGCGCTGGCCGAGGGCCTGCTTCGCACCGTGATGAAGAACGCGGTCATCCTCCACACCGACCCGGCCAACTACGAGGCCCGGGCCGAGGTGATGTGGGCGGGCAGTCTCTCTCACAACGGCCTGACCGGCTGCGGCATCGCCAGCGGCGACTTTATGTCCCACAAACTCGAGCACGAGATGGGCGGCATGTTCGACGTGACCCACGGCGCGGGCCTCGCCGCCCTCTGGCCCAGCTGGGCGCGGTACGTCTACAAGGACTGCCTGCCCCGCTTCGTCCGCTTTGCCCGGAACGTCATGGGCGTGACCACCGACGGCACCGACGAGGAAATTGCCCTGAAAGGCATCGAGGCCATGGTGGACTTCTACCACAGCATCGGGATGCCCGCCAGCTTCCACGAGCTGGGCATCGACCCCACCGACGCGCAGATCGACGAGATGGCCCGCCGCTGCCTCGAAGCTTCCGGCTCCGCCCTCGGCTCGGCCAAAAAGCTCAGCCTCGACGACATGATCGCCATCTACCGCGCCGCCAACCACTAAGAAACTTTTTCTCATCTCCGCCCGGCACAGGGTATTTTGCTTACTCTGTTCCGGGCATCTCGTTGTCTTTTGTGTGCTTCATCTCACTTTTTTGGCAAAGAAGTGGAAAAGAGATGGGAAAAATAAGAGCCTTTGCCTGAACTCGAAGTATAAACGAAGCGCAGCCCTTCTCCACACAGAAGCAGAAGGGGTGCGCTTTTCTATGTCTGCTAAAAGTTTTCAACAACACAAAACTTCATCCTCTCATCACAAATTTCCATTTCCCTTTTGGGAGGAGCTGTCTGCGAAGCAGACTGAGCGGGCTATCCATTCTTATAAAGAATAGATGTCTATAAATTTTCTATATTTTACAAAGGTTTCGTTTTATGGTTTGATGGAGCCAGAACGAACGGAATCCAAAAAAACCTCTGAACGAAAGGACGAAGATATATGCGTAAATTTCCTTGTGTATTCATGCGCGGCGGCACGTCGAAGGGCTGCATGTTCCTGGAAAGCGACCTGCCCGCCCGCGACCAGTGGGACGACATTTTTGTGCAGGCCATGGGCAGCCCCGACCCCAAGCAGATCGACGGTATGGGCGGCTGCGTGTCCAGCAACAACAAGATCGTTGTCGTCCGCAAGAGCGACCGCCCCGGCATCGACGTCGATTACATCGTGGGCCAGTCCATCGTGGGCCAGTCCAAGATCGACTACAAGAGCAACTGCGGCAACATGACCGCCGCCACCGCTCCCTACGCCGTGGAGATGGGCCTTGTGGAGGACCTGACCGAGCCCACCACTGTGGTGCATATGTTCAACCTGAACACCAACAAGACCATCGACGTGGAAGTCCCCATCAAGGACGGCCAGTTCAACAACGAAGGCACCTGCTCCATCGCAGGCGTGGACGGCACCGCTGGCGAACTGAAGGTCAACTTCCTCGACCCAGCAGGCGCCAAGACCGGCAAGCTCTTCCCCACCGGCAACGCCAAGGAAATGCTGGATCTGGGCGAGCTTGGCACCATTGAGGCCACCATTCTGGACGTCTCCAACCCCATGGTCCTGGTCCGCGCTGCCGACCTCGGCATCACCGGCACCCAGCTGCCCGCTGAGGTGGACGCCGACAAGGCTCTGGCTGCAAAGCTGGAGGCCATCCGCGGCGCTGCCTGCGTCAAGATGGGCTTCGCCAAAGACCCTGCCGACGCCACCGCTAACAGCCCCGCAGTCCCGAAAGTCGGCTTTGTAACGGCTCCTGCCAGCTTCACCGACATCAGCGGCAAGTCCGTCGATGCCTCCGAGATGGACGTCTGCGCCCGCGTCATCAGCGTGTTCAAGTGTCACAAGGCCTGCCCGCTGACCAGCGCTTCTTCCATCAGTGTGGCCGCATTCGTACCTGGCACTCTGGTCAATGAGCTGGTCGCTCTCAAGCCCGGCCAGCAGACCGTCCGCATCGGCCATCCCTCCGGTGTCATGACCATGTACCCCTATCTGGATGACCCCACCAAGCCCCTGAACGACATCGTCGTCTCCGGCGTGGCTGTCCAGCGCACCGCACGCCGCATCATGGACGGCACCCTGTACATCCGCAAGTAAGCGGCCTGAAGTTGCCACTCATCATCTCCTACATCTTCTTCATTTTTTCTTCTTGCGCAAAAGCGGCCCGAAAATTTTTCCGGGCCGCTTTTGCTTTTGGGTATCCATCAATTTTTGGAATGATTCTCAATCGAAATCAAATATTTTACAGAATAACTGGACTGCGGTATCATAATGCCAGAAGGAAGGCCGATCACCAAGAAAGGCCATGAAAATAAAAAAGAGAGTTCGAGAAAGGAAGCACACATTATGCTCAAACTGTATGACAACGGCATCTACCTCATTCACGGCGAGACCATCTGCTCCTGCCCCGAAGAGGCAGCTCAGAAGTCTGGCATCACCACTACGAAAGAGGAAGCCGCCAAAGGCACCATGGCCTACGGCATCCTGAAGGCTCACAACCAGAGCGACGACATGGACCAGCTTCGTCTGAAGTTCGACTCCATGACCAGCCACGACATCACTTATGTCGGCATCATCCAGACCGCCCGTGCTTCCGGCATGAAGCAGTTCCCCCTGCCCTACGTCCTGACCAACTGCCACAACAGCCTCTGCGCTGTCGGCGGCACCATCAATGAGGACGACCACAAGTTCGCCCTCTCCGCTGCCCACAAGTACGGCGGCATCTACGTCCCCACCAACATGGCAAACATCCACAGCTACAACCGTGAGACCATGGCAGGCGGCGGCCGCATGATCCTCGGCTCCGACTCCCACACTCGTTACGGCGCTCTGGGTACCATGGCTGTCGGCGAGGGCGGCGGCGAGCTGGCCAAGCAGCTGGTTGGCCGCACCTATGACTTCGCCCGTCCGCAGGTCATTGCCATCTATCTGACCGGCAAGCCCCGCGCAGGCATCGGCCCCCACGACGTGGCCCTGAGCATCTGCGGCGCTGTCTACAAGAACGGCTACGTCAAGAATAAGGTCATGGAGTTCGTCGGCCCCGGCGTGGCAAATCTGCCCATCGAGTTCCGCAACGCCATCGACGTCATGACCACCGAGACCACCTGCTGGTCTTCCATCTGGGTGACCGACGAGCAGACCCAGCGCTACTTTATGGTCCATGGCCGTCCCGAGGCTTACAAAAAGCTGGCTCCTGCCGATGTGGCTTACTACGACGGCTGCGTCTACATCGACCTCGACACCGTCGAGTCCACCATCGCAATGCCCATGCACCCCTCCAACACCTACACCATCCACGAGCTGCAGGCCAACGCTGCCGACATTCTCCACGCTGTGCAGGAAGAGGCCAACAAGCAGATCAAGGGCGCTAAGATGGACCTCGACAGCAAGTTCCACGACGGCGCTGTCTGGGTGGACCAGGGCGAGATCGCTGGCTGCGCCGGCGGCACCTTCGACAACATCTGTGCTGCTGCTGACATCCTGCGCGGCAAGAGCTGCGGCAACGGTGTCTTTACTCTGAGCATCTACCCCGGCTCCATGCCTGCACTGGCCGAGCTGTACAAGAATGGCCGTGCAAGCGACCTTGTCAACGCCGGCGCCATCATGCGTGAGTGCTTCTGCGGCCCCTGCTTCGGCGCAGGCGACTGCCCGGCAAACGGCGAGTTCTCCGTCCGCCACACCACCCGCAACTTCCCGAACCGCGAGGGCTCCAAGCCGGGCGAGGGTCAGATGTCCAGCGTGGCACTGATGGACGCACGTTCCATCGCCGCCACCGCAGCCAACGGCGGCAAGCTGACCGCCGCCACCGACCTGGATGTGGAGTACACCAACCCCGAGTACCACTACAACGCTTCCCTGTACGAGAAGCGCGTCTACAACGGCTGGGGCAAGGCTGAGCCGGACGCAGAGCTGCGCTTCGGCCCCAACATCAAGGACTGGCCCGAGATGCCCGCTCTGACCGATGACCTGCTGGTCAAGGTCTGCTCCTACATCACCGACCCCGTCACCACCACCGATGAGCTCATCCCCTCCGGCGAGACTTCTTCCTACCGCTCCAACCCTGAGCGTCTGTCTGAGTTCGCACTGAGCCGCCGTGATCCTCAGTATGTCTCCCGCAGCAAGGTCATGCGCCAGATCGAGCGCGACCGTGAGGCCGGCAAGGCTCTGCCCGAGGAGGTCATGAAGGTCTATGAGGCCCTGACCAAGGCCGGCATCGCCAACGACCCTGCCAACACCGACATCGGCTCCACCATCTTCGCCAATATGCCCGGCGACGGCTCCGCTCGTGAGCAGGCTGCTTCCTGCCAGCGCGTCATGGGTGCTTCTGCCAACTTCGCAAAGCAGTACGCCACCAAGCGTTATCGCTCCAACTGCATCAACTGGGGCATGACTCCCTTCCTGGTGGAGAACCCCGAGGTCTTCGAGCTGGGCGACTACATCTTTGTCCCGAGCATCCGCGAGGCTATTCTGGAGAACAAGGCAAGCTTCTCTGCTTACGCTGTCAAGCCGGACGGCACCGTCACCGAGTTCCCTGTCTCCACCGGTGCGCTGACCGAGGCTGAGCGCCAGATCATCGCTGATGGCTGCCTCATCAACTACTACCGCAATAATCAGTAATCTCTGCCCGCCGACCCGAGGGGAGTTTCCCAAGCAAATGTCCAGAGAAGTGGGGTCCCGGCGCGAAGCGTTGGGGCGAAACCGTGGGTCTCAGGTCCCATTTGCAGGGAAACTACCGGAGTAGGCGGCAGTACAAACTTAAAATATCGTCAAACAACTGAGGGCAGGGGCTGTCCCCGCCAAGGCTGCGGGTGCAGCCCCTGCCCCTTTATTTTTGAAAAGGAGAACACTCATGTCTGAATACATCACGACTGCTCTGCAGGAAGAAGAGATCAAGACCGCACAGGAAAAGCTCGCTGAGCTCATCCGCTCCGACTTCGCCCGCATCGACCGCATGAAGGCTGACGAAGAAGTCACCGATTTCTCCAAGCTCGACACCATCACCATCGGCGTCATGCCCGGCGATGGCATCGGCCCCCTCATCATGCCCCAGGCTCTCCGCGTCCTGAACCAGCTGCTGGCTCCCGAGATCGCCAGCGGCAAGGTGAAGATCCGCATCATCGAGGGCATGACCTTCGAGCGCCGCGTGGAGCTGGGCGAGAGCCTGCCCGCCGATGTCCTCGCCGCCTGCAAGGAGTGCAACGTCCTTATCAAGGGACCCTTCACCACGCCCCGCGCCGGTGATAAGTTCCCCGACGGCACCCCGATGCCCAACATGGTCTCCGCCAACAGTCTGCTCCGCCGCAGCCTCGATTTGTTTGCCGCTGTCCGCCCCATCAAGATCCCGGAGAAGAACATCGACTGGTGCTTCTTCCGCGAGAACATCGAGGGTGAGTACATCTGGGGCAACAAGGGCATTCAGGTCAACGATGACCTCGCCATCGACTTCAAGGTCCAGACCAGACAAGGCAGTGAGCGCATCGCCCGCGCTGCTTTCGAGTACGCCCGCAAGAACGGCAAGCACAATGTGACCGCCATCACCAAGGCCAACATCGTCAAGCTGGCCGACGGCAACTTCCTGAAGTCTGTCCACCACATCGGCGAGACCGAGTACCCCGACATCGAGGTGCAGGAACGTCTGGTGGATGCCATGACCGCCAAGATGGCAGACCCCGAGTTCACCAAGGGCTGCGAAGTCTTTGTCCTGCCGAACCTCTATGGCGACATCGTGACCGACGCTGCTGCTGAGATGCAGGGGGGCTTAGGCAGCGCTTCTTCCTCCAACATCGGCAATAAGTACGCCCTGTTCGAGGCCATTCACGGCACCGCTCCCTTCCTCATCAATCATGGCCGCGGCCAGTACGCGAACCCCTGCTCCCTGATCCGTGCCGCCGGCCAGCTGATGGCCCACATCGGCTACGGCGACCGCACCGCAAAGCTCGAGAAGGCGCTGGACATCTGCTGCAACACCGAAAAGAAGCTCGTCGTCACCACCGACAAGGACGGCGCTACCAGCGAGAAGTTCACCACCTACCTGCTGGATGCCCTCAAGTCTCTGTAAATGAGTACGCACGGTCTTGAACTTCCGTCTATAAAACGATATACTGAAAGAAATACCACGAAAAGGACGGAACATCACATGGACGAAAAAGACCTGCAGATCTTCCTGACGCTGGCTGACACCGGCAACCTGACCCGCACAGCAGAAAAACTCTACCTTGCCCAGCCCACCCTGAGCAAACGGCTCCAGAACATGGAGTCGGAGCTTGGCGCGACGCTGTTTCTGCGCAGCAAACAGGGTGTCACCCTGACCCCTGCCGGTGAAGAGGCACAGAAAGTCATCCAGCGCACTGTTCAGGACTTCAGCACTCTGCGGGAACAGTTACAGCTGAGAAAAAATACCATCTGCGGCACCCTGCGCATTGAGGCGTCCATCGACTACTCCAAATACCGCCTGCCGCAGGTGCTGGCCGCCTACACGGCCCAGTACCCGGACGTCACCCTCAAAGTCTCCACCGACCACAGCCGCGACTGCATCAAGAAGCTGCAGGACGGCAAATTTCACCTCGCCATCGTGCGGGGCGAATACGACTGGGACGAGGGCAAGATCCTGCTCGAGCGGGAACCGGTCTGTCTCATCCGCAGCCGGGAGAATGCCGATGTCCCCCTGAATGAGATGCGGTACATCGGCCGGGACGCCAACCCCGAGCATATGAGCATGAAGGCCCGCTGGCTGATGGAGCACAAGATGGAGCCCTGCTCCCAGCTGAATGTGGACGGCCTGTCCACCTGCGTCGCCATGGTGCAGGCGGGCCTCGGCTGGAGCATCGTGCCGGAGATCGGCCTGAACTATTTCGACGGCATCTCGGAACCTCTCTTCTTTGCCGACGGCACGCCGCTCTCCCGCTCTACTTATCTGCTCTACCGCAAGCGCGAAAGCGAGCTGCCGCAGGTGCGGGAGTTCATTCGCATGGTCTGTACCATGAGCAAACATTAAAGAGATCTATCGATTCTTCCCTTCCGATCGTTCCAAGTCCCCTCTGCACTTCAGAGTGCAGGGGGGACTTTTCTTTACCGTCTCTTTGCTTTTTTTCGATATTTCGGTGTTTTTGTGATAATTGACAAAAGCCTGTCGATATTTTCGTCAGTCTGCACAGCGGTTCAAAAGAGGTCCTTTATTCTACAGGATCCGTTCTATCCATTCCGTTTTTCTATGGGAATCTCATCCAATTTCCCGCATTGACTCATTTTTGACGATGTTTTCGTCCTCATGATGCATTTCCAGCTTTTTTATCATTCATTTTTGGAATGGCATCAGATACAAACCCGTTATTTCACAAATCATCCATTTTCGATTATCCTAAATACAGAAAAAGTGCTCCATGCACAAGAGAGTTTCGTCGAAAGGAAGCTGAAGATCTATGGAAAACGTAATGCAGGGCATCATTGATATGCACATCCATGCAGCCCCGGACGTCCGTGCGCGGAAACTGGACGATCTCGAGCTGATGGAAGCCTCCGTTCAGCGGGGTGTGCGTGCCATTGTGCTCAAGTCCCACAACGTCCCCACTGCGGACCGTGCCTATCTGGTCAACCGCGTGGCAGCTGAAAAGTACCCGGACGTAAAGTTCACCGCATTCGGCGGGCTGTGCCTGAACCATCCGGTGGGCGGTCTGAACCCCGACGCGGTGGAAACTTCGCTGAAGCTGGGCGCAAAGGTCATCTGGCTGCCCACCAACACCGCCGAGAACCACTACCGCAAAAACGGCAAAGACCCCTCCAAGGGCGTCGTCGTCACCCGTGACGGCAAAGCCGTGGACGAGCTGCAGGACATTTTCGCCCTCGTCAAGCAGTACAACGCTGTGCTGGCCACCGGCCACATCGGTGCAGAAGAGTGCTTTCCGGTCGTAGAGGCTGCCCGCGCCGCAGGCGTGGAGAAGATCGTCATCACCCACCCCGAGTTCTGGGTGGTGGGCATGACTCCCGAGCAGCAGGCCGACATCGTGCGGAAATACGATGTCCTGCTGGAATCCGTCTACGCACAGCCCGCCAACGGCAGCTATAAGATCAACATCCCCGACAACATCGCTGCCATGAAAGCCATCGGCCCGGAGCACTTCGTCATCTCCACCGACAGCGGCCAGACCGTCAACCCCTACTGGTACGAAAGCTACACCACCTACTTCAAGGCGGTGTCTGAGGTATTCACCTCCGAGCAAGTCCGCAAGATGACCCACGACAATCCGGCATGGCTGCTGGATATTGACCAATAAAACGGAGAAAACAACAATGAAAAAATTGAATTCTATCCAGTTCTATGGAATGCCGCTTCCCATCTATGCGTTTTTCGCCATCATCGTGCTGGCCTGCGCCTACTTCAACATCATCCCCAACCAGATGATCGGCGCGGTCGCCGTCCTGTTCGCCTTCGGCATCCTGATCGGTGAGATTGGCGAGCGCCTGCCCATCTGGAACAAGTTCCTCGGCGGCGGCGCAATGCTCTGCTTCCTCGCTGCCGGTCTGCTCAAGTATTTCAACCTCCTTCCCGAGTGCGTCACCAACGTCTCCGACGGCTGGATCAACGGCTACAGCTTCCTGAACGTCTTCATCACCTTCCTCGTCGTCGGCTCCCTGCTGGGCATCGACCGTGATGTCCTTATCAAATCCGGCTCCCTGTACATTCCCACGCTGCTGTGCTCCCTGCTGGGTGCCTGCGTGTTCGGCGTCGTGGCCGGCCTCATCTTCGGCAACGACCCGCTCTACCTCATCACCTCTTACGTCCTGCCCATCATGGGCGGCGGCGCGGGCGCTGGTGCCGTGCCTATGGCTCAGGTCTACTCCGACGCCACCGGTCAGGACTCCGCAGGCTACCTGAGCTTCTGCATGGCCATCCTCGCTCTGGGCAATATCGTCGCCATCCTGATGGCTGTCGTCATGGACCTCATTGGCCGCGCTTTCCCTAAGATGACCGGCCACGGCGAGCTGCTCCGCGTCAAGAACAAGTCTCTGGAAGTCGAGTCCAAGACCCCCGCTCCCGCTGTCACCGTGGATGACATCGCTGCTGCCATCTTCATCTGCGCAGGCTTCTTCATGCTGGGCCAGCTGGTCTCCAAGAAGATCCTCCCCACCGTGTTCGGTGTTGCCATCCCCAACTTTGCTTACATGATCATCTTCGCTGCTTTGGCCAACATCTTCAACCTCATCCCGGAAAACCTCCGCGAGGCCTGCCGCCGCTGCCAGCACTTCTGCGGCAACAAGCTGGTCTGGATCCAGATGGTCGGCATGGGCATCTCCGCCATCAACTTCTCCACCATGTTCTCCGTGGCAAGCTGGCAGAACGTCGTCATCGTCCTGATGCTCGTCATCGGCTGCTGCGTCGGCTCTGCTCTCTTCGGCTGGATCGTTGGCTTCTTCCCTGTCGAGAGCGCCATCACCGCTGGCCTGTGCATGGCAAACATGGGCGGCGCAGGCGACCTGGCCGTTCTGGGTGCCGCAAAGCGGATGGACCTGATGGTCTACGCACAGATCTCCTCCCGCATCGGCGGTGCCATCGTCCTGCTGATCGCTTCCATCCTCTTCGCATTCCTCTAAGATACCACAAGACCTCTTCTCAAAGAGAGACCGGCTTTGCCGGTCTCTCTTTTTTACTGTCAAACCTGCGTGAATGGGGTCGTTTCCTGCGTGAATCGCTATGTCTAAGCCCCGATGGTTATGTTATAATATGGTCATAAGGGAGGAACTTGAGGATGGAGCTTCGATTTGCGGTCGTAGAAGACCGCCTGCCCGACGCTCAGCGGTTGGAGAGCCTTTTGCGGCTGGCCTTCGGCGGCGGGCAACCATTGGTCTGTGACCATTATGAGAGCGGCGACGCCTTTCTGGCGGCGTTCCCCTCAAAAGAATATCAGGTCGTTTTTCTCGACATCTGCATGGAAGGCACCAACGGCATCGAGACGGCGCGCATCCTGCGCCGGGCCGACCCCGACCTGCTGCTGGTGTTCGTGACTTCGTCCCCGGAATACGTATGGGACGCGTTCCCCGTCCATCCCTTCGACTACCTGCTCAAGCCCTACCGGGAAGAAAAGCTTTTCCAGCTGGCCGATGAGCTGCGGCGGGTGCTCTTCCGGGCTGAACCGGAGCTGGAAGTCCGCATCGCACGGCAGCAGGTACATCTCCCCCTGCGGAAGATCCAGTACGCCATGGCCCAGAATCACTACGTCCGCATCGTCAGCGACGACGGCGAGTGCCGGGCAGTCTCCACCTTCTCCCAGGTGGAGCAGCTGCTGCGGGCGCAGGAGAACTTCATCGTCTGCAACCGGGGCGTCATCCTGAACATGGACAAGGTGCTCCGGCTGGACTGTGACTGCTTCGAGATGCTGGACGGCACCTGCCTGCCCGTGCGTCAGAAGGACAAGAACTCCCTGTTCGCCCAGTTCACACAATATCAGTTCCGCCATATGCGGCGGGAGCTATGACGCCGAGAGGAGGCCCGACCTTGGACTTTTCTTTATTTGGACGCTATTTTCTGGACCTCGCCGTCTTCTACCCAGGGGCATTCCTCTGCCTCGCGCCCCTGTGGGAGCATGTGAAGGCACCCCGGCGCACCGCTGTGCTGACAGCCGCTCTCGTCACGGTCATCTGCCTTGCAGCGGCGGCCCTCTGCGCCATCTTCGAACTCGACAGCAACATCCTGCTTCTGCCCACCCTGCTGGCGGCGTTCTGGCTGCTGCGCTGGCGGGTGGGTCCGGAAGTTTCCGTGAGCCAGACCGCCTTTCTCTTCGCCGTCTCCGGCGTCATGACGGCAGTCTGCTCCCTGCTTTCCGTGGTGCTCAACGCCCGGGCTGAGGTGGGCAACGACGCCCCGGCCTGTCTCGTCTCCACCTCCCTGCTCAAGCTGGGACTCTCGGCAGTGCTCTGCATCATCTTCTGGTTCACCGCCGTCCAGTGGAGCCGCTGGCTGCTGCGGGAGTACCGGGGCGAAGCCTTCTGGCAGTCGGCCTGGCCGCTGCCCACCATCTACGCGGCTTTCCTCGTCTTCTGTATGCCGCTGGACCCGGCCGTCGTGCTCATCAACCGTCTGATGATCATTTCTGTTCTGGCCGTCTCCATCTCGCTGCTGGGCATCTTTTTGCTGCTGTACGAGATGTATCAGGTGGCCCGGGAATACACCCGCAGCGCCCAGCTCGACCGGGAAAACCAGCTTCTGGCCGTGGAATCCCGCCGCTACACCGAGCTGCGGGCCTATATGGAGCAGACGCGGCATCTCCGCCACGACTTCCGCCAGCACCTCCACGTCATCGCCGGACTCACCGAAGCCGGGCAGGTGGATGAGCTGAAAAACTACCTGCACCAGTACGAATCCGAGCTGAGCGAGGAGCGCCCCACCCTCTGCGCGAATCCTGCCGTGGATGCTCTGGCCGGTCACTACGACCACGAGGCCCACAGCCTCGGCGTGCCGGTGGACTGGCGGCTGGAGCTGCCCCGCCAGCTGGCCATTCCGGAGGCCGACTTCTGCATGATGCTGGGCAATCTGTTGGAAAATGCTTTCCACGCCAGCCAGAAGCTGCCGCCCGAACAGCGGCAGGTGAAGGTGATGGCCCGGATGCTGAGCCCCGCCATGCTGGGCCTGCTGGTGGAGAACCGCTATGACGGCGTGCTCAAGCGCCAGCAGGGCACCCTCCACTCCACGAAACACGACGGAATGGGCATCGGCCTCGTCTCCATCCAGACGGCTGTTTCCAGATATGGCGGTTCTATGACCGTCGAGACCGAGAACGGTTTGTTCCGGGTGAATATTTTATTGAACCTTTAACCTCTCCGTCACGCCTGCGGCGTGCCACCTCCCCTATCGAGGGGAGGCTGAGAGGTCATGTTATCAAAAAAGGAGGACTCCACCATGAAAATGACCCGACGCAACTTCCTCAGCGCTTCCGCTCTCACACTGCTGTCCTGCCAGCTGGCCCCCGCCGCCAGGGCAGACTGCCTTCTGTCCGACCTTTTCCACGGCGCAGACACCGCCCTGCCGCCGAAGCCTCTGACGGCAAAAGTCGTGGACGCCAACCCCTTTATGGGCCGCAGCGAGTCAAACATCCACCACGACTGCTACAACACCGACTCCACCGACGCCGTCCTCCCCGTGGGCATCTGCCCCGAGGTCAACGTGGCAATGGAAAAGACGAACCCCAACGCCTCCCCGGCCATCTTCTTCGACAACTTCGATAACCCCGTCAGCCCGTTCCTCGGCGGTCTGGCTATCCGCGACCTCGACGCAGAAGAAGTCCGCACCATCGGCTTTTTCTCTCCCGCCAAGCACGACGGAGGCGGCTATCTCATCCAAAGCTCCTATTCCTTTGTGGACGGGCGCAACCTCATCGTCTGCCCCACCAGCCACAACCATGTGCTGATGCTTCGTGCCACCGACGAGAACGGTACGCCTCTGCCGGTTTTCGAAAAGGTACTGGACATCAACATCAAGGAGGCCGCCGAGCGGGTGCTTGGCCGCAGCCTCGAGCAGAACCTGCTCTCCATCGTCTTTGACTACGACGGCAACCTCTGGTTCGTCACCGGCGGCTTCCGCATCTACCCCAGCCGCGGCCAGCAGGGCGCGATGGGCTACATCTCCCACAATGCCATCGACGCCATCCTTGCCGGCGGCACCGCCGACCTCGACCACGAAGTCCATGTCTACGCTCCCGCTCCGGGCGAGGGTGCTGAAAACGGCATTGCCTCCTGCCGGGAGGGTGCAGTCATCCTGACGAACCTTGCCTGCTACCTGCTGCGTGCCAACGGCGGCGTTGAAGTCGTCTGGCGCACCCCCTACGACAGCGTGGGCGCAAAAGACAGCCGCGAGGGCGCTGCCACCACCGGCGGCGGTCTGGCATGGGGCGGCGGCTGCTCGCCCTCTCTGAGCCGGGAGCTGGTGTTCTTTACCGACAACCTCGAGACGGTCAGCCTGATGGCTGTGGACATCCACACCGGCGAAGTCGCCGCCAGCCACCCGGTCATCGACGAGTTGCCCGCCAACATGCCGGTGTCGGTGGAAAATTCGGCCATCGTCTACGACCACGGCAATGGCCGGGTCAGCACCATCGTCTGCAACTGGTTCGGCGCAGGCAGCCCCAACCTCGCAAAGCCCGACAGCGATTCGTCCATCCAGAGCTACGAGAACATCTACGACCGCAACTGGCTGCTCAAGGGCAACTGCATGATCATGCCCGGCGTCGAACGGGTGGACACCATCCGCACCGCCGACGGCTGGACCATGAAGAGCATCTGGTGCCGCGACGACCTCAGCGACACCTCCATGATGAAGCTCTCCACCGCCACCGGCTACATCTACGGCTTCGTGCAGGACGTGGACAGCGGCATGTGGCAGTACATCGTGCTGGACTTCGACACCGGAAAGACCGTTCTCACCGTGGACGTCGCCTCCCTCTACGGCTACAACAACATGGCCATCGGTATGTATGCGGGCCGTGACGGCAACAAGCTCTACTGCCCCACCGGCTACAAAGAGCTTCTCCGCCTGCAGGACCGCTTCGTCTTCCTGCCCGAGATGCCCTACCGGAAGGTCGATCTGGACAAGACCTCCCGCCGGGTGCTTTCGGCGGCAGAGTTCCAGGCCGCAGGCGGCGCCGGCACCCCCGCAAGCTGGCTCCACACCGCCACCCTCGACAACCTCCACCCCGCGACTACTGTTTCTTTCCGCATCAACGGCCTGACCGGAAATGCCGCCGACTATAAGCTCTTCGCCCTCGGCACGGATGGCCGCTACCATGAGGTGTCCGACTGGCACTTCGACGATGCCCCGGCCCGTCTCAGCGCGAAGAAGGTCTACACTATCTGCCTCACCGCACAGGACGGCGGCAGCTTCGACCTCTCGCCCGACGCCAAGGAAGTCACCCTTTCCATCGTTCTGGCCCGCTGAATCTGACAAAGCAGGAGGACTCCCGCCATGAAAATGACCCGCCGCGATTTCCTCAAGCTCTCCTCTGCCGCTGCCGCCGCCTGCGGCGTCACGCTGCTGCCGGCCCAGAAAGCCGATGCGGCTTCTGCCATCCAGACCCTGCTGGAAGAAGCTTATCTCTACGCCTTCCCGCTGGTGCTCGTGGACGCCACCAAGACCGTCTCCACCAACACGAAGACCGCTTCCGCCAGCCGCGCCCCCGTCAACCAGTTCATCCACGCCCGGAAGCTGCTGGACGCTTCCAGCCGCACGGTCGTCAGCCCCAATGTGGACACCATCTACACGCAGGCGTGGCTGGACGTCAGCGCCGAGCCTCAAATCTACGTCGTGCCGGAGGCCGACCGCTTTTTCAACGTGCAGGTACTGGACGCATGGACGAACACCGCCGCCGTGCTGGAAGCACCCGGGGCCTACGCCATCGCCTACTCGAGCTGGGAGGGCACGCTGCCCGAGGGCGTCCGGCGCATCGACATTCCCACCCGGACGGTCTGGACCATCGCCCGCATCATGCTCTCCGGGCCGGACGACCTGCCGAACGTGGCGGCGCTTCAGGGCCGGATGCAGCTGATGCCCCTCTCGGCCTACCCCGCCGGGCTGGCCGCTGCGCCGGAAGGGAGCTATTCTCCGGAGAACGATTTCGTCCCGGTGCAGAAGGTACTCGCCATGACGCCGCAGGAGTTTTTCGACACCGCCAACCGGCTGATGGAGACAGACCCGCCCGCCGAGGCGGACGCGCCTCTTCTCCGCAGCCTCGCGGCCCTTTCCGTCGGCCCGGGCCAGCAGTTCGACGCCTCCGCCCTCGGCCCTCTCGGCGGGCTGCGCTGGAAGCGGCTGCTCCTTCAGCTCAAGAGCAGCCTCCGGGCACAGGCAGTACGCTATTCCCGCCAGATGGGCCAGTGGATCTACTATGGCGACCCCATCGGCAATTTCGGCACCGCCTACGACTACCGGACGATGGTCGCCCTGATGGGCCTCGGGGCCAACACCACCGACATCGCCATCTACCCGCGCACCTCCACCGACAGCGCCGGGGCCGACCTTACGGGCCAAAAGACCTACACGCTCCACTTCGACGCCCTCCCGCCCACAGTGGGCAACGGCTTCTGGTCGGTGACGGCCTACGGCGAGGACAACTTCCTCATCGACAACCCCATCAGCCGCTACTGCGTGAACGATCGTTCCGGCCTCCATCGGAACGCCGACGGCTCGGTGGACGTCACCCTCTCCAAGGACGCGCCCGAGGACACTACCAACTGGCTCCCCGTCTCGGACGAAAAATTCCACCTTTTCCTCCGCATCTATAAGCCCGACTGGACGGCGCTGGACAGCTTCCCGCCGCCGGTCATCTCTGTGAAGTAGCAAAAACGCCATCTGCGTCTCGGCGCAGATGGCGTTTTCATCGTTACAGCGTTTTACAGGGTGCTCAGCAGGCGGTGGCCGCCGTTCTGGTCGGCGGCATAGCGGGTGGTGCGGTTGACCTGATTGTCCAGCGGCAGGCCCTCAGCGTAGCGCTTGAGGTTGTGGATGAAGATGTCCACGATGTTGTCCAGCGTCTTGGGCAGGCTGAACTTGCCAGAGTTGTGGGGCGTGATGATAGCGCCCGGCTCACCCCACAGCGGGTGGTCGGCAGGCAGAGGCTCCGGGTCGGTGACGTCGAGGCCCGCGCCAAAAATTTTGCCGCTGCGCAGGGCCTCCACGAGGGCGTCGCTGTCCACGGTGGTGCCGCGGCCCACGTTGATGAGGATGGCACCGTCCTTGCAGCGGGCGAAGCGCTCGGCGTTGAACAGCTTGTTGGTCTCAGGGGTGCCGGGCAGGCTCAGGGCGATGAGGTCGGCCTCGGGCAGCTCCTCGTCCAGCTGGCTCTGGGCCACCACACGCAGGCAGTAGTCCGGGCAGGGCGTGTCGGGGTGGACCGTGCGGCGGACGCCCACCACCTCAGCGCCCAGCATATGGGCGCGGCGGGCGAAGTTGGAGCCGATGTCGCCCATGCCGACGCAGAGCACCCGCGCCCCGGTGATGCCCCTCACGGGGCGGTCAATGGGAGCCCACTGGCGCTGGTTCTGGCGGTCGCGGTAGAGGAACATATCCTTCTGGATGCCCAGCCACATGGCCAGCATCCACTCGCTGATGGCCAGACCGTAGGCACCGGTGGCGTTGGTCACCATGCAGTTTTCGGGCAGGACGCCGGGCTTCAGATAGGCGTCGGGGCCGGCGGAGTTGGACTGGAACCACTCGATGTGCTTGTTCTGGCTGATCATCGACACCGGTGCGTTGCCCAGCACGACATCGGCCCAGAGCACATCTTCGGCGTGGACGTCGTCCAGCGCGTTGAAACGGAATTCAAATTCCGGCACGGATGCCTCCAGCGCGGCGCGGTGGGCGTCGTTCAGGGGCAGACATACCAAAACTTTTTTGTGCATAAGGATACCCTCACTTCCTGTGTATTCTTCTATAAGAATACTCTCCCCCGCCCCGCTCCGCAAGAGGCAAAATGGCCGCTTTCTTAAGAATTCCTTAGGATTTTATCCCACAAATCCCAAGAAGTATGTGATAAGCTGTCCACAATGCAGAAAATCTGCTATACTGATACTATGCAATACAGGAAAGGAATCATAGACTATGCAGACCATCATGATCGTAGAGGATGACCCGGACATCCGGGACGGCGTGCGCATCCTTCTGTCCGGGGAGGGCTACCGCATCCTCGAAGCCGAAAACGGTCCCCGCGCCATCAGCCTGCTCACACCGGAAGTCGATCTGGTCATCCTCGACATCATGATGCCCGGCATGAGCGGCCTGCGGGTCTGCGAGGAGATACGAAAGACCTCCACCGTCCCCATCCTCTTTCTCACCGCAAAATCGCAGGAATCCGATAAGCTTCTGGGCCTGACGGCGGGCGGCGACGACTATCTGGCCAAGCCCTTCTCCTTCGCGGAGCTGAGCGCCCGGGTCAAGGCTCTGCTGCGGCGCTACTGCGTCTATCAGGGCAAAGACCAGGCCGAACCTCACCACCCCAGGCGCGACGCCCAGATGCTGGAGCTCCACGGCGTGCGCATCGCGCTGGACTGCAACCGGGTCTGGGTGGACGAGCAGGAGGCCGACCTGACCGAGACCGAGTACAAGATCCTCAAGCTGCTGATGCAGAGCCCCCAGCGCATCTTCCCGGTGCAGGTCATCTACGAGACCGTGTGGGGCGAGCCGTATTTCTACGTCTCCAACGGCACCGTCATGGTGCATATCCGCAATCTGCGGATGAAAGTAGAGCAGAACCCTCAGAACCCCCAGCGCATATGCACTGTCTGGGGCAAAGGCTACCGCTTTGCGGCGCAGGAGGACGGCAATGGCAACGCCTGAAAAACACGGTCTGGCGAAACAGTTCACCCAGCTCATCGTCCTGTCGGGACTGGCGAGCTTTCTGCTGCTGGTCTTTTTGCAGATAGTTCTGAACAAGAGCCTGCGGTTCTATTTCGACCAGCCTGAAGTGCAGACAAAAGTCTCTCAGCAGCAGGTGGACGAGCTGCAGAACTACATCACCGAAAACGCCCTTTCCAGCACCGACATCCAGAAGCTCACCGACTGGACCCGCAGCCACCGCTACAGCCTGCTGGAGCTTTACCGGGATCATGTGCTCATCTATTCGTCCTTCGCGCCCCGGCATTACTACAAGGACGGCCCGGAGGCCCCGAAGCTCACCGACGGCCAGCAGCACGGCCCCTTCTATGACTGGTCGCCCGTCTACACGCTGACCTTCTCGGACGGCGAGATCACCGCCCTGCTCTACTACAACGGCTTCTATGCCTGCTATAGCACCGGCTGCGACATCCTGTTCGTCCTCTGCCTCGCCTCCTTCCCCCTCTTTTTCCTCTGGGGGAGCCGGGGCATCGTGAAGTACATCGTCCAGCTCAGTGAAGAGATCCAGGCCATGGAGGGCGGTGACCTCGACCACCCCATCACGGTGCAGGGCAGCGACGAGCTGACGACGCTGGCGTCTAGCCTCGACTCCATGCGTCTCACCCTCCGCCAGCAGCACGAGGACGAGGCGGCCGCCGCCGCCAAGGTGAAGAACCTTATCACCGAGATGAGCCACGACCTCCGTACGCCCCTGACCACCCTGCTGCTCTACACCGAGATCCTTCGCCACCGCAAATATGAGACGACGGCGCAGGCCGAAGATTACCTTGCCAAGATAGACACCAAGGCCCGCCAGCTCAAGCAGCTGTCGGACAACCTCTTCGAATACGCCCTCGTCACCCGGGACACCGTGGCCGTCCTCGACCCGCCGGCCCGCTTCTCCCAGATATTCGAGGAGCCGCTGACCGAGATGGTGGGCGAGCTGCAGGAGCGGGGCTTTGCCTGCGCCCTCGAGCTGGGCGAGGAGGACGACACCCTCACCGTAAAAGAGCAGTACGTCCGCCGCATCCTCGACAACATCACCTCGAACCTGCTCAAATACGCCGACCCGGCGCAGGACATTTCCGTCCGCTTCGTCAAAGAGAACGGCAAAGCCGGGCTTGCCTTTGAAAATGCCGTCCTCCCCGGCCAGCACCGCACCGACAGCACCAAGGTCGGCCTCACCAGCATCGAGACCATGATGGAAAAGATGCACGCAGAATTCCGCATCGAGCAGAGCGGCGAACGCTTTTGCATCACGCTGCTGTTTCCCATAGCGGGATAACCTCTCCGTCACGCCTTACGGCGTGCCACTGCCCGGGTTGCGGCACCCAGCATCCGCAGCGCTTTGCTTGCGTCTTGCTGGCCGCGGCCCCAACAGCGACTCCCTGTTTCCGCCACTGGCGGCGGTCGTCGTTGTTGCTCCTAACGAGGAGAGGCCTTGGCATTCCGGAAAGCTTTCCCTCTTCGCCAGAGGCTCCCCTCGATAGGGGAGCTGTCTGCGAAGCAGACTGAGAGGTTTAATCCCAAAGCGGCGCAGCCTGTGGAAAATCCACAGACTGCGCCGCTTTTTCATAAAAACTTCATCCCTCTTAAGTCCTTCTTAATAAATTTCTCGGGCATTTCCTAAGATTTGGAATGTATACTTCTCCCTGTCAGATGGGGAGAAGTGCTCCCCGTCATATCTCACAGGAGGGGCATCAACCATGCTATGGAAAAAGAAACCACAGAGCAAGGCCGGTCAGGAATTTCTCATCGACCTTGAGACCGCCTCCGCTCAGCCGACCCCGGCGGGCGTGAGGCCCTTTATCAAAAAGCACTGGAAACCCATCACCGCTGCCGTCTGCGCGGCGGCGGTGGCGGTGGCCGTGCTCATCCCCAAGGGCGGCGCAAAACAGGCCTCGGCCTCCGCCCAGTACGTTGAGACCAGCCCGGAAAAGCGGAACATCGTCAACAGCTACAGCGCCGACGGCACCATCACTGCTGCCGACACCTACACCGTCAAGCCCATGGTCAAGGGCACCGTCCTGACCGCCGACTTTGAGGTAGGCGACATCGTCAATAAAGGCGACGTGCTCTACACCATCGACAGCTCGGACATGGCCAGCAGCGTGGAGAAGGCCCAGCTCTCTCTTGAGCAGGCCCAGAGCAGCTACGACGACGCTGTGGATGCCCAGTATATCCGCAGCTCTGTCCGTGGTACGGTCTCCTCCCTGAAGGTCAAGGCGGGCGACGTCGTCTCCGCCGGGCAGGAAGTGGCCGTCGTCCGGGACGATTCCACCCTGCTGCTGACGCTGGACTTCCCCGCCGCCGACGCCGCCACTTATTTTGTCGGCCAGAGCGTGGATGTGACCATCGACGGCACCTTTGAGACGACCACCGGCACCATCCAGTCTATCTCCGGTGCCGACAGCCTTTCCAGCGGCAATCTCGCCGTCCGCTCGGTGGTCATCGCCGTGCAGAACCCCGGCACCCTGAACACCACCATGTCCGGCACAGCCTCCATCAACGGCGTCAGCGCCATGAGTTCGGCCCATTTCACCTGCCAGTATGAGCAGACCATCACTGCCACCGCCAGCGGCACGGTGGCCGCCCTCTGCGTGAAGGAAGGCAGCGCAGTCGGCGTAGACACCGCCCTCGTCCAGCTTTCCAGCTCTTCCCTCTCCAAACAGGTGAAAACGGCCTCCAACAGCCTGCGCAGCGCCGAAATTTCCCTTGACGACAGCCAGCGCTCCATGGAGGACTACACCATCACCTCCCCCATCAGCGGCACCATCATCGCAAAAGACGTCAAGGTCGGCGACACCGTGGGCAGCAGTTCTTCCACCACCGAGACCATGTGCGTCATCAACGACCTGAGCTACCTCGAAATGACCCTGGACGTAGACGAGCTGGACATCCTCGACATCGCGGTGGGCCAGAAAGCAGAGATCACCGCCGACGCCATCAGCGACCGCACCTTTGAGGGCGTCGTCACCAGCATCTCCTCCGCCGGCACCACCACCGGCGGCACCACCACCTACCCTGTCACCATCCGCATCGACGACACCGGCAGCCTCATGCCCGGCATGAACGCCACCGCTGTCATCGACATCGCCAGCGCCGAAGACGCCCTCTCCATCCCCAGCTATGCGGTCGTCCGCGGCAACTATGTGCTGGTCACGGAGGATTCTCCCTCTGCCGCCAACGCCGACACCAGCATGAAGGCCCCCGACGGCTACGTCTACGTCAAAGTGGTCACCGGCATCAGCGACGATGACTACATCGTCGTCACCAGCGGCCTCGAGGAGGGCGACACCATCGCCTACGACTCCGCTTCGGCCTCCAGATCCAGCAGCGATGACCAGAACGGCTTCCCGGGCGGAGGGATGCCCGGAGGCGGTGGTCCCGGAGGCGGCGGCGGAGCACCGGGAGGTGGCTTCTGATGAGCGCACTCATTGAGTTCGACTCCGTCTGCAAGTATTACCAGATGGGCGATACCCTCGTGAAAGCCGCCGACCACGTTTCTTTCCAAATCAACAAGGGCGAGTTCGTGGCCATCGTCGGCCAGTCCGGCTCGGGCAAGTCCACCTGCATGAACATCATCGGCTGTCTGGACGTCCCCACCGAAGGCGCTTATCTTCTGGATGGCCGGGACGTGGGCCGGATGACCCGCCGGGAGCTGGCAAGCATCCGGAACGAGAAGCTGGGCTTCATCTTCCAGCAGTACAATCTGCTGCCGAAGCTCACCCTTCTCGAGAACGTGGAAGTCCCCCTCGTCTACGCCGGCATCCCCGCCGCTCAGCGCCACGCGAAAGCGAAAGCTGCCCTCGAGCGGGTGGGCCTCGGCACCAAGCTCAAGAATAAGCCCAATCAGCTTTCCGGTGGTCAGCAGCAGCGCGTGTCCATTGCCCGTGCGCTGGCCCGGGACCCGGCGGTCATCCTGGCCGACGAACCCACCGGCGCTCTGGACAGCCACACCAGCCGCGAAGTGCTGGGGATGCTCCAAGACCTGCACAAACAGGGCAACACCGTCGTCCTCATCACCCATGACAACTCCATTGCCGTGCAGGCGGAGCGCATCATCCGGCTGGAAGATGGCTGCGTCGTCTATGACGGCGACGCCCATTCCCCTGACGCCGTGGTCCAGCCCACTCTCACCTTCACGAAACAGGAGGCGGCCACATGATCTACGAGACCGTCCGTCAGGCGTTCCAGAACATCTGGAGCAATAAATTCCGCACCCTCCTCACCATGCTGGGCATCATCATCGGCGTCATGGCCGTCATCGTCATCGTGGGCCTTGGCAACGGCATGACCCAGAGCATCAAGGACAGCTTCTCCGACATGGGTACCAACATCCTGAGCGTTCAGGTCATGGGCTATGGTGCCCGCAGCGTATCGGTGGAGTCGGTCTATGACATCGTGGAGTCCCACCCCGATCTTTTCGAGTCCGTCTCTCCCACCGGTTCCGTCAGCGGCACCGTCAAGGTGGGCACCGACAGCTACTCCAACACCACCGTCAAAGGCGTCAGCGAGGTCTACTTCGATATGCAGGGATACACCATCGACGAAGGGCGGCTCCTCAACTATGTGGACCTCGAAAACAACAAAAAGGTCTGCGTCGTGGGTGCCTACCTCAGCCGCGTCGCCTACGGCGGCAACGCGCTGGGCCAGACCATCAAGATCGGCGCCGCCAAGTACACCATCGTCGGCGTGCTGGAAGCCAAAGTCACCGACCTTGAAGATCAGGAGGGCAGCAACGATGATATGATCTTCGTGCCTTACACCACAGCGATGCGTGCGAACCATTCCAGCACCGTCAGCTCCTATTCGGTGGCCATCGCCGACGAAAACAAGCTCTCCGAGGGCAAGACCATCCTCGAAGACGCCATACAGGAGCTTCTCCACTCCGACAGCGGCTATATGGTGACGAGTCTCAGCGAGATGCTGGACACCATGACCTCCATGGTCAACATGGTCGTCACCATCCTGACGGCCATCGCGGCCATCTCCCTTCTCGTGGGCGGCATCGGCATCATGAACATCATGATGGTATCGGTGACGGAGCGCACTCGGGAGATCGGCATCCGCAAGGCCCTCGGCGCACAGGAGAGCACCGTCCTCGGCCTCTTCGTCACCGAAGCCGCCGCCACCTCGGCCCTCGGCGGGGTACTGGGCATCGGGCTGGGCTACCTGCTTTCGGCGGTGGCAAACCGCATCCTGCCCATGGTCCTCACCGATATGACCCTCACCGTCTCGCCCTCCCTCGGCTCTGTGGCCGTGGCTTTCAGCATTTCGGTGGGCATCGGCGTCCTCTTCGGCTTCCTGCCCGCCCGCCGCGCCGCACGGCTGAACCCGATCGAGGCACTGCGGTACGACTAACCTCTCCGACTGCGCCCTTGGCGCAGCCACCTCCCCTATCGAGGGGAGGCCTTGGCATAACGCAAAGCTTTTCCTCTTCGCCAGAGGCTCCCCTACTAGGGGAGCTGGCGCGGTGTCAGCCGTGACTGAGAGGTTTAACATCTTATATAAGGAGTAACACCATGAAAAAACGATTCCTCGCGTTTTTGCTGGCGGTCAGCATCGCGGTATCCATGCTGGTGATGCCTGCGTCTGCGGCTGGCTCCAACGCCGCCGTTCAGGCCGCTGTGGCACTGGGCGGCATGACCACCGAGCAGACCGCACAGCCCGATACGCCCCTCACCCGCGGCCAGCTGGCCCAGCTGCTCACTGCCTTCTCATCCTACCGTGAGAGTGTAGCCACGCAGGGCAGCACCGGCACCCTCTTCTCGGACGTCAACGGCTCTTCTGCCTACGGCCCCTACATCCGGGTGGCCGTCCAGCAGAGCTGGCTCAGCGGCTATCTGGACGGCAGCTTCCACCCTGACAACACTGTGACCCTTGAGGAGGCCTGCACCGCCGTGCTCAAGCTTCTGGGCTATGACGTCACCGCCCTCAGCGGCACGTTTCCCGCCGCACAGCTCAACAAGGCTTCCTCTCTGGGCCTGCGCAGCAACATTTCTGCCTCTCAGGGCAGCACCCTCACCCTTGCCGAGGGCGCGCAGCTGGTCTACAACGCCCTGACGGCCACGACCAATGACGGTCAGGTCTACGGCAGCACCATCGGCTTCACCGTCACTGACGGCCAGGTAGACGTTTCCTCCATCGTCATGGACAGTGTGGAAGGGCCTTTCGTGGCCGGTGCGAACACCGTCCTGCCCTTCGTCCCCGCCTCCATCTACCGCAACGACTCCGTCGTTTCGTCAGCCGACCTCTCCGCCTACGATGTCTACTACTACAGTGAGAGCGCCCGCACCCTCTGGGTCTACTCCCACAAAGCCGCTGGCCGCATCACGGCGGTCTCCCCCACGGCCAGCGCTCCCACGTCCGTGACCGTGGCCGGCACCACCTACACCATCGGCAGTTCCTCTGCTGCCGCCACCCTCTCCTCCCTCAACGGCGGCGGTGTGGGGCAGGTGGTCACTCTGCTGCTGGGCATGAACGATGAGGTCGTCTCTGTCCTCACTGGCGACGAGGCTGACGCCGTGTTTTACGGCGTGGTACAGTCCTCATCCCGCAGCCTGACCGAGGAAAATGGCGCAGACGTCCAGCAGGAAGTCTCCGTCATGTGTACTGACGGCACCGCCCGCACGGTCCATGTGGACAAAAGCCTCAACTATGTGGCCGGTACCCTCGTCGAGGTGTCCGTGACCGCCGACGGTGAGTCCGTCGAAAAGCTGGAGAGCCGCTCCACCAGCGGCACCATCAGCGACGATGCATCCGCCCTGGGCAGCACTCCGCTGGCCGAGAACGCAGAAATTCTGGATACGACTTCGGAGGGTGTGGCTGGGACTGTTGTTCCCAGCCGACTATCGGGGGTAACTCTTTCGGACTCTGACGTCCGCTACTACACCACCAACGAGAACGGCCAGATCGACCGCCTCATCCTCTCCAATGTCACCGGCGACCTCTACACCTACGGTGTGCTGGACGACGTGAAAAACCTCACCACCACCGTGGGCGACAAGGTCGATTCCAAGGTAAAGTCCTCCCTCACCGACACCGACAACTCCACCACCACGACCACTACCAGCAAGTCGGACGGCCAGATTGTCTCCGACGTGAAGGACATCGTCCTCCCCACCACCAGCGAGATCTTGTGGGGCATCGTGGACGGCAGCATCGGCTCTACCCTCTGGCAGAGCCTGACGTCCAGCACCGGAAGCCTCGCCAGCTATGTGCTCAACCTCGCCGCTGACAACACCAGCGGCGCCGTGAGCAGCGTGCTGAGCTGGGTGGCCAAGGGTGCCGCCTACAGCTGCTATGTCGATGGCAAGGCTATCAGCTACCAGACCTCGGTGAAGTACCCGGTCCTTGCCGGCGGCATCGCCGTCAGCACCAGCCCCTCCGGCACCGTGAAGTCGATGGTGCAGCTGGTCCCCATCAACATCGACAAGCTGGGCGCGGCCTCGGCCATGAGCGGCTCCAAGCGCTATGAGCTTGCCGACGATATGCAGGTGTACCTGTGGTACAAGGGCCAGTATTACGCCACCACCCTCTCGCAGGTCAACGCCGAAGATTACCACCTCATCGGCTGGTACGACAGCCTCGGCTGTGCAGCAGGCGGAAAGATCCGCGTGCTCATCGCCGTGAAGAACGGCTAAAAAAGCAGAAGACGCTCTTCCCGGATGGAAAGGGCGTCTTCTGCTTTTTTCTTACGATTTACTGTATCAGGCTGGACCAGCCGAAGCCGCTGCAGCAGGACAGCGCCGCAAATCGTCAAAACTCCGATCGGCACCGTTCATCTTCCTGTT
>ERZ1034976.818-NODE-818-length-27240-cov-3.902189_pt1 | contig 27240 bp, 23 predicted proteins | sample MGYA00520623_ERZ1034976 | MGnify/ENA primary metagenome ERZ1034976 (study PRJEB33766, sample SAMN09781774) | gut metagenome | biome: gut microbiome | host: Homo sapiens | place: Madagascar | study: EMG produced TPA metagenomics assembly of the PRJNA485056 data set... | reverse complement strand
GTATAACGCGGACAACGATCAACGTCTTTGACTGTTACCGAAGCCAACTCATCTACTGAAGGCATATCGCTGGCTTCTTTAAGAGCTGCCTCCATCTCGTCAAGAGGATTCTTTGCGTCCGTTGCATACATGGCACCAACTTCACGCGCCATTCCAACCATAGACAAACAGTCAGGACGATTGGGGGTAATTTCGAGATCCAAAATAGTATCGGAAAGATTGAGATAATCAGCCAAAGGCATACCAATAGGAGCATCCTCAGGCAAAATCATAATTCCATCATGATCGGAACCGATACCCAATTCACGCGCTGAACAATTCATGCCACAGCTCACTACGCCACGAAGCTTTGATTTTTTGATCTTAAAATCTCCTGGCAAGACAGCACCGATAGTGGCAACCACCACGTGGTCTCCCTGGTTGAAGTTTTGAGCTCCGCATACAATTTGCAGAGGTTCAGGATTGCCCTCTTTATCAACATTGGCGCTTCCTACATCAACCTTAGTTACCCACATATGATCAGAATCAGGATGTGCTTCTTTTTCCAGAATTTGACCCGTTACCACGTGATCATAGATATCACCTGTACGTTCAACACCCTCAACACCGGTGCCCGTTAAATCAAGACGATCGCAAAAAGCCTTAAGGTCTTCTGGCACCTCAACATATTCAGAAAGCCATTTAAGAGAAACTTTCATAGTCTTTATCTTTCTACTCTTTTGAGTTTTGCACTGCCGTTACTTTGAAATTCCTTCAAACTGATGCGGGTTTCCACCTATACACGCTTCCACTTAAGCTCTTACATGGAAACCACTATGATTCTCAGATCTAGAATTGCCTCAAGAATCGCATATCGCCTTCAAGCAACATACGCAAATCGGGCACGTCATATTTCAAGCATGCCACTCGTTCAACTCCAACGCCAAACGCAAAACCTGAATACACTTCTGGATCAATCCCTGACATACGAAGGACGTTAGGGTCTACCATGCCGCAGCCTAAGATTTCAAGCCAACCAGTACCTTTGCACATGCGGCAACCCTCGCCATGGCAGATACCACAAGAAACATCCACTTCTGCAGAAGGCTCCGTAAAGGGGAAGAAATGCGCACGGAAACGTGTCTTACGTTCAGGGCCAAACATTTCTTTGCAGAAATATTCCAACGTTCCTTTTAAGTCGCCAAACGTAATATTCTTGTCGATTGCTAAACCCTCACACTGTGTAAACTGAGGAAGATGCGAAGGGTCTGCCACATCACGGCGATATACCTTACCTGGCGCAATAACATAGATAGGAAGATCTTGGTCCTCCATGGCATGAACTTGCACACCCGAAGTTTGGGTACGAAGCAAAACATCCGATTCACCACGAACGCGGGAATGTTCGCCAGAAAAATCTCGTACATAGAAGGTATCCTGCATCGAACGACTAGGATGATCGGCAGGAGCATTAAGAGCCGTAAAGTTATACCAATCAGTTTCCACTTCAGGACCAGTAGCTACCGAATAACCTAAGCCTAAAAAGATTTCAGAAATTTCGTCCGAAATTGCGTTGATTAAGTGACGCGTACCCATCTGCTGCGCACGACCAGGCAACGTAACATCAATAGCACTTGCCTGCATTTTAGCTTCGAGCTCAGAACGGGAAAGTTCCTTCTTTTTCTGCTCGAGAGCAGCTTCGATCTCGTTGCGTGCCGCATTGACCGTCTTACCTACCTCGGCACGATGCTCCTTATCGATTTGACCCATCGAACGAAGATAGCCCGTAAGAGATCCGGACTTTCCTACCACTTCAACACGAATTTTCTCAAGCGCTTCAGTATCAGGAGCTGAAGCGATGGCCGACAAAGTGTCGGCATGCAGGGATTTTACGTCATCTACTACTGACATTCCTCGCATCCTTTCCAACTACAAAGCGCAATCCTTACCAACGCGAGCATCACTTCCTTCGTCCCTTGCCGTAACATCTTTGAGCGCGCGGTTTATCAGACGAAAGAAGAACATGTCGCATGGTATACATTGCATACAAAAAGAGCCCTTCTCATCCTTTACTTCCAAGGACGAGAAGGGCTCTCGCGGTACCACCCTGGTTGATGCTTTTAAAGTTCACTCGTTCGTATCTTGCGCATGAGATTCGTTTTGCCACAAATCACGCATTTCTACACAAGGCTCAAGCAAGTTTAAAGCACCCACTCGTTTGCTCTATTTCGGGAGCACCCGTCAAAGCTAAAACATCCACCCCGTAGTTATTAGCGCGTTATCTCCAACTTGTTTGGTAGTGTTGGCATTACACCAAGGCTACTTTTCCGGAATTGAATGGTGTAGCCATCCAAACAAAACGCCACTACGGGATCCTGCGTTCACTTTGATGCTCAGAAGGGAATCATGCCAGCGATTCATGCCGCTTTTCCAGCCAAGAAGCAACTCTCTGAAACGAACCACAGCCCGCAAGGCCGCCCGTGACATGCTGTCTTCGTCATCGCATATGAAAGGAAGTATAGCGCAACACTTAATACACTCAAAACAGCATTTTTGAAAGATCACAGAAATTCGAATGAGAAAGAAAGATAGTGCGAGGCTCATAAAGAAACCCATAAAGAAATCACTTGCTTGCTTCAGCTCTTATTCGTTTTGACTCTTGCGCGTTTTGACCCTTTTCCGCTCCGACTAACAGCGAACCACAGCTAACAATGAATCTCAGTTAACCGAACCACCTTCGACATTAGTTCCCGTGCTTGAGCCGAATTGCTGACGTACGTTTGCGCTTGACTGATCAAGCTGCGCTGCTGCTACCACAATATTACGCGCCTCTGCTTCTGGGTCTGCCTTTTCCTTTTTACCAGGTCGCTTCGACAACACTCGCTGCAATTCCGCCATGTCCGCACGAATTTGACGCTTTTCATGCTTGTCAACTTGCTTGCCGCCCGCCTTAAGCGCTGCATCTACCTCTGAGAGAAGATCGTTTGCCTTCTGACGTACCTCCATCGTAGCGCGGCGGAATTCGTCTTCTTCGGCATAATCTTTGGCGTCTTGAATAGCACGCTCTATTTCTTCGTCACTCATACGATCCGAATCATCGATGACAATGGACTGTTCACGCCCCGAATCGAGATCCTTCGCTGAAACAGTCAAGATGCCATTGGTATCAATATCAAACGTTACTTCGATCTTGGGAACTCCTGCAGGAGCGCGTTTAATTCCCTTCAGGCGGAACGTACCAATAGCTTTGTTGTCTGCCGCCATAGGACGCTCTCCTTGCAGAACCTTAATTTCAACACTGGTCTGAAAGGGAGCTGCGGTACTGAAAATCTGAGAATAATGCACCGGCAATGTAGTATTGCGTTCAACCAAGCGAGTAGCAACCCCACCTACCGTTTCGATTGAAAGTGAAAGCGGTGTTACATCAAGCAACAACAAACTATTTGCCTGCACAATTCCTGACGAAGAAGACGAAAGGGTTTCACCCTGAATGGCGGCACCTGTCGCCACGCATTCATCAGGATTGATAGAAGAAGAGGGCTCTTTACCCGTAAGGGCACGCACGTGGTTTTGAACGGCAGGAATTCGCGTAGAACCACCTACCAGCAATACACAACCAAGCTCAGATGCCGCAATTCCCGCATCGTTGAGTGCTGATTGCACTGGACCAGTAGTGCGCTCTATAAGGTGAGCTGTCAGACGATCGAATTCTGCACGCGTTAAAGTAATATCCATATGAAGAGGGCCAGCAGATCCCTGAGCGATGAAGGGTAAGTTTACCTGTGTTGAAGTAGCGCTCGACAATTCCTTTTTTGCCTGCTCTGCAGCTTGGCGAACACGTTGCAGCGCCATGGCATCACGCTGAAGTTTTACCCCTGTCTGCTGTTCAAAAACTTGCAGAAGATGCTCGGTAATACATTCATCGAAATCATCGCCACCCAAATGATTATCGCCCGAAGTCGCAAGAACCTCGATAACATCATCACCAATTTCGATGATCGAAATATCAAAGGTTCCACCACCAAGGTCGTAGACCATAACTTTCTGAGCGGTACCATTATCAAGCCCATACGCCAAAGCTGCACTGGTCGGCTCATTGATAATTCTCAAGACGTTAAGTCCTGCAATTTTGCCAGCATCTTTTGTTGCCTGACGCTGTGAATCATCAAAATAAGCAGGTACGGTAATTACCGCATCCGTCACCTCTTGACCTAAGAAGTTTTCAGCATCACGACGAAGCTTACTTAAAATCATTGCAGATAATTCTTGAGGGCTATAGGCTTTCCCATCAACTTTTGCCTGCCATTTAGTTCCCATGTGGCGTTTGACCGAAGAAATGGTTCTATCGGGATTAACCGCAGCCTGACGACAGGCAACACTTCCCACGAGCCGCTCCCCTTCTTTGGAAAAAGCAACTACGCTCGGCGTAGTGCGCTCTCCTTCCGCATTGGGGATAATGGTTACCCGACCACCTTCCATTGTTGCCATACAACTATTGGTAGTTCCAAGATCGATTCCGATTGTGGCTCCCATTAAAGCCCCTTTCTTGCGCTCTGCATCGTATGCATCTTTGATGACGCCGTCTGGTACGTATCTTCGATAACGTTGTTCTTTGTTCTCTATATTATTTGGCTCCCCTTTAAACACAGAAATACGCTGCATTCGAACAGCCATACATGCCAAGACATAAACCGCAGCAAATCATATTGGGATCCACCCCTACCGTGAAACCACGAGATTGTCCTTGCTGCTGATAAGCTTGACCCGCCATTTGAAACTGTTGCTGAGCTTGGCGATACTCACGATTATTGGGATCGAGTTTTACGGCACGACGAATTTGCTCATTCGCCAACATGGAATTACCAGCTCCATGGTTAGCAAGAGCACTGATGTAGTAATAGCGGGCATTGCGCCCCGTACTTTTCACCTGATTAAGAATGGTTGTTGCCTGCTGATATCTTCCTGCGTTAATCGCATCGATTGCACTACGAATCTCTGCAGTATCGGAAGCGGACGCTTCAGGATGAATGGCACCAAAACCGCCCATACCACCAAAACCAAAAATGTCATCAAAATCAATTGTAGACCAGCCGTAAGGTCCCGAGGAACTGTACCCCTGACCGGCACCACCATAACCACCGTAGTTAGCAGAACCTTGTCCACCCGAATTACCGCCCGCATAACCACTGCCGCCATAGCCGCCCGACGCATGAGCTGCACGACGATCACTTGCTTGGTATTTCTCCGGATTGGTAATACGGTCGTACGCTTCGTTAACCTCATTCATGCGTTCAGCCGCTTTGGGGTCATTGGGATTAAGGTCGGGGTGGTTTTCTCGCGCTTTCTTTCGATATGCTTTTTTTATTTCATCAGCCGACGCATCTCGACTTACGCCTAAAACCTCATAAGGGTCTTTAACCATCGTGACTCTTATTCTCCTTTGCCTCAAAACGCTGCCACACGCCTGCGTAAAGCACGCTTCGCAAAAGGTGTAAATCTCTTTCTAGCGGCAAACGTTCAAATACTTCAGTCATGCCAGCCGCAAGATATTCTAAATTATCGCGAAGCGCTTGCGAATCGTGATCCATGTATCTAAAAGGATTATATGAACCTGTTCGTAAATCTTCCTCCAAGTCCATCGCTGCATCCATGACATACACAAACTTTCCTAAACGTGCACCGAATCGGCGAAGATCCGTTACCCAAAAGTCATCTTTGCAGGCAAATACATCCCCTAAAAGTAAACCAAATCGGTTAGCTGGTGCATCAGGAGGAAGAAAAAGGTTCGCCTCTCCTGCATTTCCTGAATCCTTTTTAAGGGGATTTTCTTGCTCTTCTTGATTAGCCGAAATCAAGTCTTCCATTTCCTGGATTTCCGAAAGTGCTCGTTCAATAGCTGCGCAAGTTTGCGGAATGCGCTTGTTTGCTCGCCGATAAGCATTTCCCAACAAGGTAGCTGCAGCTCGCGACTTTATCGTACGATCATCACGCCAATCATCAAGCAATTTGTGATACGCAAACGCCACGCTCAAGTCCGCCGCATAATCGGTAAACTCGCTTTGCGCAAACGCCTGCGGCTTTGTGGGATGAATGGGACAACGTTTTAATCCTAAGGACTCAGAAGGTTCATACAACGAGCCTAAAACAAGAGCCAAGAAAGTCATATCAAACGAAACGGTTAATCGTGAAAGCTGACCATACCGATCTTTGATTGAACGACAAACGCCACAATACACCGCTCGATAACGCTGTTTTTCCTCCTCATCTAAACTATCCAGATTAGGAAGAACGAACCCAAACATACCAAACCTCTCCGCGCCGCCTTTCGTATCTCCGTTATGGTAGCAACTAGAGGCTTTTTACTTTTTGGACACAGCTAAAACGCCCGATAAAAACATGTCGTATTTCCCGTATGACATGCGGGGCCAGCTGGGTGGACTAAAGCAAGCAAGGTGTCTTCGTCGCAGTCATAGCGAAGCTCTACGAGTTCTTGGGTGTTTCCTGACTCTTCCCCCTTGTGCCAAAACTTTTGACGACTTCGCGACCAAAACCAAGTGGTGCCCTCTTCAAGGGTTCGACGAACTGATTCTTCATTCATCCACGCCATCATTAAGACTTCCCGCGTATCAGCATCTTGCACAATACAGGGAATAAGACCATCGGCATTGTAGGAAAGATTTGATGCTTGCATTACTTTTCTCCTCGCACGTATACCTTTAAGCGCCCAGCTAAAGACGAACAGGAATCCCCTGCGAGCGCATATATTCTTTCACTTCCTTGATGGTTAATTCGCCAAAATGAAAGACACTTGCCGCCAAAACTGCATCCGCTTCACCATCAAGTATTCCCTCGGCGAAGTGCTCTAATTTACCAACTCCGCCCGAAGCAATAACGGGAATATTGACCGCACGTGCAACTGCTCGCGTGAGAGGAATGTCGAAACCATCTTTACTGCCATCTCTATCCATGCTGGTCAGAAGGATTTCACCTGCGCCACGTTTTGCGGCTTCCTTAGCCCACTCGACCGCATCGACCCCCGTGCTTTTTCGTCCACCATGAACATACACTTCCCATTTATTGGGATTTCCTGGAACCTGCTTTGCATCAATGGCGCAAAGAATTGCCTGGGTGCCAAAAGCAGCAGCAGCCTGCGTAATAAGAGTAGGATCAGCCAAAGCAGCAGAATTGACCGAAACTTTATCAGCTCCTGCCGCAATCATAGTGCGTATATCAGCCACACTACGAAAACCACCACCGACGCAATAAGGAAGGTGGAGTTCTTCACTTGCTCGACTTGCCATCTCTACCGTGGTGGCTCGTCCCTCATGCGTTGCGGTAATATCAAGAAATACCACCTCATCAGCACGCTGCTCGTCATACCGCTGAGCAAGCTCTATCGGATCTCCTGCATCACGCAGGTTTACAAAATTTACTCCTTTAACAACCCTGCCATCTTTTACGTCCATACAGGGAATTACTCGCTTTGTAAGCATGCGTAGATCTGATCCTTTCATTAAACGTTTCTTTAGTGACGCCGCAATTCGTCTGGCATCGCAATCATCTGGCGCTGTATCATCTGACGCCGCAATTCATCTGCCACCGCAATTCGTCTGGCACCGCAATTCATTTAATTCATGAAACCGCGGCACAACGCTTAACTGCCTCCACCACATCAAGGCTGCCTTCGTATACCGCTCGACCCGCTATAACACCCTCGATCGAATCAGACACCGCAGCTAAATTCTCAATGTCTTCTATATTTGCCACGCCACCCGAAGCGATAACGGGATGACCGAATACTCGAGCTACTTCAACATAGCGATTTGCATCTATTCCCGTTCTCATACCGTCACGAGAGATATCGGTATAAACCAGATGCTTAAAGCCAAGTTTTCCCACTTCAGCAATTAATTCTTCTGCGGGCACTCCTGCTCCTTCGCGCCAACCGGCAACGCAACTTCACCGTTTTTTGCATCAATTCCCGCAGTGAGTAAATCAGGAAAGGAAGCAAGAGCTTGTTTAGCGAACTCTTGATCGGTTACCAAAGTTGTTCCTAACACCACACGAGAGACACCCGCTTTTGCAAGACGTTCAATAGTTTCCAGGCTGCGAATTCCGCCACCCACTTCAATTTTGAGTCCTGTTTCACGAATAATTTGTTCAATGAGCGCAATATTCTCTGGGACACCACTTCGTGCACCATTAAGGTCTACCACATGAATCCAACGCGCCCCCTGCTCTTTAAACAAAGCTGCTTGCGCGACAGGACTATCGTTGTAGACCGTCACCGCGTTATAGTCGCCTTTGGCAAGACGAACTGCTTTTCCGTCAAGAATATCAATCGCAGGAAGCAGATCCATTATTTTTTCTCCTTTTATCTGATCGCGTATCGCTCGTTAGCCTTCACGACCCTATCTGATCGTGCAGCGCCCGCTAGCCTTCACGATCCGCCAGTTTTACAAAATTGCTCAAAACACGTGCACCCGCATCGGAAGATTTCTCGGGATGAAATTGCACACCGAAAACTAACGCACCTTTTTGCACAACACAGGGAAAGGTTATTGAATGAGTGGTTGTTGCAACTGTCGCTTGAGTATCAGGAGCAACATAGCTATGAGTGAAATAGAAATATTCTCCCGGTGTTACACCCGCTAACAAAGGACAGGAGCAACCCTCGTCAAACTCAATTGAGTTCCATCCCACATGCGGGACTTTATAGCGCTTGCCCCGTTCATCAAATTCAGGAATACGGTCAACAACGCCAGGAAGAACAGCGAGGCCTTCGGCATGCTCAGCACCCTCAGTACCTTCCTCAAACAAAAGATGCTCCCCGAGGCAGATTCCCAAAAAGGGCTTACCCTGCGCAATAACATCACGAATTGCTTGCATTTGCCCTGTTTTGAGCATGGTCGCCGATGCATCAGCGAACGCACCCACTCCAGGAAGCACTATCGCTTTTGCCTGCGCAATCACGTTTGGATCATCGGTAATGCGCGCATCTCCACCCGCGTTTATAAGGCCACGCTCTACGCTGCGCAAATTTCCCTTACAGTAATCTACAACCGCAATCATTACAGCAATCCTTTAGTAGAAGGAAGTTCACTTCCCACGCGTGCATCAAGTTCTAAAGCAGCACGCATCGCACGCCCTACCGCCTTAAAGCAAGCTTCGACTATATGATGGGCGTTTTCTCCCGTTAACATACGAACATGCAACGTCACCCCAGCATTTGTCGCAAACGCAATGAAAAATTCTTTTGCAAGAGAAGAATCAAACGAGCCGAGCAAACAAAGAGGAACCTCCACATCCCAATGAAGCTGACCACGACCTGAAATATCAAGAGCCGCCAAAACTAACGTTTCATCCATAGGCAGCATCTGCGAGCCAAAACGTGCAATGCCACGTTTTTCACTCATCGCTTCCGCAAAGGCCTGACCTAAAACGATACCCACATCTTCCACGGTATGGTGAGCATCTACCTCAAGATCTCCTTTGGCCTTAATTGTAAAATCGAATAAGCCATGCCTCCCAAATGCTTCCAACATATGGTCAAAGAAAGGTACTCCCGTATCGATAGAAGAAACCCCCGTACCATCGATGTTTAGGGAAAGCGCGATATCGGTTTCTTTTGTCGTGCGCGTTAATTCTGCCACGCGTTTTGTTTCTGCCATGAAAAGCTCCTTTACAAGAGACCTTTATTCAGCTTTGAGCGCTGCAACTATGCTACGCAACGCCGTGATCAGCGCATCGTTTTCTTCAGGTAAACCTACCGAAATTCGCAAGCAGTTTTCTAGAAGAGGTGCGCTCGAGAAATCACGAACCAGGATGCCTCGTTCATACAGTTGCTGCCAAACTTCTCCAGCATGAGCAAGACGAATCAGCACGTAATTGGAATCAGAATCGAAGACCTCTATACCATCAAGATCCCGTAAGCGTTCTATCAAAATCTCACGCTGCTCGATAATCTGGTCGATGCATGGCTCAAATTTTGCACGATTACGAAATACCGCACACCCGATTGCCTGCGAAACCGCATCCACGGAATACGGCTGTCTTACCTTAATGAATTCTCTGATGACCGACTGATTGGCTAAAAGATAGCCTAAACGAACCCCCGCAAGACTAAATGCCTTCGAAAAAGTTCTTAAAATGACTAAGTTTTCATGCTCTTCTAAAAGGGGGCGCATAGTAGTACGCGAAAACTCAAAGTAAGCCTCATCAACCATAACAAGCGCATCGCTTGCATTAAGAAGATCACTCACAAAGGATCCGCGCGCCAATTTACCTGTAGGGTTGTTTGGGCTGGTGATCATTGCAAAATCGATATCACCTTTTGCAACTCGAGCCAAGACCGCCTCTTCGTCGATATCGAAATTTTCTTTTCGAGGGATACTGACCACCTTTGAGCCAACTAGCCGAGCATTAGCCTCATACACTGAAAAAGTTGGCGGTACATTCAAAAAGGTTCTTCCTGGTCCGCCCCAGGCAAGCGCGAAGTTAAAGAGCAGTTCATCGCCGCCGTTACCCACGAGAACGTTGTCTCGAGAAAGGCCGTTAGCTTGCGCGATCAAATCACGCAATTCGTTTGCCAAAGGATCGGGATAGCGATTGAAGGGGAAATTCTTCAGTGCTTTTCTGATTTCGATCTGAATTTCTTCAGGAACATTGTTGGGATTTTCATTGGCGCTCATCAGCTGTTTAGCAGGTAGGTATTTGGGGTCATAAGGAATTAACCCCTCCAATGCTGGCTGAGAAGAACGGACTGTTTTCATATTAGTTTCTCTCCTCGGTGCCTTTTGTTTGGGTGGCATCTCCTTGCTGAGCTTGCGATGTTTTTGCCTGCTCAACTTCTGCCTGCTTAGCTTCCGCTTGCTTAGCCTCTACCTGTTCGGCTTCTGCCGCCACTTGCTCAAAAGCCTGTTCTACCAGCTTGCATCGCAAGCGCACGCTTTGCGCATGTGACCAAAGACCTTCATGATCAGCCAGCGCAATAATAGCTTGAGAGTCACGTACCAGCGCTGCAGGTGAATACTGTAAAACGCTGGACTTTTTGATGAATTCGTCAACCGAGAGCGGACTTGAGAAACGAGCGGTACCGCCCGTTGGTAACGTGTGATTTGGTCCAGCCACATAATCGCCTGCAGCTTCGGGCGTCCACTCTCCACAGAAAATAGCGCCCGCATGACGAATCGCTCCCAAAAGTTCCATAGCATCAGGTACGTGAAGCTCTAAATGTTCTGGAGCAATAACGTTGACCACCTCAAGCGCGGTATTCATATCGGGACAAATGATAATAAGACCCTTGTTGGTAAGCGATGCCGAGGTGATTTCTGCACGAGTAGAGCCCTGCATATGCAACTCAATCGCTGCTTCAACCTGATCAGCATATTCAGCAGAAAACGTAACTAAATAGCAGCTTGCAAGAGGATCATGCTCTGCCTGTGCCATGAGATCAATTGCAACCAACTCAGGAAGAGCCGTCTCATCAGCAACAACGCAGACCTCAGAGGGCCCCGCGATCATGTCGATACCTACATCACCCGACACAACCTTCTTTGCTGCCGCAACAAAAGCATTACCAGGACCAGTAATTTTATCTACCTTTTGAATGGATTCAGTGCCATAAGCCAAGGCGGCAATTGCTTGAGCACCCCCAACCGAATAAATTTCAGTAACTCCCGAAACTCGACATGCCTCCAAAATGGCGGGATCGAGGGATCCGTCTTTTGTGGGAGGCGTCACACATACAATGCGGCGAACTCCTGCAACTGATGCGGGGATAGCATTCATAAGAACCGAAGAGGGGTATAGCGCACGTCCTCCTGGCACATAAATACCTACTGAATCAAGGGGCTGGACCTTTGCTCCTACCAAAGCACCATCTTCGCGCAGTGTAAACCACCCTTGCTGCTTTTGACGTTCGTGGAAATCTCTAATCTGTTCAGCCGCTTGCCTGATGGCAGCCGCAACCTTAGGATCAACACGCGTAAGCGCCTCATCAATTACGCTTTGAGGCACGCGAAATGTCTCGAGCTCAACTCCATCAAATTTCGCCGTATATTCACGCAACGCAACATCGCCGCGATTACGCACCTCTTCTACGATATTGGTAGCAGCGATAAGCGCCTCTGCATTGAAAGCGCCGGTGCGATTAAGCATTTTTTCTTCAAAAATCTCACCAGAGGCCAATTCAATTCTTCTCATAAGTTAATTCTCCTTCGCTTGCTTATATAACGTATCAGCAAGCTGGCCGACACGTGGATTTGTTCTAAAAGATGAGGGGTTGGCAAAAAAGCGCGCCGTTGAAGCGAGCACATCATCAACCACTACCAGATTATTTTCACGTAACGTGGTTCCTGTTGCCGTAATATCCACGATGCGCTCCGCCATCCCCGTAATTGGAGCTAATTCAATATTGCCATGAAGTTTTACGATTTCGACAGGCATTCCAATCTTGGCATAATACGAACGGGTAATGTTGGGATACTTTGTGGCAACCCTGATAGACCCCAGTTTACGATAACGTTCCTCGACAGACTCTGTCGTTCCCTTAGATTCAGCCACAACAAATCGGCATCCTCCAAATTTAAGGTCTACCAACTCCACAACATCAGGAGATGCTTCCAAAAGTGAATCTTCGCCACAAATTCCGCAATCGGCAGCACCAAGCGAAACAAAAATAGGGGCATCAGTTGGACGAACAATGAGGTATTCAACTTCATCGTTGCGCAACATCAAGGTACGCCCTGAGTCAAGAAGCCCTTCCACATCAAGCCCTGCGTTTTTAAGCACTTCAACTGAACCTTCTTTGAGGGAACCCTTTGGAACAGCAATGCGTAAAGGACGGGGATTGTTGGTTGTTTCTCCAGTTGCAGCTTCTTGTCTTGCTGCCATCACCTGTTCGAGATAAAAAGCAAATCCTGCTGCAGGTATTTTCTTTGCACCATACGATGCTAACAAGTTGTCGTAGCGTCCGCCGCCTCCCAAAGGAGACCCTAAGCCTGGCGCATATGCTTCAAAAACGAGACCCGTGTAGTAATCAAACGAACTCATAACCGAAAAATCGATCAGAAGCTTATCACCAAGCCCTTGTTCGACCAAAGCATCATATACCGCTTCAAGTTCAGTAATTGACTCTTCACAGCCGAATGGCTCCAATAGACCCCGCACCTCTACAAGTGCCTGTTTTCCGCCCCTCAGGCGAGAAAGAGCAAAAATCGCCTGTGCCACTTCGAGACGAACTTCCCCTGGATTAGTAAGTGCTGGATCGGCAAGCTTGTAAGAATTCGCATCAGAGGTAGAAGGATTTGAGGAAGTCGAATTGCCATTATCATCGCTGGTCAGAAGCTCGGTCGCTGCGCCGATTGGGGAATTGGTCGCCGTACTGCCACTAGCTCCTGTCGATACGCGTTCGTCAGCTGATACCCGCTCGGCAGCTTCAACCAGTTCTCCAAGATACACAAAATTTGAAGTGTGATACGCCTGCAAGACAGCTGATTGCCACTTCTCACTTGCGCAACTTTCGCTTAACAGATCGCGAAGTACCCCAGCAGATCCAAGCGCAATCGTAAATTGCGTCAGTCCGCACTCCTCCAGCGCAGAAGCAAACATGCTTACCAATTCGAGGTCTGCTTCCCTGCCAGGAACTCCTAGACACTCTGCACCGCACTGCGTTAGTTCGCGCGCAGCTGCTTCGATCGTTTTTTCCCGGAAAACGCGCTGGGTGTAGCGCAAACGAAGAGGTTTCTCGATACCTCCTGATGCTTCACTTCTCGATGCGCACATACGGGCCACTTGCATAGTCACGTCAGGACGCATAGCGAGCAAATCACCATGGGAATCAAAGAACTTGAAAGGCGCTTCAGGAACGTGACCGCCAGCCTCCATTACGTCTAAAACTTCGAGAGTGGGGGTTTCTACTGGTAGATAACCCTTTGCAGCGAAACACGCCTTTACTCGAGAAGTAAGCTCTTCGCGAACCAGGGCTTCTTCGCTCACCACATCGCGAAAACCGACTGGAGTAACGTAATTCATAGAGTTCTTCTTTCTCCTCATGATGCTCCAAAACAACTTATGCACTTGAACCTCACAGCGCAAAGGCAAGTCCAAGTGCATCGATACTTTAGCACAGTAGAGTGATAAAGTGCATTACATTTTTGTTACTGTTTTCGGTCTTCATAGAATACTCTTAATCTGTTTCAGCTATCGAAACAGGTGAAGTTTGTCTGTATGCGCTTCAATTTCGCCGGTCAGTATCAGGTATTATGGGAATAAAGTAAACAAGGGGGGAAATTATGTTCGAGAGAAAGACCACCTACACTATTCCCGAAGGATATCGTGAGCACATCGAGAAAACCGCACCCACCATCAAATATCGCGGAAGCACTTCCATCCACCCTGAAGCTTATATTTCAGATACGTGCTGGATCGTAGGAGATGTGCGCATTGGATATCATGCGGTAGTAATGCATGGTGCCTGCCTGCGTGGTGACTGCGACTACATCGAAATCGGTGCCGAGACAAATGTACAAGAGAATTGCATCCTTCACGAATCGGAAGGCCAACCCATTATCATTGGTGAACATACCACCCTTGGCCATGGTTGTGTTATTCATGCTTGCGAAATTGGTGATAACTCCCTGATTGGAATGAACGCCGTAGTACTTAATGGAGCAAAAATTGGAAACAACTGCGTAGTTGGCGCAGGATGCATTGTCCCCGAAGGCATGGTAGTACCCGATTATCACATGGTGGTAGGAGTGCCTGGCAAAATTAAACGCGAACTCACCCAAGAAGAAGTAGTAAATATCATCGAAAGCCTTTCTGAAGGAAACTTGACCGAAGCAACACGTATGTATGCTGAGGGACTGGTATTCCATCCTAATGAGGATTTACTGCGCAAGATCGGTGCTCTCTAAAGTGAGCTTTTCGGACTCATTCAGGGGCCAACTTTTCTCTACGCGCAAGCTGGATACGGATACATAACCTGCAAGCTCATGCAGCTATCGTGATACAACTTTGATGGATCCCTGCAGTTTTTATTAGTCCCTGCGGCTATCGCAAGTTCTTGCCACCATCGTGAATTCATACAACTCATTTAAAAGCCAACTTCTCTCTCTACGCACAAGAGATTTCTCTCGCTCAAGAGTCCAGACGAGTATAATGGCAGTATAGGTAGGGAATCTGAGGGGGCGATTCACGATGAGTTTCAAAAACATTCTCGTGCCGTACGATAATTCCGAACATGCTAAAAACGCATTAAAGGAGGCTATTGGGCTTTCTGAAGGTGTTGAAGGTGTTGCGATCCATGTAGTAGAGGTTGCTGCTCCTCCACAAGATTTAGTTTACAGCAGCATTAATCAGACGGGCTTTGGTATGGGTGTCTCCCTTACTTCCCAGGAAGATTTCGCCCATGTAGTAGAAGAGCGCAATGAAGAAAGCGACCATAAGCTTCAAGATGAAATAGTTTCTATTGTTGAGGGTTTCGAAGGAGAACTCACCGCTGAAGTTGTGTTTGGCATTTACACTATCGAGACTATTATTGATGCCGCCAAGCATTACGACTGCGACCTGATTGTAATGGGTTCGCGCGGGCTCGGTGCAATTCGAGGAGCCATTGGCTCGGTTAGCTACGGTATTTTGCGCTCGGTTGACATTCCTGTCTTAGTCGTGAAGTAACCACTGTTCAAATGCAGTAATTACTACTTAAATTGACCATCAGATTGACGAACCACATAATGCAATGCGCTAGCTCATTAAATAAAAACCTCGGCGCAAATTCGTAAACACTCGACGTATCAAATACGTAAACACTCGATGCATCAAATAAATACGCGATGTATATGTATACATGCAAATGCACGAACAGATAACTACGTCGTTGTGATTGAGCAATATAAATGCGTAAATGCACCGTTGCGAGTGCGCAAATGCAACCCATAAAGTACCTCAAGGGATTGAGGTACTTTTTTCATCTATAAGTCCTATTTTGGCAAAATCTTAGCTTATAGGGTCGATAGCATTTTTCTACTTATTCAATATCAGAATAAAGCTAGTTTTTTACTCATAATACGAATGCTTATAGGCATATTTAACGCATAGAGGGTCAAATCTCTATCGATCCATCTTTGAAATTTCAAACATAGAAACCCGATAAGCACCGAACTTGCCAAAAATCTACTTACAATGGCATCTTTTGCTTTAGCGACATTGTTCGTTATTGACCCAAAGCGGTATTTGCTTGTTATTTGCCATGATGGATCCAGTAGATGTGTGAATCATGGTAGGAATTTTTCTCTTTTACGATAAATTCACTCGCTAGCATAAAAATATGAAACTTTACCTTGGACATAAATCTGCGCTTGATTACTGGTGCTGGAACGATGTTCCTTCCAGACTCCAAACGCGCAAAATGCAAAACGTCGCCCTTACAGCTCCCACTCCAGAGCTCATTTGTTTTGCCCGAGCAGAATTAAATCCCTTCGAGACTCCCCTTCATGTAATAGTTGCGCACGAAAACGACAAGCGAAATCTGAAAAATATTTACTGTCATTCATTTGGCAACTCTATCCCACCATATTCATTTTTCAGGCACAGTGCTCACATAGCTGTAAGTTCTCCCGAAGCATGTTTCCTGCAATTGACCTTGACCGCAGATCCTATCGGCTTGATATGCATCGGTTGCGAGCTATGTGGAACATATTCGATAGACCCTATTTCGGGAAAATTACTAAACAGAAGACCGCGAACCAAACTTGCCTTTTTGCATACGTACCTAAATAGAGCAGACGGAATTCGAGGGTCGATAAAAGCACAAAAAGCCCTTACACATATTTTGGAAAATTCCGCCTCGCCAATGGAAACAAAAATAGCTTTACTTATGAGTTTGCCTACCTCTATGGGTGGGTATGGAATTCCGCAACCTGAGCTCAATGCTCAAGTTACTCACTCTTTTTCTGGCACAAGGCACCCCGAAAGATTTCGATGCGATCTGTATTGGTCTACTGTAAAACTAGCTCTTGAATATGACAGTCATCAATACCATGCCAGCAGCGAAAAAGTCGTTTTAGACTCAACAAGACGCATGAAAATAGAATCCGAAAAAATACATGTTCTTTCTGTCACCAAGCAAGAAATCTACAACCCATACGAATTCGAGAAACTTGTTGGTGTTATCGCCCGATATCTTGGTCATAGAATCAGAATTAACCGGAAAGATTTCGACCAAAGAAGGCAACATCTTCGTGCAAAATTAGGACTTCCTGAATAGACTTGGCGAACAAAAATTAACTTAGCGTAGCTCAGCAAAACGTTTTACTGTTAGATTTCTTCAGTCTGAAATAGCCGCTTTCCGCAAGATGTCTTTCGAAATATATTTTCGTCCTGCCGACAGGTGCTTTCGCAAAATATTTTCGTCTTGTCGCCGGATGCTTTGTTAAAACACTTCCGTCTTACCGCTGGATACTTCCGCCTTACCACCAGATGGTTTTCGGCGGTATATTTCTGCCATACCATCGGGTGCTTTTGACAAAAATATTCCCTCTTACCATCAGATGCTTTTCAGTAGAATACTTTCGCTCTACTGCCAGATTACTTTTGGCAAAATACTTTCGAAGTAGGATAAGTCATGCATATTATTACCCTAGGCCAAGCCACACCTGCAGAGTGGGAATCCAACCACCAATAAAGACAATAAGCATTAAAACAGGAATGCCGTACTTTACCCAAAGGCGCGCCCATACAGGGAAGTTGATACCAGAACCGCTATTCGCTTCAGAGATAAAATTATCCCATCCCCAACCACGCTTGGTAGTGCAGAACAAGATAAAGACAATGCAGCCAATTACCAAAATATTGTTAGATAAGATAAAGTCTTCAAGCGTCTGGACATCGCCAATACCAGGCACGGAAAAACCCGACCACAGGTTATAGCCCAAAATACAAGGCATCGAAAGCAACGTAAGTATTGGCGCATTAATAAATACAGCTTTCTTTCGGGTCATGTTCCACTGGTCCATCGAAAAACGAAGAATCGCCTCAAACACGGCGATGACCGAAGATAAGGCTGCTGCCGCAACAAACAAGAAGAACAATGCTCCCCATAACTGCCCAAAAGGCATTTGAGCAAAAACATGAGGAAGCGTCAAGAATACCAGACCAGGACCCGAATCAGGACTTACTCCATAAGCAAAACAAGCAGGAAAAATAATCAAGCCCGCCATAATTGCAACCAGCGTATCTAGTAAGGCAATATTTGCGGCTTCGCCCGTAAGCTTCTTCTCTCGTCCTAAATAGCTGCCAAAAATGGACATGGATCCTACGCCAATTGAAAGCATGAAAAGTGCCTGACTCATAGCGGCAAAGACAATCTGTGGAAATGTGGCATTGGGATTATTAAAAAGATTCTCCAAATTCGGCAACAAGTAGAATTCGAGACCTGCTTGCCCACCTTCGAGCAATAGCGAATGCACACAAAGAATTCCCATGATGACAAAGAGCGCCGCCATCATGCCTTTTGTAATTCGCTCAATACCTTTTTGAACCCCTAGGGCACACACCCCAAATCCAATAGCCATGACCAGCAGCATCCAGCCCGTCATCTCAAAAGGATTAGCAAGTAAGCTATTAAAAACACCTGCGATATCTGCCGTAGGGCCAAGCTCACCAGTTGCCGTTTTTAAGAAATATGCCAGTGTCCAACCGCAAACCACGGTATAAAACATCATAAGCAAGTAACAACCGACAAGGCCCAACCACTTAAAGCGATGCCATTTTGACCCACGAGGTTCAAGCGCGTCAAAACTACGAGCAATAGAGCGATAGCTCGCACGGCCCATGGCAAATTCCATAACCATAATTGGCAGCCCAAGAACCACTAGAAAGAAAAGAATAAGAAGCACAAACGCCGCGCCACCGTATTCGCCCGTAATATAAGGAAAACGCCAAACGTTACCTAAGCCAATAGCGCATCCAGCACTAATTAAGATAAAGCCTAAGCGACTCGAAAACTTTTCACGACTATCGTCGGTTATTTTTTTGGTTTCTGCCACGTTTATTCCTTCTTGTTATCTTTTTCTTTTGCTATTTCGCCCTTTTCGATATTTCTTCACCTACCAAAAGGGTTCAACAGCAAAGCTTAATCTGTTTTCAGGGCATGCGCGATCTTAAGTATCCGTAAGTGATAATCGCAATCACTCGAAAGCAACAATCACAACCATCCGCAAACCACCGTATTTATGTAGCTTTCAGAATGAGCCGCTTGACAACGATTGGCACCACTTGGCAACGCTGCAAGTCAAACAGCATCTGGCAAACCTTATATGCCGATGCCGCCTAACAAATGCTACGTTCCGAGCCCACGCCGACACCACCCAACAAACGCAATATCGAACCCAGCAGTCGTCACCAAGCAAATGTCACAACCAAGTTAAGCCGATGCCACCAAGCGAATGTCACATACCGAGCCAATACATAATCTTTGGCGCCCAGCCAACCACAAAGACCACGATGATAAGCAACGGTACCCCATACTTGGTCCACCCATAGAGTAATTTGGGGTAACGCATACCAACGCCTCGGTCAGCTTCCTCAATAAAGCCTTTCCAGCCCCAACCTGCCTTCCTAGTACAAAACAGTACGAACACCAACGAGCCCAGTACTAAGAAGTTATTGGAGACCAGAAAATCCTCAATGGATTGAATATCGCCAATTCCAGGAATTTGCACCCCTGACCAGATAGAAAATCCCAAAACGCACGGCATCGAAAACAGCGCTAATAAAGGCGCATTGATGGCGATAGAGCGCTTACGTGTCATGTTCCACTGGTCCATCGAAAAACGAACAATGTTTTCAAATACCGCGATTACAGTCGAAAGCGCCGCAAATGCTAAACACAAGAAGAACAGGGTGCCCCACAATTGACCGAGAGGCATCTGCTCAAATACATGAGGCAGTGTAAGAAAAACCAGATTTGGACCAGAATCAGGATTGATACCATACGCAAAACAAGCAGGGAAAATAATCAAACCCGCCATAATCGCGACCAGCGTATCTAAACCTGCAATGCGAACCGCTTCGCCCATTAAGCGCCTATCGCGTGTCATGTAACTACCAAAAATCGACATCGAACCAATACCGATCGACAACATAAACACCGCTTGGCTCATTGCGGCATACACAATTTCAGGGAAACTGGCTGATGGGTTGTTGAATAAATTGTCAAAGTTAGGCAAAAGATAAAATGCCAGCCCTTCTTCGCCGCCTTCAAGCAGACAGGACCGGACGCAGAGCACTGCAAGAAAAATGAAAAGGGCCGCCATCATATACTTCGTAATGCGCTCTACGCCTTTTTGTACGCCCATCGCACAAATTGCAAAGCCCATAACAGTCACCAATAACATCCATCCAGTCATCTCAAGAGGATTACCCGTCATGGACGAAAAGACCACTGCAACATCTTCAGTGCCATCAAAAGTACCCGTTGCCATCTTGAATAGATACGCAACCATCCAGCCACAAACCGAGGTATAAAACATCATCAGAAGATAATTACCTACGATAGTGACCCATTTAAAACGATGCCATTTGGTTCCCCTTGGTTCCAGCGCATCAAAACTGCGAGCTGTAGAGCGGTAGCTTGCACGACCAACCGCAAATTCCATAACCAACACCGGCAAACCAAGTACCAGCAAAAACAACACGATAAGCAGGACGAATGCAGCTCCACCGTATTCGCCCGTGATATAAGGAAAACGCCAAATATTGCCTAAACCAATTGCGCAGCCCGCGCTAATAAGCAGAAAGCCCAATCGGTTCGAAAAACCTTCACGTCCTTCAAGAGTATTAGATCCACTCTTAGCATCGACCGTACCCGCAGCACCAGCAGTACCCTCAGCACTCGATGCACTTATATTTTCTTCAGAAGCCACTATGGTCCGCCCTTTCTAGGCCCTCGTTATGGCTTGAGCCGCTTTTTAGTAACGGGCATTATGATACGCCTAAATTAGTGAAACTTTGAAAAAACCAATCTGCCAGAATAGAGAAAAGGAGTCGCGCAACAACGCGACTCCCTGTTTACTAAGTTAATAACACAAGTATTACCAAGCACTCTATAAGCATTAAATAGCGAGCTTGTGCTTATCTTGCAAATCTCTATCGATTGCAAGCTTCTAAGTTCCCGTACATATCACCTCATCGTAAGTTCATAGACGAGCTGACCACAGTGGCAACGGCACTAAAACCTAGGTTTAATTCTGGCAACCTCTCAGTTTAAAGACACTGCGGCGGCTGCCTTGTGCCGCGATGAACTTCCAAGTTCAACTCTAGCAACCTCTCAACTTAAAGATACCCACTAGTCTCCCAGCTTTTGGGTAAGCAGCTGATTGATAACCTTCGGGTTACCCTGGCCCTTCATCTCCTTCATACATTGGCCAACAAAGAAACCTAACAAGCCCTTCTTGCCACCTTGATATTGCTCGACCTTATCAGGGAAAGCTGCCAGTACCCCATCGACAACAGCCTCAATCGCGCCCGTGTCGGACACCTGTTTCATACCGCGCTCTTCAACAATCACTGAAGGATCTTTGTCCTCTTCCAAGATCGCACTAAAAACTTCTTTTGCCTGCTTTGATGAGATAGTCTCATCTGCCAAAAGTTTCATCAATTCAACTGCACGCGCAGGAGAAAGTGAGGTCTCTGCCATATCGGAAATGTTGTTCGCATTCGCATAGGCGGCCACATCATTAATAATCAGATTAGCCAAAGGTTTAGCGAGAGCAGCAGCTTCCTTGCCCGCTTGTTCCATGCATGCTTCAAAGAAATTCGAGGTACTGCGATGCTCAATTAAGTGACGGGCATCATAGGCAGACAAGCCGAAATCGTTTTCAAAGCGCTTCGCTTTTTCATCGGGAAGCTCAGGAAGCTTCGCGCGGACGCTCTCAATAAACTCGTCAGTTAAGTCATACGGCGCCAAATCGGGCTCTGGGAACAAACGATAGTCGTCAGCGGTCTCTTTAACGCGCATTACAATGGTGCGCTTCTTGGAAGGATCCCAATGACGTGTTTCCTGGTAAATGATGCCGCCTTCTTCCAATACTTCAGCCTGACGACAAATTTCGTAAGCAAGGCCATCATGCAGATTCTTGAAGGAGTTCATGTTTTTGAGCTCGGTCTTAGTGCCGAACTCTTTGGTACCACGACGACGCAGCGACACGTTACCGTCACAACGCATGGAACCTTCTTCCATCGAGCAATCAGAAATGCCGATCGCCAGATAGATTTGACGGAGCTTCTGCATAAAGAGACGCGCTTCTTCTGGGGTGCGCAAATCAGGTAAAGTTACCAACTCAGTAAGCGGCGTTCCCGCGCGATTGTAATCAACGAGAGAATGGGTAGCCCCTGCAATGCGGCCTTCGCCACCACCAATATGGATCATCTTGCCCGCGTCTTCTTCCATGTGGATTCTCTCAATACCCACGTGAGCAATGTAGCCATCCTCTGTCTTGGTGATATTGCCGCGTGTTTCGCCCACCTGCAAATCATCGATATCTATGCGTTCTTTTGCACCCGCACCATCTACTTCCAGATCTAAGTGACCACGCATGCAAAAAGCAATAGGACCTTGCGTAGTCTGGAAATTCTTTGCCATATCGGGATACATATAATTCTTGCGGTAGAACATGGAATGCTTTTCGATATCGCAGTTGGTTGCTAAACCTGCCAATACAATCGATTCAATTGCGGCTTTATTTGGCACAGGCAAAGCTCCTGGCAAACCGAGGCACACTGGACAAGTGTGCGTATTGGGTTCAGCGCCAAATTCAAGCTTGCAACCACAAAACATTTTGGTCTCTAGCTTGGTTAATTCGCAATGGATCTCCAGGCCGATAACCGCTTCCCAATCTTGAAGTACCTCTTCAAGCTTCTTCATGCTTATTCACCAGCCTTTCCGCAAGCATCCGTTGTCGATACAGGAGCTTTTCCATCAGCAAAAGCAGGAGCAACAGGTGCAGGGCCATAGACTGTTTCGAGCGCTGCAGCTACCCGCAACATGTTTTCATCCTTAAATGCTGGACTAATAAGCTGAACACCTACTGGCAAGCCCGAATCAGCACCTAAGCCGACAGGCATATTCATGCCACCATTTCCTGCAATATTGATAGAAATAGTAAACATGTCAGATAGATACATTGAGGTGGGGTCGCTTATTTCACCAAATTTAAAAGCAGTACGCGGACTTACCGGAGCAATAATGCAATCGACTTTTTCGTATGCCTTAGTGTAGTCTTGCGTGATCAACGTGCGAACCTGTTGTGCAGGATAATAGTACTTGTCATACACGCCAGCAGACAGTAAATAACTACCCAACATAATGCGCCTGCGAGCTTCGATGCCAAAGCCAGCAGAACGAGAAGCCTCATATTGCGAACCTAAATCCTTGTGACCTGGATCGCTATAGCCATAACGCACAGAATCGAAACGCGCCAGATTGGAAAACGCCTCACAAGGACCCAAAACATAATAGGCGCTCATTGCCGCCTGAGCATTAGGAAGCTCAACCTCAACGATTTCTGCGCCCATGCGACGTAGATGCTCTATCGCTTCTTCGACTTTTATGCGAACTTCCGCTTCAAGACCTTCCGCTTCCATAAAGGCAGGCACAACGCCTATACGCATACCACTTACACCCTCGGCAAGATTAGCGGTAAAGTCTGTTGTAACAGGCTGGCTGGTGCAGTCTAGCGGGTCATGGCCAGCAAGCGCATTCATAGCAAGCGCTGCGTCTTGAACGCTACGTGCAAAAGGACCTACTTGGTCAAGCGATGAACCAAACGCCACTACACCGTATCGAGAAACCACTCCATAGGTGGGCTTAACTGCGACAACACCGCAAAAACTTCCCGGCTGGCGAATAGAGCCACCCGTATCAGAACCAAGAGTAATAGTTGCACTACCTGCAGCAACCGCAGCAGCAGATCCGCCTGAAGAGCCACCTGGAACGCGCTCTAAATCCCAAGGGTTGAAAGTGCGTCCAAACGCAGAAGTTTCCGTAGAAGAACCAAAAGCAAATTCGTCCATGTTTAATTTGCCAAGCGGAATACCGCCCGCTTCAATAATTTTTGAAACACAGGTTGCCGTATACGGAGATACATAGCTTTCAAGCATATGGGACGAGCAAGTCGTATGGGTTCCCTTTAAATTCATGTTGTCTTTAAAGGCAACCGGAACACCTGCGAGGGCGCCTGCCTGAGTAACATCCCCAGCAGCAACTGCCTCATCTATGCGCTTGGCAGCTTCAAGCGCTAAGGCTTCAGTGGTTTCTAAATAAGCATGTACTGCACCATCGGTAGCAGCAATGCGCGCAAGTGAATCTTTGGCAATCTCTTGCGCACTAAATTCCTTTGCCGAAAGACCTGCCTGAATTTCAGCAACAGAAAGTTCAGAAAACGCTTTTGTCATTACTGATCGCCTCCACCCAAGATCGCAGGAATAAGAAAGCTACCATCCTGTTGTTTTGGCGCATTAGATAAAGCTTCTTCCTGGGTGAAGCTCGTACCCTCAACGTCTTCGCGCATAACGTTGGACAAGCTTCCGATTGGATGGAAGGTAGGCTCAACGCCCTCCAAATCGTATTCAGTAATAGGCTTCAGGCTTTCGATGATGCTATTGAGGTCCTCGGTCATCGCCACGACCTCTTCATCGGTCAGCCCGATACGAGCATACGTCGCAATATCGCGTACGTCCTTTTCGGTTAAATGTTGCGTCATGATGTTCCTTCGTATTCTAATGAGGCGTTGCATAGCACCCCTATGCGCAGCCTTTAACGATAGACCTTCCCAATAATAACAAAGGCGCGCCCCATACGAAGCGCGCCTTTATTGCAAGCAAGTAAATAACAAGGTTTGCAGCCCTATTTAAGCCCTCTCGTTACCTAAATTAGTAATCCTATTGCGAGATTACATCACCACAAGAGGCTTAATAAGATCAGAAGGTTTATCTTTCATCAAAAGCAGGGCTTCTTCCATGTGATCAAATCCCTCAAAACTATGCGTAATCATCTTGCCAGGATCTACACGACCAGATTCAATTACCTTTAACAGCTTTTCAGAACGAAGACGGCCACCGGGCATCAATCCACAACGAATTTGTTTGTGGCTCATACCGCAGCCCCATTCGACACGAGGAATCTTTACGTAATCGCCACTACCTAAATAATTCACGCTACCAATTACACCACCAGGCTTAAGCATCTTAATAGCTTGCTCAAACGTATTAACATTACCACCCGCAATGATGACGCGATCAACGCCCCTACCTTGGGTGTAGTCCATAATCTGTTCTACTATATCGCCTTCTTTGTAATTAACAATTTGTGTTGCGCCATATTCCAACGCCAAATCAGCACAACGTTTACGAGAACCAACCGCAAACAAATTACTTGCACCGCGCAACGCCGCACCAGCAACACCCATTAAGCCAACTGGACCAATACCGATTACCGCTACGTCGTCACCAAACTGTATATCCGCTAATTCTGCGGCATGAAAACCGGTAGGCATCATGTCGCACACCATGGTAGCTGCCCCTAAATCCATACCCTCAGGTAGAAGTGCCAGATTCCCATCGGCATCATTTACGTGAAACAGCTCACCAAATACACCATCTTTAAAGTTAGAGAACTTCCACCCTGCCAGCATGCCCCCAGAATGCATAGGATATCCCGCCTGTGCTTCAAGTGAAGACCAGTCAGGCGTAATAGCAGAAACGACCACTCTGTCGCCTGGCTTAAAATCCCTCACAAGCTCTCCCACTTCTTCGACAACGCCAACCGCCTCATGACCCAAGATCATATCTTCGCGATCGCCAATTGCACCTTCCCAAACGGTATGCACATCCGAAGTACAAGGCGAAACAGCAAGTGGCTTTACTAAAGCATCCAAAGGACCACACTTTGGAGGTTCCTTTTCGATCCAACCTGTCTTATTGATTCCTAACATTGCAAAGCCCTTCATGATGCTCCTTTCGCCGCTTATTCAACTGAGCCATCTAAAAAGTAAAAGGAGGAAAAACTCTGCAATAGTGTCAATTTCAAAGTTGATTTCCAGGTCAATTACACCAAATTATTTCTTTAGAATCTCTTCCTGGAATACGTCTTCTAAAAGTTTCACGGCAGCTTCTACACCATAGGGAGGAATGGAGGCGAAGTTGATCACGATATTATGGGCATGTTTTGCGCTAGGTTGCGCACAATAATCCGACAGCAGTGCCACGTTTACCCCCTGCGATTTGATAGCGCTTCGAATTTCTTCATCTCTTTTCGCAGTGGATACATGCAAAACGAAATGCGTCCCAACATCTTCACTAAAAATTGTCGCTATTGTTGCCAGCTTTGATTTTTGAAACGCTTGAAAAATACGTTGACGATGCTGGCGATAGTATCTTCGAAGTCTATTGATGTGCCGTTCAAAATAACCCTCAGAAATAAACTTCGCCAAAGTTGCCTGTTCAAAACTTGAAACCGTACAAGAATAAAAACTGAGCTGACGCTGATACACTTCCATTAAAGCGGCAGGAAGAACCATATACGAAATACGCAATGAAGGTACAAGCGTTTTTGAAAAGGTATTCAAATAAATAACACGCTGCTGAGAATCCTGAGTAATCAAAGGTGCTATCGCCCGTCCACGATAACGAATTTCACTATCATAGTCATCCTCAATAAGATAGCGACCCGGCTTCGTTTGAAGCCAATCAAGGAGCTCTTTCCTTCTTTTAGGTGACATGGTGATTCCCGTAGGAAAATGGTTAGCGGGAGAAACATGGACAATATCTGCATGGCTTTTTTCTAGATCTTTAACCGAAATTCCCTGCTCATCAAGAGAAATATATTCCCACAACGTTCCAAAACTGCGCGAAACGTCAGCAAGCTTTTTATAACCAGGATCCTCAATTGCAATGATTCGGTCTCTTCCTAAGAGCTGCAGGAGTCTTCCGTAAATATATTCTGTCCCAGCCCCCACAATTATGCGCTCAGGCGAAACTACAATCCCCTTAACTTCATAAAGGTACTGAGCAATTGCCTTTCTCAAAATATACAAACCATTAAATGGAACTGTTTTTAATAAGTCTGGGTTATTTTCGGAAAGAACCTGGCGCATTAAACGCGACCAGGTATGCAGAGGAAAGAGTTCTAGACTGCAACTATTTGCCTTGAGGTCGATAGGGTTTTCTTCGTCTTTGGCGACGTTATTGCTTGATCTATTC
>ERZ1034976.816-NODE-816-length-27255-cov-363.974853_pt1 | contig 27255 bp, 13 predicted proteins | sample MGYA00520623_ERZ1034976 | MGnify/ENA primary metagenome ERZ1034976 (study PRJEB33766, sample SAMN09781774) | gut metagenome | biome: gut microbiome | host: Homo sapiens | place: Madagascar | study: EMG produced TPA metagenomics assembly of the PRJNA485056 data... | reverse complement strand
ATGCGGACGGGAGCCACTATGCCCACAACATGAAGTCTGAGACGATTGATGAACTATCATCGAATTTAAGTGAGAAAATTGAAAAGTTAAAAGAAATAATCACGGGGAGCAATGTTGTTTTACGAAACGAACAAAATACTGATGCCTTGTTTAGTGCTTGCAGATATAACACTTTGGAAGCACAGGGGAAAGATTTACAATTATGTATAGTGACAGATTCACATGGAGAAACTACACCAGTATATAATGCAGTTAAGCTAACAAGTAATTTCGCTTCCATAGATGCAATTATTCATTGTGGAGATATTTGTACTTATATCTATGATAGTGGTGAAGTACAATCTGTAATTAAAGTTATGTCATCTTGTGTAAAACCGTGGTTTATTGTTGTCGGAAATCATGATGTTGGCAACACCTTATATTTAAATGCAGCTGCAACACATGATGAAATCTTTATGAATTTCATACTACCAATGATAAAATCGGGCATCCTTAAAGAAGGTGAATATACTTATGGAAAAAATTATTATTATCACGACTTCAAAGAAAGCAAAATCAGGCTTATAGTTCCGTATGAGTATGATAATCCTCTAGATGTTGCAGACAATGATTATTGGAATGTAGTAGAATACGATTCTACTGCTGCTATGGTAAACCCTGGATCATCATATTCAGTAGGCGATAAGATTAACTGCGGTGGATATAAAGAACATTCTTTTGTCTGTAAAAAAAATGTCGTGACTATTGATAATACTCAGAACGCTGATTATACGCTTCATACACTTCCATATTATAAATGCGGAAGAGCAGCAAGAGTTATCATGGCGGAACAAGCTAGATGGTTTATTGACACCCTAAACTCTACTCCGGAAGGTTATGGGATTGTTGTTGCAACTCACAATCCTGCGATGATAAACAGCTCGAATGTGAAGGATTATAAGTTTGCCGTAAGCTCGGATTTAAATGCTAAAGACGATGGCATGTATGCAATGGAAACAGACTTGTTTTCTGAGCTGATTAATGGTTTTAACAATAAGACAACAGGAAATATTAAGGTAAAGATGTGTCATTCTGGATGGCATACTGCGGATGCTTCCTATCTTAATGTCAATGGAGATTCGGACAAATACGCTTACTCCTTAGACTATGACTTTACAAATGTGAAAGCAAATTTCATTGCATATATAGGTGGGCATAGCCATCGGGATTTGGTCTTTAAGCACAACTCGTATGACTCACAATATTCCATCAATCCTGTGTGTGCATCAAACAACAAGCAACAAAGACATGCAGCAGACATTCCTAATGTGGATGATGTTAACTCGTTGGCATTTGATGCTCTAACAGTTGTGACTTTTAGAAAAAACTCCTTGATTCTCAATCGACTTGGAAATCAATGGTCAACAGAAGGTAAACATAGAAATTTTGAATTAATAAAAATTAAATAATTATGAATAAATGTCTTAAAAAAACGTTGGCACATATAGTTGGCAACGATAAACTTTTAAAGTTCAATGAAATAAAGCTCCATTGCTATGGAAAAAGCGATGAACAGTTTAGAGTTTGTGGTAGTGAATGGGGGATTGTTGACACAAACAGCAATGCGATTATAAAAATAATTAGTACAGATGGAGTAACTTTCACTGATGGAAGTACAACCTTGGATGTAAAGACTGAAAAAACTAAGAATATTCTGTCTGATAAGAAATTTACGCTAAGCATAATTCCAAAGGAATCAGTGACTGTTTTAAATATTAGAAATGACGGTTCTTGCCTTTTCTCTGATAAAGACAAGATGGATTTGTCAAAATTGACATGGCTTACAGGACTAAAGAAATTAAGAATTTCGTCTAACTTCAAAGGAGATATTAACGATTTGGTAAAACATTCGCAGGTAACAGATTTGATTATAGGTTCATGTCCAGACTTGTATCTTGACATCAGCAACCTTCCAAGTTCTATCACAACTATGCAGATTGTATCTTGCAAGAATATTACTGGAAAAATAGCAGATGTAGCAAAGTTAAATTTGACAGAGAATAAAGACTGGACATTTACTATTCGCAATAGTGGAATATCAGGTGACCTAGCAGATGTCCCATCCTCTGTTCGTTATGTAGTAGTTCCTTATCCAAAACTAACTTGGACAAAGGGGAAAAGAACCAATGTGTATCTTCTTGCTATAGATACCACATTAGACCAGCTAGGATTTGCTTCACATTCTGATGTGGATAATATGTTTATTGACCAATCTACTTGTACACTGGATGCAGATTCTTTAAGTTCTCAACATGACAATAAAGTAAAGAAGATTGTTGTGAGATGCCCTAATAGTTACATTCCATCTACTGATGCTCAAGCTGCCATCCGTGCACTTTACAAAAAAGGGTTGACTAATATCATTGTCAATAATATTGAAATGAATAAATATAAGTAATTGAGAAAAAGGAAAGAATATGTGTGGTATCGGAGGAGATGTTCCAGATTATATCTGTAAAGGTTCTAATAGGTTTAATCTAGCTCGAACAGACATAGGATTAAGAATACATTATAATGATATATTGAAAACGATAGTATAAAAAGTAGTAGAACTCTAAGTCGCTGACTTTATAATAAAAGAGTGGGGGGCGTTAAAGCAGCTCCCCACTCTTTCCTTTTAATCTTTCGCATCCATATTTCAGCAAAAACTCTTGAATGAGACCTTTCTGGGCTAGAGTATTGAAATTTCTTCTATATGTATTATCAACCTCGGGATGACACTTGATGCAAAGGCACTCCAAGTTGCTTTCTCTATTGTCTAATTTATCACCATAAGGCATTTCTATACTGGCAATAAGATAGCATTAAAATGTTATTTATAATGTCACACCGTTAATACTACGGTTTAGATCTTCATACCCAGTATCGCCTCTATCAGGTCCGTCTTCATTCATACCCCCACAGCTCCCAATGGCAGCTAATATAATCACTATGAGAATAACCCATTCTTCTGTTTTCATATATGTTTCTTCTTATAACATAATTTGCAAGCTTTTCGATTGTCCTTCTTAGCTTGCACTAAACTAATTTCTTTAATTTCTCCAGTGCAGTGTCGAAGGCCTCTACAGGTTTTTGTCTTATGATAAGCATAGGCATTTGGTCCTGTACAGATATAAACGCCATGGTTTTCTATGGAAGAACAGAAAAGTATCGCAAAAAGCAAAAATGTTTTCATTGTTAAAAATCGCTAGCTTCGTTTAGATAATAATGTGGACCATAATATAATGTAACATAGATGTACGTAGCTCCGCCTTTGCTTTTAGACTTTTGAACAATTAAAGTACATGCCGGATTTTCTTTTGGGTCTGTTCCTGGTTCTGCAAAATTATAGCATTTGTAACCTTGATCATTAGTCCAGATATAACCAACAGAGTATTTGCTGCTCAATGTAAACCGCAAGTTTTCTCTAAAGTCTTTAGCCTGTTGAGAAGCATTAACAGAAAAGTTCTTTTGAAATTCCGCATAATAAAAGTATGAATTACTTCCACTATACTGAAAATCAAACTCTCCCATATTGAATGTATAGTCACCAACAGAAATATCAAAGACTCTTAGCGTTCCTTTGTCTTCCATCACACTAAACATTCCATATCTATTTTCGAGCGAAGACTTGACGGAATCATAACTGTTCCCAAAATTTATACCTAACACAGAATCTTGTGCAAGCATAGCAATAGGAAAACATACTAAATAAAATAAAAACAAAAATTTCTTCATATTGATAATACACTAAGCGTTATTTCTTGCAAAAGTACGAAAAAATCCGATAGGTTGTACCGGCAAAAGCTAACTTTCTTCCTAGTTTAGAAAGATGCTAAATTAATGAGCACCATTTTACTCATCGCAAATCCTTGAAAAACAACCACATAAACCTCTAAAATTTTATTTTGAGCATAGTTAGGCAGCTCCATGCTTTCTTCGTAACTTTGCACCAAGTTCAATAGTGAACGAAACGATTAATCTATCATTTATTATGTCAGAATCTAAGACATACATCTTTGGTGAAAACCAAAACGGAGGTTCAAACGGAATGCTTGGGCTTCTTGCTCCTCTGCTCCAGAAGCAGGGTGTGGATCCAAATGTGCTTCTCGCCATGAAGGGTAACAACGGAATGTGCGGTGAAGGTGGTTGGTTCATGTGGGTTATCTTCCTCTTCTTCCTGATGGGTTGGGGTGGAAATGGTTGGGGCGGCTTCGGCAATAACGGTCGTGGCGGTCTTGCTAACGAGATTAACAACGACAATGGTCGTGCCCTCTTGATGGATGCCATCGGTGGCAATCGTAATGCACTCAGCAATTTGGCTACTCAGCTCAATTGTACAGAAGGTCAGATTCAGAATGCCATTTCTGCTTTGACTTCTCAGGTTCAGAGTGTAGGTAATCAGGTAGGTATGAGTGGAATGCAGACCATCAATGCTTTGCAGCAGGGTAACATGCAGATTGCTCAGCAGATTGCAAACTGCTGCTGCGAGAATCGCTTGGCTATCTGTCAGCAGACTGGAACCTTGCAGAATGCCATCAACAACGTGGCTGTAGGTCAGGAGCGTGGTTTCTCTAACGTGGCTTACGAGACTCAGAGACAGACTTGCGACTTGCACAACGCTATTAAGGAGAGTACTCAGACCATCGTTGACGGTCAGAAGCAAGCTGAGTTCAGGGAGATGCAGAACAAGATTGATGCACTCCGTGAGGAGAACAGCACCTTCAAGTCTTCTGCAATGACCTCTCAGATTGTAGGTCAGGCTGTAGCTCCTATCAATGCGGTATTGGCAGGATTGCAGAACGAGGTGGCTAGCATCAAGTGCAAGTTGCCTGAGACGGTGACTACTCCTTACAGCCCTTTCACTGCGGTGCCTAATTGCGTTGCTTATCAGGCTGGCTTGTATGGTTTGAATGCTGCCAACGGTGCAGGATTCTGGGGTTAAAGAAAGGAGGCTGCTATGTTATGGTTAAGACCTTTTACTTGGGTGAATCGTAACGGTTCGGCGGCTATCGCTTCTACAGGCGTGGTGGTGAATACTGCCAATGTGGTGTTCACCTTTAAAAACCACGCCTTCGTGAATGCCAACTACAGAGGAACGATTTTCGTAAATCTGATGCAGGCTATTCCGACTGGAACGACTGGTACGCTGCCTATCCTTTTCGAGACAAACGGAGCGACACAAGCTGTGAGCAAGTTCAATGGCGAACCATTGACGGTTGCAGATGTGCCGGGTACTGGAGTGGTTCAGCTCTGGTTCGAGCGAGATACTAACACCCTTCAGCTAATGACGGGTATTGTTTAACAAACAGAATAGATAATAGGAGATTACATTATGTTTCAAGGTTTAAGAACAAATTCTTTATTCTATGTCCTAGATAAGGGCGAAAACCCGAACTTGCAGATTGGTCAGGTTGTTTCGGTCAGCAACCCTCAGACAAAATACCCCACCTTTAACAATGGCTTCACGCCTCAGCCTATGGAAACTGTGGTTGATGTGAAGGTGAAGCTGAACGATGAGGAAGTGGATTTCAAACAGCTACCTGCTAACGGACAGATAGCGAACGACAAGAATCTTGTGGTAAGCGATAGCAAGGAAGCCATGAGTGCAGAGGTCGATGCAATGCTGAGACAATCCAAGGCGATACTGGAGAGCGTAGATTACCACGAGAGAGTCGTTAAATCTTGTGAGGGAATGCTACTGCAACTCAACCCCCAGATAGCCAAGGATAGGGAACAGACTGAGAAGATCAACAAGCTGGAAGGCAAGGTTTCCGGCATTGAGGGCAAGATTGACAAGATGATGGGATGGCTCCAACAGAGCATCAACAAGTAATCTCCTATCTATTCACTTTTAAAATCTTATGATTATGATAATGGTTGAGATTACAGAAGACAAGTTTGATGGCTTGTATGAGAACGTGGAGAAGGGCTTGCGCTACTTGGATAAGGCAATGAACTGCCTGGGCGAAATGAAGCGTGAAGGCAGACGTGACCGATACGGCGAGCGCAACCGCATGCCCGATTATAGAGGTCGTGGAGGCAGAAGTGGTATGCGAGAGCATGAGGAGTACGACGACATGCGCCAACGTGAAGACCGTGGACGTGATTACAGAAGTGATTACGGAGAAGATTACTAACTAGTTTGGGGGTGTGCTCAAAAGTGGGCATACCCCTTTCTTAAATACATAAAGATTATGGAAAGAAAATACAGACAATCATTAAATGCCTACGATTATCAGCCGGAAGAAATGAAGGCTTATCTTCGCTACAATGGCTGGCACTTCAATAAGAAAATGTGCGAGTGGGCAATCAAGCAAATGCGGAAGAATGGAAAACCTATCCGCATCATGAGTAAGGATGATATTGATGAAATCCTGAAGAAGAACAATATCGTGCTGGAGAATAATGTGGGCTACGATGCGGTTTACATCGCACACATGTGCCTCGCCGATTTCTACGGTTCATCCATCACAGAGGAGAAGCAGATGGCACAGTTCATCAAAGACTACGTGGATGATGAGGATCAGCAGGATGGTTTCATCTTCAACCGCTTCTATGCAGATACGTCATTCAATGGCATAGGTATTCCTTGGGAAGACATTTTGTAAAATATGACAGAGCAGGAGATTTATATAGATAGATATGACTGGACCGTACATGTGATGTACGATGTTCACTCAAAGGATGCCATGAAGGTAAGAAGGCATCTTCGGGATTTGGGGTGCAGCGGCATTCCTCTCGAAGATGCCTGTAATCTCGTGCTCGAAGGCGAACCCAACAAAGGCATAACCTATTCTAACATAGACACCAGAAAAACGATAGTAGTAATAAGCTGGACCACCTCAAAAGGGGAGTACACAAATAGTCTCACCCACGAAATGCTCCACGTAGTTCAGCACATATCCGAGCAGTTCCTAATAAATATGTACACCGAAGAACCCTGCTATCTCTTAGGCTCCCTCTGCCAAGCCGCCACCAGCAAGAAAAGCTCCCTCTAGCCCCCGTTCCTAAGCATTCCATGCTGAGTCCCAAAAAGAAGGAGTGAGCGCTCTTGCGCCCACTCCCCATTTATTTATTCCAGCCTATCCAACTCATCCACCGCTTCCATCATGATTCTGTCAATATTCTGATTGGCAAAATTAATGGATTCCGTATCAGAAGATTTATCTCTGAGTTTCTTCCAGCGCTTCATCTGTTTCTCTGCCATCTCGATTACTCTCACCTTGGCAGCCTCCTTGGAGTTCTGGAATTGATAATACTCACCGATATTCGTGATTCTCTTATCCAGCGGAACGTTCTTCGATTTCAATCTATCCACGTTTGCCATGGTCTTCTCCATTTCGTCCTTGTAGTTATACCACTTGCTCTTGGTTCTCTGCAAGCTGCTCTGCTCATTTGGCGTATAAAGCAGCGATCGAAGGAAAGGAATATCCTTGGTTTCCGTGTCGCTTCCGTGCTTGATAACACCGATAGCTCGCTCTGTAAAGGTAGCAGCGCCACCACCTATACCACCGATATAATGATTCAGCATACTAGGGTTCGTTACCATATCCAGGAAACTGTTGCCCAGCATATCCTCGTTACCCTTGGCTACATCGTTAGTCTGGGCATTCACCCATTTATTCACAGCCATATATCCGTCAGGCGTACCCTTGTAGGCTCTCTGCCAAGCAGGGGAATTCTCATTCCAGTCACCACGTCTTTCAATCGGCGCACCCTTCCAGTCGGTGTTTAACTCCCATTCCACGAAAGGAGATAGGGCAGAAGGAGAGATAGCCTTGATCGTCTCGTTCAATGGCTCCTTACCAGCCGAAGAGTTACCGAGATAGTCCATCACCGGCACAAGCTGTGACATGCAGCCCACGGCATCCAAGGCAGGATTCTTCTGTCCGCTCACGTTTGGCGAGAAGGTCAAGCCAGCCGCCAAGTCGCCCAAGCCATAGAAGGCTCTCAACTCAATGGCAAGCGGAATTGTTACGAACTCACCACCGCCCTTGTAGATGCAGAGATTGTTTCTTCTCACGTAGTCAGGCAGCTCTCCGTATGGGTCCTTCACGCCCTTTCTGTCCTTCTCGTCCTCGCTCGAAATCAGCACATTGTTACCAAGTGCAGCCAGCGCACCGAGAGCAAAAGGAATGGCAAGCATATTGATAGAAGTACCCACAGGATGATTCTTCAAGTTCTTCGCCAGAAGATTGGTACTCTGAATACCGGCATTGAAGAACATAGAACAGTGTCTGAGATAGCTAGCCGTGAATCCGTAAGCCCATCTTGCAGCCGCCTTGCCGCCAGTCATTTCTCCGTTCTTGAAACTCTTGATGGCGTCACCGCTTCCATGGCGGTTGAAGTTGGTAGATACCTCCTTCGCATCATAGACCGAACGGATGATAGAACGGTTACTGTCTCGGCTCGCACAGTAGGTAGCGAATCGGGCGATATTCTCAGCCACCTCATTGATGTTCGCCAGATTTCCGAAGAAGAAGTCTCGAAGGGCAGCGCCGCCCTTGTCAATCTTGCTTCTTTCGCTCTTCACATCTTTTTTATACTCCTTGGTCCAGTCCTGCATATTCTTGATCTGAACCCAACCAGTTTCGCCGCCGTTCTCCATAAACTCCTTGAAATATCGCTGTACCTTGTCGCTCATATCAAGTGTTCCGTTACGATACTTGGCAAACAATCCCAAGCCTGTAGTTCCGCTCAAATCCTTGAAGCTGATGGTAGAAGCGCCCTTATAGAAGCCCAGCTGCGCATAGTACTTCGCCCAAAGCGCACCATATCTTGCACCTTCCTTGGAAGTCACGTTGCTCGATGCAAACTCCGCATCACGCATGATGTTTCGCATCACGAACTCAGGGTTATAAGATGTACACAACTGCGCCATCATTCTTGAGATAGAACTCAGAGGCTTCATGATACCCTTGGCGCCCGAGTTCTCCAGTAATCCATTCAGCGCCTGCGCTGCTCTAGGATTACCATTAATAATAAAGGTATGGGTCCTTCCGGCAATCTTCACGTCCACGATGTGCTGCGATTTATTCTCTACTCTTTGGAACTTATAGCCAATCTTGTCTCTGCGATACACCTTGTATGCCAAGCCCTGCGATTCCTTCATCTTCATATCCTTGTTGAAGTCAGAAACAATCTGGTTGATTTCGTCAGCCGTAGCGCCTTCTGGAATATCAGGGTAGCGCTCATAGACGATGTTCACCACTGGGTCCTTCTCATACCAAACGCTCGTTTCGGTAATCAGATTGTTGCCCGAATTATTTCGCGCGAATCTTGCGAAAGCCTGACGGATAGCATTCATACCGCCGTTCTTGATAGCTCTGTTGCCCATCGCACCAATCTGCGCCAGTACGTTTGTTTCACTCAGATACTTGTGTCCTCTCGCTCTCATGATGGTGCTTCCGATATAACTCTTCGGGTCGCCCTGCTCGGTAATGTAGCCGTAGGTGTCTTCCGCCGTAGCTTCATCATACTTTCTCAAAGGCACATACCAGTTGAACATATTAGATACATGACCGTGCAATTCCTTGCTGATGATGCCATTCTTGTAGTCGCTGTCAATCGAATACTGGGTAGCAGCCTTCACCTTATCCCAATAGTCCTTCACGGCTCCCTTCTTGATACTCTCCATTTTAGCTTCCGAATCCATCACGCTCTGGATAGCCTCTGCGTCATCGTATGGGTCAGAAGATTTTGCCACTTCCTGAATGGCGTGCATACCCGAATAGTCGTGCTCGCCAGCCTCGAAGTCAGCATCAAAGTGGTTTCTGATACTCTCGTCCAACTGTCTGTAGTACTCCTTCAGGTCGATGTTGCCAGCCTTCAACTCGTTGTCAAGATACTCCTTGTCGCTATAATAACTGTTTTCCAGGAAGTCGGCATCCTGCTTCTTCTGCTCATCCATTCTCATCTGTTTGAGGAAGTCACGAACAAAGAACTCTCTGTTTCGCTCCAAACCATGCTTGGTAATCATGTAGAGATTGAAGTTTCTGATCTTCTCATCGTCCTTCTTGCCATCGAAAGCATCCAGTACGTCAGCCATCGCCTTATCCAGAGGCTTCATTACGTTGCGCTCAAAAATCTGAGCCGCATCACTCATCGCACCCTGCATGGTGTTCTGCAACATATAAGGATTCTCGGAAGAGGCAATATCCTCAATCTTCTTGTCTGGCACAATCGCATTCATCAGCTTCTTCAACGAAAGCATATTGTCCATATAGCTCTCGGTGAACATATAGCCGTGCTCGTCCAGCGAACGGTGGTATCTATCGAGTGCCGTGCCGGCAGATGGGGTAGTGCGGAAGTGAATCTGTCCGTCTGTAGCCTCATCCCACTCACTCTTGGTAAGACTTTCCATACTGCGAACCTTGCCATCGTTGCCGTAGAACATACCATCGTGCGCCACAACAGCAGGCATACGCTCATGGTCGAGACGGTATTTCACCGCCTCGGCTCTCATCTTCCAATAAGGATCATTCGGATTCTTCTGCAAGTTCTTGCTCAACCAGAGCAGATACTTCACATCTTTAGTATTAGGAGCAATACGATAACCGATTTCGTGAAGGAAATCAGATACCTTATTCTTGATACCATTCCAAAAGCCCGGTTCGCCCTTGCCGTCCTCGGCGAGTCGGGCGATACCTTCCTCAATGGCATCGTAGATATTCAGAGGATTGTACTTTCTCTCCTCATCCACCAGCTTCTTCAAAGCCGCATTCTCAGGCTTATCCAAGTCATACCATACTTCACGAAGGAACTTATCGAATCGTTCATCACCAAACAACTCTCTCATGCCCTTGTGTCCTACTACCTCGTGCCAGATAGTCTTCTCGGCAGTATATCTGTCGTGGATATTAGGCATATAAAGATGCACCTCGCCAGTCTTCTCGTCATACCAGCCAGTAATCTTTCTGCCTTCCTCAATGGCATCCTTCGCCGCCTTGTTGGTGATTTCATCAACCGATGAAACCATCTTCACCTTGCCGCCAGTCTTCTGAGCCACCTTTTCGATATGGTTCTCAACCGATGAAGTAGGGTAGTTGCCATCACCGTGGTCCGTGCGGAATTTGGTGCCTCCGTCCTTGCCCCATTCCTTGTAGGCATCCTTTGTCATTTTTACGTTAACGAACTTAGCCTGAGGGAACTCCTGTTCCAGTTCAGCCATCTGCTTCAAGAACTTCTCCTTTGTTTCAGTGTTCTGTCTGCCTTGCTCTACGGTAGTGATAGGCACACCAAGTTTTACAAGCTCTCTCAACTGGTTAGGGGTAACTACGTTCCAAGGGATAGCCAATCCGGTTCCTCTCAGTTGGTCGGCGATTTTCTCAGCAACCTCCTCGTCAGGCAATATTCTTACTGCCTTTCTCCATCTAGAGAGCATCACGCTTCTCTGTCTGTCCTTTGGCAGGAGGCTGTTTACTGTTCCGGAAGTCCAAGGCACCAAGCCCACAGAGTTCTTTGCACCCTCGGCGTGATAGCCGCTAGTCTTCTCGCTCTCAGGAATCTCCCATTCCACAACCTTGATATTACCTCTAGCGTAAGCTCCAGAGAACTGATCGTTCATCACAGAAGTGGAAGTGTGCATATAAGGGTTATAAGCTGCTGGCACTGGTCCTTCACCTGCCCCAGGGTTCTTATCGGTCTTCACAAGTTGGAACTTGCCGTTCTTTACAAGGTCTGGTCGCTCGTCTGCACCCATCCAAGCCCCAATCTCTGTAGCATCGGTACGCTTTCCGTCAATGATAGCAGCCATAGGGGAGTAGAGCTTTCCGTCCACCTCCTGCATTCCGCTATACATTCTGAAAGTCTTCTCCTTGTCAAGGCGGTCCAGCTCATCCTTATCTGTAACCTTATAGGCAAATCCGTCCTGCTCAATCTCATTCATGGAAATATCATCAATGGTTTCATTGAAATCATCCATGATGTCGTTGATAGCCTTATCCATCTTATCCTTATCTGAAACCTCGAAAAGTTTCTTCCAGGCATCCTTCAAGCGTTGTAAGATGGAACGATCGCCCTTGCGTGCAAACTCATGGGCGGCATTCACAACTTTATCCCAGATAGTCAAGTCCATAGCCTTGCGTTGGCGTAGGTCTGCCATCTGTGCGGTCAGCTCGTACGCATCTGTCAATCCGTATGTATTTTCCTTGAAACGTTCCTTATCGCCCTTTACCTTGTCGTAGATTTCGAGGATTTCATTCACGCCCTCAATTTGCTTAGGGGTAAGCAAACCTTCTGCTTTCCCCTTCTTCACAAGATTGATACTTCCCACAGTAGCTTGGTGAAGCATTTCATGGAGAATTGTATGGGTAAAATCGTTGTCTCTAAGCTCCGTACGTGCCATTCCCTCCAAGAAAAGCTCAATTCTTCTATCCGTGCTGGAAACTCCCTCTCTCTTAGGATTGCGAATATCGGCACCTTCATATACATTAAACTCAACGCCAAGGCGTTTTACTATATCCAGCGCCTTGTCGAACAGTCTGTCTGTCTCGGCGTTTCTACCTCTATCACTTCCCTTATAGTATCTAACAAGGGTTGAAAGAGACATTTCTCCGTCTGATTGCATGCCGAGACGATTTCGGATAGCTTCGATTCTAGCTTCTCTATAGGCAAGTTCTCTTCTATAGGTTGCGATAGCTGCCCTACTTCTGGATAGAGCAAACGACGATTCGCCATTTGCGTTATTTTCACCGCTATTTCCTCTGGAGGCATCCCACCGATGCTGTCTAGTGATTTCTTGTTTTGCTTCATTTTCAAAATATTTAATTCTGTCCTTTAGAGCTTCTCTAGTTGGTACTACAGTTGAACTTTCAAACAAGTAATAATCCAACTCGTCTTCCAATCTAGACAAATCTCTACTAGGAGTTTCTGACTTGATCTTTTCGATTTCATCATCAAACTTCTTTTCAATCTGCGAAGATACGGTTTTATCTACATCTTCGGGAATGATTCTACTATTCTTAACATCTTTTGTATCTGTTTTAGAATACTGCAAGCCACGATCCTCACGGAAGTGAGTGCCTTCATCCTCAGAAGTATTGCGCTCCTCCTGCACCTTCACACCCATCTTAGACAGGCGGTCCAGTACTGGCTTCAACTGCTCAGGCTTAAACTCAGCAAGCATATTGTTACCTCTTGTCTCGAAGTTATTGCCATTAACCAGTTTCAGTAAGTCTTTATCCAAGAAGTATTTGCCGCCCTTTGCCTTGCTCTTCGGTACACGAAGCTCGTAGAAGTTGCCACGATAGTTGTCTATGCGCTTCACCTTCACTTCACCGTCCGATGAAGTAACCTCGTCAATACCACCATGCCATGATGAAAGTTCAAACTTATCAGCCACGCTGTTGATAGGTGCGTCTGTAGTCAAGCCCTTAGGGTCGAATCGGTCCGGCATCAAGATACCAGTCTTCACCTCGCCAGTATCAGTAGTATATTTCACCAGTTGACCGCCCAAGCCCTGATCCTTACTGTCAACCAAAGCCTGCATCAGGTTACCAGTCACGATATAGCCGTCCTTGCGGCTCTCGTTGCTGGTCAGTCTATCCCAGTTATCAAAGTTTTGATTCAATACTCTGAGATGGCTGTCTCCCATGCCAGCAGCCTGCTTAGTCATATTATCAATGGCACTGATAACATCTGCCTTGTTATCGCCTACACCCACCTTGCCAGCGATAGGGAAGGTAATCTTTCTTCTGCCATCCAAGGTGGCAAAAGATACAGAAGAGGCGTTAGGCGAGAAGTTATCCGTAATCTTAATATCAATGAGCCTTCCGTAACTGTTGCCGAATCCGCTCAGTTCGTTAGGATTGTTCATATCTACAGGCAGAACGAAAGCACTGTTAGTATCGAAGGTATCAAGCACACGGTCAACCATTTCAGCCTTGGCTTTCAGGTTCTTTACCACATCGTTCAGCTTATCTTTCTCCTGCTTGTAGATGTTGTCATACTGATAGCCAGCCATCTTCTCAATCTGCTCATCGCTCATACCCGAATCCTTCTGACCCTTCTTAGCATCCTTGATATACTTCTCCTTAGCCTTGGTAGCAACCTTCACCGCACGCTCCTCATACCTCTGAGTCTCGTCCGCAATCTTCTGGTCGAAGTACTCCTTCACGGCAGTTTTCTTCTCGGTCTTGTACTCCTCCCAAGTCTTGCCGCCAGTCAAGCCTTCCTGCGAAGCTTTTACCTCAGCAGCCTTCATAGGTTTCTTCAAGATAGCCATGTTCACCTTTTCTATATAGGTGTTGTCGGCAAAGGCATTATCGCCGCCTGGCTCTGCACCCTGCTTCCAAACTTCCTTGTGGATAGTCTTAGCCTTCAATGGCAGCTCGGTAATCTCCAGGTCGTTCTCGCCCATTTCGTTGAGGCGCTGAATCTCGTTGGCATAAAGCTCACCAATCTCCTGTAACATCTTCTCCTGCTCGCTTACTCTCAGCAAAGCCATACGTCCCAGCAACTTGCTTGCATCGGCACCAGCCTCGCCATCACCGACACCACCGCCCTCGGCTACAAGTCTCTGTGGGTCGATGCGTGACAAGTCTTCTCCAAGGCTCTTTTCCCATCCGAATGGGTCTGCCATACGAGCATAAAGGTCAAGATGCTCAGCCATATATTCCTTAACCACCTTATCACCATACTTGTTGGTAATATCGGCAACTTCCATTTCGTTGAACTTGCTCTTCTGCGAAGAAGTAGTATTGGCATCAAGCGATTTCAACTTAGCCTTGAACATCATCAGCAGTCGCTGCTCGGCAGGAATCAGAGAAACCACATACTCGTATGCGCCTCTTGCCACCTGACCGGTTCGGTCGATACGTCCACGCATCTGAACCTCATCATTCACATCAAGCTGCTGCTGCGCCACGATCATCACACGCTTCTTCTGGTCCTTATACTTGCTCGAAGCATGCAGAGAGATACCAGTGGCAGCACTCTTGTTCAGAATAAGCGCATCAATCTTGCCATCATTAAAGTCGCGCGCGAGTTTCTTCTTGTCTGTATCAGCACGCTTTACCTTGGTAACTGTTCCGTTGTCGTTATAAACAAACTCGGTCTGTCTTCCTGTCAGCTCGCCAACCTTATAACCTGCCTTCTGCAGCTCGTTCTTGATAACATCAATAGGGGAGAGTGAAAGACCGGTACTTGTCTGCTCAATCTTCTTTTCCAGTTCGTGATAAGCCTTAACAGCCTCTTCGCCCAAGTCTTCAAGCTTGAAATAACCGCTTTCGCTATTATCCTTGGCATCCTTCTGAGTGTAGCGAAGTGTACCCTCCAGACCCTTCTTCAAAGATGTACCCAAGTCAGGTGCATCCATTTCCTCACCAAGCGCAAGGTTGCCAGTCTGCGATTCATTGGTATTATTCAATGCAATCACAGGCTTCATGCCCTGCTTCAAATAGTCGATGGCACGTTCTGCAGCAGACTTCGCTTTCAGAGAGAGAAGAACCTGCTGAACGGTATTGAACGCCTTGCTGGCGAAAGGCTGATTCTTGATACCTAAAGATTCTGTGCCCTTCTTGATATCCATAGTAGATTGGATGTCTGCCAATTCAATATTACGCTCATCAACGTAACTTGAAACATATTTCTTCTGGAAATTGATAATATCATTAAACAATCCGATGATACTATCATACTGTTCTCGCTGCTCCTGTACTCGCTCAGGATCATCAATAGCCTTCCAGTCGATGGTTACGCCAGTCATATCTCGCTCACGGCGAATCATCTGACCGCATTGTGTCAAGGTCTGGCTCATGATCTCCTGCAAGGTTGCACCACCACGCTTCACCGCATCAATCAAGTCGGATGATTTCATACCGCCCTCGTTCATGGCAGTACGCAAAGCGTAGATAGGCATATTGTCTGGTCGCTTGGCAAAGGTAGCAGAGAAGAAGGTAACGTTCTTTGCCTTCTGAATAATGTGTTGGAAATAGTTTCCCTGACCGCTATTGCCACCAGCCGTGTGGCTTTCGTCAAGGATAAGATAAGCGTTGCCCATCAGTTTCTCAATAGCATCACGTCTTCTTTGTCCGCTCAGAGCAGAAGCACCGAATGATTTACCCTTTGCAAGCTTTCTCTCCTTGCGGTTGCCGTCCTCATCAAACTCATATACACCATTGCTTACCTGACTGTAGGTAGTCAATACATAGTCATATTCGTCTGGCAGCTTTCCGTTCTTTTCAATGTAATCAAGTACTCGCTTCACCTCACTCTTCGATGGCAAAGCAAATACGACTTTTCCGTCTGAGTCGGTAATGGCAGCTTCCTTGGCACTACCGAATACAAATGGTCTCAGCTCTGGGCTTCCAATATCCACCAAGTCACGATAAACATCGCTCAACAAGCCAGCGGTCTTAGTGAAATATACAGGAACCTGCCCCTGCTTCTTGGCGTATCTGATAAGTGAAGCAGCCTGTCTTCCCTTACCGATACCAGTCATATCTCCGATGATGAAGGCGTTTCCCTTCTTTGCCTGCTGCAAGGCAAGAGCAACAGAGTCAACTTGCTCTGCAGCAAGATGAGAATACAAATCATCCTTATCATTATAGCCAAGTTCATCAACAAGGAACTGGTCTGCATCGCCCAGCTTTTCAAGGTTCTTGTTTACCGCTTCCTGCTGATCGGCAGGCATCACGGCTTTCAGAGTGAAAGGGTTTCCACTCTTTGGGGTATAGGTAACTTTCTCTGTGCTTAGTCCACGTACGGATTTGTCCACCCGCTGTAATTGTCCCCGTGGTCCGCTTCCGCTCCCGGCGTTGGCAGATTCATCAGTACTTGGCTGAGCGTCATTCCGTCCAGCTCCTCCTGATCCATTTCCTCGCTGCTCATTGGTTCCAGCGGTTGCTCCTTCGCTCTGAGAAGGCTCTGTCCCTGTTCTGTCTGTTCCAGTATCTCCACCAGAAAGTCCTCCATCTTCTCTTGGCTCGGTTCCTCGTTGATTCTCCAAGTCATCATGGGTTCCTGATACGGAAGTGGAGTCAAATAAGTCAGGCTCTCGCTCACCATCTGGTTTGCTTCCTCCTCGTTCTCCTGCTCGTACTCTCTCTCTAGGAGTACCAGCAGCGCCTTGTTTATCAAGTTCTGGTTGAGTACTTCTTGTTTCTCCTCCGATGGAAGAATCCATCCGTTCACCTCGTAGTATATCATCTTCAATTCGTTTATAAAGTTCGTCATAATCTTTCACGGTCTCGGCTCTAGCCTTATCCTTCACTGGTGGAAAGGCATTTTCATTCAAGCGTCTTCCGTTTATCAAAATCATACGTGTAGGGTAGCTGGTCCCCTGCTTGGCGTAGAGACTGCCATCCACATTAATCACGTCCTCCACATTATAGTGGCTATAGAGATAACCAAGGAAAGCCTTGTCTTTTGGTTTCAGACTTCCGTTCTTGGCGTATTCCGTGTTACCACCAATAATGATAGCAGCACGTCCATCACCCTTCATGCTGTCTAAGGCATTGATAGCCATCTGTCCTTCCAGAGAAGAAATCTTGTAGCCATCATAGTCTCTTTGTGTTGCACTACCGAATGGTGGATTGGTAATCACAATATCAACTGGCTTTACGTTGAATGGCTGGGTTCCATCCTGACTGGTCACTTTTCTGAAGCCCTGTCTGTTCAGATTCAGCAATCTCGTATCGTCAATATCGTTCACATGCACCTTATCCATTGGCAAGCCGATGGTAAGCATGCCATTGCCGGCACTAGGCTCCAGAGCACTCTCAATCACCTTGCCGTTACCCTTCACATACATATCCGCAAGGAAAGCGTAAGGGGCAGGGGTAGAGTACTGCTGCTTCATCACTCGCTCAGAATCACGCTGGTTGAGGCTCGGCTGATTCTCATAGAGCGTCTTGATGCGTTTGAACTTCTCGGCATTATTGGTTGATTCAGAAGAAGCAATACCTCTTGCACGCTTAACAATGGCAGTCTCTGCAAGTTCCTGAAGGTCTGTGTCCTTAATATCCTTCAAGCCAACTCTCTCAGCTATCTTTCTCAGCTCAACAATACCGTTAAACTTATGCTTGAAAGCCAACTGAAGGTTCACGGCATCAATAAACTTCTTCTCTGCCAGCTTTCTTTCCTCTGCAGTCTTGGAGTCACCCACCAGATTGTTCTGATGCTTAGGTGAAGTCTTCTCGTAGTAGTCAGCCCACTCCTTCAAGCTCATACGCTGCTCGCCGTCACGATAGCGGATATTCATCATCTGCTCATAGATAGCATCCACATCTTCTTTCTTGAAGAGCTTGGCAGCAGGGGCAAATTCCTTGCGCATTTCCTTCACCACGTCTTCAAGATTGTGCATGCCTCTCTTGATTCTCAGATAAGCATTCTCCGCCATGGCACCAACAAGTTTAGGCAACAACTCCAGCTGTTTGGAGTTAAGACCAACAAATGAAGAAGACAATTCATCCTTGCCAGCATTCATGAGTTCTTTCCACAGGTCGTTGACCTTTTTGTTTGAAGCTGATACCGCTGCATCGTCAGCCGTCTGCTGAGGCTTCTTCTCTGTCTCAGCCTTAGCTTTCTTCTCCTTCTCGAATCCTTCTGCCGCATTCTTGATACCCTCCATAGGGTCAGCAGATGGTTCCGTTTTAGGAGTCTCAACCTTCGGTTCAGCCTTCTGTCCTCTAGTCTTGGCAAAGATGCTTTCGTAGATAGCACGGTGCAAATCGTCTGTCACTTCTCCGTTCAGATAGTCCAGAGCCATATCCTTCGCCACATCATCAACGTCTGCCTTCATAATCTCATCCTCGGTCAAAGGATGCTCCTTCTTGAACTCTGCTGCAGCTGCCTCAATCGGGTTAAACTGAGGGTCTGGGTTCTCTTCCTTTGGAAGGAGTGGGAGAGGACCTTCTTCATTCTTGCTGTCAATATACTCAGTGACCTCATTCAGGTCACCAAACTTCTTGCCATCATACTCATAGTATGAGCCGGTGTATTCTCCCTTCTCGTTTGGCTCATCAACCTTGATAACCTCCTTGTCTCCATCAATCAGAATCTTCTGCTTCATGATAGGACCATTCTTTGATGGAGTCTCGGTTTCCTCGTCCGTCACTTCAATACGACTTTCGAGTTCCTTGTTTTCTAAGTCGTCAGCCTCTTCTACTCTTGGTCGCTCTGCTTCTGCTGGTTCATTTCCTCCTGATGCTTCTTGTTGAGGTTTTTCAACGCCTGAAACATCATTGCCTCCTTCATTTTCTGAACGTCCTGTGCCATAATCTTGCCATTTTTTAAAGTTCAAATACTCGTTAACTAACTCTTCCTTGGTAGGAGCCGCCTCAAAGATACTGCCCTCGCCAGTATTTCTAGCCTTAGCAATACGGTTGTACTCATCAAGCAAATCCCTGAAATCAGAAACCTTGCCCTCCAAGGCTAAAGCCATCATCTGAGAGATAGAAGAGTAACGCTTAGCCGCATCCTCACCAAACATTTCTGATGTTCTCAGCAAGGTATCAACCTTGTTGCCACCCTGTCTTGCCTCATAGAGCAACTGGATAGCCTGATCAATCTCGTCACGAAGAGAGAACTCGCCCAGCTTCATGTTGTCCATCACCGAGCGGATAGCGTTGATAGCCTTATTCTTCACCGTAGAGTCGATGCCCAGCATTCTGATAGTCTCTGGCTTGAAGATTGAACCCAGAAGAAGGTTCTTCACATACTCCCTGCCTTGTGCTGAAAGTCGCTCAGGACTATCCATCATCTGTGCCACCTCGTTCTGTCCGATGATGCCTTTATCTACTAACGTCTTCACCAAGTCATTTATTGCCTTGGAATTGTTAAAGAATGCATCAAGAGAGCCATTTCCTTCAATCTCGGCTACGATAGCACCTACTTCGTCAGAAGTCAAGGTCTTAGCCTTGGCTACCGCCTGTTCGGTATTGCTCTGTGTCTTCTTCTCGTTTCTGTTGAATTTGGAGAAGGTAGCCGTATCGTACGGCAATCTCTCATCGGTCACCAATACCAGACGTGGATGCTCGATTCCGCTCTGCTCAATCTGTTCTCTAGTAAAGCCGAAGTTCTCAGCATTCTCCAGAAGGTCGTTGATGTATTCTACGTCCGTGCCTTCCTTTGCAGCCTTCTGTCCTGCCATCGTTCTACCGTTACCATCATATACGATACCCTCGTCAGATACCACTGGCACCTGCTCGATAGCCATACCGTTATACTTTCGGGCAATCTGGTCCGTATTCTGCTGAGCCGCCTTGTCGTGCTCATAGTCACGGTCATTCACGGTTCTGCCCTCAGCATCGGTAGGGAATCCCTCTGATTTTTTATAGTCGTTATTCACATCATGAGAAGGAGTAAGACTTTCAGCCGGAACAATCTCATAGTGTCCCTTAATCTTGGTCTCTCCGTCAGGCAGCATTCTTGTGCGCTTGTTGCCTACCAGTCTAGGCGCATTCACAAACTTCTGTGCTGCCACGCTGCCAGCCTCATGTGCGCCCTCAGTCTGTTCTGTCTTACCCACAGTCTCCGCAACCTTCTTGGCAGTCATAGCCTTCTTGATATTCCGAGCGTGATCCAACTGCTTCTTAGCAGCTTCAATAGTCTGATTCTTCAAAGTCTCCTGCTCCATGATGTCGTTAGGTTCGGCGGTATAGTCCACCTTCATCTTCTCGGCATCCTTCAAAGTCTTCTCTGCTTTCTGAATCTGTCCGTCCACTACCTTCTCGGCATTCTCCCCGAAGTCCTCAGTAAGAATCTCTGCACTCTGCTCAGGAGTCATTTTCTCATAGTCCGGTGTAGGTCTTCCCTTGCTGTCCTCAGTCATAGGAACATCGGAACCATCTGTAAACTTTCGGGTAGGCTGAGGCTGCTCTTGTGGTACTAAGTCCTCATTTGTGGTATTATCTTTGCCCGATGTGGTATCAACTTTTGTTAAAGTGGTATTATCTTTTGTTAAATCACCCTCTTTTGTGGTACTATCTTCCGATTTTGTGGTATCATCTTGTGGTGCCTCCTGCTCCTGCTGAGGCTTTGCAGCATCCTGCAGAGCCTGCTCCTGTGCCGCCTGGTTGTAAGGCTCAGAGTTCTTCATCTGCAATCTCTGACGATATTCTGCAGTAAACTGGTCGATAGGTTGATTCTGAAATAGAGTAACCTCGTCTGCCTTCACATAGACCATTTCCTTGGTGTTAGGGTCGAAGCAGACAAGCATATCGCCGCTGCCTTCCTTGGCTCTACCTGTAGTCTGGTCGAAGGCAAAATCACCCGAACCAACAAGAAGTGTTCTTCCGTTGCTGTCTTGCACGTACAAAGCCTGCTCGCCATTCATTGGCTGACCGTTCAATGTTCCGTGATAGCTCCAATCAGAAACAAAGCTCTTCACGTTTTCCTCGATGGCATCAGCAGTAGCCTGCTGCATACCCTGCACTCTGGCATTCGCATTGATATATTGGGCAAGTGGGGTCAACTCTTCTTGGGTCAATCCATTCTGAATGAGTGCATCGTAAATCTGTGCCGGTGTCAAGCCCTGCTGGTGCAACTTCTCGAAAGTCTGCTTGAAAACATCATTACTCTCCATCGCCTCGTCAACCGCCTGTTCCGCATTATGGAGATTGCGCAATTCATCCACCACGACACCGCCATCAGGGTTGTCTGTACCCAGCTTATTCTCCTCGGCTACCGTCTTACCTTGGCTGGCAGACTGGTCTGCGTGTGGTCTCCAGCTAGGGAAAAGTTCATCTTCGAGTGCTCTCTTCACATGATAGAAGATTCTGTTCTCCTCATCGGTACGCTTCATTGGGTCCTTGCGCATGATTTTGTCAATATCAATAACAATGCTTCCTTCTTTACCAAGAAGTTCTTTGATAGAAGCCATGAAGTTATTAGTATAACCTTTGCTTTCTGATCTGAGGTAGCCAAGCAAACCGTTTTTGTCCGCATACTTTTCCCAGTCAAGATAGAGCGCACTCTTCTGATTGCGCAACTCATTAATCAGTCGGGCATTATTCGGGTCTGTAATATCCTTATTCTCGTCATATCCGTTTTCTTTAAGGAATCTAAACGCTAGATTAGTGACAGTTCCATCATCATCTATGAACTGCATATCCTTCATCCTTGCGTAGCCCATCAGCGACATCATATCGTCATTATCACGATAAAGCTTCTGTTTGTAAAGGATAGCACGGCGTTCATCGGCATTCTTATAAGAGGTACGTGTAAGAAGCGTTCCGTTCTTGGTGTATTCCAGAACCTGCTTATTCTTCACATCGTTCACACTGCGGTAGCTTCTGCCTCTTGTGGTATTGAACAGTCCCATCGCTGCATTCACCTTCTCCTTGGTGCTCTGAGAAACCTCTGGGTCGTTCATGAAATCCGTGTATGCCGTCTTATACTTCGGATCTCTTGGTGCGGTCTTCGATGCACGATCCACCTTCATGAAAGCATCCATCAGATTCTTGCCCGATGCAGAAAAAATCAATTCATTCTTCTCGTCAGGAGTCAGACGAATATCCACGGCGATAGGGGAGCCGTTGGCATTCTTGCCAATCACGAAATTACCACCGCTGTTATGGGTAAGATGATGCAGGATATTGCCCATCTTCACGAAGTTGCTAGGCTCGCCAGCCTTGAAAGCGCCAACCATCACAACATCTTCCAGCCAAGTGCCGAAGGAAATATCCTTGTCACCAGTCACGTTGTCTGCAACCATCATGGTTCCAGCCTCAACACCGAGACCTGCGGCAGTAGCACCAAACTTCTGTGCGCCATGAAGCAATCGCTCTCCAGTACTCTTCTCCAAGCCGGTAATTCCGAACTTGGAAACCCAAGGAAACATCACCGCACCCGATACACCAAACATGGCGCCAGTAACCGCACCGTGTTCTGCACCTTTCAGACCTGCCTCGCCGATAGCCTGCAAAGAAGTATCATCTCCAGTAGAAGCCTGACTCAATGCGGCAGTAACGCCTGAATATCCTGCAAGATTCAGCGAACCTGTTGCCGTTCTAGTGCCCAATCCCGACATGATCTTCTGTGCCGTAGTCATGTTGGCAACCTTGAAAGCCATCTGCTGTGCGGTAAGTTTCTGAGCTGCCTTCATCACGCCAGCCTTCACCAGTCCGTTTGTCAGAACTCTGGTTCCTGCATTCACGGCAGCACTCGCACCTGCACCGATTACGGCGAGCGGACCAGAGTCAGCAGCCATATTGACGGCAGTAGATGCGAATCTCGTACCGATGCCTGAGCGGTAGGTTTCATCCTTATGACCGGCAACCTTCTGAATCTCCGCATCACCATCCGCAATAGCAATACCTTCCTGTAATCTCTGTCGTGTATCTCTAGACATCACGGAAGGAGCCAACACCATACCGATAATAGAGTTACTGAGGTTCTTGGCGATATAGTCAAGCGCACCATGAGGCATGATCTCCTCCTGGTTGCGCATCGTCAGAGCCTTCTGTGCATAGTTCATGATCTCTGGAGTCACGTACTTGTCAACATATTCCTCCACACCCATATTCAATCTTTCGGCACTCTCGGCAATATGGCGCTGCATTCCCTTCTGCGAATAAATCTCGCCGATTTTCTTGCTGAGATTGTTCATCAGAACGTTCTGACGGTTCACCTGTTCCTGCGTCTGGGCATCACGGAAAGCCTGTTCCTTTACCGATTGAGGCGCATAGATGCCGCCCATCTTGTCAAGGTTCTGCTGATACTGCTGACGTGTCAACTCCTGCGCCTCATTCATGGAAGAATCAACCAGACTGAGAAGATCATTACCCAAAATACCTTCGGTCTGTCCGTCATTTCTTACGAACTTGTTGCCCTCAACCTCATACTGGGCAAGTGCTCTAGCATCGTCCTCTCTCTGCTGCTTGGCTCTAGCCTGTCTAGCCTCTGGAGTAGAAAGCTGCTGCATTGTCTCATTGAAGTTCTTGGCAGTAGGGGTTATTCTGCTTCTGCTGATAGGGGTAGCTCTCTGCTGTTCCTGACGTGCCGACTGCTCTTGTGCTCTTTGCATGCGTGCGCGCGCATTACTAGCCTGAGCCTGCTGCATCGGGTTCATTTGGTCGTTGCGCATGTGCATCAACTTCCAGTTCTGCATGTAGTCTGTACCTGAAGTAGTAGCCGTTCTAGGCTGCTGAGCCTTCTGCTGCCTTGATTTCTGATACTGAGCTGCGACTTCCTGCGCTCTCTGCTTCATCGTCAGCTTCTTGACAGGCTGAACTGGCTTCTGCTGCGGAGGCTTCGGATTTACTGCGTGAAGTCCGAGTCGCTGCGCAAACTCCTCATACGAATTACTGGAAACAGCACCGTCTGCGTGAAGCGCATCATAGAGCTGCTTTCTGTTATGATAGCCCTGCTTGCCAGGCGCATACACGAACTGTCTGAAATGTTCTCTAGTTCCCGATACTGCGCCATCGGCTTTCAAGGCGTTGTAAAGTTGGTCAAATTTATCTCCAGCCATATTTTATATATTAATGTTTATAAACCAAGTTTCTTTGTATTCTTATAGCCGTTCTTCGACTTGTCGGCAGGCTTCGGTCTGTTTCTCGCATTCCTAGCCGCATTCTGCGAAGCTGCTGCCTGACTGGTAACGGATGCGCCCTTTCTTCTTGTGGTGGTCGTTACCTCTGCGCCAGTCTTTGGATTGATACTCTTTGTACTGGTAGAAGTAGAAGTCTCGCCCTGCGGAAGCTTGCCGTATTCACGGTAGTACTCCTGTTCCCACATGGTCTTGTTAGGCTGATAGCGCATCTTGCCGTTCTTATCCTCAAACCAGTACTTGGCACCCGAACTGCCTCCGCTTCTTCCTGACCGTCCGCTTCCCTTATGGGTAGCGTTATACTGGGAAATGCTCAGTCTTCTGTTGGTCTGCTCGTCCTTTGCCCTGTCACGTCCCTGCTTGTACTCGAAGTCTCGCTGGTCCTTCTCCTGCTTATACTGGGCGGTAGCCGCATCCTTGCCCTTTCGGTACTCAAACTTATCCTTGGCAAGCTGGGCATTTTCACCACGAAGCCCCATCAGGTACTCCTTATATACCTTGTCTGCCTTTGCAGCCGCACTCTTAAGGTCGAGGTTTGCCTGCTTGTAAGCCGCATCAGCATCAAGGGCAGCTTGTTTCTCTCTCTTTGTCTTGCGCTTCTGGTAAGCTTCTTCCATCATGGTAGTTGGGTCATTGAACACCTGCAAAGGCGCACCCTTGGAAGTATTCACGATGTTGCCCATGTGACGTATGGCATCGGCGAATGCTGCAATACGCTCTCTGTTGGTGGTGATTCGGCGGTCATACTCATCAGGAGTCTCGCCCTCACGCATACCCGGTCGGCTCTTGGGAATCAGCTTGCCGAGCCACCCGAAGAAGCCGCCATCCCTCTGGGAAGGGTCTGCCTGAAACTCTGGAACCTGCTTGCTCTGTGTCGTCTGATAGCCACTTAAAGCGGAAGAAAGCGCATCATAGCTTGGTGTACCGTCCGCCTTCCATCCTGTAGGAGGCTGCTGCATTCCCTCGAAACTGGTCTGAGGCTGCTGAGTCTTCTCTGCTGCATCACCCAGATAGGGAGTCTGTACGGAAGAAGCCGCTGTCTGTGTCTGCTGAGTCTGCTGAGGCTGAACAGCAGGAGCTTCCAGCTTGCCGGTAACGCCGCCATTCTGCTGAAACACGTTCATATTCATAGGCTGGGGAGCAACCGCTGGAATCTGCCCACTAGGACCACCCTGTATAGTCTGGTTCCCCAATCCCATCACCTGATCATAATCAGGGTATTTAGCCCTCATCATATCATGTACAGCCTCTGGGTACCCATTAATGGAAACAGGTACCCTTTTCTGCTGCTGTGGATTCTGATTATTTACTGGCATATCTTACTTCATTTTCTTTATTGCATCAATAAAATCCTTACCGCATAGAACGATTACACCAGAATGGTCTTCACCTTCCTCTGCAATATCAGTCCCAACCATCTGGTCGAAAATGCCGTTTCCGTCCTTGCTTCCAGCGCAACCAAGTTCAGCAGCTCTTCTGTTATAATTATCAATGGCTTTGTTTATGAAATCCTCAAAGCCATTATCATGCTTTGGCTCTTCTGGTGTAGGGAGACCATCACCATCATGACGTTTTTTCTTGTCAGGGGCAGAACATTCATAAGTAATGCTACCATCTTCATTAAAATGAAGTGCATACTTTAATTTCTTGTCTCCATATTCGTAGGTCTCGCTCAATTCTGTTTCCCCTATTGTTGAGGCTACCGATTTGTTGAAACCGCCTCTTCTTGCTCTTGATATATTGTTAATATAAATATCGATAGCTTCTACAGAACCAGAAGGAAGTGGAGACTTGTATTTGAGTTGTTTCTGTAACTTCTCAATCACCTTCTCCTTCCAAGCGAGAGCACTCTCGGCGCTCTTCAAAGCCTGAGCATCAATCTTGTCAACAACATTATTGGCAAGCTTCTCCTTCAACTCCTCATTCGCCTTAATATACTTCTGGCATAACTCGGTCAGATTCTTCTCACGAATCTTTGAAAGGCGAAGTTCCTCTGCAACGTCAGACAAAATAGCGTTCTTGTCATGGATGATCTTGTTGAGTCGAGCAATCTCCTTGCCGAGACACTTAATCTGTTTTCGGTCGATTTTATCGTTGTGCTTTTTACAAGCATTCAAAACCGTAATCTGATCCTCAAGATTTGCCTTCTCCTTGGTAAGCTCTGCTATCTTCTTTGCCTGCTCATCCAACAAGGCATCGTTGAACTGGGTGGCTGATTCTTCAAGGGCTGGGTTGCCTTCCTTCATCTTATCAATGGTTTCACGCAACTCTGCATTCTCAGCATTAAGGCGCATAATTTCCCTTGCCTGCGCACCAAACATCTTTGTTGCTGCTTTCAGATTGCCTTCCTTTGAATGTTCTTCGCCAGGACCGGGAGCCTTTGTGTTCTTTTCGTACTCCTTCTCCAAACGTTTCTTACGCATATCGTAATCATGTCCGCTAATGGTTATATAATAACCTTCCTTGGATAAAACACGGAAAGCTTCAAGCACAGAAGGCTTATCATACCCAAACCAGTTGCTATCGTCAAACTCAAATGGCTCTGTTGACTTGTGAAGGTTAATCACTGCAAACTCCTTCTCTAATATCTTCTTTGCTTCTTCAAATGTCATATCTATACTATTTTAATATTTAACTTCATTAACACTTCTCGAAAATTTAGGGGTGGGGGAAATCGGAAAACCGAAATCCGAAATGAGGGGGTGGGGGGTGTCGGGATTTTTATTTATGTATTTATATAC
>ERZ1034976.815-NODE-815-length-27269-cov-37.071250_pt1 | contig 27269 bp, 16 predicted proteins | sample MGYA00520623_ERZ1034976 | MGnify/ENA primary metagenome ERZ1034976 (study PRJEB33766, sample SAMN09781774) | gut metagenome | biome: gut microbiome | host: Homo sapiens | place: Madagascar | study: EMG produced TPA metagenomics assembly of the PRJNA485056 data... | reverse complement strand
CATCGCCGTTGATGTTAACAATGGCTCCCTTGTTATATTTACCCCAGGGACTGGTAGAGAAGATACCGGAACATCCATAGAATGTAAAACCTTTTCCTGAAATCGCCCAGTCATTTTCCTTATTCATTACCAGGTTTCCATTGATGGTAACTGTGGAATCTCCCGATGCATAAATGCCAAACGCCGTATTTTTCTTAGAGATTGCAGTTATGTCCACATCACCGTTGACTGTGACCACATTTTTCAGTCCTTTATCATTGTTCTGGATAAAGAAACCTGCCACGCGGTTCTTTTCAATGATTCCCGCGTCTACCACCAGCTTTTTAGCTGTAATGGCAATGGATTTACCCTTCGTATCACTGATGATCGGCGTATCTTCCGTCCTGCCTTCCTGGCTCAGCGTGAGCGTTTTCCCTGTCGCATCAATCACCACGTTTTCCTTGGCGTCAACAGCCGCCGGATATTCCTTAACAGTCAGAATCGTATCTTCTTTGAACTTATAGGTACCGTCAGCCTGCAATATGCCGGCGTCTTTATATACCTGCTGGGACGGATCCGCCGTAGCGCTGAGATCCCCTGTGATCGGGGTTTGGTAAACCGCTCCGGAAGGCTCCGTCTTTGGATAATCGAAGAATCCCTGGCCTTTCTGACCGGTTCCCGTGCTTTCCGTGGAGAACGTAACCGCTCCCATTTTCAGTGACTTGGAGGTTGCTGTCAACCCTTCCGCAATTTTCACGGTTCCCGCCAGATTCCCGTCCGTATAATTTGCATACCAAAGCTTATTAGCCAGTTTATTCAGAACTTCGTTGACATAATTCTTATCAGCTAATTCGTCATCTTCCGCAAATCCCTTGGTAATGCCTGCGTTATCGGTCAGGAGTGTGATATTGGAGCCGTCTTCCGCATTAGTGATCCGGAAATCGCCGCCTATTATCTGCTGCGGATTGCTCGCATCATGTCTGTAAATGACCGTTGCGTTCCCGCTGTACGTATTGACATAAATCGGGTTCTCGTCATTCTGATAAATAACGGACTTTTGCATATTCCTGCTGTCGCCATGGAAATGTGCAATCTGGCTGCCGATAAAAGCCGCGCTCGGCGTGGTAGTCGTCGTACCATGAGACAAGCGCTCATTTGTCCATACCGCTCCATTTTGCAGCCACAAATTGAATTCGCCTACATCATGGACAGTATTACCGCCGGTACCATAATCAGATGTATATTGATCGTAGACTGCAGCACCTTTCCATGACGATTGATCATCTGTCAATGCCACATTCAGTTTGCCTGCATTTTTCCAATCCACCAGCTGTCCGCCGCTGTACTCAATGACCTTCTTTCCATACTGTCCTGTTATAAACATATCGCCTGTGATATTGGTCTTTGTCTCCCCTGCCTGGTCCCCATCCATGTTAATATTAATGGTTCCTTTTTCGACACGGGCCGCATAATAGTTATGCGATTTATCCCCATCTTCCGCCGCCTCAATCGTACCGCCGCCGATAGAAATCATCGTATCGGCTCCGACTGTTTTCAAGCCGCTTCCTTTTACCCCGCTGATAGAGACCGGGCCGGTTACTGTCATCTTAGATCTTTCACCGGTAACGGCTATCCCCGATGCATTGATTCCGGCGCCTTTGCCCCTTTCTCCATATACATCGGTGATTTTCAGGTTACCATCGATCACCACTTCACTGTCCTTCCCCTGGAAAGCGATGCCCGAAGCAGAATCCCCTTTAGTCACAACCTTGGAAACAATCACATTCCCCTTGACGTTCAAATGAGCATTCCCATCCAGATAAATGCCGTTCGCTCCGCGAGTGTCCGTATTGGTGGCCTCAATAATCACATGGTCCGTATCATTGCTATTGATATGGATATACTGATTATTGCCGACATAAACCGCCGCCGCGATCTTATTTGCGCTGTTAGCCTGCAGTTTCAGATCCTGCCCGTCCAGGTTCACTACCATGGGGTCCTGTTTCGTCGTATTCTTTTCACTATAAAGCGTACTTACAAATTTCCCGCTTTCTGCATTAGGCTCCGTCCATGTTACATGGACGCTTCCGTCAGCCTCCACTTCCCTTGTTACACTGATGTCTTCGGATGTGGTGATGGGACCCGTCTTCCCCTCGTTCCCTGCCGGAACATACCGGTACAGTCCCTGGCCGTTTGTTTTCTTGAAAGATATATCTTCTATCCGAATGCGTGCAGCCTGTGCCGTGAGCCCTTCGGCAATTTCCACCTTGCCGGTCAGATTTCTTTCGCCATCTTTGAACGCATCATAGTACAGCTTATTAGCGAGGTTGTTCAGCGTAGCATTCACAAGATCCTTATCGGCAGCCTCTTCCGAAGCGGTATTCAGGCCCGCGTTATCTGTACGAAGTGTGATCCCGCTCCCTGCGGCCGCCTTTCCAATTTTGAAATCGCCGCCGATCATGGACAGGCCTGCGGCAGGTTCAGCCGGAACCGCCGTGTCATGCTCATAAATGACCGTCGTATACCCGCTGTAATCCTTTACCGTAATGGGATGGGCATCCTTCTGTACCACCACGCCGGCATGGCCGGCATCGCTGCCCCCATGAAGCGCTGCAATACGGCTGCCGTTCCACCGATTAACAGAACTTGAATAACTTTCTTCTATCAGGCTGGTGCTTTCATTGGTCCAGGTGGCTCCATTGCCAAGCCACAGGTTCACATCCCCTTCTTTTGTCTTACCATTTTTAAATTCTTTGTAAGATGTCACTCCCCGCCAAGCCGATTTTTCCGTATTCATGCCAAGGAATACAATTCCGTTGGAATTGCTGCCGCTATTGCTTCCCGTTGCGATATCGCCAAGGATCTCTACGTCATGATTTCCGGCTGCCGTATTCTCCCGGTTCATATTGACAGAGATCACGCTTACCGCTCCCTGAGTATAACTTGCAGGAATATAAAGCGCCTTGTGCAGCTTTTCTATATCGGTATCGGTAATAATTTTGCCGCCGGAAATGCGTACCGTTCCCCCATTATCGGCATATATCCCATATCCTTTAAGGCTGATATCCACCGGCTTTTCTATCTCTATTAGAGTTTTATCACCTACCGCGGAGATGCCATAAGCCGTGAATCCCCGCTTATCTTTGGTCTCTATGGCTCCTTCCTTGATCGTCAATCCCTTCAGAAAGACCTTGCCGCCGCTGTCCCATGCGGATATTCCGCAAGCTCTTTGGGCAAGCCCCAGATGTTCGATACTGACGTCATGCTCAATAATGACCGTCCCATCCTTCCCCACACTGATACCGGTCGGCATTCCATTATTCCATCCGCTCTCTTTTGCAGTAATCTTAATGGGCGTGCCTTCTTTACCATTAATAAATTTCAGGGTCTGATTTTCCGCAAAGATACCTATGGCCTCTCTCGTCTGACCCCCGTCAGCCACTAAAGTTAAGGCCTGTCCATTCATGTCCACGGTCATTTCCGGATTTTCCGTGCTGTTATAAGCTGCGCATACCCTGCGCCCTACAACATCTTGCTCTGTCGCTTTAGCCCACCGATCCGCCGTAAAGGTTTCCGGCGTCCGGATCGGCCCTTCGTAAAGAGTCCCTGCCGGAGTATACAAATACTGCCCCTGCCCATCTGCCTCTTTGAAGGTGATGTCCCCTGCCTTTATACTGGCAGACCGGGCAGTCAGGCCTTCCGCTATCTCCACTTTTCCTGTCAGGTTCTTTTCTCCGTCTTTATACGCCATGTAGTACAGCTTGTTCGCCAGTTTGTTCAGCGTCCCGCTGACAAGGTTCCTGTCTGCCACTTCGGCGGAAGAAGTCTTTAATCCCGTGTTATCTGTACGCAAAACAATGCCGGCGCCGGCGTCCGCTTTCCCGATCCGGAAATCGCCACCCTTCATGGATAACCCTTCGTTGGGGTCTGCCGGCGCTGTTGTGTCATGCTCATAAATAACTATGGTATGGCCGCTGTAGTTATCAATGGCGATCGGGTTGCTGTCTTTCTGCATGATCACTCCCGCATGGGCCGCATCCCTGCCGCCGGAAAGCCGGTGGAGAACGCTGCCGGCAAAGCCCGCCCAGTCTTTGGACGCCATATTATTCGTCCCATACACCCGGTTAGTCCAAAGCGCCCCATCCTGCAACGCCATCTGCACCGTACCGGCACTGTAATCCTCCGAATCAAATTCGTCATAATCATCGGCATCGGTATGGGCCTTCTTATAGCCAATCACGCCGTCCAGCCCTGATTTTACGCCGGAAAGCCCCAGATTTACCTTTGCCTCATGATGCAGGGCGGCATTATATTCCCCGCCGGTTTTCAGCGTGGTGGCAAAAATATCCCCCGCCAGGCTGACAATTTTCGTGGGATCTTTTATGGCGTTATTTTCATAGTTCACATTCACTTCGGCCGGCTTGTTATTCCCATAGATTCCCTGGGGCGTCACGGCAATGGAAGCGCTGTTTCCCTCGGCATCCGCATTGACGGACACGGTCGTATTCCCGCCGTTCAGGGTTATGATGCCGTCCTGCGTCGCATAGATACCGTAACTGGTTTTCCCGGCTGTCTTTACCTTGGTGTCCGCATTGATCCGGATCTCATTTCCTTTCCCGAAATTATAAATACCAAAGGCTTTCGCCAGTTCCCCGGTCCCCGTATTTTTTACATTGACGACCAAATTCTTACCGTTTACAGTCAATTTGGCGTCATCATGGGATGTCTCGATCCCGGCAATCATCGATTTATCACCGCTTGTCACAAAAGTCAGCGTGCTTTCCGGATGAGTGATGCTGAACGATCCCTTTTTCTCGATATATACACCGGAAGGATAGCCTCCATACCCGTTTGCCGCGATATCCACAACCGCATCTTTCGTGAAATTGTAGCTGTCGCCATGCTTTACACCCGCATCCGCATACGCTTTATCCTCGCCGCCGGTGATCGTTTTATTGAATTTTTCACCTTCCGGCTCATCTTCCGCCGGTGTGTAGAGATACTGTCCCTGTCCATTCGCATCTTTATAGGTGATGTCTTCAATCCGCATGCCGGCAGACTGGGCGGTGAGCCCTTCCGCAATTTCCACTTTACCTGCCAGGTTCTTTTCGCCGTCTTTATACGCCAGATAATACAGCTTGTTCGCCAGTCTATTCAGCGTACCGCTGACCAGGTTTTTGTCCGCAGCCTTCGTAGAAGATACATTTAACCCGGTATTGTCTGTACGCAGCACGATGCCGGAGCCGGCCGCCGCCTTCCCGATCCGGAAATCGCCGCCCTTCATCGCCAGCCCTTCGTTCGGATCTTCGGGCGCTGCGGTATCATGTTCATACATGACTACCGTGTGGCCGCTGTAATTGCTCACCGTCGCCGGACTGCTGTCTTTCTGGTAGATAAAACCGGCATGGGATGCATCGTCCGCCCCATGAAGGGAATATACCGTACTGCCGGACAGCTTCGACGTCCGTTCATTGGACCAAAAGGCGCCATTGGCAAGCCACAAGTCCAGGCCGCCCTCCCCTGTCCCGGAACTGTCCGTATAGTCGGAAATCCCCCGCCAGTAAGAATCGCCTGTATTCAGCCCTAAATATACTCGCCCATCATAATCCTTCCCCATCAGTTTACCTTTCGTGATAGCAATATCGCCCACGATTTTGACTGCATTGCTCCCTGCCGTATCATCACTATTCATATTGATCCTGACGATACCAATTCCGCTTCCGCTCGCGCTGATCGCCCCATGGGTCCTCCTCAGATCGGTGCCTGAATTGATCTGCCCCCCGGCGATGTCTACCATGCCGGCAGAGGAAATACAGGTTCCAAAATTCTCCATCGTAAGATCCACAGCTTTTTTGATTTCCACCGTACCGCCTGCAGCTATCCCTACGGAACTCTTATTATCCCCTGTAGCTGAAGTAAGGGCATTATTCAGTTTCAGGCCGTTGAGAACGATTTTACTTTTTGCGGCAGCCAACACGCCGGTTACATTATTATAGCCTTCCACCTTGTCGATTACGACATCGTGGTCAATCACTACCACGCCGCCGGCCGCCGCTTTAATCCCCGCGTCCCTGCTGCTTCCGCCCGATACGGAGATATGGATGGGTGTATCTTTTTTCCCGTTGATGAAAGTCAGGTTTTTTCCATCTCCCATAATGCCGTATGCAATGTACTTCTTATCACGGACTGCCGATATGGTCAGGGCCTTCCCGTTCATATCCACCAGCATATCTTTATCCTTGGTACTGTTAAAAGCGCCGGCAATAAATTTTGAGTCACCGGTGCCGAAAACATCATCTTCTGTCGCTACCGCAACCCGATCTTCCGTAAACCGTTCCGGCGTCCTGATAGGCCCTTCATAGACTTCTGCGGCCGGTGTATACAGGTACTGCCCCTGTCCGTCAGCATCTTTATAGGTAATATCTTCAATCCTCTGGCTGGCAGACTGGGCGGTCAGCCCTTCGGCTATCTCCACTTTCCCTGTCAGGTTCTTCTCTCCGTCTTTATACGCCATGTAGTACAGCTTGTTCGCCAGTTTGTTTAAGGTTCCGCTGACCAGGTTCTTGTCATCTGCCTTGCCGGAAGCGGTATTCAGGCCTGCATTATCCGTCCGAAGCGTAATGCCGGAATTGGCGGCCGCTTTTTTGATCTTGAAATCGCCGCCTTTCATCGCAAATCCTTCGTTCGGATCTCCCGGTACCGTGGTGTCATGTTCATAAATCAGGGTGGTATACTTGCTGTAGTTTTCCACCTCAACCGGCGCTTCATCTGTCATTTTGATGTACCCGGTATCCGCTTCTACGGCGCCGCCCACTAAATTTGCCAGATGGGAAATCCCGTCATAATTGCCGTAATGGTCTATACTCGGATTCGGCATAGTCGGCTGCTGCATACCGTTTTTCAGCCCTACCGATTTATGATCCCAAAAAGCGCCTTTCGACAGGAATATATTTACCACGCCTGCCTGGGGCGTTCCGGTATTATCAATGATCCCTGTTAATGTGGAAGAAGGCGTGGAAAGTCCCAGATTGATTTTCCCGTTCGCATAGAAAGTCGGCACACCATCCCAAATGCCGTTTCCATCGTCTGTCATCGCGATCAGGTTGCCGATAATATTCACATCATGTCCCAGCGCAGCCGTTTCTTCGTCATTCATATTGACGTTCACCGTACCCCCGAAGGAGGAAAGGGAGTAGTATCCCTCTGTGGTATCCACAGGCGTTTCAATATAAATTTTCCCTTTATTCATATTGATTTTATCGGTATAAGCGTCTGCTTCCAGTTCCCGGTAGTTATCCGCCATGACACCGATGCCTTTGACACGGATATCTACGTCCCCGTTCAAATCGATGAAGCTTTTATGTTTTCCCTGCAGGTACACGCCCACCGGCGCCCACCGGCTCCCTTTATAAAAACTGTAGCCGCCGTGGATCTGCTCCGTCAAAATCCCCCAATAGGAATCCTGGGTATTATCGGTCCCTTTGCCTTTTATTGTAAACTTACCGTTGACGGTTACCGCGCTTCTTTGCGCACCTGCCATAGGCACATCGATTCCATAGACAAAGAAGTCTTTCCCTTCTCTGTTATCCACTTGTATATTTACATCGGCGTTGAAAACAATCTCCGTCCCTGCCGGCGCGTAAACACCTACAGAACCGCCAAAAAGATCCATGTTTTCCGTTTCTTTGGCAAACAAATTGATTGTCTTGGCATTGATTACCGCCTTGACAGGGGGGTCTGCCATAGCTCTTCCCAGAGGAATTTCATTACTGTCCTCTCCTCCGGTATGGATATCGATAACCTTGTTGCCAAAGTCATAAGTTAAGGTTCCGTCTTCGCCGACAGTCATGGCTGACCCGTGATTCTCCTTATCTGTCTCTTCATTGAGCGTGATAGGTTTCACTTCTTCCGCAAAAGATACGCCTGTCATGATACCGCCGGCAGCCAGAGCCAGAATCACGGCGCGTGTCAATACTTTTACCTGATGTTTCCAGTGTAATCCTTTTGTTTTTCTCATATCTTATTCACTCCTCGTATAATAAAATATTATGATCACCAAAAACTCATAAATAAATTTTATAAAAAATCTTTTTTATTCATTTCTTCTTTCCTCCCTTAATCAAAATCTCAGCTTCGTACCGAAGATAATCGTTCTGCCCGGCAGGGAATACCATCTGTCCGGACCGGCAATCGCATTCCATGATACATCTGTATGTTCCGCATAAAGAGTGTCAAACAGGTTTTCTATTTTCAGATAGAAAGAGGTCTCTTTATTGGCATTATAATTCAAATTCAAATTCATGACCGCATATTTGTCTGACGGGAAGCTTTTCATCTCGCCATGTTTTTTATTGTAGAAATGATTTGTCTTGCTATCGATGCGTATAAAGTAGTAGCCGTTGAGAGATGCGCTGAACTTATTCCAATCATAAGTAAGAGCAAAGGTTGCCAGATCTTTGGGCTGATAACCGTGGGACAGGAAGGTCTCCGTCGTCACCAGGTTCAAATGCGCCCATCCGAGTTTTACGCTTAACCTGTCATTGATCTGTGTCTGGTACTGCGCATTCCATCCGCGGCTCTTCGATTTCGCATTCACAAAAGAGGAGAAATTGCCGCTGTATCCAATGTCACTGTCCGCTATGGTATAGAACCAGTTGAAGGTAAAGAAATTTTTGTCGCTGAATTTCCTATTATAACCGATATTACTCGTACGTCCATATGCAGGCCGCAGACTCTTATTTCCATACTTGGCATTATAGAGCTGGTACATGCTGGGAAGGATAAAGAAATCGCTCCGTCCCGCATAAATCGCGTCTTTATCCGTTATATCCCAGCTCAGTTTATAGCTCTTCGATGTATGGCTTTCCGCTTCTTTCATACTCGGTTTATCATGGCGGATGCCGCCGGTCAGCGTAAGATTCGGCAGGATTTTCCATTCCTCCTGTGCGTACCAGGAGTAATTGTCCATCGAATGGCTTTCTTTTACCGATGTGGTACCGCTGTTATAAGACAAGCCCTCCGCCTTGGAATAATCCAGTCCAAATACGATATTATGCCGTCCGGAAGTATAGTTGACCTGGTCTGAAATGAATGTATATTTATAATCTTCTGTCGCGTCATAAGGTGTGGATTTTACATAGATTCCGGGACTTCCTTCTCCGTCAGGCTTCCTGTACTGCCCATACTCTTTATTTCTCCGATAGGTCAATGTGTTTTTCCACCGATCAGACAAGAACAGTTCATCACGGAGGGTGAAGGTCCGTACATGGTAATGCCCCAGGTAAGGACCGATATAAACGGGATCCCAGCCGCCATAAAGTGTATTGTTTTCATCATAATTGAATGTCAGCGTATGTCTGCCGCTGAAGTCATAGGAAATTTTTGTCCCTGATGCTCTGTCATTGGTATGCCCTGTCCAGAGGACTCCGCCGCCATCCCGGAAATCACCGCAGAGGACTTTATTGTAATAAACGTTATAGGACAGTTTATCTTTCACGCCCTGTGTATAAAAGCGATAGGCGTCCCGCCCGAAAGTTCCTTTTGACACATGGATAGCAGATTGTGTGCTGTTGACCTTTTTCGTAATAATATTGATAACGCCGCCTTTAGCACCGCTTCCATACAGCGTAGACGCACTTCCGCGAAGAACTTCGACACGTTCTATGTTATCCATGTTCTCCATAAGGAACGGATAGAAGTAGCCGGAATTTTTCGGTCCTTTGAAATCAGACATACGTACGCCATCTACCAGAACGACTATATCACTGATTCCGTTAATCCTGATTCCGCTTATATTCCCGTTCAGCGCATTACCGCCATAATTCAGGAATTGTACCCCCGGTACGGTGCGGAGCACCTGTTCCGCATTCTCAAGATGGTATTTTTCTATTTCCTCTTTTGTCACGACGCTGATATCTGCTTTTGCATCAAGAATCGGCTGGGTAACACGGCTTGCAGTAACAACAACCGGCGTAAAGATAAAGGAAGGCATATCCCCATCAGCCCGTGCTCCATCGATAACATATCCCGGAGCCTGATACGTCACTTCATATCCATCCGGTTCCTGCCCGGCTTGCTGTGGCTGCATTTCTGTTCCCATGGCAGACTGTTCCGCATAGGACATATCTTCCGTCCGGCCGTCACCGGGAGCGCTGCCGGGATTCATGCCTGAACTCCCGGGTCTTACTTCCTGTGGCATACCAGAACGCAGCAGCCGGCCTCCCGGGGAAACATTTTTTAATCTCACTCCGCCTGCAGGCGAAGCCCCCTGTCCCAGCAAGAACCGTGCACCAAAGTCAATTCGCCAGTCGCTTTTATAATCACTCCCAAAATCATGGGACAATTCAGCATACATCGTTCCATTACGGTTTATCTCATATTTTCCGCCAAGAGCTAAGCGCCACCAGGTATCTTTCAGCGAATGGCTTGTAGATTTCATACCGCCGTCTGCAGCTGAATAATCACCTTTGATATCACCGCCAAACTCATGATTCAGGCTAAACCTTGCATAAACATCAGACTTTTCACTTTGATGCCCAAATTCAACGCCAACCCGTCCCACAAGACTGTTAATATCGTGCTGATTGACACGAAGCATATCTTTTCCGCTTACCGCATCATAATCACTCCCCTTAAGATGCGCCCATGTAAATTGTACCTGCGGTTCCGCATAGCTGTTATTTTTCTTAAATCTTTTGCCGCTTTGTACGGAAAGGCCATATCCTCTATTGAAATAATCTCCTTCAAGCCCTTTCCCATCACTGTTATACACTGTATATTTATTGCTTACACGCCCTGCTTTTGCAGTTATATCCACATAAGCATTCTTTCCTATTTCTTTAGACCCGTAGAAATTCAGGCTGTAAACCTTCTCTTTTCCTCTTCCGCCATAAGCATATCCTGCATTTCCCGTCCGATAGTCTATACCTATCCCTGCCAGCCAGCCATTCCCGTAATAGCGGTCCACTCCCGCTTCTACAGCCTGATAATTATCTGTAACAGAGACATTTCTGTCGTATCTCATCTTTCCGCGATGTACTTTTGCCCAAATTCCATCCCCAACGTCTGCTTTTCTATCTCTCAGCACGTCAATCCGATGAATCACACCGGCTGCATTATCACGCCAACTAAGTGCAGCGCCTGTCATCACTGATTTTACGCCTCTCATCAGACCGGTTTCAAAATCACCATAAACGATTCCGGGATTTTCATTGCCGGGATCAGGATTCTCATTGCCGCCGGGACCATCGGGAATCTCTTCCGGCTCTTCCTGAGGCGGTGTCGGTTCCGGAGGCGGATTTGGATTCGGATCATTTTCATGGACACTTCCGATTTTATAGAAGCCCTGACCATCGCTTTTTCTAAAATCCATATCACCTATTTTTTTAGAAGCGCTGGACGCAGTCAATCCTTCTGCAATCTGGACGGTTCCCACCAAATTTCCATCAACAGCTTTAAAATACAACTTATGCGCCAAAGCTGACAGTGTACTTTCCACCGCATCACGATCTGCCATATCCACACCCTTATTATCGGTAGATAGTATCATCTTGGATAAGGACTTCGCTTTATGGATAATTACATTCCCCGCCTTATAGTCCGAGTCCTTATCCCCGGCATTATCATGTGAATAAATAAGCTTTGTCACACCTTTATAATATTTAATATCAATATCCGCTTCATCTTGCTGGTAAATAGTCCCTGCAAATTTTTCATCACTGCCGCCAAAGAAATTGGTTACATACGACACACCGTCATAAACCCCATAGTGGTTCTGATTACTTGGTGACGGCATATCCGCCGACTGGAGCCCATTTTTCCTTGATCTGCTTTTGTGATACCATGACGCACTATTTTTCAGCCATAAATTAATCTGTCCCGTTTTATCGGCACCTGCATTATCTATAATGCCTGTCCATGAAGAATCCGAATTAACCAGTCCTATATTCGTTCTTCCCTTCACATAAAACGGTTCATCATTTTGCCCCATTGTAATAATATTTCCTAATATGGTTACTTTATTTTCCACATCAGCCATATTATTTTTAACATTTACATTGACAGTACCTCCATAAGTACCAATCGCGTAAAATGTTTCCTTTGTATCTACAGGCGTTTCTATCCGTGTATTCTTTCCATGTAAATTGATGATCGCGGTTTCATATGCACCTTTCTGTCCCCGGCCATATGGATCGCACATGACAGCGGTTCCTCTGACAGCCACATCATAATCGCCGTTAATCGTCAGGCTGCTCCCATTTTTTGCATTCATCCATATACCGGTCGGTGTCCACCGTGCGCCGGTATAATTCGGAGCCGCAGAAGCGACCGCTCCTCCCGGTCCATAATTCCCGTGAATATTGTTGCTCGTGATTGCCCAAGGATTATTAATATCATCCTTGCGCATTTTTACATTGCCATTGACAACCACTTCAGAATTGGTTCCCATCAGCATAAAACCATCTGAAAGATAATCCGAAAAAACGGATATGTCTAAATTGCTGTTTATCGTAACCTTGTTTCCGCCGAGAAATGCCAATGCCGCCACGCCATTAAAAGAATTGTATGCCGGATTATTTAAGTTCAGATGTAAGGTTCCTCCGGTATTCTCAATCAGGCCGCCTTTGTCATAGTAAAATCCGATTGGTGTTTCTGTATCGGTCGGATCCTCATTTTCCACATTAAAAGTATTATCTTTTCCGCCGAAATCATAAGTGATAAAATCATCATCTCCAGTAACGGTCGCTCCCTTGAGCCACTCTCCGTCACTGAGTTCTCCGGTCAGCCCCTGATCGTAAGTTTCCGCACCGGCTACGTAAGCCCCTCCAAGCAACACGGATATGACAGCTGCTGATAACATAATCTTACGATGCCGTTTGTGAAAAATATTCTTAACCCCACACTTCATCCCAATACCTCCACTCATTCTTTTACCCCCTTTAATCCAGAAAGATACTCTCAGGCAACCTGCTTCTTTTTCGATACATTTATAAATAAAAAACGAAACACAAAATAAACGCATATGAACCTATGAATAAGGAAATACCAACTTCCATGTTGATATTTTTCTATGCATCTAAACTCATGCCTCGCAAGTTTGTCTTTTGGAAATACAGAAAGCAGGTGGCACTCTGACTTAGTTCCTCGTCCTGCGGCTCCTTTGTGAAAGGCTTACAGCCACAGAACTCCCCATACAGTTGCGGGACAGCTCCGGATTCTCACCGGATTCCCCACGACTGCTTTCCCCTATATAATTTTGTATCATCCCTGCATACAGGATATAAAGGTTATATTCTTAATATATAATATCATTTTTATTAAGAATATCCATTTTTATAATATCACTATACTTCATATTTTTATAATATCACTATACTTCATATTTTACAATATATAATTAAACATAATCGGTTTTTTTATCATTTAAATGCAGTATTTATGATTTATTCCTTAATATTTCTGATCTGCGGCTGAAAATCCGATTTTACACAGCATCTCCATTACCGGCCGCTATATTTGAAATTATTTTACTTATAATAAAATATGAAATTCCCGATGTTATACCCCCATAAGAAAAGAGCTGTGGAAATGAAAAATCATTCACAACTCTTTTTTAATAATTCATCTGCAAGTTTTGAAATATGACGTGTTTTGAACCGCAGTACAAAAAACATTTTATACCGGACTAATCACGCTGCATATTTCATCCGTTTTTTATTTTCCCGTTCCGCTTTTGCTTTATCCCACCATCTTCGCATTCTTATATTCTTCAGGAATCGCAAGTCCCAAAGTTTCCGCCGATTTTTTATTGATAATGACTTCCATTACTTCAGGATCCTCTACGGCAGTGTCCTGTGTTTTGATTTTCCCGTCAAGCACATCCGCCGCCATGTGTCCTGCCTGTACGCCGGACTTGTAGAAATCTACGGAGAGCGAACCGAGCGCACCGTCTTTCGCCATGCTGTCCGCACCTACGAATACAGGAATCTTCGCAGGATCCGTCACCTTTACCAAAGTGGGAATGGAAGAAGCGATTACGTTATCCGTAGGAACATAGATGAAATCCACCTGACCTACCATGGATTCCGCTGCCTGCTGAATGTCATTGACAGAGGAAACGGTCCGTTCCACCACGGTAAGACCGATGGATGCCGCATGGGCTTTCGCCTGGTCCGCCTGGATCTGGCTGTTCACTTCGCTGGAGGAATAAATCAGTCCAAGGCGTTTCGCCGTGGGAAGGAACTTAAGTCCCATATCCACCTGCTTCTCCACAGGGCCGCGGTCATTGACGCCGGTCACGTTCGTTTCCGGCCGGCTATTCGATTTTACCAGTTTCGCCGTTTCAAAATCAGTAATGGCGCACCCGATAATGGGCAGGTCATGAATTTCATTGGCTACCGCCTGTGCGGCAGGTGTGGAAATCGCACAGATAAGATCGGGACGATTGGCCTTGAAACGGGACGCAATGGTCTTTAAATTTGACTGGTCTCCCTGGGCATTCTGCTGGTCTACTGAAATTTTGTCCGCGCCGTAGCCCCTTTCCTTCAAGCCGTCAAGGAACCCTTGATTGGCCGCATCAAGAGAACCATGCTGCATCACCTGCACCACAGCAATCTGTTTCTTCCCGTCAGACGTCTTCTTCTCTCCGCCACCGTTTCCTCCGCAGCCATAGAGTAAAACTGTTGCCGCCACTGCCGCTGCTGTAAGTTTCATCCATTTTTTCATTTGAGAGCCCTCTCTTTCTACTGCACTTCTATCCTATAAAAAATGTCCCCTGCCAATTGCAAGGGACGACGGGACTCATCGCGGTACCACCCTGTTTACCTGATGAAAAAGAAACAAAAAAGGCGGCAACCAAGGGACGGATATTCCGTGGTACCACCCTACTTCATCAGATCAACTCTCAGCCGCTTAACGTGAGCCACTCCGGCAATGCCTACTGTTATTTCAGCAAAGCAGTTCGGGAAAGAACTTCGACTTCCTGCCCGCACCGATTTTCACCATCCATCGGTTCTCTGCGCCGGGTAAGGAAATTTACTTTTTTCCGTCAGCACTTTTAAATATTGTGATTATTTTAGCGAATGAGGATTTCCTTGTCAATAGTTTTTAAAAAATATTTTAAATTTGAGCGACCCTCTTTCTTCGGCAAAGGGCAGCAGTCACAGGACTGACGGGGCAGAAGGCATCATTATGCATATTAGCGAAGAATCGGCTGCCGTAGCAAAAAAAACGGTAAAATGTCATCCTGAACGAATATGAAGGATCCGCTGGCTTGATGAGGAAGACGGCAAGCTGTCATCAGAGTAACAGATTCTTCGCTTTGTGTCATATTGCTGCTTCCCGCCTTTCTCACAAAGTATTCTTGCCAAAGCTCTGAATGACGGGGTATGGAAGTCGTCATAATGGCAGTAAACATTAAGCATCACTATGATAGAAAACGTTAAGCGTCATAATGACAGGAAACGCTAATCGTCATCCCGAGTGCAAGCGAAGGATCTATTACTGTAGTAAAGAAGAATGGCAAGGAACGGAAAGCGTCATCCAGAGCGCAAGCGAAGGATCTGCTACCGTAATGAGGAAGTAGACTACCGCATAGCCTCATAGGGATAACAGATTCATCACTCCGTGTCGTATAGCCCTTTCCCTTCATTCCCACAAAGCATTCCTGTGTCCACTCTGAATGACAGGGTACGGAAGTCGTCATAATGACGGGTAACGGATGGAGAAAAGCAAGGATTATATAGATTATTACAGCCATTCTTTTGATAAATCTTTCCATTCAGGATTTATGCTGTTTATCAAGACTTCTTTTTTGTTTCGGGAAAATCCTTTTATGCTTTTTTCCCTATGAATAGCATCTTTTATATTGCTCATCATTTCATAATATACAAGATAATATACGTGATATCTTTTGGTAAAACTATCATTGATTCCTATGCGATGTTCATATAAACGACGTTGCAAATTATTTGTAACACCGGTATAAAGAACTGTTTTATTATAATTGGTAAGAATGTAAACATAACCCATGGAAGTACCTCCCGTATAAGATTATACACACCATATGGCAGTAGATAATAAATGAAAAATGCCACTATCCCTTAATCGTCATCCTGAGCGAATGCGAAGGATCTGTTACCTTGATGTGTAAGAAGGAATACCGCATAGCCTCATAGGGATAACAGATTCATCACTCCGTGTCGCATAGCCCTTTCCCCTTATTCCCACAAAGCATTCTTGCCTCCGTTCTGAATGACGAGTGGGGGAAAGCGTCATAATGACCGGAAACGCTAATCGTCATCCCGAGTGCAAGCGAAGGATCTATTACTGTAGTAAAAAAGAATGGCAAGGAACGGAAGGCGTCATCTGGATCGCAAGCGAAGGATCTGCTATCGTAATGTGTAAGAAAGAATACCGCGTAGCCTCATAGGGGTAACAGATTCATCGCTCCTCATCACATCGTCGTTTCCCTTCATTCCCACAAAGCATCCCTGTGTCCGCTCTGAATGACCGGGGTATGGAAGTCGTCATAATGACGGTAAACATTAAGCATCACTATGATGAAAAACGTTAAGCGTCATAATGACAGGAAACGCTAATCGTCATCCTGAGCGCAAGCGAAGGATCTGTACCCGTGGTGGGGAAAGCGGGAAGATGCCATCCGGGTAATAGATTCTTCACTCTGTGTCGCTGTTCTATTTCCCTATCCTTCCCACAAAGCATTCTTGCCCCCGTTCAGAATGACGGAGTACGGAAGTCGTCATAATGACGGTAAATATTAAGCATCACTATAACAGAAAACGTTAAGCATCATTATGCCGGAGAATGACAGACGTCATCCTGAGCGAATGCGAAGGATCTGCTACCGTGGTGGGGAAAGCGGGAAGATGCCATCCGGGTAATAGATTCTTCACTCTGTGTCGCTGTTCTATTTCCCTATCCTTCCCACAAAGCATTCTTGCCCCCGTTCAGAATGACGATTTTGGGAAAGCACGTCACCAACAATGGGGAATGGAAAGTGTCATAATGAGAATGCTCGCTGCTGATACATGTTTACCGGATACTCTCAAAAGAAAAACACCGCCCCTGCAAAGACGATGTTTTCTTTCTATTCCTTATTTCAGTACGCCGATTTCCCTGTAATATTTTTCAGCACCCCGATGGAGCGGTACGTTCGCGATATCTTTCACCGCATCTTCCGGTTTGAGGCCTTTCAGGTTCTTCTGTGCCTGCCCCAGTTCATCTATATGTTCCCAGAAAGTTTTCGTCAGATTGTACACCACGTCTTCCGGCATATCCCCGCGGGTGAACATAACCATTTTAACCGCTGTGGTACGGACGTCCCTGTCCTGATTCGGATAGGTACCCGCCTTGATGGTATAACTTGCATACCAGGGGTATTTCGCTTTCAGTTCTTTCACGAGCTGATCATCGATATCTACCAGGCGTGCGCCGCCGGTTAAAGCCTGGGTAACGGCGGAAGCAGGAGCGCCGCTCATGATCCATGCGCCGTCAATGGAACCGTTTTGAAGCATATCGGCAGCATCAGTAAAAGTAATGTACTCCGCCTGTATGTCATCAGGAAATTTCAGTCCTGCCGCGGTAAAATGGGCATTGCTTTCATTATATACGGAAGATCCTGCCGACGCTACGGCAAAACGCTTTCCTTTTACATCCGCCAAAGTCTGAATGCCCGACTTGGCAGTGACCACCACCTGGTTCGGATTCATGTAAAGACCGGCAATCACTTTCAAATCTTTATAAGGATGATCTTTGAAACTGTCCGTCCCGTTGAGACATTGGTACACATTGCTGGAAATAGCGATGGACACCTGCGCTTCGCCGTCGGAAACCATATTCAGGTTGGCAATTCCGCCTGCGGAAGCCTGACTCGCTGCCTGCACACCGGGAACGTTATTGTTCCACATATTGGTGATTGCCGCCCCCACCGCATACAGGGCGCCTGACGCGCCAGCCGTCGGAAAATTAATTTTCACCGTCTGTGCTGCCGGCTGTGATGACGGCGCCGATGCTTTCTTTTCTCCGCCACAGCCTGCTATCATCCCTGCTGCGGCTAAAGCCGCCAGTGAAACTGCCGCCGCTTTTTTCAAATGCTTCATGTTCATTTTTCCATCCTCCCATGCTGCAGAAAATAAATGATTATCATAAGTATACCCCTGTGTCAGGGGAAATCAAGTTTCTTTTCTCCGCTGCAGGAACTGGAATCCTATAACCGCGGCAATCCCTGCAAATCCGACAAAGTCTGTCATCGTTCCGGGAAAAAGGAGAAGCGGCGAAGCAATGAAAAGTACAATCCGTTCCGCCCATCCGCACTTGCATAGAATCCAGCCTTCCAATGCGCCGACGAGGGCAAACGTCCCCACCGCCGCGCTGAAAACAGCCCAAAGGGTTTCCACGGCGGTCGCCGCCGGATCGACACCGATGAGAAGAACAGGATTATCCAGAAAGAAGAAAGGAATAATAAAACCGATAAGCCCGAGACGCACCGCCATAAGTCCCGTCTTTGTCTGATCGGAACCGGCAATCCCAGACGCCACATAGGCTGACATGGCCACAGGCGGCGTGATATTGGAAAGGCAAGCATAAATCAGGCAGAACATGTGGGCGATAAGAGGCAATACCCCCGCCTTGATCAGGACAGGAACAGCAACCGCCTGGACAATGACATACGCCGCGACGCCGGGAACGCCCATCCCCAGAATAGCGGACATGATCATGACAAGGAAACCGGCAAGGTACACATGATTATCCTGCAGAAGAGACAGAATGAGATAGCCCATGTTCAGTCCCATGGATGTCAGTGTGACCGTACCGATAATGACGCCGATGATGACGCAGCATACCCCTACGGAAACGGCGCTCCTCGCTCCCTCAATGACAGCGGCAATAATCTTATCTCCTGTCATTCTTGTTTCTTTGCGGAGCCAGCTTGCCATCACAGTGATGAAAATGGAAATAACCGCTGCATAAAGCGGCGTGAATCCCGTAAACATCAGCCCGATAAGGCTCACCAGGGGAAGGACAAGATGTCCCTGTTCTTTTATCACCGACAATGCATCGGGAATATTTTCCCTGGCGATCCCCGAAAGTCCGAGCCGTTTCGCTTCAAAATGAACCGCCAGAAGCAGGCCGATGTAGTAGAGCAACGCCGGTGTGACAGCTGCCAGTGCCACATAGGTGTAGGACAGGTTTAAAAACTCCGCCATGACAAAACCGACTGCCCCCATAATCGGCGGTGTGAACTGTCCGCCGGTAGAGGCCACCGCTTCTACGGCGCCTGCAAATTCGCTTTTATATCCGGTCCGTTTCATAAGCGGAATCGTAATCGTCCCCGTCGTCGCCACATTGGCAATGGCGGAACCGTTAATCATCCCCATAAGGCCCGACGCGATGACCGCCACCTTCGCGGGACCGCCGGAAGTCGTTCCCACAAGGGTCAGCGAAAAATCATTAATGAATTTGGAAAAGCCCGAATATTTCAGAAACGCACCAAAAACGACAAAAAGAAATATGTAAGTCGCCGAAACGCCGATGCCCGTGCCGAGAATACCCTGCGTTCCCCAGAATTGGGTAATCAGCACGCGTTTCAAAGTGAAGCCGTTATGACCGAGATAGCCGGGCAGGTACGCACCGAACCAGTTATACGCAAGAAAAATTCCTGCAAGTACCGCCAGATTTCCCGATGCCCGCCGGGCCGCTTCAAAAACGCAAACCACCGCGACTAAGGCAATGGCTGCCTCCATATCGGAAATACGCCCCCCCGTCCGGGCGATACGGGTATAATTCAAAATGAGATAAAGGAGACTGCCTGCGGAACAAAGGATAAACGCCACGTCCCAAAGAGGCGGAAACTTTCTTTTCCGTGTTTCCTTTTTAAACGCCGGAAATAATAAAAATGTAAAAACAAGAAGAAAAATACAGTGGATCGCCCGCAGATTGACGGCGCTGATTGCCCCGATGGTCGTAAAATACAGCTGGAATGCCGTCCACACGCACAGCAGTACGGCCACCGCCCTGCCCAGCGGTCCCGTATATGTCCTCATACGGGAGTCCGCTTCCTTCTCCTCAAGTATTTTCTGTGCTTTTGCGTCAAGTTCTTTTTTTGCTTCCAACGCTTCTTCCAGCTTTACTCCGGACTGATGTTCATCCATTCTGATTCCTCCTGCACTGCTATCCTTCCTGTTCCTGCAACATCCTACCATGATTGTCTTGTCAGATATCTTAACGCAGCGCCGGCCGGTAGTCAACAACGGAAATACTCTTCTTCCATGTGAGGGATACATGCGGCTCTTATGAAACAGATAAGCGGGATTTTCCCACAAAAAAATCACCGCCCTTTTCGAGACGATGATTTCCTCTTTTCCTTACCTGCTTTCAAAGAATGCCTTGTACGCCAGGTACGTTTCGTAAGCGTCCGCCTTGGACAGCAGGTCGCAGGGAGCGTGCATGGACAGCATGGACGTGCCGCAGTCCACCACTTCCGCGCCCCAGTTCGCCATCATGAAAGCAATTGTTCCGCCGCCGCCCTGGTCGACTTTTCCCAGCTCACCAATCTGCCAGCATACACCGGCATCATTAAAGATTTTTCTGACCTTCTGCAAAAATTCCGCATTGGCATCATTGCTGCCTGACTTGCCGCGGGAACCGCCGTACTTGGTCAGGTTAACCCCGTATCCCAGGAAAGAAGCGTTGTCTTTTTCAGAAACTTCCGGGAACATGGGATCAAGACAGGAATTGACATCGGCAGAAAGCATCTCGCTGTTTTCCATGGTTTCATAGAAATCAAGAAGACTTCCCTGTCCCTGCAGCGCAAGGAGTTTCATCACAAATTTCACAAAATAGGAAGATTCCATTCCCGTATTTCCATAAGATCCAATTTCTTCCTTATCCGTAAGAAGAGCGGCCTGGGTCTTCACACCGGGTTTCGCGTCCAGGATGGCTTCCAGATTCGCGTAAGAACATACGCGGTCGTCCTGTCCGTAAGAAGCAATGAGGGAACGGTCAAATCCGACGTCGCGGCTCTTTGTGGCGGGAACAAGTTCCAATTCGGCGGCGGCGAAGTCTTCCTCTTCAATCCCGTATTCCTTTTTCAAAAGCGCCATGATGGCGTCTTTCGGCGTCTGCCCTTCTTCAGAATGGGTACCCGCGACAGCCTGGAGCTGTTCCCCCGTAATCCCTTCTGCCAGAGTCTTCTTCATCTGGTCCTGCGCCATGTGGATAAGCAGGTCGGATACATAGAAAACCGGATCGCTGTCTTTCAGTCCGATATTGATATCCACTTTTTTACCGTCTTTCGTGAATACCACGCCGATGAGCGCCAGCGGAATGCAGGTCCACTGGTATTTCTTAATCCCGCCGTAGTAGTGGGTACGGAAGTACACAATGCCGTCCTGTTCATGAACCGGATTGGCTTTCAGATCCAGACGGGGCGAATCAATATGGGATCCTACGATTTTGATACCTTCATGGACGGGTTCTTTCCCAATCACCGCTAAAATAACGGATTTATCTTTCTGGTTCCAATATACCTTGTCTCCCGCTTTGAGCGACTTCATGGCATAGACAGGTTTAAATCCCTTTTCTTCCGCACGGCGGATAATTTCCGCTGCCGCCAGTCTTTCCGTGCGTGCCGTATCAAGGAACGCCTTGTATTTTTCACCGTATGCCATGGCGGCCTTGCGCTCACGGGCATTCATCCGCTGCCAAACGGACTTGCTTCTGCTGTATGTTTCTTTCATTTCTGCCTCCTAAAAGAGAATTATTTTCACATAGGTACAGTATAAAACTTTTTCTCCCTCCCCGCAAACCGCGGCAGGAAGGAAATCCCGTTTCTTCAGTCCCCGGGAAATACCCTGCGCAGGAAGTACGTCAGTCCCATAAAAACAGCCATCACTACGAAAAGCAGGGGGTATGCGATAACCAGAAGATAAACGGAAGCGTCCAAACTTGACATAGTTCCTCCTTTATGACAAAACGGGAATAAGAGCAAGCACAAGACCGCCGGCGACGACGGAAGCGACCTGTCCCGCCACATTGACGCCCATGGCGTGCTGGATAATGAAATTGGAAGGATCTTCTTTCAAAGCCATTTTGGCAACAACGCGTCCCGACATGGGGAACGCGGAAATGCCGCAGGCTCCGATCATGGGATTCAGCTTTTGTTTCAGGAAGAGATTTGCCAGTTTCGCAAAAAGCACGCCGCCCACCGTATCGAAAACGAACGCCGCCGCACCGAGGATCAGGATTTTCAGGACATCAAGTGTCAGGATATTTTCCGCCGTCATCGTAGCGCCTACCGTAATGCCGAGAAAGAGTGTCACCAGATTGGCGAGTTCATTCTGTGCCGTACTTGCCAGAGAATCCACAACGCCCGATACTTTCAGCATATTGCCGAACATGAGCGCGCCGATGAGCGGTACGGAAACAGGAGCCAGAATACCTGCAAAAAGCACCACCATAAAAGGGAAAAGGAAACGTGCTGTCCATGACACGGGTTTCTCTTCTTTATATGCCATGCGGATACGTCTTTCCTGCTTTGTCGTCAGCAGTCTGATAATAGGCGGCTGGATAATCGGGACAAGGGACATATAGCAGAATGCCGTCACCGTGAGGGGCGCCAGAAGTTCTGTAGCAAATTTCTGCGCCACAAAAATCGTCGTCGGACCGTCCGCCGCGCCGATGATGCCAATCGCCGCCGCCTGGTTGAAAGGAAATCCAAAAGCTGATGCCAGAAGCGCCGCTGCAAAAATACCTAAATGGGCCGCTGCCGCAAAAAGCATGACATAAGGCTGGCGGATAAGCGGCGTAAAATCACACATCGCGCCTACCGCCACAAAAATCAGGACAGGAAACAGCTCATTGGCAATTCCCGCTTCATAAAGAACCTGCAAAAAGCCCGGCTCCCCGCCTCCCACCGGGATAACGGCAAAATGCCCCGGTATATTTGCCAATATACAGCCCACCCCCATAGGAAAGAGGAGCACCGGCTCATAATCCTTTTTTACTCCGAGCCAGATCAGAATCCCGCCGATGGCGAACATAGTCCAGACAGCGGGATTCGACATTTCCATAACCCCTGCAAAAAGTTCCTTAAAAATTGTTTCCGTGCTTGTCATAAATCTCTCCCCGCAAATAAACAGCCTTACAAAAAACGGACCCGGAAAATACCAGGTCCGATACTATTTCCTGCCCCTGTGCCATACGCAGAAAACATATTTACTTAATAAGGAAAAACAAGGCTTACACATGATAGCCGAGTACCGGAAGAATCATAAAGATAAGCAGCGCCCACACAATACCCGCCCCGATGAAAATACCTGCCGTAATGGCAAAGCCCATCTTGGAACGGGGGACGCCGAGCAGGCTGAAATTCCCAAACCAGCCGCGGCGGACCATGAACCCGTTGTCACTGCGCTGTCTGAACCAGACCAGCTTTTTCTGAGGGTCGATATTGTATGCCACGAGAATGGCAATGACTGTCGCTACCAGCCAATAAATGAGGAAACGAGCGGCATTGAAGTCCTTGACGCCGGACAAATCAATCATCTGCATATTTTTACCCTGCCTTTTAAGTATAACTGCTTTACCAATTTATATATTATACCGCAAGGCACGGTTTAGTCAAAAATATTTCTTAAAATTATAAAACGCCGGACAAATAACCGTAGCCTTCTTTTTCCATATCCGCTTCGGGAATGAACCGGATCGCCAAGCTGTTGATGCAGTACCGGAGACCGCCTCTGTCCCGGGGACCGTCGTCAAACACATGCCCCAAATGGGATTCTCCCATACGGCTCCGCACTTCTGTACGCCGCATATTATAGCTCAGGTCTTCTTTGTAATTCACCACATCGGCAGAAATCGGTTTCGTGAAACTCGGCCAGCCGCAGCCCGACTCGAACTTGTCACGGGAGGAAAAGAGCGGCTCTCCCGTCGCCACATCTACATAAATGCCGCGGTCAAATTTATCGAAATATTCATTGGAAAAAGCTCTTTCCGTCATGCCTTCCTGCGTGACAGCATATTGATCTGCCGTTAAAAGGCTGCGGAGGGTTTCCTCGTCAGGCTTCGGATACAGGGAGCCGTCAATCACGGGATCCGCCGCCCTGCTTACATCGATATGGCAGTAACCGCCGGGGTTCTTCTTTAAATAATCCTGATGGTACTCTTCCGCCGGCACAAAATGACGGAGCGGTTCCACCTCGATAGCGATTTTACCGGAAAGGGATTTCTGCTTTTCATCAAGTACTTCCCGAGCCACCGCCCCTTCTTCATCAGTGGTGTAATAAATGCCCGTCCGATACTGGCGCCCGCGGTCATTTCCCTGACGGTTCACACTTGTAGGATCCACCACCCGGAGGTAGTAAAGCAGCAGATCCCTGTAGGAAACTTTGGAAGCATCATAAGAAATATGAACCGTTTCCGCGTGATCTGTCTGCCCTATATGTTCGTAATCCGTCTTGTCCGTTTTCCCGTTGGCATAACCGGAAACCACGTCCACTACGCCGTCCACACGGGAAAAATATTCCTCCAGTCCCCAGAAACAGCCTCCCGCCAGGTACATATCCCGTAAATTTTCCTTATTCACCGTTTTCACCGCCATTTCTTTCTTCATACTTTCTTCAAGGCTTACCCCCACAGGCGCTTTTTCCCCGCTGCCTGAAGATGGAGTCATTGCCATCGAATACCAGCCGAAACCGGCTGCCGCAATGATCGCAAGACTTCCTAAAATTCCTGCCGTTCTCATCATAATCCTCCTTTACGAAATCCCCTTCATCTCCATGGCAAGCGATTCTTTGTTCATATGTCCCGGACGGAGCATCTTCACATTTCCTTCTGTATCAATCAGAGCCGCCGACGGATAGAAACGAATACCGTATTTCTTCGTCACCGCGCCGCCTTCGTCAAGAAGCACGGGGAGATTATTATAGCCAAGACCTTTATACCATTTTACGAAATCCTCTTTTTTCATTTCACCGCCAAATCCGGGCGCCACAACGGAAAGAACGACAAAATCCTTATCGTCACTTCCCGCCAGCATATCCGTATCAGCCAGCGTAGCCATACATACAGAACACCATGAAGCCCAGAACTTGATATACACCTTTTTCCCCCTGTAATCGGAAAGTCTGTGTTCCTTTCCATTTACATCGGTCAGCATGAAATCCGCATCCTTTGCATCCATAAAATTCTGTGTGCGGCCGGCTGCCTTTTCCTGCTGCATCGCCGCAGGGCGGGGCATGTCATTTGCATCCGCATTCATACCGGATCCGCATCCCGCCAGAATCCCTGCCAAAACGGCTGTTGCCGCAAACGCTCCAAACTTTTTATAAGAAATTTTCATCATGATAAACCTCCTGTTTACAAATCCGTGAAATATTTCATGAAATAACTGCTGCCAGCATATCCAGCTTGCCAAGCATAAGCAGGATCCCCATAAGAATGATCAGCACGCCGCCAATCTTCTTCAGCAGGACCATATGGCGCTTCACGTGACTGCTGTACTTCAAAAGCCAGGAAGATGCCACTGCCAGAATCAGGAAAGGAACCGCCATCCCCGCAGCGTACACCGCCATCAAAAGACCGCCATACAGAGCGCTTCCATTTTCAGAAGCCACCACCGCAAGCACCGCCCCCAGCACAGGTCCCACACAGGGCGTCCAGCCGAAGCTGAAAGTCAGCCCCAGAAGAAACGCGCCGAGAACACCGCCTTGACGCTTCCCGTCCAGCTCGATCTTCTTCTGCCGCTGGAGAAAATTAATATTAATCAGCTCCATCTGATGCAGCCCGAGAAGTATGACGATACCACCCATGACATACGGCGTATAGGGATGATAAAAAATGTGGCTGAAAAAACCGGTCCCAAACCCGAGACTGAAAAATACCGTCGACAGTCCCGTGATAAAGAAAACAGTTTTTACCAGCGGAGATACATATACCTTCAGTCCGAAAAAAGAAAACGACCTCGTCCCGGGATCCTCCGCCAGCTTTCCCAAGTAAACCGGCAGAAGCGGAAATACACAGGGCGAAAAGAAGGACAGCACACCGGCCAGAAAAACAGCACCTGCAAATAAATTATTGATTCCTTCCTGCATAAAGCACATCCTTTCATTAATAGATAAAAATAAATATGAGAATCTATATCATATTCACTTTTATCTATATAATATTTTATCTTTCTTCAAATTGCAATATTTTATTTATATCCATTCTCATGGAATCCATCACTTTTTTAGATAAGAAAGAACCGGTAAGCCCCTCTTCTTTCTGCTACTGGCAGGCTCTCTCCCCCTCTGCTATACTGGACATATCATAAAACAGGAGATCATTAAATCATGATAAATCATACGATAACGGAGACCCCCGCCGATTCATGGCGGTTGGTTTTTTGGCTAATCTTATCCGGCGGAATCCAGGACTCATACACCTTCTGTGTGCGCGATCATGTTCTGTCCAATGCCCAGACAGGAAATGTCGTTTTTTTAGGCCATCATCTTTTTCTTGGGGATATAAACGGTTCTCTCCGCTACCTGCTCCCCATTATAGTCTACGGTTTCGGTCTCTTTTTTGCTGCCCGCTTACAAAACCTGTGGGAAAAGCATCAGCTTACAGACTGGCGGAGAAATATCCTTCTTCTGGAAATTGCCTGCCTCTTTATTGTCGGACTCCTCCCCTACTCTTTAAACCACCTGGCAAACATCCTCGTCTCCTTTTCCTGTGGTCTGCAGGTCCATTGTTTCACCAAATTGAATAATTATAATTACATGAGTACCACCTGCACGGGAAATATCAAACGGAGTGTAGACGCACTGGAACGTTACTTGGTCTCTCAGAACGAACAAGATCTCCATGTGGCCGCTCAATTTCTTTTCATTGTCATTATTTTTGCCCTCGGTTCCGGTATCGGCTACTGGTCCAGCAGCTACTTCGGCACGTATGCCATCTGGCTCTCCTGTCTGTTGCTCTGCATATGCCGGCATGAAGATAAAAATATAAAAAAGTAATTATAAACTTCACTTTCAGGCATAAATACACCGCTTACTTTGTACACATAATGCCCACGTAAAAAACGCCCCATAAAGGAGCGTTTTCGTTTTGATTCAATCAGACTAATCAGCCGCCGAATTGTGCCAGCATGGTGCCTGCCGCTACGGCGGTACCGATTACGCCTGCTACGTTCGGGCCCATGGCCTGCATCAGCAGGTAGTTGGACGGATTGTCTTTCAATCCTACCACCTGGGATACACGCGCTGCCATCGGTACGGCCGATA
>ERZ1034976.808-NODE-808-length-27463-cov-9.715156_pt1 | contig 27463 bp, 25 predicted proteins | sample MGYA00520623_ERZ1034976 | MGnify/ENA primary metagenome ERZ1034976 (study PRJEB33766, sample SAMN09781774) | gut metagenome | biome: gut microbiome | host: Homo sapiens | place: Madagascar | study: EMG produced TPA metagenomics assembly of the PRJNA485056 data set... | reverse complement strand
AGCTGCCGCCTGACAGCGATGCCTTGCAGCAGGCCCTGAACGAAAAGCGGGGCAGTGAGGTACAGCTCTATGTGCCCCAGCGGGGCGACAAGGCCCACCTGGTGGAGATGGCCCACACCAACGCCGTGGAGCGTCTGGCGCGGGAGAGCGGCCGCTACGCCCGTGAGGAAAAGCTGCTGGATGAACTGGCGCAGGTGCTGGGGCTTGAAAAGCCGGGACGGCAAGCCCTACAAGGCGGGCTACCGGAAGTTCAGGATGCAGACCGTGGCGGGCACGGACGACTATGCCTCGCTGGCGGAAACGGTCTCCCGGCGGGCGGCCGAGTACGAAAAATATGCCGCCCTGGCCGCTGCGGGCCAGCCCAGCGACAACTATTTTGGCCAGAAGCCGGACCTTTTGCTGATGGACGGCGGCCGCGGCCAGGTGAGCGCGGCCAAGGCGGCTCTGGCGGGCACCCGGCTTGCCGATGTTCCGCTGTACGGCATGGTCAAGGACGACCACCACCGCACCCGCGCCATTGTGGACAGCGAGGGGCTGGAGATCGCCATCAACATGAACCGGGGAACGTTCACGTTCATCACGGCCATCCAGGACGAGACCCACCGCTTTGCCAACGCCTACCGCAAGCAGCAGATGAAGAAAAAGAGCTATTCTTCCACCCTGACCGAGGTGCCCGGCGTCGGGCCGAAAACGGCCAGAGCGCTGATGGCGCAGTTCAAGAGCGTGGGGGCAGTCCGGGAAGCAACACCGGAACAGCTGGAGAACACGCCCGGCGTGGGGAAGCAGATGGCGCAGACAATCTATGACTATTTCCGCACGACGGGTTGATGTACTCTTTTGTGCGCCAAAAGAGTACCAGAAAAGCGCCCGCTACTTTCGAAGCGCGGGAGGCACGAATCAAGGGCTGCTCGCCCTTGATAATCCCAAAGAAGAAGGCCCTGCCAAAAAATCGGGCGGTGCGCCAGTCGGCGCAAACGCTTTTCCGATTTTTCGACAGGGCCGATTTTAATTTGCCTTAGTCTTCCGAGGAGATGTCCTGACCGAAGTATTTTTCGCTCAGCTCCTTGAGGGTGCCGTCGGCGCGGAGTTCGTCGATGGCGTTGTTGATGGCTTCCAGCAGGGTGGCGCTGGCATCGCCCTTGCGCAGGGGGATGGCGACGTGAGAGGCCTCTTCGGTCTGGGCGACGATCTTGAAGTCGGCGTCCGGATGGACATTCAGGTAGTCGTAGAAGGAGACGTCGGCGTTCAGGGTCGCGTCGATGCGGCCGGCGGTCAGCAGCTGGATGGTCTCTTCCAGCGTGTCGATGCCCTGCACAGTAGCGCCGTAGCTCTCGGCCAGCTCCATATAGGTGGAGGCCAGGCTGTTGGCGGTGGTCTTGCCCTTCAGGTCTTCGAAGGTCTGGATGGTATCATTGTCCTTCTTGACGGCAAGAGCGGTGTGGATGTAGCCGTAAGGGGTGGTGAAGTCGTAGGTCAGAGCGCGCTCGTCGGTGACTTCGACGCCGTTGCAGACCATGTCATAGCGGCCTGCATCCAGACCGGCGAACAGGCTGTCCCAGTCGCTCTCGACATATTCCGGCTCCACGCCCAGCTTCTCGGCGATGGCGCGGGAGACCTCGACATCGTAGCCGACGAGGGTGTCGCTCTCGTCGTGGTAGCTCCAGGGCTGCCAGGCACCTTCCAGTGCCACGATGAGCTTGCCGCTGGCCTGGATAGCGGCAAGCTGGTCAGCAGCCTCAGCGGATTCGCTCTTGGAACTCGAATTGCTGTTCGAATTGGACGCGTTGGAAGAGCAGCCGGACAGGGTGAGTACACCGGCAGCAGCCAGAACGCTCATCAGGGAGATAAAGGTTCTTCGTTTCATGGTATAATATCCTTTCGAAAGTAAGAAAATCAAATAGAATAAATTATGCGTGCTGCGAGATCTTCTGCAAAAATTCGCGGGTGCGCTCTTCTTTTGGATTTGCGAAGAACTCCTGCGAGGGGGCCTGCTCCACGACGACGCCGTTCTCCATGAAGACGGTCTTGGAAGAAACGTTCCGCGCAAAGCCCATCTCGTGGGTGACGACCAGCATGGTCATCCCCTCCTCGGCCAGCTGGCGCATGACCGAGAGCACTTCGCCCGTCAGTTCCGGGTCCAGGGCCGAAGTGGGCTCATCGAAATAGATGATCTCCGGGTCGGTGGCAAGGGCGCGGGCGATGGCCACCCGCTGCTGCTGGCCGCCGGAAAGCTGGCGGGGATAGGCGTCTGCCCGGTCGGCCAGACCGACCTTTGCCAGCATCTTCCGGCCGATGGCGTCCGCTTCTGCCTTGGGCATTTTACGGGCCACGACCAGCCCTTCGGTGACATTTTGCAGGGCGGTCTTGTTCCGGAACAGGTTGTAGTTCTGGAAGACGAAGGCCGTCTTTTTGCGCAGGCGGGCGATGTCGGCGCTGGAGATCCTGCTGAGGTCGAAGGTCTCGCCGTCAAAGGTCAAGCTGCCGCTGTCGGTGGGCTCCAGAAAGTTCAGGCAGCGCAGAAGGGTCGTCTTGCCGGAACCGCTGGGGCCGAGGATGGCAACGACGTCGCCTTTTTCCACGGTCAGGTCCACGCCCCGGAGCACGTCCAGTGTGCGGATCACCCGGCGGGCATGGCCGCGCGGGAACGGCCCGATGTGAAAATGCGGCTTCTCGTCGTAGGTGCGAAAAGATTTGTGGATGTTCTGGATCTCTAACATGGCCATGATGCGTCCCCCTTTTCTCACTGGAAGCCGTGGGCGTTCAGCTGACGCTCCAACAGGCTCTGCAGCTTGGTGACGACCGTGCAGAACAGCAGATAGACCACGGCGACCTCGCAGTAGATGGGCAGAAAAATGTAGGTGCGGGCGGCAACGCGCTGGCCGGCCATGAACAGTTCGGCGACCGTGATGTTCGATGCCAGCGAGGTGTCCTTGATCATGCCGATGAGCGAGTTGGACAGGGCGGGCACTGCCGTGCGCAGCGCCTGCGGCAGCACGATGCGGCGCATGATCTGCCACCAGGTCATGCCCACGCAGTAACCGGCTTCCAGCTGGCCCTGGGGCACACTTTCCAGCGCGCCGCGCATGGTCTCGGCGCAGTAGGCCCCCTCGTTGATGGCAAAGGCGATGACGGCCGCCGGGAACGCGTCCAGCATGATGCCGACGCTGGGCAGACCGTAGAAGATGATGAACAGCTGCACCAGCAGCGGTGTGCCGCGGATGACCCAGATGTAGAACCGGGCCAGTTGGCGCAGCACCGGCACATTGGCGTACTGCACCAGCGCCACCACCACGGCCAGCACCATGGCAAGGCTGAAGGAGATGAGGGTCAGCGGGATGGTCATGGTGAGGCCCGCCGACAGGATACGGGGCAGCGCTTCCCACAAAACGCTGGCCGTGCGGTTGGAAAGAATGGCTTCGAGCATTTGAAAAAACTTCCTTATCTGAAAAAAGAACCTGCGGAGGTTTGATGAGAGACCTGAAACGAAGCGTTCGGGCAGGGAATATCCTATAATTCCTACTAGAATACTATAACATGTTTTTCCAATCGGCGCAATTCGTTTGGGCAAATCCCCTGTTATTCCTAAAATCGCGGGGAAACGCGCGCTAACTTTGTGCAGTCTGGCAAGGAGTTGACGTTGCAGGCGGTTTCGTGTACAATGAGACCAGACGAGCCGCCCACTGCGGCGCACAACAGGCCCGCGACGAAAGCCGCGCGGCAGATTCGGAGGATTTGAACGTGACGAAACGGAAAATCGGTATCCTGGGTGCGGGCACCTGGGGCATGGCTCTGGCACGGATGCTGTGCGTGAGCGGGAACGATGTGCTGGTCTGGTCTGCCATCGAAAAGGAGATCGACGCCCTGTCGAGCACCCGTGTGCACCCCAATCTGCCCGGAATGAAGATCCCGGAGGAGCTGCGCTTTACCAAGAGCGTGGAGGAAGTGTGCCGGGACAAGGACATCCTGCTGTTTGCGGTGCCGTCGGTCTTCGTGCGCTCCACGGCTGCCAAGGCCCGGCCCTATGTGGCCGAAGGGCAGATCATCGTGGATGTGGCCAAGGGCATCGAGCCGGACACCCTGTACACCATGACGGAGGTTCTGGCCGATGAGCTGGGCCGGGAGGGCGGCCCGAAGAAGGTGCACCTGGTGGCGCTGTCCGGCCCCACCCACGCCGAAGAAGTGGCCATCGACCTGCCCACCACCATCGTCTCGGCTAGCCCGGACGTGGAGGCGGCACAGTTCGTGCAGGAGGTGTTCTCCAACAGCGTCATGCGCGTCTACACCAACGAGGACATCAAGGGCGTGGAGCTCAGCGGTGCCATGAAGAACGTCATCGCGCTGGGTGTGGGCATCTCCACCGGCCTGGGCTACGGGGACAATGCCCGCGCCGCCCTCATTACCCGCGGCATCGCGGAGATCGCCCGGCTGGGCGTGGCCATGGGCTGCAACGTCCACACGTTCGCGGGTCTGGCGGGCATCGGCGACCTCATCGTCACCGCGACCAGTATGCACAGCCGCAACAACCGTGCCGGCATCCTCATCGGCAAGGGCGAGACGCCGGAACAGGCCGTCAAGGAAGTCGGCATGGTGGTCGAGGGTATGAACGCCCTGCCCGCCGCGCTGGAACTGGCGGAGCGGTATCAGGTGGAAATGCCCATCGTGCAGACTGTGAACGCCATCGTCAACGAGGGCATGGGCGCGGCGGAAGCCGTCCGCACCCTGATGGACCGCGACCCCAAGAACGAGCTGCCTAAGGGGTACGAGAAGTAAGAGATACGGCAATTTATAGCAGTTTGCACTTTTAATGCACAAGCAACATCTGCAAACTGCATATCGCAATATGCCGTTTTTAATCGGCACTGTTTTTGAAAATTGCGATGTTAAGACAAAAGCGAGAGACACGAAGTGGAAAACTTCATATCTCTCGCTTTTTTTATTTTCGAAAATCAACGAAGGGAGTTGGGAGAGGAGTAATAGTGCATAGCGGCGGCTTTTAGCATGGTGTTGCCGTAATCGCTGATGTTGATATGGACCCATTGTGTCTCGCCGGATTGATAGTAAACGTCTTTCAGCAGTGGGCAGTTTTCGAAGGCATAGTTTTCAATTGTGTTGACGGAGAGAGGAATATAGACTGCTTGCAGAATAGAACATTCTTCAAAAGTACCCCAAGCAATTTTTTTAAGATTATTGGGGAGAATAATTTTTTGAATGCTTGTCCGAGAAAACACTTTGTCATCAATTACGCTGACAGTTTCTGGAATGGTGATAGAACGAAGTGATTTGCAACCGTTGAACGCTTCACCATGAAGCCTTTTCAGCTTTTCAGGAAGAGTAATGGCGGGAAGAGCAGAGCAATCTCGAAAAATTTTATAGGGAAGCTCCAGAATCGTGTCATTGAGTGAAACGCTCTTCAATTGGGGACAAGCTTCGAACATGCACTGCGAAAGAACAGAACACTTTATGGTAGCCGACACGAGATTTTTGCAATCGTAGAAAGGCGCGGAATCATTGTAAGAATTATAACTGACAACAGTGGAAGGAACAACAACAGTGGTCAGGCCGGATTCACTAAATGCGTGCCATCCCAGAGATTCCAAGCCTTCGGGGAGATTGATTGAAGTCAGACTTGTGCATCCTAAAAAAGCTTGAGAGCCAATCGATTTGATGGTAGAAGGAAGCTGAACATTGCGAAGGCTGGTAGAGCCATCGAACTCATAGATGCTTTCTACACCTTCGTTCAGAATCAGCTCTTCCAGATACTTACTGCCGCCATAGTGGACTTTCTTATAACATCCGGGAACGATCATCTTTGTGATTTTTCCACCGAGGTTTCCGTCCAGTTCAACGATTTTCCGACCAGACCATTTTTCGGGAAGTGTGATGACACCCATAGGCTGCGCGCCATTGCTGTCATAGCCCGTCAGAACGGCAGTGCCATCGTCATTGTTACGAGTTTTCCAGATGATTTTGCTCTGTTCAACGTCCGGAGTGCTGGAAGCGTCCGAACTGCTGGAGAAACTGCCGGATGAACTTGGTGCAGGCGGTTCTGGTGATGCTGATGGGGAAGAGGAACTTGGCGCGTCAGGAACTTCGCTGCATCCGCCAAGGACGCTCGTGACGGATACCGCAAAAGCAGTTGTACCGGCGAGTTTTAGAAAATTACGGCGGTCCATTTTCTTAGACATAAAAATCCTCCCGTTTTTATTTTCGCACATGATTCAATGACCTGCATGAAAAAACTTGATAACCAAATGGATATCATAAACAAAGAATAGCATTTCCTCGATGTATTGTCAAGATATCCATTTAGATATCAGGAGGACGCTTATGGCTTACTACCGCAGAATACGTGACATGCGCGAGGACCACGACTTGACACAAAGGCAGGTAGCAGCAATACTGCAAATGCCGCAGCCGCAGTACAACCGGTATGAACAGGGACTCAGAGATGTTCCCACAACGGTTCTGATAAAACTTGCTGATTTATATGAAACTTCTACAGACTATCTGCTGGGAAGAACCAATCGGGCAGAAATGATAAAATAAAAGCAGACGGAGAACGTAGAAAAAGGCATTTGCAGTAAATTTCAAAAATATCTCAAATATTTTACCAAAATAACACCCAAAAGGGTAGTAAGACGAAACGGTTTCTGGTATACTGACCTTGTATGAAAGTTTATGAGGGGGAGTTTTTATGCCTTCGACCTATGCACACCGCTGCTTTGGCGCGGATGTTCTGACCCAGCTGCCGGAAGCGCTCCAGAAGAAGATCGAGCCGTACCGTGCGCTGTACGATATAGGCCTTCATGGGCCGGACCTGCTGTTCTACTATAAGGCGCTGCAGTCCAACCCGGTGAACCGGCTGGGCAATGCGATGCACGAGCAGCCGGGCACCGTCTTTTTTGAACGGGCGCGCGGCGTGATCCGGAACGCCAAAAACCGGGATGCCGCGCTGGTGTATGCGCTGGGATACATCTGCCATTTTGCGCTGGACAGCACCTGCCACCCTTATGTGGAGCAGTACGTCCGCACCAGCGGCGTGAGCCACTGCGAGATCGAGACGGAATTCGACAACCAGCTGCTCCGCCGGGAGGGCCGCGACCCGCTGCACGACCTGACGGCCAGCCACATCCAGCCCAGCCGCATCTGGGCGAATGTGGTGGCACCCTTCTATGAGGGCGTCACGGTGGGTGAGATCTATCAGGCCATGACCGGCATGGTCTTCGTACACAAGATGCTGCTGGCTTCGAACCCGGTCAAGCGCTGGGTGGTGCTGACGGCCATCCGGGCAGCGGGCAAGTGGGAGTTCATGCACGGGCTGGTGGCAAACCCGCAGCCGAACCCGCAGTGCGCCGAGAGCGGAAAGCAGCTGGATGCGCTGTACCAGAGCGCCATCCCGCTGGCGGTGCGGCTCATCAACGAGTACGTAGCCGGGCTGGACACCGATGCGCCGCTGGATGCGGCGTATCAGCACACCTTTGGAGAGAATTGAGAGGGACTATGGAACAAAACAAAAAATTCAGCCTGACCGGGCTGGAACGCGCGTGGATCTTATACGATGTCGGCAACTCGGCCTTTGTGCTGCTGGTGGCGACGCTCATCCCCATCTTCTTTAACGCGCTGGCGGAAGAAGGCGGCCTGAGCTCCGTGGAATATCTGGCATACTGGGGCTATGCGGCCTCGGCTGTGACCATCATCACGGCGGTGCTGAGCCCCATCCTCGGTACACTGGCCGATACGCGGGGCTTCAAAAAGCCCATCTTCATCCTCTGCCTGGTGGTGGGCGTGGCCGGCTGCTGCGCCATGGGCGTGGCCAAGACCTGGCTGCCCTTCCTGCTCATCTTCGTCTTTGCGAAGGTGGGCTTCTCCGGCAGTCTGGTGTTCTATGATTCGATGCTGAGCGATGTCACAACCCCGGACCGGATGGACGTAGTCTCCTCCCGCGGGTATGCGTGGGGCTACATCGGCAGCTGTGTGCCCTTTGTAGTCTGCCTGGCGCTGGTGCTGGGGTCCGGGGCCATCGGCCTGAGCCAGATGACGGCGCTGAACATCGCGCTCTTCATCACAGCGGCGTGGTGGCTGGCAATGACTCTGCCCCTGCTGAAAACCTACCGGCAGCTGCATTATGTGGAGGTGGAGAAACACGCCATCCGGCAGAGCTTTGCCCGCATCGGCCACACGCTCCGCCACCTGCATGAGGACAAGCAGGTGTTCTGGTTCCTGCTGGCGTTCTTCTGCTACATCGACGGCGTCTACACCATCATCGACATGGCCACGGCCTACGGCACCGCGCTGGGGCTGGACACCACCGGCCTGCTGCTGGCGCTGCTGGTGACGCAGATCGTGGCGTTCCCGTCGGCGCTCATCTTCGGGCGGCTGTCGGCGAAGTATCCGTCCACCACCCTCATCCCGGTCTGCATCGCGGCCTATGCGGGCATCGCGCTGTTTGCGTTTTTCCTGACCCAGCAGTGGCAGTTCTGGGTGCTGGCCTTCGTCGTGGGCATGTTCCAGGGCGGTGTGCAGGCGCTCAGCCGCTCCCACTTTGCCAAGATCATCCCGCCGGAGAAGTCGGGCGAGTATTTCGGCCTGTTCGACATCTGCGGCAAGGGCGCATCCTTCCTGGGCACCATGATCGTCAGCGTGGGCAGCCAGCTGACCGGCAGCGCCAATGTGGGCGTCGGCTCGCTGATCGTGCTGTTTATTGTGGGCTTTGTGCTGTTCCGGGTGTCTTGCAAAGAGGGAGTTATTACGGAGTAATGTACTCTTTTGCGCACGATCTTTATGAATGCGCATGACTCCTATCGAAATCGGCCCTGCCGGAAAAATCGGAAAAGCGTTTGCGCCGACTGGCGCACCGCCCGATTTTTCTGGTTGGGCCTTCTTCTTTGGGGTCACTAGGGGCGAGCAGCCCCTAGTTCGTGCCTCCCGCGCCTCGAAAGTAGCGGGTGCTTTTCTGGTTCTCTTTTGGCACGCAAAAGAGAACATCTCCGGATTGTTTGTTGCGTCTTACAGGGAGGCGTGATACAATAAACAAAAATCCATTTGAAAAAGGAGAATCCCAATGAAGCAATATCCCGGTTATACCGTTGTGCGCTGCGAGGACTGCCCCGAACAGCACGGTACCCTGACCGTGCTGACCCACGATGTCAGCGGTGCGACCATCCTGCTGGTGGAGAACGAAGATGTGAACAAGGCGTTCGGCATCGGCTTCGGCACCTTCCCATCGGATGACACGGGTGTGTTCCACATTCTGGAGCACTCGGTGCTGGCGGGCAGCGAAAAGTACCCGGTGACCTCGCCGTTTTTGCAGCTGCTCAAGAGCAGCATGGCGTCTTTCCTGAACGCGATGACCTTCCCGGACAAGACGGTCTACCCCTTCGCCACCCCCAACGAGACCGACTTCCGGAACCTGATGGACGTCTACCTGAACGCGGTGTTCTGCCCGCTGGCCATGGTGGACCGGGCTGTGTTCGAGCAGGAGGGCTGGCACCGCGATGCCGACGGCACCGTGAGCGGCGTCGTCTACAATGAGATGCAGGGCGCGCTGGCCTCCCCGGATGCACAATTGCAGGATGTGCTGGAGCGGGCGATGTTCCCGGATACGGCCTACGGCTTTGTGTCCGGCGGTGACCCGGCCTCCATCCCGGCGCTGACCTATGAGAAGTATCAGCGGGTGTACCGCCGCCATTACAGCGCTGACAACTGCTGTGTGACCCTGTACGGCAGGATGGATATGGCCGAAAAACTGGCCTTCCTGGATGAACACTACCTGAGCAGGATGCCCAAGGGCACCAGCCAGCCCAGACTGACGCTGCAGGACGAGCAGCCGGGCGTCTGCGTGAACATCCCGTACTATACCGAAAAGCCGGAGGCCGACCAGGTGCAGTGTGCGCTGGCCTGGTACACCGGCGCATTTGCCGACCGGGAACGCCAGCTGGGCGTGGAGATCCTGCTGGATGCGCTGCTGGGGTCGAACCAGTCGCCGCTGAAGGCTGCGCTGCTGGAACAGCAGCTGGGGGCCGACATCGACATCGGCTTTGACGACAGCACGTTGCAGCCCACGCTGGAACTGGTGCTGCGCGGTGCCACCGAAGAGACCGCAGGCCGGTTTGCGGCCGGGGTCCGGAGCGCTGTGGACGACATCCTGGCCGAGGGCATCCCGGAAGACCTGCTGCTGGCCAGCCTGAACGCGGCAGAGTTCGCCTCGCTGGAGCGGCCGGGCAGCCTGCCCGACGGTGTGCTGGACGCCATCCATGCAGCGACCGGCTGGCTCCACGCCGGGGACCCGACCCTGCTGCTCCACACGAATCAGCTCTTCGCCGCCCTGCGGGAGAAGATGGCCTCCGGCTGGTTCAACGACCTGCTGCGGGAGCTGTTCGCGGCTGCGCCGGTGCAGGTCATTCAGGTGCCGACCCTGCCCAAGGCGGAAGAACCCGATGCAGCCCCGGCCCGCACCGACGGCAAGCTGGCACTGGACCATCCGCTGACGGTGGCAGACCTGGGCGAGGGCAGCCCCAGCGCCGAGGGCGTCGTAGGCAGCGTGGCCAGTGCGGAGCTGCTGCACCATCCCTCCAGGGGCAGTTTGTATCTGAACATTTACTATGACCTCGGCGGGCTGACCACCGAAGAAGTGCAGTATCTCGACCTGCTGACCGATGTGCTAGACGAGCTGGACACCCCGCGCCACACGGCCCGCGAGCTGAACACCCTGCGCAGCACCTGGCTGGGCGACAGCCAGGCCTGCATCAGCTTCTGGACCGGGCGGCAGGCGGGGAACCCCTGCCACGCAAAGCTCACCCTGAACATGAGCCTGCTGGAGCGCAGTCTGGAAAAGGCTGTGGAACTCGGCGGCGAGTGGCTGTATGAGACCCGGCTGACCGGCGCAAAGGCCGAAGCGGCCTTCGCCCGTGTGCTGAGCCAGCAGAAGCTGAACATGGAGCAGCAGTTCCTCCAGATGGGCAACCAGTACGCCGCCGTGCGCGCCGGGAGCCACTATTCGGTGGAGTATGCGCTGAGCGAGGCATGCAGCGGCGTGACAGGGTATCACTTCCTGTGCGCGCTGCTGGAACAGGCCGACTGGGCCGACCTGGGCCGGAAGCTGGAAGCTGTGCGGGAAAAGGTGCTGCACCACGCAGCCCTGACCATCAGTCTGCACGGCAGCGAGGACGCCCGGAAGCAGCTGGAAGCCCTGCTGCCTGGCAGTGCCTTTGCCGAGGGGATGCGTTCGCCCGCCCGGCCCTACACCCAGGCGCTGACGGCTCCGGTGAACGAAGCCTTCATCATCGACGGCGGGGTGAATTACGACATCCTGACCTGGCCGCAGGAGCGGAAGCCGGAGCGCCGGGTGCTGGCCCGCGTGATGAGCTACGAGTATCTGTGGCACCACATCCGCGAGGTGGGCGGCGCGTACGGCACCGGCATGGTGACCCGCGCCGAGACGGAGTATCTGTATACCTACCGTGACCCGCATCTGGCCGAGAGCTACGAGACCTTTGCAAAGGGCCCGGCGGAACTGGCCGCCCGCGCGTACACCGAAAAGGATCTGACGGATTCCATCGTGGGCACCGTCTCCGAGATGGACAAGCCCATGAAGCCCAGCGCAGAGGCGCGGGACCTTGACCGCCGGTACTTCTGCGGCATCACCGACGCGATGCTGGCCGCAGACCGCAAGGCCCTGTGCAGCGTAGACGCTGCCGCGCTGAAGGCCATGGCCGCAGAGCTGGGCACCGCGATGCAGCACGGCACCCGCGTGGCTTTTGGCAGCAAGGAGGCTGTGGAAGGCGCAACGGGCCTGTTTGACCGCATCGAGACGCTGTAACACAAGATAAAAATAAAAGATCCCCCGGCGGCTGGAACGCTCTGAACGGAGAGCGGCCCGGCTGACCGGGGGATTTTTGCTTTTTTACGGAGCGTCGTCCAGCGTTTCGGCGATGACATAGCGGGGGCGGCGCTTGACTTCGTCGTAGATCTTGGCGAGGTAGTAGCCGATGATGCCGAGGCTGAACATGAGCAGCGTGCCGGTGAAGAGCTGCAACAGGATGACCGTGGTGAAACCTTCGAGCGCTTCGCCTGCAAGATAACGGAACAACGACTCACCGCCCACCAGAAGGGTGGCGATCAACATCAGAAAGCTCATCAGGATGACGAGGTAGAGCGGGGCCGACGTGAAGGACGCCAGGCTGGAAATGGCGTAGCGGATGAGGCTGAAGGTAGACCAGCTGCTCTGCCCGGCAGTGCGGGGCTGGACGTCGAACTCCACCCGCGCCGTGCGGAAGCCCACCCACGCCGAGAGGGCGCGGTAGAAGGTGTTCCGCTCCGGCAGATTCAGCAGGACGAGCACGGCCTTGCGGTCCAGCAGCTTGAAGTCGGAGCTGCTGCGCAGGTCGGTCTTGGCCGCCTTGCTGATGAGCCCATAGAACCAGCGGGCGGCGGTGCGGTGGGCGGCGCTTTCGGTGCCGCGCTCGCGCTTGACGCCCTCCACGACCTCGATGCCCTGGGTCCAGAGCCGGTACATTTCGGGGATCGTTTCCACGGGGTGCTGCAGGTCACAGTCCAGCGTGACGCAGCAGTCGCCGCGGGCGGCCTGCAGCCCGGCGTACAGAGCGGCCTCCTTGCCGAAAGCGCGGGAGAAGCGGATGCCGCGCACCTGCGGGTACGCCTGCGCCGTCCGGCGGATGACGTCCCAGCTGTTGTCGGTGGAGCCATCGTTGACGAAGAGCACCTCGTAGCGGATGTGGGCAGCGGGGAGGACCTCGGCCAGCCGCCGGGCCATTTTGGGGATGTTCTCCGCCTCGTTGTGGGCGGGGAGGATGACGGAGAGAAGCGGTTCAGCGGCCAAGGTGCTCGACCTCCTTTCGGTTGAGGGTGTGCAGGGCATGGGCCTCGACCGCCCGGCCCTCGGACAGGTAGAAGGGGTGGAAATCGGTCTTCTGCGGGTCAAAGAATGGCCCGCCCGGCTCCACGCCGCCGGGGTGGAAGAGCAGCTCGACCGGCTGGCCGCGTTTCTGCGCCAGACGGAGGTACTGCGGCAGTACGGCCCGGACGCGGTCGGCGTCCATGTGGCCGGAGAAGAGGATGCCGCAGAACAGGGCCGTGGGGATGCCGCTGCGGCGGAATGCGGGGCGGTCCAGCAGCCAGCAGCCGTTCAGCACGGCCTGCTTGACGGCATTGACGGCGGAATAGCTGCCCCAGAGCCGGGGACAGCCGACAAAGGGCGACAGCGGCTCGGCCGGGATGCGCAGATGCTCGACCGGGAGATGGTGGTCGGCGAGGACCTGCAGCAGCGTCCGGAAGACCAGCGGGATCATGTGGGTGTGCTGGTGGCTGTCGATGCGCAGGGGCGTCCCGGCGGGGAAGAGGGCGGCATAGGCGAGGAGCTGGCGCTCCAGTTCCCGGTAGAGCTGGGCGGCAAAGGCCCTGCGCCGGGGCGTCAGCGAGAGGCGCAGCAGCCCGGTGAAGGAGTTGCAGAAGCTGCCGTCCGGCCGGACGAGCAGCGGGATCTCCACGGCGGGGGAAAGCGCTTTGCCCTCCACCAGATTGAGGTGGACGGCCAGCTTCAGCCCGGAAGGGCGCAGCGCGGCGACGGCTTCTTCCAGCGAACCGTTGGGCACGATGCTGACGCTGTTCAGGCAGCCGTGAGTTTGGCAGTCCCGGATGAGGGCATCGCCGTGGGCGGTCATGCCGTAGTCATCGGCGTGAAAATAGAGGATGGGAGGTTCAGTCATTTGCATCGATCCCCTCTCCCGCCCGGATGACGATGGTATCGCCCACGACCGCGACCGAACCGGTCTGCGGCCAAAGGGGCATCTGACGGACTTCGTCCAGCGCGAGGAGCTGCTGCTTTTCTGCGCGGGTGGCAAACGTGTAGTCGGTGGAGCAGTAGTCGTTCAATGCAGCTGTGAGGACGCTCTGGCCCACCGTCGGATTATCGGCGAAGAGGATGAGGCCGGCCGTGTAGCCGGTCATTTCCGGGGAGAGGTCGGCGGAGTAAGCCCTGGAATCGGGCAGATGGCCGATGACGGCGATCCGGGTGCAGGCGTCCGCGCCGTCTAGCTGCTCGATGCGGTCTGCAATGCGCAGAAGGGTGCCGTAAGAGCGCTCATAGCTCATCTGGGACAGGTGATAGCAGACATTGGCCAGCACGATGCAGTAGAAGACGACGGCCCCGCCCACGAGGAGGATGGCCCAGCTCCGGAGCGCGGAAGCGCGCGGCGAAAGATCGTCCAGCCGCTCGTAGAACAGCACGAAGCTCAGATAAAAGGCGGCGTAGCCCATGGTCATCAGGTTGTGGTAATCGACCCAGGGGTTGAGGAAATAGAGGGCCGCGGCCCCCAGCGGCAGTGCGGCCAGATAGACGAGCAGGAGCCAAAAGCGGGCCGGGTCGTGCCAAAGGGTCTGCTGTACGAGGGTGGTCAGCAGGAAAACGGCCAGCAGGGCAAAGACCAGAACGTTGAGCACAAACCAGACCGTGAGGCCGTTGTGCAGGTCAAAGAAGAAGCGGAAGAAGCGGGTAAAGCAGCTGTGCAGAGCCGACCAGAGATGGAGAAAACCGACGGTGTCGATGCCCTGATAGTCGGACAGGGCGGTGCCGGAAAAGGCCAGAACCAGCTGCAGGGCCACAGCATAGACCGCTCCGGCCAGCACACCACCTGCCAGAAACCGCCCCGCACTGCGGAGGGACGCGGCAGCGCTGCGGCGGTGAAAGAGCAGATCGTCCAGCAGCCAGACCAGAAGCAGGGTGATGGTGACGGTCAGATAAGCCTGATAGATGCCCACGGAGAACCACAGGCAGGCTGCCCCCGCGAAGAAGGAACGCCGGCCCGGCCGGGTGAGCAGAAGCGCGCTGAGGCAGGCGGCCAGCATGGCCAGACAGTAGCCGTCGGTGACGTATTCATAGGCAAAGGTAGAGGTGACGGTGGGGAAGACCGCGATCAAAGCCCCGGTCAGCACCAGCGCCACCGGCTTTTTCAGGTGCAGCAGCGCCGCCACGCAGACCGCCGAACCAGCCAGGAACAACAAGCCCAGCAGCAGGTTCAGCCATGGCAGGTCGTAATAGGAGCTGAGCCCGCAGGCCAGCGAGAGAAAATAGCGGCCATATTGCAGCATCTGCTGGGCATCGTACCGGAAGACGAGGGAATCCCAGTTGGGGAGCCAGTTGGCCATTTTATAAAAGTGCGCGAGCAGGCCGAACCCGAAGGCGGAGAAAAACACGAGCCGCCATTCGGGCCGGAACCTGCGGGCAAGCTGCGCAGGCAGCTGATCGGGGTGTACCATAAAAAACCTCCGAAGGTCGAAATGGGACGAAGTTTAGATATAGTATAAACCATTTGAAAATGATACGCCAGCCCATTTTTATGCTTTTCCTTAAAAAATTGAGGGCAGCTCCCCCTGTTTGCGGAAAAAGAACGCGGACAGGGGGATTTTTATGCAGCAAAATTGTACACAAAGGAAAATGCTTGCAAAAAATTACAGAGCGGGTCTGCAAAAGGTTGTACTGTTGTGAAGAAATAATTGGTGGTATTATATTGACAAACCAAAACGAAAGGATGTGAAATGAACCGAATGGCGCAGAAGATACGACCTTCGGCGGGCAAGGGGCTGGACAACCTGCACCGCGCCACGGACACGCTGAGCACGATGCTGGCGCAGGAGGTGAAGGAGCTGAACACCCGCCAGAAAGCGGCCCGCCGCGACGGTGCAGAGGCAGCCGGGACCATGAAGGGCCTGAAGGAAGCCACTGCAGTGCTCAAAGACCTGGCCGCTGTGGCCAAGGCGCTGAACGAACAGGGCGCGGATGCGGAGGGCCGGGAGTGCGGCGTGGTGCTGCTGCCGCCGGTGGAGGATGTATGAAGACAGGAACGAATGCGCCGGTCGTCTGGCGGCCCCAGCCCCGGCAGAGGGAGTTCATGCGCAGGCCGGAGCCGGAGGCCCTCTACGGCGGCGCGGCAGGCGGCGGCAAGAGCGATGCGCTCATCATCGAGGCGCTGCGGCAGGTGCAGATCCCGCACTACCGGGGGCTCATCCTGCGCAAGACCTTCCCCCAGCTGAGCGACCTTGTGGACAAGAGCCTGGTCTACTACCGCCGGGCCTTCCCGGAGGCGCAGTACAACGCCACGAGCCATGTGTGGGTCTTCCCCAGCGGGGCGAAAATTTATTTCGGCTCGATGCAGTACACCAAGGACCGGACGAACTATCAGGGCAAAGCCTTCGATTTCATCGGGTTCGACGAGCTGACCCACTTCGAGTGGGAGGAGTACAGCTACATGATGAGCCGCAACCGCCCCACCGGGCCCGGCACGCGGGTGTATCTGCGGGCGACCACCAACCCCGGCGGCGTCGGCCACGGCTGGGTCAAGGCCCGGTTCATCACCCCGGCCCCGCCCGGCACTCCCATCGTGGAAGCGTTCCCGGTGCGGATGCCGGACGGGACGGAAAAGGTGCTGCAGCGGGCGCGGGTGTTCATCCCGTCCAGCGTCTTCGACAACCCGGCTCTGCTGGAAAACGACCCGGATTACCTTGCAAGTCTGGCCTCTCTGCCCGAAGCGGAAAAACAGGCACTGCTCTATGGCAGCTGGGACAGCTTTTCCGGTCAGGTGTTCACCGAGTGGCGGAACGACCCTGCCCACTATCAGGATCAGCGCTGGACCCATGTGATCGCGCCGTTCCCCATCCCGAAGCACTGGAAGATCTACCGCGGGTTCGACTTCGGGTTTTCGAAGCCGTTCTCGGTGGGGTGGTACGCGGCGGATGAGGAAGGGCGGCTCTACCGCATAAAAGAGCTGTACGGCTGCACAGGCCGCCCGAACGAGGGGCTGCGGATCGACCCGGTGGAGCAGGCCCGGCGCATCCGGGAGGTGGAGCAGAACGACCCGCAGCTGCGCGGCCGGGTCATTCAGGGCATTGCGGACCCGGCCATCTTCGACGAGAGCCGGGGCGAGAGCATCGCCGCCATGATGGAGCGGGGGCCGAACTTCCTGCACTGGATGCCCGGCGACCACACCCGACTGGCCGGTAAGATGCAGTTCCACTACCGGCTGGCGTTTGACGGAGAGGGGCGGCCCATGTTTCAGGTGTTCGATACCTGCAAGCATTTCATCCGCACCATCCCGAATCTGGTGTACGACGAGAGCAACGTGGAGGACATCGACACCCGGCAGGAAGACCACATTTACGACGAGTGCCGGTACGTTCTGATGGAACATCCCATCTCGCCGCCCCGGCGCACGGCCCGCCCGCCGGTGGGGGATGACCCGCTGGAACTGCACCGGCAGGCAAGGTTTTATCGGATTTAGAAAGGAGTAGATTTTGGATATCGTAGAAGAAAAACTGCCCATCGGGCCGGAGGAGGTCGCAGAGGCGGCAGCTGTTCTGCAAAAGTACAAGGCAGGCAAGGCAGCGCTCGACAAACGGCTGGTGGACAACGAACTGTGGTTCCGGATGGGGCACTGGAAAAATTACCAGAACCCGATGATGGAGGGCAAGCCCCAGCCGTCCAGCGGGTGGCTGTTCAACTCCATCGCCAACAAACACGCCGATGCGATGGACAACTACCCGGCTCCGAACGTGCTGCCCCGCGCAGCAGACGACGAACAGACCGCGCGGGTACTTTCCAGCATCCTGCCGGTGGTGCTGGAACAGGCCGATTACGAGCAGGTGTACAGCGACACCTGGTGGCGCAAGCTCAAGCAGGGCACCGGCGTCAAGGGCGTCTTCTGGGACCCGGAAGCGCACGGCGGCCTGGGCGAGATCGCCATCCGGCCCATGAATCTGCTCATGCTCTACTGGGAGCCGGGCGTGGAGGATATCCAGGCATCGCCGAACTTTTTCTCGCTGCGGATGGAGAACACCAAGCAGCTGGAGACCCGCTGGCCCCAGCTCAAGGGCCACAGCGCCAGTGTGCTGGATGTGCCCCGGTTCCTCCACGACGGCGGGCTGGACACCACCGAAAAGAGCGTCGTGGTGGATTGGTACTACAAAAAGCCGGACGCTGAGGGCCGGGTGCTGCTGCACTACTGCAAGTTCTGCAACGGGGTGGTGCTCTACGCCAGCGAGAACGACCCGGCGCTGGCCGGGCGCGGATTCTATGACCACGGCAAGTATCCGTTCGTGTTCGACCCGCTGTTCATGGAGGAGGACAGCCCGGCGGGCTTCGGATACATTGATGTGATGAAGGAGTGCCAGACCGCCATCGACCGGATGAACCATGCGATGGATGAGAATGTTCTGCTCGCCTCGAAGCAGCGGTATGTGCTGAGCGACACGGCCGGTGTGAACGAAGAAGAACTGGCAGACCTCTCGCGGGATATCGTCCATGTGGTGGGGCGGCTGGGCGACGACAGCTTCCGCCCCTTGCAGACGGCGGGCCTGCAGGGCAACAGCCTGAGCTACCGCAACAGCCGCATCGAGGAGCTGAAGGAAATCTCCGGCAACCGCGATATGACCCAGGGCGGAACCGCTGGCGGCGTGACGGCGGCTTCGGCCATTGCCGCCCTGCAGGAGGCAGGCTCGAAGCTGAGCCGGGATATGCTCAAGAGCGCGTACCGCGCCTTTGCCAGGGAGTGTTACCTCATCCTGGACCTGATGCGGCAGTTCTACGACGAAGAGCGGGTCTTCCGCATCGTGGGGGCCGCAGGCCAGAACGAGTTCGTGCCCTTTTCCGGGGCCGCGCTCCGCCCGCAGCCGGTCGGCACCGTGGGCGGGGTGGAGCTGGGCAGCCGCGAACCGGTCTTTGACATCGTGGTGAGCGCCGAGAAGAAATCGACCTTCAGCCGTCTGAGCCAGAACGAGACCGCCAAGGAGTGCTATCAGCTGGGCTTCTTTGCCCCGGCCAACGCCGATGCGGCTCTGGCAGCGCTGGAGATGATGGATTTTGAGGGCATCGAGAAAGTCCGCCAGCGGGTGCGGCAGAACGGGACACTGGCCATGCAGCTGGCCGTTTTGCAGAGCCGGTTGACGGCGCAGGAACAGCCTGGGAAGGCCGCTGTGACCGGCCCCGCAGACAATTTGAGCACAAAGGCCGCGGCAGATGCCATGGGCCTTGGAAAGGAGAACCGATGATCCGTGTGATCTACAGTGAACTGGATGGCCCGGAGGGCCTGACCCTGCGGCTGGAAGCGTCCGGCCACGCGGGCTATGCCCCTGCCGGGCAGGATATCGTCTGCGCCGGTGCCAGCACCCTGATGCAGGCTCTGGTGAGCCTGCTGGCAGGGGAGGAGACCGCCCGCAGCGATGCCTGGGATGAGCCGGAAGGCCCCCGGCTGGCTGTGACCGCCGCCGCCCCGCAGGAGCCGTGGGTAGAGGGTGCTTTTGAGCTGGCCAAGGCCGGGTTTGCCCTGCTGGCCGAGCGCTACCCGGACAACCTCCGCTTTGCAGACCTGAGCCGCCGGGGCGAAGCGGCCATGATGGACCTGCAATTGTTCGCAGAGGGCGGCGGCGAGACCGGCGGCGCGGGGAGCGCCCCGGCCCTGAGCGAGGCACAGGCCCGGCAGGCCATTGCTTCCGGCACCCTGAAGCCGGGCCGGGAGGAGGCAGCGCCGCCGGAGACCCCGAAGGAGGTCCATGAGCCAACCCCCGGCCCGGAAGCACCTTGCCCCACCCCGGAACCGCCCCGCCCGCCGCTGCCGGAGCATCTGCCGGGCCGACAGGCCGTGGCCGCCCTGCACAGCCGCTGGGCAGCCGAAGAGGCAGCGCTGCGGCAGGTAGTGCCGGAGTTCTCGCTGAAAACGGAGCTGCAGCACCCGGAGATGCGCCGTCTGATGCAGTTGCCGGGGATGCGGATGGCGGACGCCTATCGTCTGGCCCACTACGAGGACGCACTGCGCCAGACCGCCCATGCCGTGGAGCAGGGCGTCGTAGAGCGCATCCGGCAGCGGGCGTCCCGCCCGGCAGAGAACGGCACCCGCCCCGGCAGCGCTGCCGTGACCGGGGCAGATGTTTCCCGCATGACCCGCGCCCAGCGGGAAGCGCTGGAACGCAAGGCCCTCCATGGGGAAGTCATCACGTTCTGAACGTAGCTCCTCTGGCAGGGGAGCGCGAATCGAAGAAGTCCGTATGTTACACCGCAAGAAAGAAAGGAAAACCGTATGAACGACACTGCAATGAAGTTCGACCTCCAGCTGTTCGCCGACCCTTCCGCCGCGCTGAACAATACCTCCGGCACCATGACCGCCGAGATGAAGACCTTCTATGAGAAGCGCCTCATCGACCAGGCCGAGCCGCGCCTCGTCCACGACCAGTTTGCGGATTACTACCCGGTGCCCCAGAACGGCGGCAAGACCATCGAGTTCCGCAAGTACGACAGCCTGCCCAAGGCCAGCACTCCGCTGACCGAGGGCGTTACCCCTAATGGTCAGGCCCTGAACGTGACCAGCATCACCAGCGACCTGCACCAGTACGGCGGCTGGACCCCGCTGACCGATGTGCTGCAGATGACCGCCATCGACAACAACGTGGTGCAGGCCACCCGTGTGCTGGCCAGCCAGGCGGGCCGCACCATGGACAGCATCACCCGCGATGTGCTGGCGGGCGGCACCAACGTTCTCTATGCGCCCAAGCAGAGTGCCGACGGCACCGAGACGGCCGTGACCAGCCGCGCCGGTCTGGACAAGACCTGCACCCTGACCCCGAAGCTGTTCTTCCAGGCGGCGGCCCAGCTGGGCGCGATGAACGCCGACCCCATCGGCGACAGCTACATCGCCATCATCCACCCCTATGCCGCCTACGACCTGAAGACCAGCCGGGAGTTCATCGAGGTGCATAAGTATGCCGACCCGGAGGCCATGTTCCGCGGCGAGATCGGCAAGCTGGGCAACATCCGTTTCATCGAGACCAGCGAGGCCAAGATCTGGAAGGACGCCACCTGCCCGGCCGGTCTGGCCGTGTTCGGCACGCTGGTGCTGGGTGCCCACGCCTATGGCGTCACCGAGCTGGAAGGCGGCGGTCTGGAGCACATCGTCAAGCAGCTTGGCTATGGCGACGACCCGCTGAACCAGCGCGCTTCCGTAGGCTGGAAGGGAATGCGCGCCGCCGAGCGTCTGGTGGAGCAGTACATGATCCGCATCGAGAGCGTGTCCAGCTACTCGGCCAATGCGGCGGCGAACTGACCCTCTTCTTTGGCGGGCTGGTTCTGGCCCTGCTGAATGAGCAAACATGCGAGAAGTAAAAACAGGCGGGCCCTGCGGATGGAGGGCAGAAAGGAGTTTCTATGAGCGAGAAAAAGGCAGTGCGCATCAAGCTGTTCAAGGACAACAGCCGCTATAAGGAGGACCTGTTCGTCAGCGTCAACGGCGTGAACTACAAGATCCGCCGGGGCGTGGAGGTGGAGGTCCCGCCCGAAGTGGCGGAGGTGCTGGAACACAGCCAGATGCAGGACGAGCGGACGGCTGCCCGCATCGCGGCAGCTGAAAACGCGGCCCAGTGACCTGAGAAAACAGCGGCCCGGCCGGGAACATCGCCCCGCCGGGCTTTTTTCAAAAACGAAAGGAGTTTTGCAATGACGGTAGAACAGGCATTGGCGCGCGCACGGGAGCTGCGGCCGGGGTGCAAGATCTCGGACGAGACCTGCCGCCGCTGGCTTTGCGAAGAAGATGCGCTGCTGCGCCAGCAGCTGTTTGAAAAGAGCGGGGCCGACGAATACGCCGCCGCAGGGGCCGACCTCGCGTGGAGCGGGGAGGCGCTGCCCGACGACACGGTGCTGCTGGTGCCGGTGCCCTTTGATGCGCTGTATCCGCACGTTCTGTGCGCCCGCATGGATGCGGCTCTGGGCGAGACCGACCGCTATGCCGGGGAGCAGGCTCAGTGCAGCGGCCTGCTGAGCGAACTGGCCGTCTGGCTGCGGCAGAAGCACCCGCCCCGCTGCCGGGCGCAATGGCGCTGGTGAGGAGGTGGACGCGATGAGCGGAACGAGCCGTGCGGCGGCAGCGACCAGCCGCACCCTGCTGCGGGCCTTTGGCGGCCTGAACGAGACGTACAGCTGCACCGAGGCCGAGGCGGGCAGCAGCAAAAATTTCAGCAGCCGGGACTTCCCGGCGCTGAGCACCCGCATCCCCCGCCGCAGGCTGCGGAGCGTCGTGCAGATGAACGGCATCTACCACCTGAACGGTCTGCTGGTGGCGGCGGGGAAGAACCTCATCTACAACTCGGATGAGACCCCGCAGGAGGCCGAGTTTTTCTGGAATGCGGTAGCGGACAGCAAAAAGAAGATGGTGGGCATGGGCACCAAGGTCATCATCTTCCCGGATAAGATCGCTTTTGACACGCGGGACCGTTCGGTGACGAAGCTCGGCGCCGTGTGGGACAGCGGCGGTGCCGATGTGGTGCTGACCCCCTGCGATGCGTCCGGCAAGACCTATACCGTTTCCGGCAAGGGCACAAAGGAGCCGGAAAATCCGGCAGACGGGCAGCTGTTCCTCAAGGTGAACAACATCCAGAAGCCGTACAGCAGCGAGAGCGTGCTGGAAATCTACAACGAGGCTTCGGGCAACTGGTCGGCCATCGAGCTGAAGTGGTGCCGGATCGAGGCGGTCGGCATCGGGAAGAATTTTGCCGTCTGGGATACCGTGACGGTGAGCGGCGTGGAGGACGGCGATGACCTGCACTGGAAGGAGCTGAAAGGAGACCGCATCGTCACGGCGCGCGGCGACGACTGGGTGCAGGTGCAGGCCGAGCCGGGCGGCGATTATTTTTACGGGACCCTGACCAAGGGCCGGGAGATGCTCCGCTGGACCGGCATCGACGGCAAAGGCGCAACGATGGAAGGGAACACCGATGCCTTCCGGCTGGAACGCCGGGTGCCGGACCTGGACTATCTGACCGAGTGCGACAACCGGCTGTGGGGCTGCGCGCAGAATGAGAACGTCATCTACGGCTGCAAGCTGGGCGACCCTACCAACTGGTTCTCCTACCGCGGCATCGCGGAGGACAGCTATGCGGTCACGGTGGGCAGCGACGGGCCGTTTACCGGCGCGGCCACCTGCCTGGGGTCGGTGCTGTTCTTCAAGGAGAACGCTCTGCACAAGCTCTACGGCTCCAAGCCGTCGGATTTCCAGCTCAGTTCCCTGCGCTGCCGTGGGGTGGCCCGGAACGCAGCCAGCAGCCTCTGCGTGCTGAACGAGACACTTTACTATCTCTCGCCGGACGGTGTGATGGCCTGGGATGGGAGCATCCCCACCAAGGTGTCCGAAAAACTGAACACGGCCCGGCTCTCCAACGTGCAGACGGCGGTGGGCGGTGCGCTGGATGGCCGCTATTACCTCTATCTGGCGCGGGACAGCGGCCGGGAAGGAGACGCGCTCGAAGAGCGGCTCCTCGTCTACGACACCGAGCGGGGACTCTGGCAGGAGGAAGACGGCTGCTCCTACGCCATGGCCAGCACCGGCGGGCAGCTCTACCTCTGGGATGGGCACGACATCTGGGCCGCCGACCCCAGCCGCGAACGGGACTGGAAGACCACCGAGGGCGTGGAGGAGACGGTGGACTTTGAACTCATCACGGGTGCGTTCGGGATGGACGAGGCCGAGGACCGGTATCTCTCCCGGCTGACGCTCCAGATGGATGCCGTATGTGCCAGCACCGTGGAGCTGGCGATCTGCTACGACGACGGCCCCTGGGAGAAGCTGGCACAATGGGCCGTGGCCGGGAAGCAGAAGCGGTTCGACCTGCACCTTGCGCCCCGCCGCTGCGGCATGTTCCGGCTGCGGCTGACCGGCAAAGGGCAGATCACCCTGCGCAGTCTGGCGCGCACCCTTGCGACGGCGCGGGGCAGACTTATGGAACAGGAGGCATGACAGGATGGCAAGCATTTCGGGCCTGAGCAAGCTGGGCCTGCCGAAGCTGAGTGAGAAGATGGACCCGGAGGATGCCCGCGCACTGCGGAACTACCTCTACCAGATGCAGGAGCAGCTGCAATACGTTCTGAGCAATCTGGACGTGGAGAACGTCTCGGACGAGCTGGGGGCCAAGCTGCGGAAACTGCAGTGAGAAAGGAGACTCTATGGCAAGCGACAAGAAAAAGAACTACTCCACCGAGGGGCTGAACAGCCGCCAGGAGGTGCAGGATGCACTGGCGTCGGCGGGGTATCAGCCCTCTGAGCAGGTGACGGAAGCGGAAGCGGCCCTGAAGGCGCAGCAGAGTGCTGCCCCCGGCGACTACCAGAGCCAGTATCAGGACCAGATCGACCGCACCCTGAACGACCTGAACGCGCGGAGAGCGTTCCACTACAACTACGCGCAGGACCCGCTGTACCAGCAGTATGCGCAGGCGTACACCCAGAACGCCCACAACGCCAGCGCCGATGCTGCCGCACAGGCCGCCGCGTTGACGGGCGGCTACGGCTCCAGCTATGCGGCCAGCGTGGCCCAGCAGGCCTACCAGCAGCAGATCGGGGCGCTGAATCAGGCCATCCCGACGCTGTATCAGCTGGCGCTGGACACCTACGACAGCGGCGGCGATGCGCTGGTCTCCCGGCTGGACCAGCTCAACACGCAGGAGCAGAACGCGCAGGGGCTGTATCAGCAGAAACTTTCGGACTATTACACCCGGCTGGAACAGCTGGGCAACGCCTATAACACGGCCTATCAGAAGGACTACGGCCAGTATCAGGACTACCTGAGCCGTCTGGACACCCTGTATGGCAACTACGCCGCGCAGGAACAGGAGGCCGCTGCCCAGAAGCAGCAGCGGTTCAACAATGCGGTCACGGTGCTGGGCCTCATCGGCGACGCGGTGCAGATCGCGCTCTCCGGCACCACGGGCCTCGGCTCGCTGGCGGGGTCGCTCGTGAATACCGGGTACAACATCTACGCGAACAACCGTGCCTATGAGGCAGACCGTGCGGATACGGCCTGGAACCAGCAGATGCAGGAAAAGCAGGTCCAGAACGCGCAGGCGCAGCAGAAGTACGACAACGACTTTGCGCAGCAGCAGTATCAGGACAAGCTCCGCCAGCAGCAGTTCAATAATCAGGTGACCAGCGAAAAACTGAACATCGCCAAGGGCGAATGGGCCCTCAAGCAGTCCAAGGCGGCCCAGCAGGCCCAGAAAGCCAGCGCGGCAGCGGCCCAGAGAGCGGCAGCAGCGGGGGCTTCGGGCAGCGGGAACCTGAACGTGGGCAAGAGCGGTGTGCTGGGCAGCACGGCAGTGCCCTACACCGCCGCCCGCCTGCGCAGCCAGGGCCGGAGCGATGCCGCCATCCGGACGGAGCTGCTGAAGGAAGGCTACAACAGCAAAGAAGTCGGGGAGATCATGAAACAGCTCAACAGCTGAAAAAAACCAGCCGCAGCGCAGAAGTGGGGGGCTTCTGTGCTGCGGCTGGTTTTGTTTTAGTCGATGTCCTGGTATTCGAGGATGTCGCCGGGTCGGCATTGGAGCTCTCGGCAGATGGCATCCAGTGTGGAAAAGCGGATGGCCTTGACCTTTCCGGTCTTCAGGTTGGAAAGGTTCGCCATCGAGATGCCGACGCGCTCGGAAAGCTCAGTCAGCGAGATTTTCCGGTCGGCCATGATGCGGTCGAGTCGTAATACGATTGCCATGTTCCGCCTCTCAGAGAATTTCGTTTCGTTCGGTCTGCAGCGCAAAGGCTTCCGCCAGCAGTTCGGCGAGGATCAGAAGCAGGACACCGGGCAGCAGAAGGGCCGCATCGAAAAAGAAGAAGGTGGAGCCAGACGAGGTGTATCCGGGCAGAAACGGAAAAACGGCCGCCGCCGCAGCCAGCAGGATGCCTTCCGCGCGGGTGCAACGAACCAGCGTCCGGGAGAAGGTGGCATCGCTGAGCATCATCTTCAGAACGGCTGCTCCGGCGATCGACATGACGAGAAAGTAGAGCTCATTGGATGCGAGGTGGGCGATGTTGAGCGCTGCCCCGGCCTTGGCATCCAATGCCCAACGGATGGGAAGGTAGACCGCGCTGATCATCTGGGGGATGGTCAGCAGCAGGGCCAGACCGAGAAGCGTCTGCCGCCTGCGAAGGATGGAGGGGGATGCAGACGGTGTGGTATCCACACGGAAATCATTGCTGCGCATGACAAAAAGCCTCCTTTGCCTTGTTCTGGCTTTATGATAGCGCGGGAGAACTCGAATGTCAATATAAATTTATCGAAAAACGATAAATATGCGGAGGGCGAAGGGAAGGGGGGCCACGGTAGACATTCCTAATGGTCCAGGACCCGCGCACTAACAAACAGCCCACTGGGCTGTTTGTTACCCCGCCGCTGGCGGGGCCGTGCTGTTCGAGTCCCACAAGGCACGGAATGCGGAGCCACGGTAGACATTCCTAGTGGTCTAGGACCCGCGGGCTAAGCGACAGCCCGCAGGGCTGGTCGCTTACGGTGCTTACGCACCGCCGCCCTGTTCGAGTCCCACAGAGAAACATGAAAGAAAAAAGACCAAGAATCGTTTGATTCTTGGTCTTTTTGATGAGAGGGTGCCTTGTGGGACTCGAACCCACGGTCTCCAGATCCACAATCTGGCGCGTTAACCGACTACGCTAAAGGCACCACATAATGCGCCCGAAGGGACTCGAACCCCCGGCCCACTGCTTAGAAGGCAGTTGCTCTATCCACCTGAGCTACGGGCGCACGTTGTTATCCCATTGGGTTCCTTATCTTGGGCAGGCCACCGTCGGAGGCGGGCTGCGAGAAGTATAATACCATACCCATCGGGTTCTGTCAAGCAAAAAAGTGGATTTTTTTGAAAATTTTCGGCCGGGCGGGTCGAGCAGCTCTCAGAGCAGCCGCATTCCGACGATGCCAAGCGAAAAACCGAGGAGGGCACCGGCGATGACATCGCGCGGGAAATGCACCCCGGCCAGCACCCGCAGCACACAGATGGCCACGGTGACAGCGACCATGACGCCGCCGACCGCCGGATAAAAAGAGAGCCACACGGCCGCCAGCACGGCCGCACTCAGCGCGTGGCGGGAAGGGAAGGACTGGCCGTGGGTCTCCTTTTCCACCAGCGGGGTGAAGCCGGGCTGCTCATACGGGCGGGGAAAGTTGAGCTTTTTGCGCAGCAGAGTGCCGCCCAGAAAAACGAACCCCGGCACCAGAATGGCGCGGGCGATGCACTGCATGAAATCGAGGGCGGTCTGGTTCAGCCCGCCCCGCAGCAGCTGGAACCACTGAAGGTTCAGCAGCACCAGCAGCACCGGGTAGCAGACGAACGGCACCGCCGGGAGCCAGTGGTTCAGCAGGATGACGAGTTGCTTTGCCGCCGGGTGGGCGTTCAGCCAGTGCAGGATCTTCTGATAGCGTTCCGGTGTCATGGTGCAGGCCTCCCTTGGTCAGAAACAGGTGTCGAGATATTCTTCCACATCGAACGGCTCCGGAGTGGAATCCTTGCGCAGGTAGAGCGGGTGGTGGGGGTGGCCCTTCTTGCTCCGTTTGCCGAAGGTGACCCACGGGATCTCCCGCTCACGGGTCAGGGCCACCATCTCCCGCATCAGGCCGGGCAGGTAATCCCGCTTTTCGA
>ERZ1034976.793-NODE-793-length-27752-cov-21.345092_pt1 | contig 27752 bp, 37 predicted proteins | sample MGYA00520623_ERZ1034976 | MGnify/ENA primary metagenome ERZ1034976 (study PRJEB33766, sample SAMN09781774) | gut metagenome | biome: gut microbiome | host: Homo sapiens | place: Madagascar | study: EMG produced TPA metagenomics assembly of the PRJNA485056 data... | reverse complement strand
CTTGATAAGTTCACAGATGCCTGGCCTCTTTCCTGTGAAAAACACCCCCACCCCCATTTTCAATCTCAAAAATTCCGCCCAAAAAACAAAAAGACCCCTACAAAGGGTCTGCGTTCTGTGCTATACTTGCCTTACAAACCTTGAAAGGGAGGAATCTGTAAAAATGAGCAAAAATAGAAATCCAGGATGGATAGTGATCGGCTTAATTATGCTAATTGCCGGTTGCTATGAAATCTACACCTCGTTTAAGCCAAAAGAGACAAAACCGTCGTCGTCTGTGGTAGCGTCTGTTGCGGCAATTGAATATCAACAATACACCGTAACGGATATGATATCAGAGTTGAAAAGCAATGCGCTGAACGCTTCTGATGAGTACAAAGACCAGTATGTTAAAATCAGTGGAGAAGTTGGCATTATCGACAGTGACGGAAAGTATATCACGGTACTGGGTGATTCTAGCGTCCTTTTTGGCATTCAGTGCTTTGTAAAAGATGATAGCCAAACAGAAGCCATAAAAACATTGTCTGTTGGTGATAAAGTCACGGTTAAAGGCAAAGTCACTGACGTTGAGCAATTCTCCGGGTATATGATGGATATGACAGAAAAGCCAGAAAAAGTGGAATGAGTCCCTTTATTGTGCTATAATCAGCTAAAGGCAATACGCCAAAGAAAGGAAGAACCAAAAATGAGAAAGAGAATCATTGCGGCAGCTCTGGCAGCGGCTATGATGCTTGCTATGCCTATTAGCGCAATGGCAGCTGCGAAGCCTGATGAATGGTCTGCCCCCATTGAGCGGATTTGCTGGTTATAGCTCTTATGAAGTGGTCGCCATTCAAGATTAATACATAACACAAAAGCCAGCGGCTAGATATTCTCTAACCACTGGCTTTTCTTATTTTCTGTTATACGCTTCTACGAATGCTTGCATAGAGCAGACGGAACGTCTCACGGCCTTTCGGCGTTATTCTGGTTTGTACGCCACCGTGCTTGTTCTTCTGGTTGCAGTATTCCTTGACCGCAAACAGCCCGTCACCCTTGCCCGCTTTCGGCAGGATGCCTTTGTTCTTGTTGCGGTAGATGTAACCGTCAGAAATAAGCATCTTGATGAACAGGCGTTCAGGGATACGCAGTTCCTTTGCGGTCGAGCGGAAATTGGTAGACACGTTCCACGCCACGAGGTCGTCAAAGTAGTCTGCTTTAGGCTGCATCTCCTCGTTCTTCTCATAGAGCTGCTTGTTCTGCGTCTGCAACGCTGCACTCTTTTCCTTCTCAGCCTTCATGTTCTGAATCAGCCCGATCACGAAGTCCGGGTTGGCAATAGCCGTCTCCAACAGGTTGTCGGTCATGTACATCCCATGCTTGCGGATGGATGGCAAGACCTCGTGAGTGACCCAGTGCTTGAACCGCTGTGCGCTTTCCAGCTTGCTACTGAAAATCAGACTGTATAGGCCGGATTCGTTGATGATGACAATGGGCTGCTTACCACCGGGGGTGTCCATTTCGTTCACCCCTCTGTCTTGTTCATCAACGTGGTCACGGATTGCTTTCTGCGGGTTATTGTAGCCTAAAGCCACCGCAATGTCCTTGCCAACAAACCAAGGGTCATCGTCAATGAGCATGACGCGGATTTCGCCAAACTCGGCGTTGTTGAAGATTTTGATGTTCTCAGACAAAGAAAGTTGCATTAAAAAGCTCCTTTTCACTTGTGAGAGAAGCAATTTTCTGCTATAATAACGGCGAGAGAATGCTTCTCTCAGGGTTTACATGATACGCTCGCTTGGGTCGGCAAACTTTAGCGGACGTATCATTTTTCGTTTTCATCGGGCAATGGATGGTTTTGCAGATACTCGGCAGCAGCCCTACGCATGAACTGACTGCGGCTAATATCCAGTGTCAGACAGTAGTTGTCTACCTTTTCCAGAGTTGCCGTGTCCATGTTGACGTTAGCTTGCTTACCATTGCGGTGATTGGTTAAGGTCATGTTCGTTCACCTCCTTTCCGTGTGATAATAGTATACCACTTTTCTTTGTAAAGTAAATGATTTTTGACGATTCTATATTGTAATTTATAATACACAATAATTATCGGTAAATCATTTCTTTGCTGCTTGCCCCGCTTCGTACCCTGCCCGGTAGTTCAGTTCGGATAGCTTACCGAGTGCTTCTGCATACTCCCTGTCCTCGCTGGTCGGCTCTTTGCCATGTGCGAGGGTTTTCAGAAATTCTTCGGTTGTCGTGGGAAAGTTCATGTTTTTTGCTCCTAACTCTTGCGGAGAGCAGCCCTTTTTGGTATAATAGATTCCGAAAAGGGAGACTGCCCCCTTGGTGGTTGCAGGTTCTCGTTTCGTGATGTGGATAAGCTATCAGCGTAACTTTGGACGGTGGCGCTGGTAGCTTATTTTTTTATGCCTTGATGTTCTCAACGTAGGATGCCACCCACTCGATACCCATGCGAATAACATCGACCTTTGAGATGCCCAATGCTTTTGCGCTGCTCTCCATGCTCGCGATCTGGCTCTCAGTGAGCCGGGTGCTTATCATGCGCAGCTTATCACGTTCCGAGGTCTCTGCTCGTTTTGCCAAGCCTATCACCTCGCTTTCGCTGGAACAAGTATAAAGCGTGAAAATATGCTTGTCAAGACCCAAAGTTTTACGGAAATGAAGTTTGACGGAATTACTCCTTATTATAGAAAATTTTCTACCTGATTGTGATTAACTAAGTAAACACCCTTATACTACTCTAGTATGTATTTATACATACTAGAGTATATTTATATATAATATAAGCGTAAGCCAATTTGACTTACACTAAAAAGTGTTGACAGTTACATTAAAAAGTGTTACAATGGCATCAAGAAAGAGAGGATGCCTGTATGCAAAGCAATAAAATTGTCAAAGAGTTGATAGATTACGCTAGAGCTGGAAACCCGCACAAAACTTGGACTTGGTGGGCAAACGAACTTGGACAGGAACGTCCTTCTTGTGTGACTGAAAGATTGAGGGGAAATGGCCTTTCGGTTAAAACTCTCGTGAAATTTTGCTGGTTGCTTGGTTATCGTGTTGTAATCGAGCCAAAAAGTGATGAACCTGTAAAAGACGGCTGCTACTTGGTTGATGATGGGCTGGAAGAGTTTAAGAACGATTATTTTATTCGGAAAGCAAAAGAACTTAAGGAAAAATCCACGCTTTGAAAAGGACGGTGAACCCGGATGATTTACGGTTACGCTCGTGTCAGTTCCGCTGGACAGGCGATTGACGGCAACAGCCTTGAAGCCCAGTCGGAACTTCTGAAAGCAAATGGCGCACAGAAAATCTTTTCGGATGTTTACACCGGCACGAAGCTGCATCGACCTGAACTGGACAAGCTGATGGTTGAAATCCAGCCGGGAGACACGCTGATCGTGGCGAAACTTGACCGTATCGCTCGTTCTGCCAAGAATGGCCTTGAACTGATAGACCAGTTCATTGATAAGGGCGTTTCGGTGAACATCCTGAACATGGGGGTTATGAACAACTCCCCTACCGGTAAGGTTATTCGCACGGTTATGCTTGCCTTTGCGGAGTTTGAGCGTGATATGATTGTTGAACGCACCAGAGAGGGCAAGAAGATTGCCAGCCAGCGTCCCGATTACAAGGAAGGCCGCAAGCCCACCGAGTATGACCGCAACCTCTTTGACATTCTGCATGAACAGGTAGAGAAGCACATTCTTACGGTCACAGATGCCGCAAAACAGCTTGGCGTGACCCGCCAGACATGGTATCGGATTGCTGAACAGAATAGGTGAAAGGAGCAAGAGCCTATGGATAAGTGGAACAACAGAAACTCGTATGATTGGCTTGCAGGAGCGGTCGTTGGGCTGCTTACCGGGTTCTTCATCGTAGTTGTGGTTGCGAGGTGTGTTCTGTGATACTTAGTGACAACATGAAGCGTCTGATCGACACGCTGAACACCTATGAGCCTGACCTTCCGAATGGATTCTATTCTGTAAAAGCCCTGCAAGATAAACTGGATTTTACGGCACGGTTCGTTCTTGAATCCCTTGCCAACGATGGGCTGATACGATGGGGCGACACGCAGCATACAGCATTCTGGCTGTTGGAACGTGCGAGGAACTATAAGAAAATTCATAGGTTGGAAAAGATTGAATAGTGGAAAGAACGTGGGATAGGATTTGCTTGTGGCGTCCTGACCAGCGTTCTTGCAGGGCTGATTAGCATTGTGTTAGCTGGCGTTTTCAGTTGACGTTGTTCGCAACCTAGAATAAAACCGAATATTTAATTTTTGTGCAGTTGTAGGCACTCTTTACATTTTCAGGTAGGGGGTGCCTATTTTTTTATGCAGCCAAAGCAGTGTATCGCCATTATCGACAGCATCAAAGCGTATGCAAAGCAGAATCCAACCGAAGCACAGGTCTATGAGGACTGGTTTCAGGCGGTTGTGAACTTGAGAGACGTTCTGCCACAAGACAAGCGGTTCGATGCCTACAAATACTCTGGTGAGCTGCGCTCTGTCTGCGCATCCATGATGGGTAAGATGAAAACAGGCGAGGACGTGGCGAAGGTCTATGACATTATCAGCCGGACGTACCTGTTTGAAGCAAAAGATATGTTTGACAGCTATTGCATCTATCTTGAATGGAACCGTGCGCCGGAGAAGAAGTTTTATCAGCCTAGACGCAGGGTTTTGAAGGTGCTGGCAGATGACCTAGAGGACTTGTTTTACAAGCGGATTGACTTTTTGGGGGTTAGCCTTCCTGCTCGAGTGGGCAAGTCCACGCTGTGTATCTTCTTCATTACATGGCTGATGGGCAACCGCCCTGACGTTGCATCGGTTATGAGCGGGCATTCTGACAAGCTGACCAATGGCTTCTACGGCGAAGTGCTGTCTATCATTACCGACCCTGTTACTTACAACTGGGGCAAAATCTTCCCTGACGTTCAGCTTGTGGACAAGAGCGCAAAGGACGAAAGCGTTGACCTGAACCGCAAGAAGCGTTTCCCCACTCTGACCTGCCGCTCCATCGGTGGTACGCTGACTGGTGCTGTTGAAATCGGTGAGGGCGGCGTTCTGTACAGCGATGACTTGATTGAGGACTTGGAAGAAAGCCTGAATGTCGAGCGTCTGAACAACAAGTACGATGCCTATTTGAACCAGCTGAAAGACCGTAAAAAGCAGGGCGCATTGGAACTGATGGTCGGTACGCGCTGGAACGTGCTTGACCCTCTGGGGCGCATCCAGAACCAGTATGCGGACAATCCGAAGTACCGCTTCCGTGTCATTCCTGCGGTGGACGAGAACGGACACAGCAACTTCAATTATGACTACGGCGTGGGCTTTGACGATGCCTATTATGCCGACATGAAGGCCAGCATTGATGATGCAACATGGTGGGCAAAGTACATGGGCAAGCCCTATGTGCGTGAAGGTTTATTGTTCCCTGCCGATGAACTTCGGTATTTTAACGGCGTTCTGCCTGACGGTGAGCCTGATCGCAAGCTTATGGTCATGGATATTGCGTGGGGTGGCGGTGACTTCACAGCCTGTCCTATTGCCTATGTGTACGGCGATGCCGTGTTCATCCTTGACCTTGTGTTCAACAACGGAGACAAGACAGTGACCAGACCAGAAGTTGTGGGCAAAATCATTCAGCACAAAATCAATGTGGTGCGTGGCGAAGCCAACAACGGCGGTGACGAATACTGTGACGTTGTAGACAGCCAGCTTCGTCAGCAGGGCTATCACTGCTCTGTACGCAGCCAACGTGCGCCCAGTGGACAGAGTAAGCTGTCAAGAATCATCCAGTATGCGCCGGACATCAAACGGTTCTATTTCCTTGATGAGAAACACCAGTCGAAAGAGTACAAGGCATTTATGGAACAGGTGACGATGTTCACGCAGCTTGGCAAAGTTCCACACGATGATGCACCGGACAGCTTGGCACAGCTTGCCGATGAACTGTATAACGGAATCAGTAAAATCGAGCCTGTCAAGAGGCCTTTTTGACTAAAAACACAATATATTGTGTTCGCTGGGTCTATTTATTTGATTTCACCACTTGAAAAGCCTTATAATGTACACAGGAAGTTTTGCAGCTTCCCTTAAAGGAATAGCTTGCACGCGGGGTTTTGTCATTTTACTCGCGTGCGTGTCAACAAGCATATTCCTCCTTTCACCGGTGGAGGTTTTCTCACTCTTTCACCTTCACCGGGCTTTATATGTTGCGTTTCCAATTGTAAGGGGAATGCCAGCCTGTCTCCCCCACGGCTGGCAAGCAACGGTTCGATTCCGTTACGCAGAACAACCATCTTCTTTGCGTGGCTTTCTATTCTCTGAATCCTCCACCGCTACTCCCGGCTCTCGATGCAATGGTTAGGCATGACATTGCAAAGAGCAGCGGTTAACCAATCAAGCCGGGTTTTTATGCTACATTAGCTTAGTATGGTTAGAGCACTCGGCTCATATCCGAGCATACATTGGTTCAAATCCATTATGTAGCACCAAAATTGCAGCTGACCCGTTTACGTCTGTCCAACAACTGAATGTAAAGGCTGCAATGGTTTTCTTCGGGCGAAGAATAGCATGGCTGGAAGTGCGAACAGTTTCCCAGTAGCTTCTGACAGGTCTGTGCTCAACAGCCTGTTTCCAGAAATCCAACGAAAGGAGCGCTCATGCTAGTTAGAATCTGTTGCCCTTGTATTCGGCAGAACCCTATTTATAAAAACGTCCGCTGCAACCGCTATCTTGGCGAAGTGGACGGAAAATACCATTTCAAGTGCGACAGATGCAAGGGCGTTATCGAAGGAGACACAAGGGAAGGATGGGTGAAAATAATTCATTCTCCTGAAAAGTAAAAAGGACAACGTTATGTGTGTGTTAGAAGAAAATATAATTGCTCTTTTTGAAAGCGGCAAGATTAGTTCTCTTGATTTAGAAAACGCAAAAAAGTTTTGTAGTAGTTCAAAAATTGGAGAATATAAATGTTGCGTAAAAACTCGATATGGGTTTTGCTGCGATTTGTGTCTTGAAGATGAATTGTTGAGTTTAAAATCAAAGGGAGTTAATACAATAAATTCTTGTTGTGGACACGGCGACTTGACTCTTGCATCAATTTTAACCGCTGGGGAAAACAGCAAAAATAAAATGCTTTCTTTGGGATATATTCACGTAAAAGATATATCTGAAAGAATTTCTCAGTGGAAGCCTAAATCGACTTTCATGTATCAAAAATAAGTTTAAGGCGCACTTTTGGCGCAGTGAGATAGACCTTAACAGGTCTGTCTTGCTGCGCTTTTTATTTTGCCCGAAAGGAGGAACGCATGGCTGAGTATCAGATGGTCGTTGGCGGCTTTTTGAATGAGCCACTGACCGGACGTAGGCCGATTGAAACGCCGGAGACGAAAATCAATCGAGCGAACGTACTAAAAGTGGTCATGGGCAAGGCAGAGCCTATTCATTTGCTGAACAAGAACGAGATCCGCTTTCTGCACAACTACTACTTGGGTAGCCAGCCTGTCCTCCACCGCACAAAGGAGTATCACGCTGAAATCACCAACCGTATTGTAGAGAATCATGCCAACGAGTGCGTGGGTTTCTACACAGGCTACATGAGCGGCACTCCATGCTCTTATGTGCGGTCTGAAACGGCAACTGGTGACGGTGAGGAAATCGCTCGCCTGTCCAATGCTTTGCAGTATGAAGGCAAGGATGCGCTTGATCGGCGGCTTTGGCAGTGGATGTTAGAGTGCGGACAGGGATACCGCATTATTCTCCCTGACAAGGGGTACAACGGCAACTACCCGGACGAAACGCCCCTGCTGGTGGATGTTCCAGACCCGGATATGGCGTATGTGATTTACAACTCTGGCATTGGTCACAAGCCTATTGCCAACGTGCTGCACATTCCACGCAATTATCAGAATGACCTGAACGACCTGATTTGCGTGTATACGCCGAACCAGTACTTTGAAATCGACAACGGCAAGGTAGTTAACGAGGGAGGAAATGGTAAATATCATTCCCTCGGAATGCTGCCGATGGTCGAATACAAGCTGAACCCGGAGCGGATGGGCTTGTTTGAACCGGCAATCCCTGTGCTGGATGCCATCAACGACCTTGAAAGCAATCGTCTGGACGGCGTGGCACAGTTCATTCAGTCCATCATGGTGTTTACCAACTGCCTTGTGGACGAGGAAGCCTTAAAAGCAGTTAAGGCTATGGGCGCAATGTGCTTGAAGTCATCTTCTGGTCAGCCAGCTTCGGTCGCACAGCTTGCAAACGAACTTGACCAGCAGCAGAGCCAGACCTTGCTTGATTCCATGCTGAACGTGTACCGCAGTCTGACCGCTATGCCTAGTGTTACTGGCAGTGAGAATGCAACGTCTGACAACGTGGGCGCAGTTATCGTCCGAAACGGATGGAATCACACCGAAGCAAGGGCACAGCAGTACGAGAATATGTTCAAGTACGCTGAACGCCAAAGCCTGTCTGTGATGCTGAAAATCCTGCGTGACACGGCTGGTTCTAAGCTGATGGCAAGTGACATCAACATCAAACTGCCCCGCCGTCAGTACGACAACCAGCAGAGCAAGGTTCAGATTTTTGCACAGATGTTGCAGCAGACCATTGACCCGCAGCTGGCGTTCACTACGCCCGGTCTGTTCCCTGACCCGCAGGCTGCTTATGAGATGAGCAAGCCCTTCCTGATTGCTTCTGGCAAGCTGGGCGAGGACGGGAAAGCACCGAAGCCACAGGAACAGCCCAAACAGGATGTTACCGACACAAATGTCGGGAACATGGCAGATGAATAAACTGGCAATGTAAACAAAGAAACAGAGGGTAAATAACCCTTTGCTATAAACACGGCAGGGAAGCCGGGATACAAATTTCGCAGCGTTGCAGGGAAGCAACGGTAAAAAAACGCAGGAGGAAATTAACGATATGAAACTCAATGTGTTGCTTGGTGATGCCTACAAAGAGGGCATGACCGCCGATGAAATCATTTCTGCGCTTGAAAAGGTTGCAGACCCTAGCGCAGAGGTTGAGAAGCTGCGTAACGCCGTGACGAAAGCCAATGGCGAAGCTGCCGAGTACAAGAAGCAGCTTAAGGCAAAGCGCACCGATGACGAGAACGCCGCGCAGGAACAGGCTGACAGGCTGGCAGAAATGCAGAAGCAGATTGAAGCCCTGACTGCCGACAAGGAAAACCTCGTCAAGGAAAAGACCCTTGCATCTTACCGTGAGAAGTTCGTTGCACAGGGTTATGACGCTGAACTCGCCAACAAGGCTGCATCTGCACTGGCTGACGGTGACATGGACAAGGTATTTAAGTTCCAGTCGGAGTTTATGACCGCCCATGACACCGCATACAAGGCTTCTCTGCTGAAGGATATGCCCACGCCTCCGGGTGCGGATGGTAAGGGCGGCTCTGATAGTGAGGGCGTGGCGTTTGCTAAGAGCCTTGCACAGCAGAACGCAAATACTTCTAAGGCATCGAGTGACGCAATGAGTGCTTTCCATTAACAAGGAGGAAAACATGAAGTTTACCCGAAACACGGTCAACGGAATCAACGATACCATCCTTGCTTCCAATGACTACACTGCCATTCCCTTTACCGTGACTGAAACTGCTGCGGTTAAGGCTGGCTACCCCATGACCAAAGCTGGCAAGAAGGCGACTTCTGCCACCGCAGACGGCATCCTGTTGTATGACGTTGACCCGGCAGAGAATCCCAACGCTTCCTTGCTGATTCGTGGCGTTATCGACACCAAGAAGGCCGCTGCAAGCTCCGGCTTTACCTATGATTCTGATGCGATCACTGCGCTCAAGACTGCCATTCCCGGTATCTTCTGCCGTGACGACATCAGCGTGAACGCTTAATAGGAGGTAAAACAACATGGCACTGAATCTTAAGGAAGTCTTTGCCCCGGCTGCGATTGCCGCCTATTGGACGAATGACCCCACCAATGCGATGCCTTTTGCGTCTGACGCACTGTTCCCCGCCAAGAAGAAGGCTGGTCTCGACCTGAAGTGGCTGCGTGGTCATAAGGGCGTTGGCGTGTCCCTGATGCCCAGCGCATTTGACGCAAAGGCTACGTTCCGCACCCGTGAGGGCTTCAAGTTCGATGAGACCGAGATGCCGTTCTTCCGTGAAGGCTACCATCTGGGCGAGAAAGACCGTCAGGAAATCCTGCGTGTTCTGGACAGCAACGACCCCTATGCTCGTGACGTGATGAACCGTCTGTACGACGACACCGCACAGCTTATCACTGGCGCGCGTATCGTTCCTGAGCGTATGATCTGGCAGCTTCTGGCTCCCACCAATGGCGTTCCCGGCATCACCATCAAGGCAAACGGCGTGAACTACACTTATAACTACGACCCGGACGGCACTTGGAAGACTACCAACTTCAAGGAAGTCTCTGTCGCAAAGTCCAAGTGGAACGTCGCCACTGCCACCCCCATTGCCGACCTGAACGCCGCAAAGGACGCTGTTCTGGCAAGCGTGGGCGAGGTCGTGACCGAAGTGTACATGAACACCGCCACCTTCCGCAACATGATTGCTGCGGACGAGGTGAAGAATCGGTTCATGACCGTCACGGCAAAAGCAAATGCCGTTCTGCTGGACAGCGAAGCACGGCAGATTATCGAATCCGCAACCGGCCTGACCATCCATCTGTACGACAAGATGTTCAAGGCAGACCAGTACAGCGCAAGCGAAAAGTACCTGCCCGATGGCATGGTTGTGGTTGCTCCGTCCGGCGCTCTGGGCAGCACTTGGTACGGCACTACTCCTGAGGAAGCCGACCTGCTGTCTGGTCAGTCTGGCGCATCCGTTTCCATCGTGAACACTGGCGTTGCCATCACCACTGAACTGACCGTTCACCCGGTCAACGCCAACGTCTACGCTTCTGAAATTGTCCTGCCGTCCTTTGAGCGCATGGACGCTGTGTACTGCATCAAGGCTTACTAAGGCGAAAGGAGAAAAGTAGCATGGGAGACCAGTATTCCGAAGCGGCAGTCAAGCTGGGACAGTACATTGCCCCGGCACTTGACCGTGAAGTCACGGACGAGGACTACCCACTCTTCGACCTGCTGCTTGATTTCGCCAAAGACAAGATATTTGCACAGGGCTACCCTTTCGGCAACAGACCGGACGAGCTGCCCTTGCAGTATCAGTCGTTGCAGATACGCATTGCAGCGGAACTGTACAACCACATCGGCGCAAACGGGCAGACGAGCTATACCAACAACGGCATTACTCGTGTGTGGGAAAGTTCCGATGTGGCGCAGTCCCTGCTAAATGAAGTGGTTCCGAGAGTAGGTGTTATCGGCTGATGTTCAATGGAAGCCCGCTGGACAAACGCCCACTGTGGTATTCAAACCCAGTCGGCGAGAAAACGCCTGTCGTGGACGAGTGGGGAAACGAGACTGGCGAATCCGCATACGAATCGTGGAGTGAACCCGCAAAGCTGGTGCTGAACGTCAGCCCGCCTACCGGTTCTGCTGAAGCCAATCCTTTTGGCGCGTTTACGGATTACAGCTACGTTGTCAGTTCATCCAGCAAAAAGCGCAACACACCGCTTTATGAGGGCACACACGTCTGGTTTCAGACAGACGTTTCAAAGCCCTTCAATTACACTGTGGTCAAGGTCGCAGAGCATATCACGGATACGCTGTATGCGCTGAAAGAGGTGGCTGCAAGTGAAAATTAAAGTGAGGTTAAGCGATGCCGGACTTCGTGATGCGGAATGTCAGATACAGATTTACAAAGCCACCCTGAACCAAAAGGCACAGGAGTTTGCAAAAGTGCTGGCTGATAAAGGGCTTGACGTGGCAAAAGTTCGTTTTGCGAACGCACAGTATGCTGGCAACAACGATGTCTCTTGCCGTGTTGAGCAGAACGGAAACACCTGCACCATCGTTGCAGAGGGCAAGGCGGTTGCCTTTATCGAGTTTGGCACTGGCGTACATCACAACGGATACGGCGGTGAGCTTCCGCCCGGCGTTGGGGCACATGGCTCCTACGGCAAAGGGCAAGGCGCAAATCGCAGATGGTACTACTACGGTGAATCTGGCAATGCCGGTACGCCTGTCAAGGAAGTAGACGGCAAAGGTCAGCTGAACTACACCAGTGGTAACGATGCAGCTATGGCTATGTGGGGGGCTGTTGAGGAAATGGCTTCTCAGGTTGAAGCGACGTGGAGGGAGGTTTGGAATAGTTGATTGATTATTTCAATCCCATCTTTACGGCTATTGCTATGGAACTGCGAAAGCAAGTGCCCGGCATCTTCGTCACTGGTGAAATCAACGACAGCAATGTCAAAAAGTTTCCGTGTGTGCAGATAGAGGAAAACAGCAATCTTCCTGTGCACATTGATTCTGCTGGTCACAGCAAGTACGCCGCCGTTTCCTTGCGTGTGCGGGTCTACTCTAACAAAGGCACCGGACGCATTGCAGAAGCACGTTCCATCGTTGGAATCGTGGATTCTGTATTGGAACCGCTCAATTTCTATCGCAAATCGTTTGCCCCGTTGAATGGGCTGTACAACAATTCCGTCTATCGGATTGATTGCAGCTACGGGGCAACAATCGGAGAAGACGGAATGATTTACCGAAACTAAGGAGGTAAACATTCTATGAGTACTGCTATCTCCGGTCTGAATACCACCCTGTATTGTGGCGACAGCGCAACCGCTCTGACGAAGCTGTGCGACATCAAGGATGTGCCCGACCTGATCTCCGAACCGAACCTTCTGGATGCTACCACCCTGTCTGACCCCATGCAGGTCAACATCTTTGGCATTATCCAGTCTGATACCAAGTCTTTCACCGCCAACTACAACAAGACTGACTACAAGAAGGTCAAGGAAGCTGGCTACGATGAAACTTCCGAGAGCAACACTGTGAAGTATTACGCTCTGAAGATGCAGGACGGCTCCGGCTTTACTTGGCAGGGTATGCATCAGGTTGGCTTGTCCGGCTTTGGCGTGGACGAGGTTGTGGAAATGACCATCAACTGCATCTTCACCAAGAAGCCTGAGTTCAGCGAGGCCCTGACTGTCAATGGCGGCTAAACCGCAAAAATCGAATCAATCAAACCGGGCAGAACTGAACATCGGATTTGGTTCTGCCCCTATTTATAAAGGAGAGCATTTATTATGGCTGCTAAGGTTATCAACTTTCATTCCCCCGATGGCAAGAACACTTATGAGCTGACTTTTACTCGTGACAGCGTGGAAGCCACCGAACGTGCGGGCTTTCAGATTGGTCAGTATACCCAGATGACTAATCTGCTGTCCAACTCCCGTGCCCTGTTCTACGGTGCTTTCATCGCCCGAAACAAGGGCATCAAGCGTAAGGTCGTTGACGAGATGTTCCAGCACGTTGAGGACAAGGAAGACCTGATGGGCGTTCTGCTTGAGATGTTTATGGACGCTTCCAAGTCCCTGCTGGCAACTGACACTGAGGACAAGACCGTAAAAAACGCAACGTGGGAGATTGTGTAACCGCACAATCTCAGGAAGCAGACGGAGAGGGAGAGCCATTTTCCTTCTCCAAGCTGTTCCATGATGTAGAAGCCTATTACATCTCCATTGGCATGACTTATGACCAGTTCTGGCACGGCGATGTCTGGCTGGCAAAGGTCTACCGTGACGCAGAGGAAATCCGTGAACGGCGGGCGAATACCGAAGCATGGAGAAACGGCTTTTATATGACTTCTGCGCTTTCTTCTACGGTTGGCAATATGTTCCGAAAGAAAGGGTCTAGCCCCATCAAGTACATGGATAGACCAATTCCCCTCACCCAAAAGGAGAAAGACGAGTATGAATACCAACGCGCAGTTGAGGCGCAGGAGCGCATTAAGAGAATGATGTTCTCCATGATGGAAAAGGATGGTGGTAGTGATGGCTGATGTTGATATTACAAGCTTATCCGTAGAGATTTCTGCGGAATCGCAGGGTGCGGAGCTTAATATTAACAAGCTCGCTACTGCCATTTCTAATTTGCGGACAAAAGGCAACGTCACAAAGGTTGTGAACAGCCTTGATAGGCTTTCTGCTTCTATCTCTGCCCTCAAATCCGCTTCTGCTGGGCTGTCTGGTCTGGACAAGCTGACCGGATTTCTGGACAAGCTGTCTGGAACTGACTTATCCGCAAGTGCAAAAAGCATCAATTCTGTTGGCAATGCTATTAAGAAGATTGCTGCTGTTGACATTGGCGGGATTGACTTGTCCGGTCTTAGCGGCAAAATGAGCGAACTACAAAGTGGGTTGTCCCCTCTTGCCGGTCTGGATGCTTCTGGATTGAAAGGCATTGGTAGCGCTATCAATGCGTTGGGCAAAATCCCCGGTCTGACAAACAAACTGGATTCTAGCACGCTTGATGCATTTGCGAAAGCGTGCGAGAAAATCTCTACCTCGCTCACCCCCCTTGCGTCTCAGCTTGATAAGGTCGGCAACGCCTTTGCAAAGCTTCCGCCGCAGTTGAGCAAGGTTGTGACGCAGGCAAATCGTGTGACCGCTGCCAATGAAAAGCAGCGTAAGAGCTATCTCAGTTTGTCCAATCAGATGAACGGCTTTATGCGGAATATGGCAAAGCTAATTTCGCTGAAAGCTATCGCTGAGTATCTTGGCAACGCTGCTGCAAAGTTCAATGACTTTTACGAAGCAACAGATATGTTTACCGTCTCAATGGGAGAAATGACGGAATCCGCAAACCAGTTTATCAATAAGATGGAATCATTGCTGGGTATCGACCCGACAGAAGCTATGAACAACATGGCAAATGTTTATAGCATGGTTCATTCTTTTGGTATGGCAAGCGATAAGGCGTATACTTTGTCGCAAAACCTTACACAACTTGGATATGATTTGGCTTCATTGAAAAATATGAATCCATCCGAAACATTTACAAAGCTCCGTTCTGCTATGGCTGGCGAACTTGAGCCAGTGCTTCAGCTTGGCGTTGATATTTCTCAGGCTAGACTTAAGCAAGAACTTTTAGAGCTTGGCTTTAACAAGCAAATTTCCACATTGTCTCAAGCAGATAAAGCTACGTTACGCTATATCGCCATTATGAAGCAGCTCACTTATGTGCAAGGCAATCTTGGCGAAACGCTTTCAAGTCCTGCAAATATGATTCGTATGTTGAAAGCACAGTTGAACAATCTCGCAAGAGATATTGGCTCGTTGCTTTATCCTGCGCTGAAATCCATTCTTCCACCTCTTATTGCCGCCGTTGAGCTTGTCCGAGAATTTGTCCAATGGGTTGCAAAATTGATGGGTGTAGAAGTTACGTTCACAGATTTCTCCAAAAATGCTGGTAGCGTTGGCGAAATCGGTGATGCAATGGACGAAACAACCGATTCGACAAAGAAAGCCGCCAAAGCCCTCAAGGACTACACGATGGGCTTTGATGAACTGAACATTATTGACCCAAACAAAGGGGGAAAATCTAGTTCTAGCGGCGCATCTGCTGGCAACATCTTGGGCGATGTAGACCTGTCCGGCTACGATATGTTCAAGCAGTACAACGAAGATTTTGCAAAGCAGATTGATGCTATCAAGCAGAAAATCAAAGATATGCTGCCTACTATCGGTGCTGTTGGAGCGGCATTTGCAGCGTGGCAGATTTCCAAAGCCCTTTTAGATGCGCTGGATAAAATCAAGAACTTTACCATCAATGCAAAGGTTGACATTAGTTGGCCCGTCATTGGTGTACTCGCGTTTATGTCGGACATGAACGAATTCAAGAAGTATCTTGAGGATTTCCTTAAAAACGGCCCTACATTCAAAAATGTTGCTGGCATGATTTCTGAATTTGCTGGCATGATGGGTGATGCACTCATTTTGCTTGGAAACCTAAAGCTTGGCGGTGCGTTAAAGGTCGTTCAAGGCATCGGCGAAATTATCATTGCCATCAAGGATATTGCCGATAACGGCTTAAATTTGGATAACGCTACTACTGCCATTCGTGGCTTAACCAATGTTGCGATTGGCATCGGTGCTCTTACAGGGCATCTGAAAGTTGCCGGTTGGGCACTCGCCATTCAAGGCTTTACATCTATTATTCAAGAAATTGCAAATAACTGGGAAGCAATTAAGAATGGTGATTGGAGCGGAGTGGACAAAGCCACGCTTGTTATCGGCGCGCTTGAAGTTTTTGGCGGCATTGCTACTGCACTCGGTGTTTTTTCGAAATTAAAGGCCGTTAAAGAATCTACAGAATCCGTCCAGTCTGTAAAAACCGTTGCGGATGCTACGCAGAACATAAGCAATGCCACGTCTAGCCTTTCTCCAAATCTTACTAGTCTTGCCAAAAATCTTGCCGTTGGCGTTGCTATCGTTGCCGAAGTTTCCGCAGCAGCTATTCTGTTCGCTGGTGCAATCGTTGTGCTTGGCAATGAGTTGAAAGCTGCTGGTGATGCATGGCAACCCGTTATTACTAACGCTAAAGAGGTTGCGGAAGCAGTCGGGCTTGGTTCTGTGGCCCTTGTAGCTGTTGGTGCGGTTGCTGCTGGAATTGGGTCGGCCGGTGGCGTTCCGCTTGCAGCAAACATCGGCATCGGCACTGCAATTCTTGCAGAAGTTGGCGCGGCCGCCGTTTTGTTTGAAGCAGAAGTTTGGGCAGTCGGAACAGGGCTGGATAAAATTCGGCAAGCATGGGCTCCTGTTACTGAAAATGCTCCCACCGTTAAAACTGCTCTGATCGCTGGCACAGCTTTACTTGTGGCCGTTGGCGCGGCCACTGCAGCCATTGGAATTGCAACAACTGCAACTGGTGGAACTATCCCAATTGCTATTGGAATCGGCACAGCCGTCCTTGTTGAATGTGCTGTTGCTTTTGTAGCATTAACGGACAGCATTTCTAGTGTTGCGGACGAATTAACGGGAAAGCTTTATCCATCTCTGAAAAATTTGAATTCGAAGCTTCCGTCCATCAAAACCGGAATGAGTAGTTTGACTGGCTATTTGAAGGACTTTGCCAGCGAACTTTCCTCTTATACTTCAAGTATGGGTAGCGTTACTTGGTCCAGCATCGTAAATGGATTCCAAAAACTGTTTGCCGGAAATCCGATTGCGAGCTTGGCTAATGATGTTGGCGGCATTTATGATGATACTGTTGTTCTGAGCAACAAATTGTCCGTTGCCAACCCTGAGCTCGAAAGAGCCGTTCAGCTGTTAACCGATTATAACTTGCTCATGTCTCAGCTGAAACTTTTGACTGAGGGTGCAAATAATACTCAGCTTGCAACTGATATTTTCACCAATCTTGAAGATTGCGGCGAAAAACTGGTTACTGGTTTTGTTTCTGGAATCAACAAGAAATTGTCGGCTCTCGACACCGAAGTCGGTAAGATTAAGGCTTCTCTCGAAAAAATCAGCGATGAAGAAACCGCATTCAAAAAGTACGGCGGCTACATTTTGCAGGGCCTTATTGATGGTCTTGATGGGAAGAAGAACGACGTTTATACAAAAATTGTGGAAATCGGAAATGCGCTTGCAGATAAGTTTGCGAACGCAATGGATATTCACTCTCCTTCTAAGCTGTTCCGCGTATTCGGCGGTTACATCGTAGAGGGCCTCGCAAACGGCATCAACGCAGCGCTTCCCTATGTTGAACAAGCTATGAACAATTTAGCTAATGCAGTTCAGGAAAAGGGGAACGAGCTGATTGATTACGGTTCAAGCATCGCAACCGGTTTTGTTGATAATGTCGTGAACGCATTGAACTCAAAGTGGAACGAAATTGACAGCGGACTCAAAAACGATTTTGTTGGGACCATTAAGAGCATGTTCGAAGCCGTAAAGAACGGTGATATCCAGACGGTTGCGACAAACACTGCTGCTATTATTTGGCAGGCAATGGGGGAAGAAAACAGAAGTCAGGTAAAGTCTTACGCTTCCAATTTGATTTCAACGTTGACAGGGGCCTTGAAAGGTGTTGGGGCAAAAGCTCTTGTCTCAGCAAAGAGCATTGGCAAAAACATTCTCATCGGCATCACGTCAAAGTTTGGCGAAATCGCAAGTCAAGCTGTCGGGCTCGGCAGCAAACTGACTTCCACTTTTTCTTCCCTGACTGGTCCCCTTGCTGCTGTCGGTAAGGCAATCAGCACCGGACTTTCTAGCGGTGTTTTAAGTCAGTTCCCGAGCATTATTACTGGTGTGGCTGGTTTGATTGGAAGCATCGGCACTGCGTTTTCCGGGCTTCTTTCAACAATTGGCGGCGTCTTATCTTCGCTTGGAATCCCTACCGGATTCGCTTTGCTTGCAGGCGGCGTCGCAATCGTGGCGGCAATTGCTGGTATTGTCGGAAGCTTGAATAGCAAATACGGTTCCAATTCTTCCGTCAGCAATGACTATTCCAGTTACCCCGGAACAAGCGGATATGATTCTTCTACCGGTTCCACAACATCCACTGGAAGCTACTATCCGAGTTCTTCCACGAGTGGCGTGAGCGCATCTGACCTGAGGAGCGCAGTGCATGATGGCTGCTACAACGCATTCCTTGATATTTTCCAGCGCTATGGTGATGAAATCACGGGCGGTAAGGAAATCAAGCTGTTCATTGACGGTAAGCAGATTACCGCTTCTGTTGAAAAGCAGCAGTCTGATCGTGGCGTACAAATTATGGGCACGGAAGTGTATAGCTATTAAGGAGGTGACGGCGATTTATGCAAGCTCTTGTATCAGTGAACGGTGTGGATTTGCCGGAGCCTTCCTCTTATAGTGCAACAACATCTACCATCGTTGATTCTGGCCGTAACGTTCAGGGCAAAGTGGTTGGCTCTGTGGTTCGACACGATGTTGCGAAGGTGGCACTGAAATGGAACTACCTGACTGCAAAGCAATGGGCAGCGACAATCAGTCCATTTACCAAAAACTTTTATTGCACGGTTCGCTTTTACAATCAGGCGACGGCTTCTTATTCCACACGTCAGATGTACGTTTCCGACCGTACTGCTGGCATATGGAGGAGATGCCAAAGCAATGGCAATGTGATGGGGTGGACGGATTGTTCTCTCTCGCTTGTCGAAGTCTAAGGTGGTGATGCAACATGGCGGTTCAGCCGTCTGAAAAATGGCTCAAGCAGTATAATTCTACGCTTGTCCCGGAGATGTTTGTTCAGATTACTTATCACGCTTCGGACGATAAGGCTCAATCAGACGCAATCGCAAGTTCCGGTTCTCAGGTTGTGTTCAGTGATGTGAGCGACATTACAGACCTTGATAATTTGCCATCTGCAAAATATGCAACCGGAGAACCTAATCTTTGGATTTTGGATGGGTCATGCGATATTCTTCCTTCTTCTGAACCATATAAAAATGCTGGTTACGTGAGCCTTGAAAACGTTTCGGACGCAAACCACCCCATTGTTACGTTTTCGTTTAGCAAAACCCATGAAGAAAAAATCCCAGGCATTACAATTGTGTGGTCTGAGCTTTTCAATGAATACGCGACATCATTCAAAGTATCTGCCTACAATGGCTCATCGCTGTTACAAGAAAAACAGATTGATGATAACACATCCGTTGAAAGCTCCGTTGACTTTGAAATCACTGGTTACAACTCCATTGTGATTGAGATTTCGAGCTGGTGCATCCCCAATCGCAGAGCAAGAATCGAACAGGTGGAGTTTGGCCAGTGCGTTCGATTTAACAAGGAAGACCTTCTTTCGTATTCCCATGAATCGAAGCGTGACCCGATTTCCGGTCAGCTTTCAAAAGATTCTATTTCCTTTTCGATCAATAATAGTGACCAGAAATGGAACCCCATCAATCCCGGTGGCCTTTACCAATATCTTTATGAACGGCAGGCTGTCTTTGTAAAGTACGGTATGGATTTAGATGGTGAAACTGAGTGGATTAACGGTGGCAAGTTCTACCTTTCCAATTGGAACACTCCATCCAATGGTATCACTGCTTCGTTCGAAGCAAGAGACGCCCTTGTATTCTTATCTGATTCTCCCTACACAGGCAGAAAAAGCGGCACGCTTTATGAGATGTGCTACGATGCGTTAGAACTTCTTGATGTGACAGGCATCTCGTATTTCATCAATGAAAGCTTGAAAAACTACTCCGCTGATTTTTCGTCCACAAGTTCTTCTTATAAGAATTCCGACGTCTTGCAGCTTGCTGCGAACGCAGCGGGTATGGCGTTATATCAGACGAGAGATGGTCAAATCCGTGTTGACTGGGTTCCATTCTCTCCCGAAGATAAGAATTCAATTTATGAAATCACGAAGATGAACAGCTTTGAATACCCCGAGATTTCCTTCTCCAACAAGCTGAAAAATATCTCCTATTCTGTAAACAACGCTTCTAAAACGTATCCTGCTGGCGCGACCGGAGACGGTGCAACACAAAGCATCAGTAATGCGCTTCTTTCAGACTCAATTATTGCACAGCCAAAGAATGCATTGACGGAAAGCTACAAGGTTCTTTCGAACCGTCGAACAGTAACGCTCTCTTACCGTGCAAGTCCCCACAATGATGCTCTTGATTTTGTGAAGCTCAATCATCAATTTGGGTATTCTTCGAATCTGCTCATTACAGACGTAAAATACACTTTCAATGGCTGTTTTAAGGGGTCTGTCACAGGCTACATGATTGAAGATGTAAGTTCTTTGCAGCTTGATCGGTCTGAAATTTACCTGCATCCGTCCGATGTTATCACTCTTACTGCCACTCTCACTCCCGCATCTTCGGATTCTCCCGTTATCATTTGGAACGCGTCTCCCTTGGGTATTGTCGAGCTGAATGTTACCAAAAACGAACGCGGTGTATCTGTTTGTAACGTTTCTTACGTTCATCGTGGAAATGTTACGATTACTGCTACCGTTTCCAGGCTTTCCGCTTCTTGCTCTGCGACCGCAATTGCAAATGATATGTCGGATATGGCAGATGGTAGCACCGTCAAGATTTTGGAAGGCGGCAACTATGTCGATTTCATTATTGCAGCCCGTGATTACGAATCTAGCCTTAATGGCACTGGCGGCACACTTCTTGTCAGGAAAGAGATGCTTGGCACGCCTGCTTGGAACAGCACCGCCGTCAATGCATATAGTGGCAGCACGATTGACACGTATTTGAATGACAACTTCAAAAACGCGTTGTCGTCTTATATTCAATCCAAAATCCGAAAAACAAAATTCTACTACACGCCCGGCAACGGAAACAAATCCCTTTCTACACTTTCTCGCAATGTTTTTCTTTTGTCTGCAAAGGAAATTGCGTACAACGAGTACACGAATGGTCAAATGTGGGGCAAGGGATGCAACGGAGAGGGTTCTTTACTTCCCACAGCACTTAAAATCTTTGAAGCGTTTCCGTCGTCTTCGACTGGCGTTGTGTACATCACATGGACGCGAACCCCTGTTTATGATGCAAGTTATTTTGGAATCCCATCCGGGCATAACACCGATTCCGCTGTTGGCTGTTATCACATGGATTCTTTGGACCGCGTTTCTTACAGCAGCTATCCGACGACCAGAAAATGGGATTATGATACTACTCAGCACTATGGTTATCAGCCCGCTTTTGTCGTTGACTCGAATTTGAAAATCGGCGTTGACAATCGCATTGAAGAATAAGGAGTCCCAGCATGTGGATTACAGACCGAACGCAGTCGGACGTTGACCGCGTAAAAGAAATTGCAGCAAAGGCAAGAACTGACACATGGACAGAAGTCGAGCAAGCAGAATGGGTCGCCGGAATGAAAGGCGCGTTAAGTTATACAGACTTTAATCGTATTGAATCCGGCGTTCTTGAACTCGCAAATATTTTGGGTGCATCCGTTAATGTAAAAACCGACTGGTCCGTTAGCGGATATTTGACTGAGTCTGACGCTTCTCGATGGCTCGCAAATATTGAAGCTATCCGAATGAAAAACTCCGGTAGTGCGCAAATGGCAACAACGCCTACTTCCATGAACAGGCTTTCGTTTGAAACAATGAATCAAATTGAAAGCATTTTGGCGAATATAGAATCGGTTGCCAAAACATACGTCACTTTTTCTGGAGAGTACATGACAGGGGAGGGTCAATATGGTTTTTGAGGACCGCATATCAAAATATCCGGGTCGATGGACAATGACAAAATCAGACGGAACGTCTGAAATTGTCACTCTTGTTCGTAATGACGAACCGATAAAAGAAGGCACTCCAATTAACGCAGCCACTTTAAATGAGCTGAGTACCGTTGCCGGGGCAATCATCGCAAAGGAAGAAGCCGTTACTGCGGCGCAAACCGCCACATCCGAAAGAGCAAGGGCAGAACAGGCGGCCACCAATGCCGCAAATGAAGTTAAGGCTGACTTAAAAGAATACTCGGACAATGCTGCATCTAGTGCGGCTGCTGCTGCAACCAGCGAAAGTAACGCGAAAACGTCTGAAATGGAGTCTGCCAAAAACCTGCAAGGCACCAAAGAGTACTTTGAGCAGGTGCGCACCATCACCATCGGTGCACAGGGCTGGTATGCCACGCCGGAAGCCCTCAAAGCCGCTGTGCCGGTGGGCGAAAACGGCTGGTGGGCAGTGGTAGGCACGACCGACACCATCTGGACGTGGGACGGTGACACCGGCGCGTGGGTCGATACCCAGGCAAAGGTGGACCTGTCAGACTACCTGACGCAGGACCAGATCAGGCGGCTGCTTGAGCAGTACATGCCTCTTCGCCCCGCCACTGCTGCCGTGCTGGGCGGCATTAAGGTGGGCGGCGGCCTGAGCGTGGCGGCAGACGGCACGTTGAGTGCCAACATCGTGACAAGTACCGCAGAGCCGCCCGCAGACCTGAGTGCGTACCCGGACGGCACGCTGTGGATCGTCTACAAGGACGCTGCATCAGACGAGGCGGTGGACGACACGGATATCCACATGCCAGCAGACGAGACCGGCGGCACTGAGACAACCGACACCGCAGAGCCGCCGGTGCTGGTGGACGCGGACGCCGTGCCGGAGGAGGGCTGACCATGAGCAAGGGATACACCCTGACCCCCAGCGGCCCGATGCCGGTCAAGCAACTTCACACCCTGACCGGCGGCAAAGCGTATCCGGTGGATAAGGCCTATACCCTGACCGGCGGCACCGCCCGCCTGTGGTATCAGCGCGGCACACCGCTGGGCAGTCTGGCCGTGGGCAGCACGGTCAAGATTGCGGTGGGCGGCACGGACTACGACTGGCTGGTGGTGCATCAGGGGCTGCCGGGCAGTATGTATGATGCAAGCTGCAACGGTGTCTGGGTTGTGATGAAGGACATCTACACCAAGAGCAAGTTCGGCAGCACCAACCTTTACAAGAATTCCGGCATTCACACCTATCTGAACGGAACCTTCTACAACCTGATTGATTCTCAGATTCGAGCGGTTATCAAGCAGGTCAAGATTCCGTATACCAACAGCGGCGTTCAGAGCGGCGCAAACGGCCTTTCGACCAAGGTGTTCCTGCTGTCTGGCACGGAGGTCGGGATCAGCAGTACCTTCATGAACACCGAAGGTACAAAGCTGTCCTACTTTGACAGCGCAAGTAAGCGTGTCGCATACAACGGCGGCAGCGCTGCCGCATGGTGGTTGCGCTCTCCGCTCACCACCACCAGCGCCAACGTCTGGTGCGTCGGGTCTGATGGTTCCAGCGCCATCCGGAACGGCAGCGACACCTGCGGTGCCCGTCCCTGCATGATTTTGCCGCAAGACGCGCTGGTGGACGATACGGGACACATCATTGGCACAGATGACCCGCGCACGCCACTTGGATGGCATAGCGTAGGCAGCACCATTAAGATGGACATCAATGGAAATAAGCGCGTATGGCGTATTGCTTACAAAGGAAACCCGAATCCGAATCTTTACGACGAAAGCTGCAATGGCGTATGGCTGGTTCTGAATACCATCTATTCGACGCGAGCAAATGGAAGCGACTGCCAATACGCAGGAGGCACCATCGACACCTATCTTAACAGTACGTTTCTTAAACGAATCGACAAAGACGGAAATGCTGCAAAGTATATCAAAGATGTCAAAATCCCTTATGCAAAAAAACAAGGGGACGGAAGCTGGGAAGTTCAAACAAAAGAAAACGGACTACCATGCAAGGTGTTTCTTCCAAGTATTTTTGAGCTTGGCGGCGCAGAAAACTTGAGCATCTACAAGGATGGCTCAAAGCTTGGCTACTATGACGGCTCCGCAGCAACACTTACCTTGAAGCAGAGCGGAACGCCTGCACCTTGGAGGACGAGAACTGTCACATCAGACGCGCAATCCGAATTTTCTGTTGATGCAAACGGAACGATTACGACCTGTGCACCAACGGATGTAATCGGTGTCGTGCCCTGCGTGATTATGAAGCCTGATGCGCTGGTAGAGGATGGTATCATTGTGGGTGAGTGAGCTGGAGAAAGGAGAAGAAAATGGAAAAGTTTTTGGAATTTCTGGTGGGGCTCGTGAAGGTGCTCTTCGGCGGGGACAGCGAAAGCCCTGCGCCGGAAACGCCTAGAGAGACTCCCGTTGAGGAGACCGTCACCGGCTGGGAGGGAGACCCGCCATACCGGTACATCGACGTGAGCCGCTATCAGGGCGAGATCGACTGGGCGCAGGTGGCAGCGGCGGGCTACAAGGGAGCGATGCTCAAGACCGTGAGCACAAACCGCAAGCTCTCCAAGCGGGCAGACGGTTTGTACATCGACCCCACCTTTGAGACCAACTACCGCAACGCCAAAGCTGCCGGGCTTGACGTGGGCGTCTACTACTACACCTACGCCACCAGCAAGGCGATGGCCGATGCAGAGCTGGCCTTGCTGCGGCAGGCGGTGTACGGCAAGGAGCTGACCCTTCCGGTGGCGGTGGACGTGGAGGAAAACAAGCTGGGCAAGCTGGATAAGCAGAGCCTGACTGACCTGACAGCCTACGCCCTGCACAAGGTGGAGCAGATGGGCTTTTACGCCCAGCTGTACACCTACACCAGCTTTGCAAAGGCACATCTTTTTGTGGGCGGTGCGGCTCTGCACCCTTATGACGTATGGCTTGCCGACTACACCGGCAAGACGCCCAACGTGACGTTTAACTACAACGCCCACCAGCACACCAGCAAGGGCCGCGTGCCGGGCATCAGCGGCAACGTTGACCTCAACGTGACCACCCTCAACTACCCCCGTATCATCCGCAAGAAGGGTCTGACCCGTCTTCGGGAGGGCGCATGACCGAAAAAGAAGCTCTCCTGTGGGTGCTGGGCGTTCTGGGCAGCCTGTGCGCCGCTACTATCACCATCGACAAGGTGCTGGAAATCATCCACAAGTACATCAAGAAAGCGCAGGCTCCGGACAACGCGCAGAACAAGCGGATGGACGAGCTGGACAAGCGCATCGGAACCTTAGAGCAGGGCCAGCTCCAACACACGCAGGCCCTTGCAAGAGACCTCCGACGATTTGACGGCATTGACGAAGAAATGCGACTTGTCCTCGTTGGCGTGCAGAACCTTTTGGATGCGCAACTATCCGGCAACAACCGGGAAGGTATGCAAAAAAGCAAGACCGACATTAACAATTACCTGCTGAAAGGAGTCACCAATCATGGAAGCAATCAATAATCTGTTGACCGCACTTCCCGCCCCTGTGGCCCTCGTGCTTATGCTGGGCGGCTTTGCGTTCTACGCACTGGGCTGCATCCGGCTGGGTTATGGTGCGGCTGTCAAGGGCACCGTGCTTGACCTGATCGAGCGGGCAGAGCAGGAGATTCAGGGGACAAAGCGCGGCGCAGAGCGTAAGGCGTGGGTCGTCAAGATGCTCCGTGCCGCCCTGAGTACCAGCAAATACGGCAGGCTTATCAGCTGGGCCATCACCGATGAGACCATGAGCAAGGTCATCCAGTTTTTCTTTGACCGCGCCCGGTCGGCGTTGGAAAAGCAGTAAGGAGGATATCATGGCAAGCACTACATACGAGCAGCAACGATTTTGCGAAATCAAGAGATGCGGCAAAATTGACAATCTTGGTAACGTCGCCGTAATGGTGCGCAACGCCGGACAGCTGCCGCAGCCCTTCTGGCTCGGTGCTGCCTGTGGCGGCGGCTCGCGTAGTGCTGCCCGCTGCGCTGCAAGGACTTGACCGACAGCAGATGACAGCCGAGATCAGACGCGCACCGCTGGGGAGGGTTGACCGTAAGATAGCCTTACTGCGGTACGTTGAGCGGCTTCCGCTGCCGGACATTGCAGCACGGACACATTACAGCCGGACGGCGATAGGCTACCGGCTGAAAGTTATTGATGAAAAGCTAGACGAAAGGAGATTACCGTGAACATCGAAAATGTTCCGACCGCAAATCTTATTACAGAGCTTCGCAAACGCGAGGGCGTGGAAACGACCGTTGTTGAGCCCTATCAGGACGCAGCGGTCAGCGTCAACGGCCCTGCGCTGGTTCTTGTCGTGACGGATTGATTGTGGTATAATAACATCAACAAATCCACCCGGCCTCTCGAAGAAGCGCATTAGGGCGGATATTTGAAAGGCTGCGGCCTTTGTAGAGAGCGGCACTTCCTGTGGGCGATTCCGCTCTTGATTTTAGACTTTGCCGTTTCGGCGGCATAAAGAATCCCCTGCTTTGTCGAAGCCCTACGTTCCACGCGGGGTACTTTGTAGGCAAAGCGGGGGATTTTTTGTAATTATAATGGCCAAACTTTCTATTTTTGCGTCATTTTATATAAGTATATTTATATCTTTGAGCGCTCATGCGGATTTTTCCGTGTGGGCGCTTTTCTTTTTTGCTTAAAATAATCAAGCTTTAATCAAGATTTAATCAAGGTTTAAGCAAGCTATTTTTGTCCTTCGTTGTGCGTTCGTTGTCTTTCGTTTTCTGCCAATGCGGTACACTGGATTCACAAGGAGGGATGTTTTATGAGCTATTATCCGACACCCGGAACGCCTTACGTTCCGCAGCAGCCTGTCAATCCTTACGGCGGCATGGGCACGGTAGGCCTTGCCACTTCCCTGCCGAACACGCAGATGCAGCAGGCACAGCCGCAGCGTCCGCAGCCGATGAATGGGCAGCAGCCCGTTCAGCAGTCGGCACAAGACGGCGGTTGGCTGCTCGGCAGACCCGTTTCTAGCAGGGAAGAATTTTTGGCAATACCGTCAGACCTGTACGGAAGATGGACGTATTGCCCGGATTTGCGTAGTGGGGTCATCTACTGCAAACGTTTGAATCCAAACACTTGTGAATCTGACGTGTTAGAGTTTTACAGTCCGGAAGCATGGCGGCAGATGCAGGCACAGCAGACCGCTGCACCGACACAGCAGTATGTGCCTATTGAACAGTACAACGCCCTCGTGCATCGGCTGGATGAATTGGAAAAGTGGCAGAAAAGCTTTTCTAAGCCCGCCGCCGCCGCAAAGAAAGGAGAATAAGCGATGCCCTCTCCGTTTGACATGATTACGCACAGCCCCATCATGCAGCTGGCAAATCTAGCTCGTGCCGGGCAGAACCCGATGGGGCTTATCCAGCAGCTGGGTGGGCAGAGCGTTCCCATTATGCAGGGTTTGAACTTGATTCAGGGCAAAAACGAAGCACAACTCCGAACAATGGCGCAGAACCTCGCTAAAGAACGTGGCATCGACCTGAACCAGCTGGCAAGCGTCCTTAACCTGACGCTGCCCCGATAACGCATCCCTCTAAGCGAAACGCTTCTCAGTTTTGCGGACTTGAAAAAAACCGCACTTGTTTGGCTTCGCCCATCGCATACGGCGGTGGGATAGCATAACGCAAAACTGAA
>ERZ1034976.791-NODE-791-length-27782-cov-32.230966_pt1 | contig 27782 bp, 22 predicted proteins | sample MGYA00520623_ERZ1034976 | MGnify/ENA primary metagenome ERZ1034976 (study PRJEB33766, sample SAMN09781774) | gut metagenome | biome: gut microbiome | host: Homo sapiens | place: Madagascar | study: EMG produced TPA metagenomics assembly of the PRJNA485056 data... | reverse complement strand
ATTTTTTTCCGCTGCTGAGTGAAAAGGTGCATCCAACACAAATAAATTTTTTCTCTTTCTGGCAAATAAATCACACAAACCGCTCCTAATAGAAACAACCGCCCGGCAACGCGCACCCAGTGCCAATAATTCTTCTACAGACAAATTCCAATCGGCAGTTCCTGCTATTTTGTTAGCCCTTTTACACACATTACACACCACAAAATAACCTCTGTTTTGTAAACTTTCAGCCAATTTTTTCCACCACATTAAATTAGCGGTTATAGAAAGGTTAGTTTCTGGGGTTAGTAAAACAATGTTGTTGATTCCACCAGCTTTTTTTATTTTTTTGGATAATTTATTGTTAATATCAGGCCACCAACACGGGCTGGCCAACGGGGTTTTTAACGGTAGCCGGAATAAGCGTCTAAACACATCCACAAAACACTTTGATTCAGACATCAAACCCTCCGTTTGCCAATGATACCGCGGGTGTGGGAAAAAGACATTTCCTTGGGTGGGATAGGGGGCCTGATTTATCGTATGTGTCATTAAATCCTTGGCATTCAACATTTTTAATACCTTATAATTATCAAAACCAAACATTTTAAGTAATAAAACTTGGCTTGGCTTAACTAAAAAAAAGAGTTTTACATGATTTACTTTTGCTAATTCATGAGCTAACGAAAGGATGAAAAAGGAATCCCCAAACCCATCCCTCAAAACTAAATTGTATGCATTTTTATCTGCCCATAACGTACACCACTGGGCAATTTTGCATTTTCTCTTTTCCCAAAAATGGTATTTCCCCTTTTGAGTAAAACGGAACAAACATAAAAACTGCGCCCAATAATAACTGCCACGGTTCACAAAGTCCTTCATGCTGGATTTTCCTCCTTTAAAATATGGCTGTTTCGGATAGTTTCAACTACCATTTCTGGGGATATTTTCTCTAAGCAACTACAAACAGAATCATTGTATTTTGGGCAGGTTTCGTACCACCGGTTGCCGTCCAGCCACTCGCAAAGTTCTAATCCACAGGTAGGTATTCTTAAATTAATATTTTCATCATACCCCCTAACTTTATGAGAGGTAGGGCCGAACAAAACAACCGTTGGTTTGCGGCACAAATAGTGCCGGATATGCGCCGCCCCACCCTCTTGGTCTATGTGCAAAGCGGAATATTGTAAGAGGACTAAATATTCATAAAACGACGTTTGGCCAATTAGGCGCAAATCCACCCCTGGCATTTCCTCGTTGCCGGAAACACCTAGTTGTACAATTGTATAGCTAGGATATAACGCTTTGAGCATGCTGAGCATTTTTTGCCAATGTTTTAATGGATAAAACTTGATACTCTTCCCAGAAAATGGCAAGTTGTTTATATCCGTAGAATACTGGACTGTAATGATTTTTTTATTTTTTAATTTAAATTTTTCAAGTACATTTACAATATCAGCTTGTTGCAATTCTATGGGGAAACCAGCGTTTTTATCTAAATTTAATTTATTGGGGGTATCCATAGCCGTCAACATTGTTTTTTTATGAACAAGACACCAATATTGCGCAGAAAACATAGAGGCTATTGCCACAATGCCCTTATGTGTTTCATTCCACTTACACGATTCTTGAATATACGATAATAAGACAGGGGCAAACTTTTGGCATTTTCCATAATTTTGTATAAAAAAACGAGGGAATTGAGTATTTAATGTCAAAACAATATCAAAAAGGTGTAAATATTTATTTTTTTCAATATAAGGATATATTTTTTTAATAAAAGGAAGTTTAGAAGCTAAAATTCCAATATTCTCCGGCCGCTGGTCAACAAATAAAAATAACACAATCGGCTCTTTTGTAAACTTTAGCAAATGATGTAAAAAAGCAATTTGCGTTATCACATCCCCTACGCCCCCCTTGCAAAAACATGCCATATAAACAGAATTACTGGGGCCCAATGTAAGGTTCCGTTTTGCAGAAAAATGCATTTTTACATAAAAACACATCAAATGCATCATTGCTTTCCACGGTGAATACTTTTGTTGATATATATAAAAACGCTGCAATAAAAAATTCTTTTCTTCTAACATAATCTTTTCCTTTAAATATGTAAATCTATTGTAAATGGAATACACAGGGGAGAATTTCTCTCTTTAGAAATAGCAAAAGACATGCACAGGCCGCTGGGTTTATTATCATTTACTAAAATACGCTCGCCCATAGGCACATCCGTAATAATATGGTCGTAACGGATTTGATTTTTGGTTAAAAATTCCTTTAATGCAGGCAAATATTCAGCCTTGCGTGCCGTGAGCAAAATAACCCTATCTTGAGAGGGTAAGGAGGCAAAAAACTCCTTTACCCCCGCCAATAAAGTGTCATAACCATCTATTTTATACCCATTATGTTTTACAATGGTACCGTCCACATCCAAAATCCAAGTGTGCGGAAGGGAAGAAAGAGTTAACTTCATAACAAATCTCCCAGTTTGACAAGTCCATTATAAAAGGCTGCGCAAATGGAGTCATAATCTTCCCAAGCATAAGTAGTTAACGAAAGCCAAATAATGCCATGCAGCATTTTGATTTTTTCTTTTTTTACATTAGGCAACAAATCAAAGAAATAATCACTCATATCCCCCCAGTTATTAGGTTTTATGGCAAGTTCTACATCTTTTTCTCTGATGTCCAAGGTAAACTTCTTGCAGTTGAACAAATCATAATTTCCATTGATAGAATAATACAATTTGGCCCAATCGTAATCGGCATCCCCATACAACTTTGTTTTGCCAAAATAGCCTCTGGGGTCAATCAATACGGCGCGCATATCAAAAGTATCAAACATCAGGTTGGAAAAAGTGCAATCCCCATGAATTAACCTAAATTCCGTGGGCATGTGTTTTTGTACTAGGGAAATTAATTCGTCTTTATTAAAAAAAATGTTTTTATAGTATTGTCCATTAATTTTGATAAATTCTTGTTCCGCAAATGGCACCAAATGCTCCACCTTGGATAAACGGTCAAAAGTTTTTGTAATATAATTTTCTATTACATCACTTTCATTAACAGGTTGGGCCGGTTCCAGATTATGCAAAGTATGCAACGCCTGTACTAGGCTTGTTAAAATATCGCATTTTTGTGTTTTTGTAATACAATCGTATTCAAAGATATTTTTCCCGCGAACACGTTTCATTTTCAGCGGTTCATACTCGTAAATTTCGGGAATATTTTTAAAGCCCAATTGCTTAACATGCTTATACCAAGCAATTTCGTCTAATGCTATTTTTTGCCCCTGTTCTGTAATTGCACGCTTAATAACCAAATCCCCGTCAAACTCCATAGAATTAAACGGGCGGCAACGGTGCGAAGTATCATTATTATCCGAATAAGCCAATAAGGTTCCAATTTCCTTGGAACCATACAAATCCAACCGCTTAAAAGCTATGGGTTGCGTTTTTAACCAATCCACAAAAGCGCCTTCTTCGGGGACATTCTGCAATACTTTTTTATTTTCAAAAACAAACAAGCCTGCCACGCCGTTCTCTTTTGAAGGGGTTTTAATAAATTTATTTTCTACATAAGACCAACGGCATTCAAAATCTTTAGAAATACCAATATAATTCCCCGCTTCCGTAGGAATTTCAAATCCGTCGGACAGTATCAAATCGCACCAAATAATCATAAAAGGCTCATCATCAAGCAGGGGCGCTATGGCCTCTTTAATGCCGGAAGCCGTGCCTTTTTTGGTGGCTTTTACAATGTTAAATTTGTACTGATTGGCAAATGCTGCCAAATATTTTTCCAAAACATCTGTTTTATAATCTGCGATAATTGTAAAATCCGCATCTTTGAATTTCTGAAAAGCATAAAAGAGAATGGGCAAATTATTAACAGGCACCAAACATTTAGGCTTATTGTGTGTTAATCCTTCCAATCGTGTCCCTTTTCCACCTGCTTGAACAATAATTTTCATATTTCCCCCTTTAATGTTTTTTGTAGCATCGCCGACATACACTTTTGCCTAAAATATTTTGCTTGTTTCAACAATTCTTTAAGCATTTGTTCTTTAATTTCTATTGCTCTTCGGTTCCGTATGTCCGGTAAAAACTTCCAAACGCTCTTTAATACCTTGAAATTTGGACGTAATAATAACCAGAAAATGTGACTAATAAAAAGAAATTTTGAAGTAATATTTTTCCAAACAAATAATACTCTGTTCCGTTTAGAAAGAAATTGCGTATATTTATTTTTTTTACTATCAATCGTTCCACCGCATTTATGAAATTGTGGAAAAGGGCTTGTGGAAACTCTTGGCGGAGGTATTCATAAGTCCCTTTCCCATTCATACGCCACCTTGTAGCGTATGAAAAACAAGGAACCTATTGAATTTATTCACTAAGGAAGAAATGAGGCGGAAGGAAACAAAAACGGCTAAATAATTCCGAGGCTAATCCCATTCCCAATCATTAAACAGCCGTCGTTCCGCATAATTTTATATGCGGAACATTCGGCAGAAGACAAAGGGCTCATAACTTCACTCTATCTTCTGCCTAAACCAGCTATTTTGGGACGGGATTAGCACGTTATTAAATGACTTCCTATTCTTCAATAGGATTCCCAAAACAGAATAAATTGTAAATTAACCACTTTCTGTGGTTGTACTGACAAACTCCTATTAGAACTCATTTTTATAATACCATATATCTAAGTTGATTGTATACTGCTTTTGTCTTGCACTATTTTACAGCAAAAAACAGTTTTCTCTAAATAAAAAGAATAATTTTCTCTCTGTATTAAAGATATAAGTGTTATAATACTGGCATGAAAACAGACAAACAATTCCTTTTAGCATTTACAAACGGTATCTCTATTGGAAACCGCCCAAAATATATGCTACCGCTATGGCATCCACGGGATACAAGCAGTATTGGCTATGACAGCGGTTGTATGGATAATTAATACTTTTGGTATTAATGCCCTATGCCAATACCTTAAACAGTTTACAGATAAGAAAGTAGTTAATAAATATATCAACCATATTTCTAAATTAGACTTTCCCAAAAGTAATGAGGAAATAGCGTTCAGAGATATAGTTATGCAAACTATCAATCAAGTAGAACCCATAAAGTTAGAATACTTTTTCCCGAATTCCTCAAATGATAAACAATAGAAGGGTTGAATGTTGTTTGAGAATCTGCACACCATTAAAAGAGGGGCAGATTCTCAACTTCCCCATATAAAAACTAGGTTATTTTGTAAAGTTTTTCCAGCCAGACTAGAAAAACTATTGATTTTTGAACACTTTTTCTATATACTATTACTAATGAGGAAAAATTTTATGATTAACAGACCAGATTATATAGAAAAATTAAGCAAATTTATTGATGTTCCGATTATTAAAATATTAGTGGGCATTCGTCGCTCGGGCAAATCTACCATTTTGGAAATGATACAGAATGAACTTCGTTCGCGTGGTATTGATAATCAATATATTATTGTACGAAACTATACGGAAGTAACATATAGCGGATTTACAGCCAAAGAAATGCTTGCCGATATACAAAAAAGCCTTACAAACAAGGGAAAGTATTACCTTTTTTTGGATGAACTGCAAGAAATAGACGGTTGGGAAAAGGTAGTAAATCAGTTAATGGAACAGGGAAATACGGATATTTATGTCACGGGGTCTAACTCTAAATTGATGTCCGGCGAAATTTCCACCTATTTGTCTGGGCGCTATGTTTCTATTCCCGTCTATACGCTTTCTTTTAAGGAATATATAGCCTTTAATAAGGGCACAACCTTATCTACCCAAGAACTGTTGGAACAATATATCAAATTGGGCGGCTTCCCCCTTATTGCGGCCAATAAACTGGACGAACGCACCACCTACCAAATTACGCAGGATATTTATAATGCGATTGTGACTAATGATATTTTGCGCCGGCATCGCCTTAATAAGCAGGATTTATTTGACCGTGTGGTACGCTTTATTTTAGATAACATGGGCAAAACTTTTTCTGCCAATGCTATTGTTAAATTTCTGCGCAGCGAACACCGTAAAATATCCGTAGAAACCATTTATAACTACCTAAAATGGTTGGAGCAGGCTTTTATTATTCACAAATGCCAACGCTACGATGTCCTTGGAAAAGCCATATTAAAAACGCAGGAAAAATACTATTTAGGGGATATTTCGCTCAAATACGGTTTAATGGGTTATAACGCTACTATGCTGCCCTCTGTAATGGAAAATATTGTATATTTGGAGCTTTGCAGACGTGGCTATGCGGTGCATATTGGTAAAAATCAGACAAAGGAAATAGATTTTATTGCCCAAAAGCAAAATGAAAAGCTCTATATACAAGTTTGTGTTAATTTTCCCCCAGACTCCACGCGGGAAACCGATAATTTACTGGCCATAGAGGATAATTACCCCAAATATGTTATTACGCTTGATAAACTTGCCGTGGGAAATATTAACGGCATAGAAATCATGCACCTAGCGGATTTTTTGTTAAAATAAATGTATGCAAACCCACCAGATAATGGAACGCAGCCCGATTAATGGTTTGGAATTACGAGCCCTTTTAGGGCCGCATTTGACCGACAAAACCAACGACCGCGAAGTTATTTTTAAGGGAATAGAACAGTCTTATTATTACGAAAGCTACAAAAAAGAGGGAATTTTGGAAGAAATGGATGCCCGCCAAAGTAAAGAAACAAAAAAGCGTCTGATATTATTATAGTTAAAGTCTCGGGGCTTTAAGAGTAAAAACTCCAAAAGTCCATCCTGGCAACGCTCCGCTCGTGGAACATCATGGAATAAAAATTGATAGGCGCAGTTATCTAAATACCCCAATTTATTGTCGCAAGCCTTACAAAGTAATGGTTCTTTAAACCCATTTTGACTGTGAACTTTATCTAGGAGTATTTGCTTAGCATCAATGCCCACGCACTGTCCCCACTGTTTTAGCAAATAGAATGACTTTGGAATAATATGAGAATCAATCAGCCAGACTTCTTGCCCACAGTACCTACAAATACCTTTTTGCATTCTTATTTCACCAACTCATCACTAATCAATTCTGCCTGCTCTAAAACGCGCTCTGTGGCGGCTTGCCGCTGGTCCGGAGGATAGTTGTACTTACGCAAAATACGCTTAACGTGAAGCATAATTTGGGCTTTCACGCTCTCGCGCTTGCTCCAATCCACCTTTACGGATTTGCGCAGGTAATTGGTCAATTCCTGGGCGATTTGTTTTAGCACATCATCCCCTAGTTCCCGCACAGCCGATTCATTCTCTTCCAGGGCGTTATAAAATGCAAGTTCTTTCTCGGAAAGGCCCAAATCTTCGCCCTGTTTTACGGCCGCGTTCATCTCTTTGGCCAAGGTCAGCAATTCTTCAATCACTTGGCTAGTTTGCAGAGAACCGTTATTATACTTATTAACCGTTTCCTTTAGTTTTTCCGAAAATTTGCGTAGTTGCGGCAAGTTTAACTTAAACTGACTCTTAATTTTCCCTTCCAATAATCGTTTAAGCAGTTCTGCCGCCAAGTTCTTTTGCGGCATTTGTTTTATTTTGTCTAAAAATTGCTCATCTACAAGTGATAAATTCGGTTTATCCATCCCTGCGGCTTCAAAAATATCAATCGGCTTTGCGGTAATTACGGCTTGGGAAACTAATGTGTCTAATATAGATTTCCAATCTTTTAATTTGTGTGCTGTATTTATTTTCTTATTCATAGCCGAACGAATAAGCCCAAAGAATGCTAGTTCATCCGTCAGTTTTGCGGCTTCCGGCAAACTTTGGCACAAACCGTATGCTTTTTGAGCGGCTAGCACATTATCACAAAAATCTTTTTGAGCCGTTTCCCGATTGGAAGCATGCGCCAAAATATAATCCCAGGCAAGCGGCACTAAATCGTATGCCTCCGTCTCAAAATGGCTGTAATCAAACCCTTTCAAAAACGCACGGCAAACATCCATATAAGACTGCAACAGTTCATAAGCGCGTTTAATATCCGCCGCCACATCCCCGCGCCCACCGCCTTGGGTATAATCACGCACGGCCTGTTCCAATGCCCGAGCCATACCGATATAATCCACCACAAGCCCTGCCGTTTTGCCTGTAAACACGCGGTTTACGCGGCTAATGGCCTGTATCAAGTTATGGGCGCGGATAGGTTTATCCATATACATTGTGTGCAAACTAGGCACATCAAATCCCGTCAGCCACATATCGCACACAATCACCAATTTCATGGGGTCGTTGGGGTCTTTCATACGGTTTTCAATTTCGGTTTTTACGGCATCGTTGTAAATATGCGGTTGAAAATTGGCGGGGTCAGCGGCACTGCCTGTCATAATTACTTTGATAAACCCTTTTTTCGGGTCGTCCGAGTGCCACTCAGGGCGAATTTTCACAATTTGGTCGTACAAATCCACGGCAATTTTGCGGCTCATACACACAATCATACCTTTGCCGTCTAACGATTTAAGCCGCTTTTCAAAATGTGCCACAATATCAGCGGCCAATAATTCAAGCCGTTCCGGCAGTCCGGCCAGTTTTTCAACGGTAATCCACTCAGCCTGTGCTTTCTCGTTATCATCCATATCTTTCATGAGCTGGGCGGCTTTTTCGTCTAAATGTTGTAAAAGAGCGTCGCGCGTATTTAATTGGATATGCCGTGCTTCGTAATAAATCGGCACGGTGGCGCCGTCGCGGATGGCGTCTTGCATATCATATATATCTACATATTCGCCAAACACGGCCTGCGTATCCCGGTCCCCTTCGGATACAGGCGTTCCCGTAAAACCTACAAAGCACGCATTGGGCAGTCCGTCACGCAAGTATTTGGCATAGCCGTATTTAAGTTTACCTGTTTTGAAATTAGCCCCAAAACCATATTGGGTGCGGTGGGCCTCGTCGGAAATTACCACAATGTTAGAACGGTCCGAAAGCATTGGGTAGGTATCCGCGCCGTTTTCCGGCAAGAATTTCTGCATGGTGGTAAAAATCACGCCGCCGCTCGGTTTATTTTTAAGGAGTGTTTGTAATGTTTCGCGGCTTTCGGCGGCCACAGGGGCCAGTTCGGGCACACATTGGGCAAACGTGTTAAAAAGTTGGGTGTCTAGTTCGTTGCGGTCGGTCACCATCACAATCGTGGGGTTTTTCATAGCGGGCGAGCGCATAATTTTATGCGCAATACACACCATAGATAAACTCTTGCCCGAGCCGGTAGTATGCCACACCACGCCGCCTTTGTTGCTATGCGCATTTAAGGCACGCAAAACACTTTCTACCGTCTTGCGCCCTGCAAAAAATTGGTGGTAGCCCGCAATCTTTTTAATCGTTTTGGACTTATCGGCTTCAAACACCACAAAGTATTGCAAAAAATCCAATAATTGGGCTTTGTCAAAAAAACCTTTGATTAAAATTTCGGCTTCGTGTTCGGTTTCTTGGGTGCGTTTTTCTCCGTGTAAGGTGCGCCACGGCATATAACGCTCTTCATTGGCGGATAGTGAGCCAATCCGCGCCACTACACCGTCGGACAAAATACACGCTAAATTATAATTGAACAAATCGGGGATGTCCGTTTTATAGGTTTGGATTTGGTTATACGCGGCCGAAACATCCGTTTTTTCATTAGACGGGTTTTTGAGTTCCACTACGGCAATAGGCAGACCATTCAAAAACACCACAATATCCGGGCGGCGCAAGTTGACAGGGCCTTGAACAGCAAATTGGTTGATGGCTAGAAATTCGTTATTTGCGGGGTTGTTAAAATCCACAATTTTTACATCGGTGGCTGTATCTTCACCCGTAGCGGTTTTGTGGCAGATTTTAATGCCGTCTGTAAGGTAATGATAAATGGTTTCGTTGCGGGCGATTAACGAGGCTTCGGACGGATTGGCTAGCAGTTGGTATGCCTCGTCCAGTACCGCTTGCGGCACGCCCGTATTTAAGCGGACAAGCGCGTTTTTGACGTTTTGGGGCAAAATAACTTGGCGAACATCCTCCCGCAACGGATTGACACCTTCGGGCAAAATATCCGGCCCGAACACAGTTTGATAGCCGATTTGCCGAAAGTACTCCATACAATAATTTTCAAGGTCTTGTTCGTTTAATAAGGTCATAATTATTTGCCATTTCTATTTAAAGAAGTTACCACAAAATATTTTATAAAAGTAAATTGTTTTTCCAAAAATTCTTTAAGCATTCTTTCTGATACAAGTACGCTCGGAGGAAACCTCTTAATTCCATTGATGTCATCACTGCAAAACCCTCCTTTATCCACCAATAAAGTCTTCTCTTTTCCATTGTATAAATATTGTACCGCATACAACACGTCTTTATCATAGGGAATTCCATTAAAAACATGTTTTATGATGTCTATTTGTTTATAAGAAAAATAATCCTTTTTTTCTTTAATTTTTCCAGTCCATAAATTACTATATTTTAAGCTTGTTGAATAAATATTAATTAAAAGATTTTTTTCTGAATCAAAGAAATCAATGAGAGAAACCTCTTTTCCATTGTTAGTATAAAGGGAATGTATATATCCAGTTCCTATTTTGACAGTTTCGAATGGCTTTAGGATGAAAGGCTCCTTAAAATCATGTACGAGAAGCCGATATTTATTATCAATTATTAAATCTATGCTTTTAAGCGTCAAAGAAGCTAGAGATTTGTTTTCTAACACAACGAACACTTGCTCCCCATACCATAGAGAGGTGCTGCACTCTACAGCATGAAGGACAATTTTCCAAAAGAGTGGGCAATATCTTAACAAAAACAAATATATGGCAATACAAGAAGCCAGCAATGATGCTAATGATGAGATAAATTTAAAAATTGATACCCATGGGATAGTACCTATAAAAGCAGGAAAATGGGTAAATAAAAACTTGATACTGCTACAAAGCACAGACCCCACATCAAACAGCATGTATATAATACCTTGAATCAATGAATGAAAATCAAAAAAATTGTAATATTCCATTTTACTACACTCTGATTTTTCCGGAAATTAAACGCGGTAAAAGCGTGTCGCGCAACTCCGTCAATGTTTGTATTTGTTTTAAATTTATCTCTATTTTATCAAATAGGTTTTGTGTTCTCTCTTTGAACGCCGACAATAGCACAGAATCCGCAATTAAAACGTTCATATTTTTTATGGTATTGGAATTAATGGCAGTCGCAATAGATGAGGTACTACCTAACAGAGAAAAATTAATATGTTTCAACAACAGATATAAATACTCTACGGGCACCATAGCGTCTTTAAATTGCGCGATTGCTTCGTTGGAACACATTTCCTTCATAGTGATGGCAACTCTTCCAACAGTTAATTTAAAACTCAAGACCACTGTTTTAGTTGGAATCATAGGAATTTTAAACTTTGAAACAGCATCTTCTGTCAGATACTCTGATGAGTCCCCAATAAACACTCCACAATTACCTAAATCTTTTATGGATATCCATGTTGTATCCGTTGAGTCGGTAGAGAACCATTTGGTTTCTTTTCGCGGAGGAGTGCGGCCAATCGCGATATCAGCTATTTCTTGGACCTTCTTCACTTCCCAGCCGGAGGGGATGGGGCCAAGCGGGGAATCAGCAAAACTAGACGGAAATAAATCGTAAAGTTCCTCCGTCAAGTGATACTCCCGCATAATATCCGCCTTGCCGGTTATCTGTCCCCCTTGCGGGGAAAGTACGCCGTAGGCGGGTAAGGGGATGTTATCAGCGCCGTTTTCCTCATAAGCGGGTAATGGGGGCCGATTTAACAACTCCCTTATTCTTTCCAAGCACCCTATTAAATTTTTATCAATTTCATTGTTCCAAAACCGCAAAACAGTAAAACCATTATCTTCTAAATAAAGGGTTCGTTCCTTATCGTGCTGATTTTCTGCGTGTTGCGTGCCATCCAACTCAATAATTAACTTCTTTTCTAGGCAGGCAAAATCTGCTATATATTTACTATCAATAGGAAACTGCCGGCGAAACTTAACGCCCAGTTGTTCTTTACGCAGGTATTGCCACAATTTTACCTCTTGCGGAGTTAAATTTTGGCGCATAGCCCGCACTAAATTTTTTACACTTTTAGCATATATTTGATGTGTAGATACAAGAGCACAAGAGGAATTTGGCTTATTTGGCCCCCCTTTTGCCACGTTGTGGCACTTTCCCCGCAAGGGGGACAGATTACGGCGGGTGACTAATGCGGCTTTGGCGCGGACGACGTCAAAATCCACAAACCAACTCTTAAAGAGGGCCTTTGCCATATCTTCCAGCGTTTTATTTTGCTTTTGCAGTAGTTCAATTTTATCATCCAACGACCCCAATATTTCCGCAATTCGCTTCTGCTCATCAAGCGATGGTAAATTAACCATAATAGTATCAAAAGTATCACGCGTAATCGTGTTAAAAACAGACCCATGTCCTTTGGCTTGCAAATCCTCTACAACATCTTTTAATAGGTAATATAAAAAATCATTTGTGGTTTGTTCTTTTGCAATAATACCATAGCAAGACTGATTAAAAGCCATTGGTTTGGCTAATTGCGCTAATGCTCCGACAGTACCGCGTGCCGATAGAATAAGTGCACCTTGAGGTAGAATTTTAGTAGAACTGTTTTGTACTCCCTCTTCCGTAATTGTTTTTTCCGTAGTATGCACATAACGGTTATCATTATTAAAATCAACAACAGAAAGCCACGGAATATTGCCACCCCAATAACTAGGATTGGTTGTTTTGGGCGTTCCACCGCCGATAAGCGTTAAAATTTGTGAAAGTTTATAGTATACCATAAATTTTAAAAAGGGGCCCAATTTGACATTGGGCACCCTTGACATTGCTCTAACTTATTTTCCAACATTGTCTTCGGTAAATATTAGTTGTTCCTGTTGAAGAAACTACCGATTCCCATCTGGGATAATTATCACTCTTTGAGCGATTGTTTTCCCATTGTAAGGGACGAAGGTTAGTTATATCATCAGAACCACCGGCCGAGACTGGCTTAATGTGGTCAATCTCCCAACCTTCCCCGCACGATTTTGTTTCTCCATATTTATCATAGTCCATCCAAGCCCCAGCAATATCTTTTTTGAATCGACTAGTTCCAACATACCTGCGCCATACTTCTTTGACAATGTTGTCGTCATAATACTTCATTTTAATTTTCCTTGCTATAAATAGCTATCAAAATGGGCAAGAAAAAATGCTAGAATAATATTGTTGATATAAATCGGCACTATTTCTTGCCGTAAAGGGGGCAGTTCATTAAAACTGCTTCCTTTTTTATTGCTTATTTATTGTGTTTTAATTTAATATTCTCGGTTTCTTATCCCCCCTTTATTCTATAATTGGGCTTAAAATCACATCCAAAATCCCGTTATTCTCTGCCTTGTTTACAATTTTATACTTTTGAACCTTTACCCCTTGAATAGGCTTGTAAGTCATCACAAATCCTTTGATAGATAAGTAAAGGGCTTTTTCTTGCTTAGCATTAACGCGAGGTTTTAATTGATATGCACCATCCAATTTTTCGTGGGAAAAACGAATCCCAATATTTTTATTTTCTTTATTGTAAAAGAAAGCCGCAAAACAAAATCTGTCCAAATTTAATTCCTCATACGCGGTAGTATTAAAAGAAATTCCACCAGTAGCGGCGATTGAAATCTTTTCGCTATATGTTCTGCTTTTCTCATATTTTTCAAACCCATCAAACATATTCATATCAGTCCCTCCATAAATATATTATACCATTTATTTTTAGTTTGTCAAGTGCAATATTTCGTTTTATTGTTTTATTTTGCCCCACACCTTTTACACGCTAAATATAACCATAATAAATTTTAAATTCTATTGCTTTATTATATTATTTCAATACTAGTAATAAAAGTATTAATATTGCATAAGCACCCAATACAACAAACAAAAAAACAGTTCTTACACTGAACTTGTGTATTTTTTGCACGAGTTCATATCATTTCCACCCCGATTTTGCCAAATTCTCTTTTATTTTCGCGTCCAGTTTCGCGCTTTCTGTCATTTGTTCTGTCAGTTCAGCTGTCAGGCGTGCCATTTTGGCGGAAAATGCTTCGTCGTCTTCTTGGGTTTCCGCTACGCCTACATAGCGGCCGGGAGTGAGGACGTAATCGTTGACTTTGATTTCGTCCAACGTGGCGGATTTACAGAAGCCCTTAATATCGGCATAGGATTCCTTTTGTAGGATTTGTTTTATCCCCCCCATCGGCTTATCAGCCACTTCTCCCGCACGGGGGGAAGAGTCACAACACCCCGCCGTTTTCTGTCCCCCTTGCGGGGAAAGTACGCCACAGGCGGGTAAGGGGGTGGTATTAGCGTTGTTTTCCACTGCACAGGGTGCAAATTCATCACCGCGCCAAGCGTGGTAAGTATCGGCTATTTTAGCAATATCCGCATCTGTAAATTCACGGCGTGTTCTATCGGCCATAAAGCCCAAGTTGCGGGCATCAATAAATAGCACTTCGCCTTTGCGTTTTTTCTGCTTGCGCAAGAACCATAAACACACCGGAATTTGCGTATTAAAAAATAACTGCCCCGGTAAAGCCACCATACATTCCACTAAATCGTTTTCCAGTAAGCGTTGGCGGATTTCTCCTTCGCCGCCGGTATTGGAACTCATAGAGCCGTTGGCAAGTACCGTCCCCATTACGCCGGAGGGAGCCAAGTGCGAGAGCATGTGCTGAATCCACGCATAGTTAGCATTACCCGCCGGTGGAATACCGTATTGCCAGCGCGGGTCTTTGGTCAGTTTCTCGCCGCCCCAATCGGAAATGTTAAACGGTGGGTTTGCCAAAATATAATCGGCGCGTAAATTGGGGTGTTGGTCATTGTGAAAGGTATCAGCCGGCTCTTGCCCTAAATTAAACTCTATGCCGCGAATAGCCAAATTCATAGCGGCTAAACGCCAAGTCGTCGGGTTGCTTTCTTGCCCGTAAATAGACAGGTTGCCTGTGCCTTGGTGGAGTTGCACAAAGCGTTCGCTCTGCACAAACATCCCGCCCGAACCGCAACAAGGGTCATAGACTTTGTGGTTTTCGGTCGGAGCCATGATAGCCACCATTGTTTTAACCACAGAAGCCGCTGTGTAGAATTGGCCGCCGCGCTTGCCTTCCGCATCCGCGAACATACCTAAAAAGTATTCGTACACTTCGCCCAGCGCGTCCGGCGCGGTTTGGCCGTTTTCAAAGCCAATGGTGGAAATGGTGTTAATTAAATCCGCCAAGCGGCCTTGCGGTAAGGAAAGGCGGGCATAGTTTTTGTTCAAAATGTTTTTAAGTTTAGGGTTTTCTTTTTCAATGGATAACATGGCGTCGTCAATGAGTTTGCCGATGTTGGGCTGCGGCGCGTTATCGCGCAAAAATTCCCAGCGGGCCTCGTTAGGAACCCAAAATGCGTTGTGCTCGGTACAGTAGTCGCGCATGTCCTCGTCAATGTATTGCGGATTATTTTTGTAGTAATCGTCCGATTTCATTTTGTTGCGCAAGGCAGAGAAAGAATCCGAAATGTATTTTAAGAAAATAAGGCCGAGTACAACGTGTTTATATTCGGCGGCATCCATATTGGAGCGGAGTTGGTCGGCGGTTTTCCAGAGTTTTTGTTTGGTGGCGTTATCCATAAAAAGTCCTGATAAAAGTATATATTTTTAACTATACTAAATAAAAAGCGTTGAATACAATGTAGCGGCCCGATGGGTGGCTATCCGGCAATTAGCCGCAAAGATAACCAAACGGAAATATGTAGTAGGTAATTTAAGTTTAACACAAGGAGCTTTTATTTCCCAACGGTAAACCTGAGTAGCACCCCCGGCATAGCCGGGGATTTCTAAAAAACAAAAAACTCCGGGCACTTGGCCGGAGTTATAAATAAAGGATGTTCAAGAACAGAGCCTTGCGATTGCACTTATTACAGTAGCTTACTGATAGGTTTATTGTATAATACAAATATATCAGTTGTCAAATCATAAAAATAAGGGGTTTTACTATGAATAAAATTTTAGGAATAGATATGGGGATTGCCTCTTTAGGATATGCCGTAGTAAATATAGATGATGAAAATTTTGTGAACGGAGATATTCTGGCTTCCGGCGTACGCATTTTTGATGTAGCTGAAAGCCCGGACGGCAGCTCTTTAGCCGCTCCGCGCCGGGCCGCGCGCTCCGTACGGCGCATTTTACGCCGCAAAGTTATGCGCATTAAAGCCATAAAACAATTATTTTTAGATTTTAATTTGCTTTCCCCGCAGGAATTGGATTTACTTTCCAAACAAGACTTCAAAACGCTATATCAAGCCACGCCCAAAAGCCAACCCATCCCCAGCGTTTGGGAAATCCGCGCACGCGCGTTGGATAACCCCTGTTCCATGGTGGATATATGCCGCGCTTTGTTGCATATTGCCAAGCGGCGGGGCTTCCGTTCTATGCGCAAAAGTGAAAAACTTACGGGTGAAGCCGGAAAATTATTAAAAGGGGTGGAGGAAATGCAAAAAAAGCTCCAAGAATCCCACTTCCGCACAATTGGCGAACTGCTTTTCCATCTTCCGGCCACTGAGCCCAAACGCAATAAAGACGGCAGTTATAGCCATTCCGTTGCCCGCACTTTACTGGAAGAAGAAGTACACCTTATTTTACAAGCACAACGGGAAAAGGGTGCAAGGGCGCTTTCCCAGGAATTTGAAACCCAATTTTGCAAAATAGCCTTTCTGCAAAATCCACTCCAACCGAGTGACCCCGGATTTTGCACACTGGAACCCACCGAACCGCGGGCCCCGAAAAATGCCTATACGGCTGAACTGTTCGCGGCGCTTTGCAAAATCAATCACATTTATTTAGAAGAAGACGGCCAAAGCCACGCTTTAAGCGCCACCCAACGCGCTTTGGCCTTGAAAAAATGCTTTTCCACTCAAAAAACAAATTACAAACAACTGCGGGAACTTTTTAACCTGCCGAACGATATTAAATTTAACATTAGCTATACGGCCCCGGCCAAGAAAAAAAGCAAAAAGAAAGAGGAAGCGCAATCGCCGGAACAAGCCGTGCAAGCGCCCCAAGAGTATGATGCCGAGAAAAATACCACGCTTTACAATATGGCGGGCTTTCATGCACTAAAAAAAGCACTTAAATCCTCCCCCCTTTGGGCTGAATACCAAACCAATCCAAACGGAATTTTGGATAAAATAGCAGAAGTATTATCCCGCTATAAAAGCGACGGAGAAATCCGCCAACATTTAACGGCCTTGGGCCTGCCTGCCGAAGCCGTTGAAAAACTCCAAAATGTTAATTTTAGCGGTTTTATGAATTTATCATTAGTGGCCATGAATAAAATAATTCCTTTCTTAAAAGAGGGGTTCCGCTATGATGTTGCCTGCAAAAAAGCAGGGTATAACTTCCAAGCTCCGCAACAAAATAAGGGCTTATCCAAATTGCCGCCACTAACGGAAGAGGATAACCACACCATAACCAGCCCCGTGGCAAAGCGGAGCCTTGCCCAAGCACGCAAAGTAATTAATGCGCTTAATAAAAAATACGGTCCCTTTGATGCCGTACATATAGAAGTTGCCCGCGAAATAGGTAAAAGTTTTGAAAAACGCAAAGAAATAGAAGCCGAACAAAAAGCCCATGCCGAAGAACGCGCGCGATTAAAAGAGGTTGGAATAGACGGTATTATCCCGCAAACGGAAACCGACTTAAAAAAATTGCGTTTATGGAAAGAACAAGACGGCCGTTGTATGTATAGCCTCCAATATATAGAACCCCGAAAAATATTGGAAGAAGGCTACTGCCAGGTGGACCATATTATTCCATACAGTTTGTCTTTTGATAACTCCTTAAACAACCAAGTATTATGTTTAACCTCGGAAAACCAACACAAAAAGAACCAAATTCCCTATGAATATTTCCATAGCGGGAAAGCCCAAATTACTTGGGAAGACTTTGAAGGCTATGTAAACAGCCTTCAAAATATACGCATGGCTAAAAAACACCGTTTATTGAAACAAGAATTAACCGAGGACGACCTGCAAGGCTTCAAAGAGCGCAATTTAAGCGATACTAAATTAATTAGCCGGTTTATGAAGAACTACCTGCTAGCCAATCTCCGCCTAACCGGTAAATACAAACAAGGTGTTTTTTGTGTAAATGGTAAGCATACCAGCACTTTACGCGGCTTTTGGCGTTTGCAAAAAATCCGCGAAGACGGGGATAAACACCACGCATTAGATGCTATTGTAATTGCGTGTTGCACTAACCGCCTTATGCAATATATTTCCACCAAGTACCGCCAAAACAGGGAACTTGAGCTTCAACGCAAAGAAGTAGCTGTTCCGTGGCCGTTTCCGCATTTTAAGCATGCGGTAGAAAATTCCTTATTAAGTATTTTTGTATCCCGTCCCCCCCGCAAAAAAGTGACGGGCGCACTGCATAAAAATACGTTTTTCTCTGCCAAACATATAAAAAAGGGCATAAAAACCATGCGTACGGATATTCAAAAACTGACATTAGATTCCCTCAAAAAACAACGGGAATTGGAAGTCAAATACTTTGGGGTAGAGCGCAATAAACCGCTTTATGATTTAATTGAAACCGCCCTTAATAACCGCCCGAACGACAAAACGCCTATTCAAGTACAAATGCCTACTAAAAACGGCGGTTTTGTGCCGGTTCGCCATATTAAATTAATTAGCGAAAGCACTTCCGGCATTCCTGTTTTGGGCGGTACGGCCCTGGCAGAAAACGACTCTATGCCCCGCGTGGACGTATTTTTAGAAGACGGCCAATATTATGTAGTGCCGGTTTACACCATGGATTTTGCCAAAGGAGTGCTGCCGCTTGTTGCACAGCCGTCCGGCCGTTTGATGAAAAAAGAAAATTTTGTATTTTCTTTATATAAAGATGATTATGTAAACCTCGTCAACAAGCAAGGCGAAACATGGGAAGGATATTTTAAGCAACTTAATGCGCAAACTGGCCAAATTTATTTGGAAAGTCATGACCGTTCTGCCCAATATACAGTAAGCGGAAAACCGTCCAATCAAAAGAAAATCGCAAGCAGCACCTTAAAACTTATTGAAAAATACCAAATAGATATTTTCGGCGGAAAACACTTAGTCAAAAAAGAAAAATATATAGGCATTATCCGCAAAAATAAAGGCTTTGGGGGCTAATATGGGGTGGCAAATTTTGCACTTGAGCCAACAGGCGCATTTATCCCTTAAACATGGCCAATGCGCGGTGGATTTTGCCGCCGGAGATTCTATTTCGCTTCCGTTGGATAACCTGTCCATCGTGGTTTTGGAATCGCTCCATATTACATTGTCTGCGGCTCTTTTGCAAAAAATGGCGGCCAACGGCATTGCCGTATTTGTATGTAATGAAACCCACACCCCCAACGGGGTTTTACTACCATTTATGCAACACTTTTGCACAACCAAAATGGCATTCCAGCAAATACAGTGGTCGGCCCCGTTCCGCAGCCGCATTTGGCAGCAAATTATAAAAAGTAAAATTAAGGGGCAAAGCGCTGTTTTGCGGCAAGTGGGGTTTACGGAAGCGGCAGAAAAATTAAAATTACTGGCAGAATATGTGTTAAGCGGGGATTCCGCCAATCGGGAGGGGCAAGCCGCGGCCTTATATTGGCGGACTCTATACGGAACTACATTTACAAGAGATGACACCACCCCCCTTAATGCCGCCTTAAATTACGGCTACGCCATTTTGCGCGGTATTATTGCCCGGGATATTGCCGCCACAGGTTTTATCCCGTGTTTTGGTTTGCACCACAACAACCAACTTAATGCTTTTAATTTGGCAGATGATTTAATAGAGCCGTTCCGCCCTTTGGCAGATATATTGGTTTATCAACTCCACCAAGACCAACGGTTAGCTGACGGACTTACCCCGGATATAAAAGCGGAATTATTAAACATTCTCACGCAGGATGTGGCGTATAACCAACAGCAAAAAAATTTGTTAGCCGTCACGTTGGACGTTTGCCGCAGTCTAGCAAGTGCTGTGGAAAATAAAGACCCCAAGCAATTTTTGCCCTTTACTTATGGCTGAATATAAACGATATATGAGATTGTTTGTATTGTTTGATTTACCAACAAATACTAAAAAGGAACGCAAATACGCCGCCCGATTTAGAAAAGACCTGCTTAATGATGGCTTTACTATGTTGCAATATTCGGTTTATTGCCGGATTTGTAAAGGGCAGGAAAGTGTGGATTTGCACATACAATATGTGGCCCAGGTAGTCCCTCCAAAAGGGAGCGTACGGTTGCTATCCATTACAGATATGCAATATGCCCGTATGCGCATATTAGTTGGCCAGAAAAAACTGCAAGAAAACATACATCAACAACTGCTTTTATTCTGATTTTTATTTAGAATCCACGCTAAAAACGCCTATTTTTTAGGGGAATTTAGCACATAGATTCTATAAAATCTGTATCAGTAAGGCTACTGCAACTGGGGAAACTAAGAAAATAAGATTCCTTTAATTCTATAAAATCTGTATCAGTAAGGCTACTGCAACCGCTAATGCGGGGTTTGGTGTGTTTCTGTTATTCTATAAAATCTGTATCAGTAAGGCTACTGCAACTGGTCGTTAATGTTCACTCCCATTTGTACAATTCTATAAAATCTGTATCAGTAAGGCTACTGCAACAAAAGGATAACGCGGATGAAAAGCATTATAATTCTATAAAATCTGTATCAGTAAGGCTACTGCAACTCTTAAATATAACCATAACTCTTTAAGAGGAATTCTATAAAATCTGTATCAGTAAGGCTACTGCAACGCGGGGAGCCGTGTTGGCTTTGTTACCCCTATTCTATAAAATCTGTATCAGTAAGGCTACTGCAACAGCTAATGGGGATATGTGGCAAGAGTATCAATTCTATAAAATCTGTATCAGTAAGGCTACTGCAACACACAGTAATGAAAGAAATTGAAATAAGCGATTCTATAAAATCTGTATCAGTAAGGCTACTGCAACCTTGCCGTCCAAATAGGCTTTTACATATTTATTCTATAAAATCTGTATCAGTAAGGCTACTGCAACTCCCGCGTTGTAAAACACTTTAACCATAAATTCTATAAAATCTGTATCAGTAAGGCTACTGCAACTATCGGCTGTGTGCATATCGTACGCGGTCAATTCTATAAAATCTGTATCAGTAAGGCTACTGCAACCCAAAATAACATCGTCACACTCGGCAAAATATTCTATAAAATCTGTATCAGTAAGGCTACTGCAACGAATTGGACGAACAATTACAAAAAGGGGCAATTCTATAAAATCTGTATCAGTAAGGCTACTGCAACAAGCTTTTTAGTATCCTGCCGTACCTCTGCATTCTATAAAATCTGTATCAGTAAGGCTACTGCAACATGTGTTCAGAGCATTATAAGTGCGGGGCCATTCTATAAAATCTGTATCAGTAAGGCTACTGCAACATAACTTGTATGTGGAATTGGTACAATGATATTCTATAAAATCTGTATCAGTAAGGCTACTGCAACCTACTCCGTTTTAATATTCAACGTTCCAGTGTTCTATAAAATCTGTATCAGTAAGGCTACTGCAACGGTTTTGCGGAAGGTATCCATCATATCAAAATTCTATAAAATCTGTATCAGTAAGGCTACTGCAACCCTCTTGACAATCCTACATTTATTTATTATATTCTATAAAATCTGTATCAGTAAGGCTACTGCAACTTTAGAAGCGTAATATTTTTCTCCTGAGCATTAAAAACGCGGGAAATTAAGGCTCAGCCGCCGCGGCGGGCTGTTTTTCCACAAGGCGGGTGGTGGAGCGGGGGCGGCAAGGCAAGCGGATGTTAAGGCTCCACGGTCACTTCGGTTTGTTTTTCTACGCGCTTGGTGTGGACGTTGAATAACAGTTTGAACCCCGTTAGACGGTTGGCCTTTTTGTCGTAATCCAAAAGTGCTATATAAACAGCGTCTTTCGCGTGATTTTTATAAATATCCACTTCGCCCATTAAATTCGGGTCCGCCGACACTACGGCAATATAGCGTTGGGTATCGTTCGGCTCCACGGAACACATATAAGTAGCGGCAACAGCCTGGTTTTGTTGGGGCGCTTGCGGGGCGGCAGGCGCCAATTTGCATTGGGATAAATAAGGGAAAATTTTTTCAACTTGCGGATTTGCCAAAAAATAATCGGTAAGCGTTTGGGTAGCCGCTTGCGCACTGCTCAAATCCGGCCGGGGCCTGTCGGCTTGGCAAGCGGCCAGCAGGAAACACACGCACGCGATACAAAAAAACCTTTTCATAGTCCAGTCCTTATACATAAATTACAAGAAAAGCACCCCGGCGTGTACCAGGGCACTTTTTTTGCAATAGAATTATTTATTTGCCGCAGGGGGACACTAATTCGCTGATAGACAACACGCCCAACAAATAGCTGTTGGTGCAAACTTTTTTCCCACCGACGGTACCGCGGGTACCCATGCAGGCGGCCATAAAAGCGCAAGTCATCATCAACAATACGATTTTTTTCATACATTTCACCTCAGTATTGGTATAAAGGTAAATACATACCTTCGTTTTATTGTATATTTTTTTCACTTTTATAACAATGAATAAATGCGCGTTTATTTACGGATAAATATACCTCACCCCGGGGCCGCGTTTGCCGCCTGCGGATGCACAAATCTATTTCCAAGTATCTTCTAATAAAATTTCCACTACCTCTTGCAACGCTTCACGCAAGGCTTGCGCAGCGGGGAGCAAGGGTTGCTTTTCCCCGGTGGAGCCGGGGGCAAAAATTTCCGTTTCTGGCAGATACAACTTTTTATTAATCTCTATCATCAGCGCCGTATAGCGGATGTTTACCGGGGTGGTCATCGCGCCCGCAAAAGGGCTGTTTACGGCCACGCGGTAGCCGCGCGTTTTTAGCAAGTTTTCCACCGCGCGCAACTTGCAGGAATCGGGCGCGGTTAAATCGTCATTAAACCCCAAACAAATATCGGGGCGGGGCATAGATTTATCCCTATCGCAAGGGAGCGGCGCGGGGCAAAAACTGTGCAAATCCAGCAGGAGCGCCCCCTCCCCGGCCTGCAAAACGGCTTTTTTAAGCCGGGCATGCTGTTTTTCGTAATAGTTCACAAGCCGCTTTTGCGGGCCTAATATTTTGCGCTCAAATTTAGTGCCGTCAATCAGCCGGTTATACAAAGCGCCCATTCCGGCTTGAGCCATGGGCTCCTTTTTATCGTTTTTATAGCGCTCCAAATCCACCGCAAAGCGGGAATAATCACTCGTCAGCGGGCTAGGCAAAAAGTTCCAAATTTCTTCCAACCGCCAATCGGCCAGAATATGCGCGTCCCGCCGCAAATCTGCCGTCGGCGTGCCCGGCAAAAAAACGCTAGTATATGGAAACAATGCTATTAATTGCCCTTATCGGCGCCGGAGTGGGCGCGCTAACGGCGTGGCTGCTCAAAAAGCCGAAAACGGACGAGGCCGTACTTTTTAAGGCCGGGAAATATGACGAGCTGAACTCCACCTTAAAAACCACCGCCGAACAATTACGCGCCGCCCAAAACGAACTGGCCCAAAGCCAAAAAGCGGCGGCGCATTTGGAAGAATTAGGCGTCAACCACAAAAAAACCTTAACGCCGTATTTGGAAAACAACCCATAGAGCAAACAGGGAACTTGCTTATTGGCAAACTCCTACGGCCGCAAAAAACCACGGGCATTCACCCGTGGTTTTTCTCATACAATCCTGTTTTCCGGCATGTGTTTGGGTTATTCGTTTACTTTTTTTAAGGTGTAATACGGCGCCAGTTCCCCTTGCACAGGTTTTTTATCCTGGTCCAGCAAGGTGGCGGTGTCGGAGCCCAACTGATAGTAGCGCGGGGTGTCTTCTTCCGATTGCAACGTAATAATATCCCCTTGGCGCGTATAAGTGCCAACTTGGGTAAAAGAAGCGTCACGCCCGATGTACGTTTCGTCCAACGCAAAGCGGCCGTTTTCAAACAAAATAAGCGTGGTTTTTATGCCCGCCGCATCTGCCGCCGGGAGGGTGCCTTCGTATTTGGTATATTCAGAGGCCGGTTCCGGGGCGGCGTTTACTTCTTCCACCTGCATTCCGGCTTTAGGCGGCACCGGCGTTCCCGGGGTGAAAGATTCCACTACTTGCGTTTCCGGCTCCGGCGCGGGCGCGGTAGAAGTACCGCACGCACCCAATAAAATACCGGCCGTTAAAATTGTAAAAGATTTGTTCATATTCCAAAACTCCTTTTTATTTATATTGTACCAAATTAACTAACCCATTTTAGCACCTGCCAAGTGCGCTTATCAAGCCTGTTTTTGTACTATAATAAAGGAAACGGGCCTTTTTACTCTAGCGAATGTTTGGCTCTCTTAAACCCGGGCCCGTTTTGGGGAGGAAGTATTTATGACCAGCCAAAAAGAAATATCTATCCGAACGCTTGAAACCCCCACCGAGCAAGAACGATACGAAAACTGTTATGTCTTCCGGCAAGACGGCGACCGGGAAATTTTACCGTATTTTGCGGTGTCTTACCCCGGGGAAGGCATTTTATTTGTTTCCAAAATATTGGGCCAGCTTTCTTTAACCCCCAAAGAGGCGTCCGATACCGCCCTATTAAAAGAGCAGTTGGAACCGTTCGCCCAACAGGCATTTACCGAACACCCGGAAGAAATTATGCGTAAATGGCTTGCGGGCCTGCGGCTCACCCAAGATACAGACGGCGAAGCCCCTGTTCATTATGTATTTTTGGATAAACCGCTTACGCTGCCTATACCCATCACCGATACCCTGGTAAAAGGTGCCGACGGGTCGCTCATCCGCCAAAAAGCGTACGATATTGCCATTACTTTTGACCAACTGTTTATGGCCATGCGCCGCCAAATATAAGCGTTCTTTTGCGTACTGAAAACAACAAAACGGGAGGCTTCCAAAAACAAGCCTCCCGTTTCACGTGCGGTACATTCCCATGGGGTACCTCCCCCTCTTTCCCTCGTATAGGAAAAAAATTTTATAAATACAGTAATTTGAAACCAATGCTCACCCCCCAATCCTTTTGTTTCCAGTTGCCGCCCGCGTGTGTACTCACATTGGCGTAAAAAGCGGTGCCTTCGTTTACCAAAGTGCCAATTTCCGCTTCCGGTGCAAATTCATGCTGTAAATCGTTTTCAAAATCCACATAATAATAAAGTGTGGTTAAAACATACCACTGGGCCGGAGAGGTATACCCCACCGTCAGGCGCGGGCGGCCGTAATTAACCGTACTGCGCCCGCCGTCCCCCGCTACACTTACATAATGTTTATACTCCCCGTGTATGTAAAACTGGTAAGGCAAATTAATAACCGCAAAAACGGACGGACTAATCACCCATTTCCCGGTGCCCAGGGCCTCTTTGGTGGCGGTGGGGAGCATGGTTTCCAACTTGGCCCCCACGTCTATACCGCTATGCAGTTTATGTACCCCAGTGGCGGATAAACTAATATCGCCTATCCCGTTGACGGAATGGCCCGGCGTTTCAAAACGCAGCAGCGGCAATTCCGCCCCCCAGTTAAAATTTTCGTCAATCACCCGGTAGCTTTTTAACGTCACCCCGCTGATGGAAATACCCTCTTTATTATCAATCACCGTCAGCGTGGGGTTTACTTCCAGCGTGGTGATGTTTTCCGTCGGCTTTACGCCAAAATGCCAAGTATCCTGCAACTGGGCGAACCCCGGCCCGGCCCATAAAACGGCGGCTACTACCGCCAACATTGGTTTGGTTTTGTACATTTACGCCCCCCCCTTTTTTACAGTTTACTACTTTTGCATTACAATTCAAGGCCCTATTCTATAACTACGCGCCAAAACGCATTTTTTTGCTACAATAACCGCATATAAGGAGGAATTTTATGAAAATACGCGGCTTTTTAATGGCTTTGTTTTTGGCCCCGGCCCTAGTGGCAGGGCCCCTTCAAGTAGACGATTTAACGCCCGAAGAACTAATCGGCCAAACCCTGGTGGTACGCATAGATGCCGGCCAACAGGCCCCTTATGAACAAGCCGTAAAAAGCGGCCTTATCGGCACGGTGCTGATTAAAGGCGGGCTGACCGGGCAGGAAGACCCGGTAGCCAAACGCGCCCAAACCGTGCAAACTATCCGCCAACTGCGCCAATGGGAAAAAGAGTCCCGCCACCAAATCCCCCTTTTAATTGCGTTTGATTACGAGTCCGGCTCCGTCATTTCCCCCTTATTTTTAGGCATGAAGCGCCTGCCGTCCAATATGCTTTTGGGCGCGGGGCAAAGCAAAAAAACGGTGCGGGCCGTTTACGGGGCGGCGGCGGACGAAATACGCGCCCTGGGCGGGCAAATCAACTTTGCGCCGGATTTGGACGTAAACACCAACCCCAATAACCCCATTATCGGCACGCGCTCTTTTGGGGCGTGGCCGCAAGGCGTGGCGCAAAACGCGCAGGCGGCCGTAAAAGGCTTGCAGGCCCGGCAGGTGGCCGCATTTGCCAAACACTTCCCCGGCCATGGGGATACGGCGGTAGACTCCCACACCGGCTCCCCGGTGACGGATTTGCCGCTTAAAGAATTAATGGAACAGCATATCGCGCCGTTCCGCGCCGCCATAGATGCGGGCATTTGGGGCATTATGTCCTCCCATGTTATTTATCCGGCCTTGGATAAAGAACACCCCGCCACTTTTTCCCGCCGCATTTTAACGGACCTTTTACGCGGGGAGCTAGGTTTTGAGGGCGTAATAGCCACCGACAGTTTGGATATGGAAGGCGCCAAACGCGCCAACGGCACCCCGCAAGCCGTACTGGAAGCCTACCAAGCCGGGGCGGATATGCCGCTTATCGGCAAAGATTTACCGTACGATACGATTGCTTACATACAAGCCCAATACGGCAAAACGCTCACCCCGCAACGCCTGAAACAAAGCGCCCGGCGGGTGTGGGAACTTAAACAAAAAACAGGTTTATTTACGCCGCAAGCCAAACCCAAAAAGCAAACGGATTTTGAAAAATCCGCCCTGCAAGCGGCTCGGCGCGGGGTCACGCTGGTAAAAGGCAAACCGTTTGCCAAACGCCCGCAAAGCGTATGCGCGGTATTTTTTACAGAGCCGGCGTTGGAATATATGTTGCCTGAGTTTACCCAAACGCTGGAAGAAGCCCGCGTAAAAACCCAAAGCGTGTTTGTGCCGATGTCCCCGGAGCCGGAAGAACTCTCCAATGCCCGGGCGTGCGCCAAAGAACAGCAAACGCTGGTTATCGGCTCGTACCAAAAATACGGCACGCCGGACGCCGCCCAACAGCAAATTATTAATACGCTACTGAAAGAAAACCCGGGCGCGGTATTTATATCCCTTTTAAGTCCGTATGATTTGGCTTTTTATCCGCAGGCCCAAACGTCCCTGGCGCTTTACGGCCCCACCCCGCAAACTTTGCGCACGGCGGCGGAAATTCTGCTGGGCAAGCGCAAAGCCCAAGGGAGCCTTTCCCCTGCGCTAAGCCGTTAACGCCATTCTTTATAAACGCCCCTTTACCGGGGCGTTTGTTTGTTTTCCCCACAAATTGATAAACTAACAGTATGCGTAAATTATTCCCCTTTTTGATGTTTGTTTTTTTGGCGGCCGCGTGTGCGGTGCCGTCTGCCCGGCAAACGGGCCCCGCTCCGCTGACGGATGCCATCCAACAACAAGCGGTAAAACCCGCCGCCGCCCCCCGCAAAACGCCGGCGGCTCCCCCCGCTAC
>ERZ1034976.788-NODE-788-length-27823-cov-5.035545_pt1 | contig 27823 bp, 22 predicted proteins | sample MGYA00520623_ERZ1034976 | MGnify/ENA primary metagenome ERZ1034976 (study PRJEB33766, sample SAMN09781774) | gut metagenome | biome: gut microbiome | host: Homo sapiens | place: Madagascar | study: EMG produced TPA metagenomics assembly of the PRJNA485056 data set... | reverse complement strand
AAAAGAAATCTTTTTCTGTCGGTTTTTTCTTTCTCTGGGATTTTTTACAAGATTCGCCTTGACGAATTTCTGTTTTTTTGGTATAATAAAAATAATGTTTCATAGAAAAAACAGGAATTTCTAATTCATGTACTAAAGGAGGAACGTCCATGAATTCCTATAAGCAGTGCCCCAACTGCGGACGGCAATTTCCAGTAACAGATGTTTTTTGTGATAACTGCGGCTGTCAGCTTGATTTGATTGCTCCAGAACAGGCACAACCACCCCAGCAACCCTTTGTGCTGCCAACCCAGCAGCCGCCAGCACAAACCACCACAGTCTATGCGGAAAAGCCGAAAAAAACAGGCGTACTGATTGGTCTGTTGGTTGCGATTTTTCTTATTTTGGCAGCAATGATTGTATTGGGATTCTTTCTCATTCATCAATTGAATCAGAATGATACGACCAACCATACTTCTGAACTTGCAGCCGTTGCCCAGACAGAAACCACGGAAATGGCTGCAGAAACAGAACCACCGGCAGCGGAAGCCGATGCTCCGGAAATCGAAACCAAAGTTTCGGTGGTAACGGTCATTGAACAAGTCACCGTGCCACAGACCGACTCGCCTTCTGTTTATGCCGTTCCGGCTCCAGAACCAGACCCACAGCCTGCCGGAAAAACCTATCAGGCGTTTGTAGATGCCTGCACGTGGGCAGATGCCAAACAAAAATGCGAGGCTGCCGGCGGTCATCTCGCTTATATCACCAGCGATGAAGACTGGAATCAGGCAATTTCTGTTTTGTCCGGAACAGGGCTGCGGTATGTATGGCTGGGCGGCTCGACTTATATTTCCAGAGGTGGTTCTACTATTACTGCAAGCTGGTTGGATGGCAGCAATCTGAGTTACATCGACAATGCACACCACTGGTATCCAAATGAGCCTTCCGGCTGGGACAACTCTTCTCCGGAACACTCCTTAGAGCCTTACATCATGCTGTGGTATGTAGATGATTACTGGAGTTTGAACGATACCAGCAACGATGTTTTAAAATACTACAAGCCGGAACGGATCGGCTATCTGTGTGAATTTGATTAACCAAAAAAAGATGTGCGGAACGCTCGCACATCTTTTTTGTTTGGGTATCTATTCCGGTTGCAGGATGTCAGGCTTGCTGCAACGCCCGTTTCATCAGGCAGAGGTCAACCACGGTGATTTGTTCATCGGTATTCCAGTCGCCTGCTGCCCAGTCGGTCAGCGTTCCGGCACGGATTAGCCACTTCTGCAACATCACCACATCTGCAAGGTCGAATGTGCCGTCTGCATTCACATCGCCCTGCACTGTGGCTGGTTCAGGTTCAGTATGCCCTGCAATCACCGCAGCGGTCAGGAACAGTGCCGATGCATTCCCGTAAATCGTATTTTCATTGGTCGTATATTCCGTGTCGCTGTCCATGTAGCACTTCCCGTCAAACTTGGAAAGATGGCGGTTGTTGTGATTGTTCGTCCCCTCTGTCACATAGCCCTTCGGCACTTGATACGGAGTCAAAGCAGCATCGACAGAATAAATCTTGCTATAAATATTCTTCACGCTGCGTTCCCCGTATCCAGAAACATAGCTGAACGAAATCGGATTATCCCCTAACAGATAATCAAAAGCGTGGTCTGCTGCGGCAGAAACAGCCGTTGGAATGTTGTCCTGTCCCTCGAAGATAACGCTGCCCAGCAGCAACGTCATGGCATTCTGTGCAACATTGCGGTTCGAGCCCCACCAATAGCCCCAGTTCGGGAACACCATGCCCCAGTTGTTATGCTGCAACATATTTGTTCGCCACGTGGTGAAGTTGGAAAACGCCGCTGTTATGGCTGCATCTGGCTGCTTGTTCTGATACAGATAGTGGAAAAAGCCTAAGAACGATTCTCCGGCATGATTATAGCTCAGCGAGATATTCTGGAAACAGTTCTGCACGGCATCGGTGTTGCAGTTCGCCAGCAGGTAATTTTCATACGGGCTGACATCTCCGCCAGCAGTTTTCACTGCCCGATAGAGTGAACCGGCTGCCCAGAATAAATCTCGGTCAAATTCTTCCTGCGTAAACGTATAAGTCCGGTTTGCTGCTCCAATCGACATATGCTTTGGGTTAGATGGGTCTGTCACCCAGTTCCATGCACGCAATGCGGTTTCCAGACAGGTATCTGCAAAGTCGGCATACGCTGGAATCTCCCGATAGACCAGATAGGCATGTGCAAAGATTGCCGCTGCATCGGCGGTTGCAAGGTGGGAACGCAAGTCCTTTGCAGTATCGTCGGACTGGTAGGTGTCTGTCGAATGCAGCGTATCTTCCAGATAAATCACGCCGTCTTTATAGTTCGCTGCTACATAGAACGAACCGTCCTTGTCGCTGTGCTCCAGCTTCAGCAGCATATCCAGTTCCCACTTCAATTCGCTCAATATTCCCGGAGCATCTACATAACGGGCATTGTTCGGGTCGGTTTCTGGGATGTTCAAATCCATGTTGTTGAACGTGTCCGGAAATAGTTCGTATGCCAGCAGCAAATCTTCCACCGTTCCGGCTGCCGGAGAAACATATTTCCCGTAGTCCCCTGCATCATACCAGCCGCCGGAAACGTCATAGGTTTCCGCATCTGGATTATCTCGGTCTGACCACTTCTTGACGGCAACATCATTGGGGTGCAGATTCTCACGGGCAAATACACCAGCATAGGTTTCTTCCAAATCAATGCCCTGCCGCTGATCGTAGAAATATTTCGTCATGTCGCTGAACAGTGCATCATAGACGTGATTTTCAATGGAAAATGTCGGCGATAAAATCGTGTCCGTATCCAGTCCATCCGCAACATCCTGCGGCGAACGGGCGGACGCATCCAGTCCGGCATCCGGAATGCGGATATAATACGAGCCGGATTCTGTGACGGCATCAAAAGAAATCGTATGAACCATTTCACCGGAAAGCGTTTCTTCCTTCTGTGCCTTCGGGAGCGTTCCCGTTGCAACGACGGTTTCCTGCTCCGCATCTACAATTTCATAGGGTTTTCCATCCAGTGAGCCGAACTTGTCAAAATAGCTGACCCGTGCGGTCTTTGCTCCGTTGCAGAAATAGCCAACCTGATTCACCTTGATCATCGGATACTGTCGCTCGTCATCCGTGGAGGTAATCTTGACATTTTGGAACGAAAGCGTGGTATCGCTCGACACACCGCCTACATACACATACCAGAAGTTATCCAGTCGGAAATTGGAATCCGGATAAGCATCTACCAGTGTTTTAATCGGCAGGCTGTAGGCTGTCCAGTTGGTTTCTGCATTCAGTTTCCCGTATTGCTCTAAACTTGACCACTCAATCTTGATGGTCTGGTTGTGGTGATGGGAAACCAAACCAATCCGGAAGGTGGTCGTTCCCGTTCCGTTATTTTTCACCTCAAAGTTCAACATGCCGTGTTCGTAGTAATCTTGCATGTTCAGCGTTGTCCAGTTGGTGTTTGGGGTCATGGTTGCACCGCCCCAGCTTTCCGTTGTCCAGTTTTTCCCGTCATTGTCAATGAGAATCGTTTGTAGCTGCAAACCTGGGGTTTCCTCCACATTCGCCGCCCAAGCGTTCGCAGTCAGCACGGAACTGCACAGAACCACGCTCAGCAACCCCGCCATCCATCGCTTTTTTGAAAAAATTTTCATGGTAAAAATGCACGCTCTTTTCCGCAGTTTTTTCCATTATACCACAAAAACCGCTGAGATACAACGCTGCTTTTGTAACTTTTTACAAGAGGTTCTCGCAAATCGTTCCAAAAATTTTTTCTTTTTTCCGTACAATTCTGATAATTAAAGAACAAATTTGCTATACAGCCCGGTTTTTTTCTGCTATACTAAATCACAGATTCCGCACTTCCCCAAGTGTAGAGATCTTCATCTTGTAATCCTCATATAGGGAGCGGTGCTCCACCACCGTTCCTTTGAACCATCCTATTTATTTTTCTCAATGCAAACAGGGACTTCCGAAAGGGAGTCCCTGTTTGCATTTTTGATTTCCTGCTTGCGGTTCGATTACGAAAACCGTTCGTCAATGACTCTTGCAGTCTTTTTGGTGCTGCGAGGCAGAACGCCCACTTCTACCACCTTGACAATCGGTGTAAAGCCGATTTTGCTCTTTACCCGTTCTGCAATGCGGTGGCTGAGTTCTTCAAAGTCCACATCGCCCGTGGATTCGACATAGATTCGCATGGTGTCCTTGCCGTCCAGATGAGAAATCCGAATCTGATATTCGCTGGAGATTTCAGGAAATGTTCCCAAAACTTCTTCAATCTGTTTCGGGAATACATTCACGCCCTTGATTTTCATCATATCATCGGTTCTGCCCATAATCACATCAATTCTTGGGAACGGACTGCCGCAGGCACACTTGCCCGGAATGATTCTGGAGAGGTCGTGTGTCCGGTAACGAATCAGCGGAGCACCCTCCTTGACCAGTGTGGTGATGACAATTTCGCCAATTTCGCCATCCGGTACATTTTTTCCGGTGACAGGGTCAATGATTTCAAGGTAAATAAAGTCATCCCAATAATGCATCCCGCAATTTTCCTTGCAGCTGATGCCGATGCCCGGCCCATAGATTTCCGTCAAGCCATAGATGTCATACAGTTCAATGCCCAGTTCGGTAGCAATCCGGTCCCGCATTTTCTGACTCCAACGCTCCGAGCCGATGACACCCTTTTTCAGGTGAATGCGGTCTTTAATGCCACGCTTTGCAATTTCTTCTGCCAGCAGCAGAGCATAGGAAGAAGTCGAACAGAGCACCGTGCTTTCCATGTCCATCATCATTTGCAGCTGTTTTTCGGTGTTGCCCGGCCCCATCGGAATGACCATCGCTCCCAGCTTTTCCGCACCGTTCTGGAAGCCGATGCCAGCCGTCCACAGACCATACCCCGGTGTCACCTGAATCCGGTCTTTCGGCGTAATGCCAGCGGTTTCATAGCAGCGTTTGAACTGAATCGCCCAGTCATCCACGTCCTTTGCGGTATACGGGATAATGACCGGTGTTCCGGTCGTACCGGAGGACGAATGAATCCGGACGATTTGTTCTTCTGGTGCTGCCATCAGTCCCAGCGGATAGGCATCCCGTAAATCTTTCTTTTCCGAAAACGGCAGCTGCTGAAATTCTTCCGGTGTGTGAACGGCAGTCATGCCAGCTGCTTCGAGTTTCTTTCCATAGAAGCTGTTGGAGCGAATCAACGCCTGCATCCGGTCGTTGACCTGCTCTAATTGTGTCGTTGTAATTTGCATGGTTTTTCTCCTCTTTTCTTATGCCTGTGGCAGATATTCCAACGCTTTGCGGTTCAGTTCCCGGAACTGCGGTTTTACGGTGCGTTCCATGGCTGCTTCTACATCTGACAGCGTGAGCGGCAGAACCTGACTGCGTAAAATTGCCCCTAACATCACCATATTCAAGACCTTTGGCGAACCGATTTCCCGACAAGCTGCCTCGCCGTCCAACAGGGTGACCTGTTTGGCGTGCCGCTGCAAGTAGGCAATCATCGCCTCAGCATCATATGCTTTTCCGCTCAGCGTTGCGGTAACGGGCTGAATCGGATGGGTGTTCAGAATCACAATGCCGTCTGGTTTCAGATACGGCAGCATCCGAACTGCTTCTGCTGGTTCAAATCCAATCAGCAAATCGGCCGTTCCCTTCGGGAACATCGGGCAATATAATTCGTCCCCCATCCGCAGGAAACTGAATACACTGCCGCCCTTTTGTGCCATGCCGATGGTTTCCGCACTCATGACCGGAATGTTTTTCGCCATGGCAGCGGCTGCCAGCAGCTTTGAAGTCAGAACAATCCCCTGACCGCCAACGCCGCAAAGTAAAATATTATTTCGCATGGGATGCACCTCCTGTCACTGAAATGGCGGATACTGGACAAACCTGCGTACAAACGCCGCAGCCTGTACAGAGCGACTGTTCGATTTGCACCGTTCCATCTCTCAGAACAATGCCCGGACAGCCCAGCGTCCGGATGCACTTCTTGCACTGGATGCAGGTATCTGCCTGAATGTCTGCCGGCGGATTGGAGCGAATCAGCACGGCACACGGCGACTTGAAAATAATCGCTTTTACGCCATCCTGTGCAGCAACCCGTTTCACGCAGTCGATTGCCTCGGAGAGATGCAGCGGATTCACGGTTTCAACCGTCTTGACTCCGATACCATGCAGCGTATCCACGATGCTGACTTTCTCGACCACCTGCCCCATCATGGTCTTTCCCGTGCCCGGATGCGGCTGATGTCCCGTCATGGCGGTGGTGGAGTTATCCAGCACAACCAAAATCATATTCGCCTGATTATAAACCGCATTCACCATGCCGGTGATGGCAGAGGCGAAAAATGTGGAATCGCCCACGAATGCAAAACATGTGGTATCCGGTTCGATTTTTCCGATGCCCTGCGTCATGTTGACTCCTGCCCCCATACAAAGACAGGTATCCACCATATCCAGCGGCATGGCGTTGCCGAGCGTATAACAGCCGATATCACCGCAGAACACGCTTTTCTTGCCCTTCATGGCTTCCTTTACGGCAAAGAACGAGGCACGGTGCGGACAGCCTGCACAGAGGACAGGCGGACGCACTGGCAATTCCGGAGCCGGTTCGGTTTCGAGCGGAGCAGGCTGTTCCCAGTTCAAAAAGGCTGCTAAATTCGCTGCAACGCTGTCGCAGGAATTTTCTCCGGCTGGTGCAACATCGCCCGTCAGCTTGCCCCGAATTTTAGTTGACAGGTGATACTTTCCGCAAAGGTAAGTCAATTCCCGTTCGATGACAGGGTCTAATTCTTCGATGCAAAGCACTTCGTCCAGCCCCGTCAGGAACGATACTGCCAGCTGTTCCGGAAATGGAAACGGTGTTGCCACTTTCAGCAGACGAGGAGCTGCCTTTCCGTGCAGTGCCTCCATCGTATAGGAAAAGCTGATGCCATGGGTGGCAATGCCTTTTCGACAGGCGGAATCTGTTTCCGGAATGACCTGATTCCGGCAATATTCGGAAAAGACCTGTTTCAGGACTTCGTTCCGCTGTTCCATCTGAATATGATTCTGATAGGACAGCCGTGGGAAAATGACCCACTTCGACGAATCTTTCACAAATCCCTCCGGCTGGTTCTGCTGATATTCTTCGACATCTTTCACGGAAATCGACGCATATCCATGACAGACCCGTGTGGTCGGGCGGAACAGAACCGGTGTGTGATACTGTTCGGAATAGGCAAACGCCTCCTGAATCATCTCATAGGCTTCCTGCACACTGGACGGGTCGAAACAGGGCAGCTTTGAAAAGGCTGCAAAGTGTCGGGTGTCCTGCTCGGTCTGCGAGGAAATTGGCCCTGGGTCGTCTGCAACCAAAACAACCATACCGCCCTTGACCCCGATATATGCCAAACTCATCAGCGGGTCGGAGGCAACATTCAAGCCCACTTGCTTCATTGTAACCATGGTGCGTGCTCCGCAGTAAGCAGCACCGGCAGCCAGTTCCATAGCTGCCTTTTCATTGGTTGACCATTCGACATAAATTGAACCATCTTGATTCTGTTTTGCCGTGGTTTCCAGCACCTCTGTGGATGGTGTTCCGGGATAGCCGGAAACGACATTTAAACCAGCGGCAATCGCACCCCGTGCAATCGCTGCATTTCCCATTAAAAACTCTGTATGCATCTCATCATTCCAATTTCTGTAAAATTTGCCATCAAAAAACGGCTCTGTTCCTATTATAGAAGAATTGCTGCGTAAAGTCAAGCCACAATTCGACATCTCCGCTTTTTTCAAGCAGCTTCTTGACAGGGGTCTTTCCTTGTGCTATACTAAACAGCGAAAGGAGCGTTTTACCATGCAATCCAAACGATTTCTTGCCATTGCTGCACTTTGTGCCATGGCTTCTTTGAGCGTTACCGGATGCGGTTCGGATTCTTCTGCAAAGGATTCCGCTGCTGTTACGATTGCTGCAACGACTGCGACAGAATCCACGACCCCTGCAAGTTCTGCGGATTCCGTGGCAACCACCACTGATACAGTATCCGAATCCGCAGATGCCTCCAGTGATGCTGCGGGAACGGTCGTTGCCACCTATGACAACAACCTTGAAACCTATGAATTTGCAGTGCCGGAAGATGGCACTTACACGTTCACCGACCCTGTTTCCGCAGACGATGTTTTCTGGGACATCTATGTGCTGGATGCACAGTGGAACGATGGCGTTCGATACATCAAACAGAGTCAGGAGGCAAGCGGACAAACACCAACCACACTGACCTTGAAAAAGGGGCAGTGGGTCTACTGTTTCTGCTCGCAGGACGGATTCTCCACGGATGAAAAAATTCCATGTAATTTGACCATTACCAGACAATAAGCCAATAAAGGGTGATTTTATGCGTTATCAACTTGCAATTTTTGATATGGATGGCACGATTTTAAATACCTTGCAGGACTTGACCAACAGTCTGAATGCAGCGTTGCAGCTGTCGGGCTATCCGCAACATACACTGGAAGAAGTCCGGTTCTTTGTCGGAAACGGCATCCGGAAACTGATTGAACGAGGCGTTCCAGCTGGAACACCGGTTGCACAGATTGACAAGGTGCATCAGGATTTCACGGAACACTATCGGGTACACTGTGCGGACACCACACAGCCCTATGCAGGGATTCCGGAACTGTTGCAGCAGCTGCGGAACGCCGGCTGCAAGACGGCTGTCGTCTCCAATAAGGCGGACTATGCCGTGCAAGAGCTTTGCAAGCAGTATTTTGACGGGATGTTTGATTTTGCCGTGGGCGAACGGAAAAACATCCTGAAAAAGCCGGCTCCGGACTCTGTCAACGAGGTGTTGCAGCAGTTGCAGACCGACCGCTCGCAGGCGGTTTATATCGGCGATTCGGATGTGGATGTCGAAACCGCCAAGAATGCCAAGATGGACGGTATTTTTGTAGACTGGGGCTTCCGGTCGAGAGATTTCCTGCTGGAACATGGGGCAAAAACAATTGTTTCCCAACCGGCAGAACTCGCAGAGAAAATTTTAGGCTAATGCAATTTCGCATATACATGAATCGGTATCAGATGAGAGGATGGCGTTTTTCGCTGTCCTCTTATTTTATGGCTCTGTGTATTTTATTTTGGACGTTGCTATCATGATTCTGCACAAAAATCAGCCTTCCAATTTGTGAGAAATTCCAAACAACATGGACGTTTTGTAAATTTCAAAAAAACTTGTACGTTTGTGTACAAGTTTTTCCCGAAAATCGCTGTATAGTGAAAGGGGTTTCTTTCGCACACAAAAACCATGTAAAGGAGTGTTGACGATTCATGCAGATTACCATTGAAGAAGCAACCTATTACGCCGTGACAGACTGCCGCATCCTCGCCATTCAAGGCGAGGCAAACACTCGCTCTGTTCACTTCACCTACCCTGCGGTTTCCGGTGCAGAACAGTATTTTCTACGGGTACAGCTGCCGGAATCCCTCATCTATGACCTGCCCATCACGGAGAACACCGTCGTTCTTCCGGCATCTGTAACCGGATACGCTGGCATTGTTCCGATTCAGTGGATTGCCAAAAATTCCACAGGCTCTGTCATTGCAAAATCCCAGCTGATTCCCTCGATTGTCAAGCCGTCCATTCAGGGCGATGCCTCGGCTCTTCCCACGCCGGAAGAACTCATCACCAAATATGACGAATACTTGAACACCATGCGGGACATTCAACAGGATGTCACCAAGACAAGCAAAACCGTGAAAGCCGATGCTGACCGTGCAGAAAGCAGCGTCAGCCGTGCAGAAGCCCTGCTGCAATCCATGCAGGGGTTGACCATTGGCGAACGGGTACGGCTGTATGTGGACACAGAAGCCGGCTCAGACACCAACAATGGAAAGGCGACCACCACTGCCGTGCAGACCCTCGACCGTGCTTTGATTTTGGCGAACGCTTACCAGCAGGCGATTATCTGCCTGAAGAAAGGGCAAACCTACACCGCCACGGACAAGAGCAATGAATACGGCATGGGGATTCAGCTGTATCACCGAACGCTCCGGTTTGAAGCCTACGGCACAGCAAGCGACAAACCAAAGATTCAGAATGCGATTTTCGCTTACAACTGCAACTTAGAATGGAACGACATCGACCTCACGGGAAATAGCAGCGTGTTCACGATGTACAACACGATTTCCAGTTTTGAAGGCTGTGCGTTCTACTGGGTGGAAGCCCGCAATAGTTTTGCACAGGTGCGGCTATGCGACATTCAGCGAGAATGGGTGCAGTACGGCGGATTTTCCGTCATCTCCAACGCAGAGAGCCTATATCGCCATATCGGTGGCATTCAGGCAAATCAGGGAGCAAGAATCGATTACAGTGGGTTTGGAATCGGTGCTTATGGTAACGATGGCTGTTCCGCGCTGACCATTGATGGCATTCCGGAAAAATTACGAACAGCAAAGAACATTGCAGAGGACAGCGTTGCAACGCAGACAATTTATGTAAACGCTGCCACTGGCTCAGATGCACGGGATGGCACTTCACAGGCAAAAGCCTTGCAAACGCTGAGCAGAGCCTTACAGTTTACGCAGTATGCAAGGAAAGCGGTCATTTATTTGGCAGCTGGAACTTATGCCGTTCCGGACAAAACATTAACCCTGCTTGGTCGAGATGTTCGGATTTATGGGGACGCTGCCGCTACCACAATTCTACAGGGTAACCTCGTCTGCGAAAACGGCTTTCTGTACTTATCCAAAGTCACCATCGACAACACCGACAGCGAAACTGCCAACCCAACAGCAACCGCCATTATTTCACAGTACAATGGAGCAGTTCGTCTAACCAACTGTATTGTGAATGCCAACTCGAAAAATGCAATCGGTGTCATTGATATGTCAAATGTTTGCTGCTCGAACACCGACTTCCAAGGCAGTGCACAGTATGCTGTTTATGTGACGGGACAGGGCGATGCAAAAATTTATTACTGCACCAACAGCACTGCAAACGGCGTGATTTCCGGCGGAAACAGTATGGTTTTCATCACCAGTAACAGCAGTACCAATTTCCCATATACCAACACCACAAACGGCATGGTATTTGTAAACGGACAGCAAGTCTTGCCCAAAACAACGGCTGTGAGTGATGAAGCGATGGCTTCCCCAAATTAAAACGAATTTTTCTCCTGATTAAAAAATGGCAGCCGAACTTGCATACACTGCATCTCGGCTGCCGTATTCTTTATTTCTTCTGTTTCTGCTGTTCCGCCCAGTCTGACGGCTCTTTCGGAAACAATTCCGGTGATTTCTTTTTCAAGTAGAAATATCCCATCCGCATGGAGAGCGTTGCCACCAGCAACAAAATCAACCCAGATGCAAACACCCACAAAATCACCATGCCACGGGAATTGTCCATCTCCCGATAAGGGATATCCACCAGCAGAATATAATTTTCATGTGTCTGATAGCGAATCATATAGCGTTGATGCTGCCGCACCAGATCCACTTTTCCCTTTTTTCCGGAAAATAAACTTTCATCATAGTCACTGTCTGTTCCGCAGCGTTCCGCCTGCGTATGACTGACATATTTTCCGGTATCGGTATCAATAATCGCCGAAATGCCCATATCCGAAAACGGCATATCTGCCACAATCGCAGAAACATCGTTTTCCTGTGACTGCGTGAGCATGGATTCAGCCGGATACTGCACCTGAATCAAGCCCTTTCCAGACCCCAACGCCGAGGCTGCCAGAATCATGGGCTTGTCATTCTGCATGGTAAAGACCACATCTGTGAAAACGGAATCCGTGGTATGCGATAAAAAGGTACGATATGCCCGTTTTCCAGTGCTGGAAAAATCCGTGCTGGCAATCAGAATGCCCGTTTCGTTGGATACGCTGATTTGGTCGGCATCAATGACAACTCGCAGCTCTTCCAAGATGGTTTCATTCTCGGATGACCAGTCTTGCTGATTCTCTAACAGCATCGCCACGACTCTTGTCTTTGAGGCGTACTCGTTCCGCAAGTCTTCCATCATAGTGGCGGAGGCTTCTGCATCTCGGTCTAACCGTACTTTTGCAGCCTCCATATTGGTATCCACCTGCTGAATCACCTGATTCTGGTCTAACACCCGTACACTGTACCCAGCAACCAGGCATAATCCGACCACGGCAATCAGCATACAGAGAAATACAAAGCGATAAGTATGCAGAAGTTGTTTTTTCATACGCTGCCCTTTCTGCGGCATTTCCGCAATTGGTTTCAAACCGGTTTTCGCTTTTATTATACCACAAAGAATGCGGTTTGTAAACCATTCTGAACCAACAAATCTTTGCAAAAACGGCGGTTGAATGCATTTGATTCAACCGCCGTATATGTTTTCAAAAAGAGAACATCTGCTTATTTCTTTGCCTGCAATTCTGCCAGTGCATCCTTGCGGGACAGGCTAATCTTGCCGTCCTTGACTTCCATGACCTTGACAACGATTTCATCGCCCATGGAAACCACGTCTTCCACATTTTCTACCCGGCTGTTGTCCAGCTTGGAGATGTGTACCAGACCATCCTTGCCCGGTGCGATTTCGACAAATGCACCAAACGGCTTAATAGAAACGACCTTGCCCTTATAGATTGCTCCGACTTCTGGGTCGTGTGCAATGGTATTGATAATCTGCAATGCCTTCTGGCAGTTTTCCAGCTTCATACCGCTGACAAATACAGAACCGTCTTCGCTGATGTCAATCTTAACATCGCATTCTGCGGTAATCTTCTGAATCACCTTACCGCCCTGACCAATGACTTCCCGAATCTTATCCACTGGAATGGAAATCTGGAACATCTTCGGAGCGTATTCATTGACAGCCTTTCTCGGTTCTGGGATTGCCTTCAGCATGATTTCGTCCAGAATATACAGTCTTGCCTTTCTGGTCTTTTCAAATGCTTCTGCAATGATTGCCGGTGTCAGACCGTCTACCTTGATATCCACCTGAATGGCAGTGATACCGTTCTTTGTACCGCCAACCTTAAAGTCCATATCGCCGAAGAAGTCTTCCAGACCCTGAATATCAACCATGGTCATGAATTCATCGCTGTCCGGCTTGGTAATCAGACCGCAGGAAATACCGGCAACCGGTGCTTTCAGCGGAACGCCTGCATCCATCAGAGCCAATGTGGAACCGCAGATAGAACCCTGCGAGGTCGAACCGTTCGAGGAGAGCACTTCCGAAACCAACCGCATTGCATACGGGAATTCTTCGACAGACGGCAATACCGGAACGAGTGCCTTTTCTGCCAACGCACCATGACCGATTTCTCTCCGTCCTGGGCCTCTGCTCGGCTTGGTTTCGCCGACAGAATAAGACGGGAAATTGTACTGGTGCATATACCGCTTGGAGGTTTCTTCGTCCAGACCATCAATCTTCTGGCTGTCGCTCAACGGACCAAGTGTTGCAATGGTCAGAACCTGTGTCTGTCCTCTGGTGAACAGACCGCTTCCGTGTACTCTCGGCAGCAGACCGACTTCCGCAGCCAGCGGACGGATCTCATCAATGCCTCTGCCGTCAACACGCTTGCCTTCATAGAGCCAGTTCCGGACGATCTTCTTCTGCAACTTGTACAGGCATTCGTCCAGCATTGCACCCTGTTCCGGATATTCCGGGTCATACTTTTCGTGAACGGCATCAATAATCGGCTGCATTCTTGCATCCCGTTCGTTCTTGTCGTTGGTATCCAGAGCCACCTTGACCTGTTCACCAACCATTGCTTCGATGGCAGCAAACAAATCGTGGTCGAGTTCCATGGACTGGAATGCAAACTTCGGCTTGCCGATTTCGCTCTTGATGTCGTTGATGAACGCAACCATCTTCTTGATTTCTGCGTGACCAGCCAGAATGGCATCCAGCATCTGCTGTTCCGGAATTTCATTTGCACCGGCTTCAATCATAACGATTTTTTCCATTGTGCCGGCAACCGTCAGCCGCAGGTCATTGTGTGCACGCTGTTCGAGGGTCGGGTTCAGGACGATTTCGCCGTCTACCAGACCAACGCTGATACCAGCAATCGGGCCATTCCACGGAATATCCGAAATGGAAATGGCAATAGAAGTTGCCAGCATGCCGGTGATTTCCGGCGAGCAATCCGGGTCAACTGCCAGAACGGTCATGACAACGGAAACATCGTTCCGCATATCCTTCGGGAACAGCGGACGAATCGGACGGTCTACCATACGGGAAGTCAGGATTGCCTTTTCGGATGGCTTTCCTTCTCTCTTGGTGAACGAGCCCGGAATTCTGCCGACAGCATACATCCGTTCTTCATAGTCAACGGACAGTGGGAAGAAATCCACGCCCTCTCTCGGCTTTGCACTGGCAGTTACATTTGCCATAACAACGGTTTCTCCGTAGCGAACCCAACAGGAACCATTGGACAATTCGCAGGTCTTGCCGGTTTCTACAACGAGCGGACGGCCTGCAAAGGTTGTTTCAAACTTTCTGTACTTTTCAAACATCTGCCTTTTTCCTTTCTACTTTTAAAATCCGTTTTTGGCAGCAGGTTTAGCAAATAATCCTGCACCTGCAATGCATGTCACCACAGATACACGATTCATTGCTAAACAAACCGCTGCACAACAGAACGTGTCACAAGTGTATTTGCTCCTGAAAAAACAAACACGGAAAAGCGACTGGCAAAATTTCACCGGCCGCCTTTCCGCTGTGTTTCTTACTTACGAATACCAAGCTTTTCGATGCAAGCACGATACCGTTCTACATCCTTCTTCTTCAGGTAGTTCAGCAGGTTTCTTCTGTGACCAACCATCTTCAGCAGACCCCGTCTGGAGTGATGGTCTTTCTTGTGGGTCTTCAGGTGACCTGTCAGGTCATTGATTCTCTTTGTGAGAATGGCAATCTGAACTTCCGGAGAACCGGTGTCGTGTTCGTGGGTACGATTTGCTTCGATAATCTGGTCTTTTTCTTCTTTCCGCAGCATGATTCTTCACCTCATTCAAAATTTCTCATGAACATAGAATAGGGCAGGTAAAGGCATTCCACAGCGTGGCAAAATCCCTAATCCAAGTACATGACTATATTATTATACCACAACGCAGGCAATTTGTAAAGTAACTTTTTTGTAAACAATCAGGAAATAATTTTGCCCTTGTGCTGTTTGGCAGGGTCTTTGGTGGTTTTGACAGGCTGTGCTTTCAGGTCGACCGGTTTTTCCTTGCCGCCCATGTCGGCGAAAACGGCTTCGTCTGCTTCTGCCGGTTTGGTAAGTGCCAGTTCCGGATTCACTTCGCCCCGCTTTTCATAATACGGGTTGATGATATACTTTTGAATGGACGGATAGCTGTTGACCGTTACCATCAACGCCAGCCAGGTCGCCGGAATAAACGGCAGCAGCGTCAGAATAATCATCAGCACCATCATATTCGTTTTCAGTGCCAGCAGGAGGATACCGCCCACAACAACCGCCAGAATGCCCAGCGAGAAGAGATTCTGCTTCATGCAGACGATGCCCAGATAGAACGAGTTCCGGAAGATATTCTTCATGGATAGATTCGTGGAAACGATCATCAGGAACAAATAAAAGTTCATCAGGATGGCAACCAACGAAATGCTGAGCGTAACAATCAGCATGACATAATAAATCTTGCTTCCGGTCTGTTCTGCCAGTTTCGGATAGACATAGAACGAGGCTGCCACGCAGCACGCCAGCAGGCAATCCAAAAAGCCAAAAATCATACTATGCCCGAATTCTGAACGGAAGGTTTTCATAAAATCATGCACCAAAAAGGTTGGTTTTTCTACGAAAAAATTCCGCATGATTTTCATCATGCCTGCGGTGGCAGGACCAAATAAAATCATAAACAGCAGCGTTCCGCCGATGGCGAGTGTCAAGCCGGCTGCGGTTGTCAGCGAACCGCTGAGCATTAAAATCAATCCCACTGCTGCTGCAATCAGCGGAATAAAAAACAAGGTATAAAAAATATTTAATTCAATCAGTTTCCAAAATTTTGTGCGGAACAGCTCCCAGTACCGGAAAAATCCCTTTTTCTTCGGTGCTGTCTTGGAAATGCCGCTTCCAGCGTGTGTAAATCCTTTTCCGAAAAGACCCATTTCTAAACTTCCTTTTCTATTCACGTTGTCCGATGTTCGAGTGTCCCCTTGTTTATGTCCATAGAGCCTGCAATTTTTGCAGCCCCAGACAGAGCAATGACAATCCGCCGAATAATCCCAGTATCACTGCATACCGCACCAGATACAGCCGCCGACAGTGCGGCATATTTTCTTCCCACTGCCGATGAAACGCATAGCAGAAGAACAGATTCGAGAGCCACAGCGTTTCCCTTGCTGCTAACAGCAGCAAAAATGATGTTCCGATCCCGTATGGCATCAGCCAGAACAGCACCCGAACCGCATGGGTGGTCATCTGCTGCAAAATACTCCAGCCGAACCACATCCCATGCAGAAAAAGAGCTGCACAGGCGACCGGCTGCCCCACGGCAGAAAATCCCGCCAATCCGCTGCACAGCAGAAACCCTGCCATTTCCAGCAGCAGCCACGGAAACAATTGCTGCCGGAGCAGTGCCGTTTGCAGCACTTCCGGCAGCATCTGCCGCAAAGACAGCCAAACCCCCACAATACAGCCCAATAAAAGCAAACAACATAAGCTGCCCTGTTCGAGTCGGCTTCTGGATAATGGATGCATTTTTTCATCCGCTCCTTTCCGGTTTGTCCTGTATGTTGTTACAAGCCTATGCGGACAACCCGAAAATCAGAACGGTTTCTCTGTTTCTTTTTACTTGGAAAGCTCATATGCACGCTTGGTGCAGCGACGGCAGGCATCCTTTACGGTATCCTCTAACTTGCCTTCATACAGAGCGTCCAGCCCTGCCAAGGTTGTGCCGCCCGGAGAGCTGACCTGCTTGATGAGCGTATCCACATCATAGCCGGAATCGGTCAGCATGGCTGCCGAGCCAATCAGGCTTTGTGCAAACAGCTGCTTGGCTGCCGCTTCGGAAATGCCAACTTCCTTGGCATAGTCCAGAAAGCCCTTGGCAAACAGATAGATAAATGCCGGACTGCTGCCATTGATGGCAATGACTTCCGCCATCTTATCCAGCGGCAGCACAGCAGTCACACCGCACAGAGCAAACAGCTGCTCTACAAATGCAAATTCTTCATCGGTGACAGCATCGATTCGAGAAAGTGCCGTTGCCCCCTTGCCCAGCAGCAACGGCGTATTCGGCATAACCTGAATGACCTTTGCATTTGGCTTGGTCTGGCTGCGGATGTAGTCTGGTGTCATACCTGCTGCAATCGAAACAATGACAGTATCTTCTGTAATGCCGTCTGCCAGCTTCGGTAAAGTTGCTTCAAACTGCTGCGGCTTGATGGCGAGGAATACATACTTGCACTGCTTTACGATTTCTGCTTCTGAGGTACAGGCAGTGACGCCGATTCCTGCCAGAGCAGCAGTCTTTTCCGGCATATGGTCATACGCATACAAAGCGACCTGTTCGGACAGCTTGCTGCCAGCAATGCCCCGCATAATGGCACTGCCCATATTGCCAGCACCCAAAAATCCAATTCTTACTTGTTCCATGGTGGAATCCTCCCTTTTTGCGTTCTTGTTTGATACGAAAAAGAGCACACCCGATTGATTTCGGATGTGCCCCCTATCCAACCATCCTTCTTTTTAGAAGAATGCAATATCCTGTGCAATCTGGTGCAGGTGTTCTTCATATGGCTTTTTCATAGAAAGTGCTTCCTGAATGTCGAAGTCTACAATCTTGTTGTTCTGCATCCCAACAACACGGTTGCTTGCACCCTTTTCCAGCAGTTCTACGGCATAATAGCCCATTTCGCTTGCAACGACACGGTCACGAACCGTCGGAGAACCGCCACGCTGTACGTGACCCAGAACGGTTGCTCTGGATTCGATGCCAGTCTTTTCCTGAATGGCTCTTGCAATGCCTTCTGCGTTGCCGATGTTTTCTGCAACAACAACGATGAAGTTCTGCTTGCCGTTCTTCTTGCATTCCAGCATTTTTCTTGCCAGTTCATCGAGGTCATACGGTACTTCCTTGGTGATGATTTCCACTGCACCGCTTGCCAGACCGGTATTGACTGCGATAAAGCCAGCACCTCTGCCCATAACTTCTACAACGCTGCAACGGTCGTGCGACTGACAGGTATCCTGCAACTTGTCGATCATTTCCACGCAAGTATTCATTGCGGTATCATAACCGATGGTATATTCAGTACAAGCGATGTCGTTATCAATGGTACCCGGCAGACCAACGCAGGCAATGCCCTTTGCGGACAAATCTGCTGCACCACGGAACGAACCGTCACCGCCGATGACAACCAGACCTTCCAGACCCAGCTTTTCGCAGGTTTTCTTTGCGATCTCAACGCCTTCTTCTGTCCGGAATTCTGCACTTCTTGCAGTATACAGGATCGTACCGCCCTTATGAATAATATTGGATACGCTCATTTCATTCATTTCAAAGATGTCACCATCAATCAGACCGCAATACCCTCTGCGGATGCCGTATACCTTGATGCCCTTCTTCAAAGCAGCCCGTACAACTGCACGAACAGCAGCATTCATGCCCGGTGCGTCCCCGCCGCTTGTCAATACACCAATCGTTTTGATCATAATTTTCTACTCCATTCTGCCAATTGGCAAATATTTTCAACCAAAAAGGAAATTTTGTATTACGATTTGTAACACCATATACAATCTTTATTATACTCACTTTGCAGCGTTTGTCAAGGGGATTCCCAGAAATTTAACACTTTCCGACAGCAACCTACCAGAAACACGACAGAAATCCCATTTTTTCAAGTTTTCTGTGTTGGTTCATCCAGCCCCTCCAGAGAAAAAGACGGAATGTAAGTTTTTCGGGCAGAAGTCAAATCCTGCGAAAAGCCCTCTAAATTCAGTTCTTGAGCAACCTTTAAAACGCTCTGATATTCCATCGTGGTGAGCCGGCGGTTCAAATGGCGGTCAGGGAGCGGCGTTTCCGGCGGCGTATACTGCCCCATCAGGCTTACCCAGACTTGCCCATCCGGAAAAGTTGCAGCAATCTTTTGCAGCAGTGCCATAGAGGCGTGCCGCTGTCCAGGAAGAATCAGATGCCGAATCAAAACGCCATGCTGCAAAATGCCATCGTTCAAGACGGGCGTTCCCACCTGCCGTACCATCTCCGAAATTGCCTGCTCCGTTACGGTGCAATAGTCTGGAATGCCGCTGTACTGCTCGGCGGTTGCGTTGTCCACATACTTCCAGTCCGGCAAATAGACATCCACCAGCCCGTTCAGCAGGGACAGAATTTCCGGCGAATCATAACCGCTACTGTTCCAGACCACTGGAATGTGCAGCTGCGGTTTTACCTGCCGCAAACTCTCTGCAATCCAGGGGGCATAATGCGAACCCGTCACCAAGTCCAGCGTTTCTGCTCCCTGCTCCTGCAGGCGGAGAAGAATTTCAGACAGCTGAGAAATCGAAATTGCTTTGCCGAACCACTCCTGACTGATCTGCCGATTCTGACAGAAACAGCAACGCAACGCACAGCCGGAGAAAAAGACTGCTCCCGCACCACCCGTTCCGCTAATGCAGGGTTCTTCCCAGAAGTGCAGGGCTGCCCGTGCGGCTCGCATCTCTGCACCGCCGCCACATAAGCCAGCCGTCCGGGTGCGGTCTGCTCCGCAGGCTCTGGGGCATAGGGTACAATGCTGTAACGTCATTTAGGAAAGCCTGCCTTTGAAATCAGAATACGAGAACCGCTTCACGAGTGTAAACGAGCCGTTCTCCTGCCGCAGTACCAAATCCGGCAGCGGCATGCCATTAAACGTATTATTCTTGACCATGGAATAAATCGCCATATCACAGAAAATCAGCTTGTCGCCTGCCTTCAGCGGTTCATCAAAGCTGTAATCGCCGATGACATCCCCAGCCAGACAGGTATTTCCGGCAAGGCGGTAGGTGTATTTCTTCTCCTGCGGTTTTCCTGCTCCGATGATCTCCGGACGATATGGCATTTCCAGCACATCCGGCATATGACAGGCAGCAGAGGCATCCAAGAGGGCAATTTCCATGCCGTTTTGCACAAAATCTAACACCGTTGCGACCAGATAGCCGGCATTCAATGCCACCGCTTCGCCCGGCTCTAAATAAACCTGCACGCCATAGCGTTCCTGTATCTTCCGAATGCAGCGAATCAGGCAGGGCAGGTCATAGCCGGGGCGAGTGATATGATGCCCACCGCCAAAGTTCACCCATTTGCAGCGTTTCAAATACGGGTCGAACTTCTCAATAACATGCTCCAGTGTCCGTTCCAAAACTGGTGCATCTTGTTCACACATCGTGTGGAAGTGAATGCCATCCAAGCCGTCAAATGCCTCCTCGGAAAACTGGGAAATGGTCGTTCCCATCCGAGAACCCGGAATGCAAGGATTATACAAATCCGTTTCTACTTCTGCATACTCCGGATTGATGCGAATACCGCAGGAAATCGGTCTGCCGCAGGACTGCACGAATGCCTTGTGCAGCTGCCACTGATGAAACGAATTGAATACAATATGGTCGCTGATGGCACAGATTTCCGGAAAATCCTGCTCCGGATAGGCAGGAGAGAAAATATGCACTTCTCCGCCCATTTCTTCCCGTCCCAATTTGGCTTCATAAAGTCCGCTGGCGGTTGTTCCTGCAAGATAGGGCTTTAAAACCGGATAAGCTGCAAACATGGAAAAGGCTTTTTGTGCTAATAGAATTTTACAGCCAGTTTCCTGCTGCACGGACTTTAAAATCTCCCCGTTTCGCTTCAGGGCTGCAACATCGGTGACATAGCAGGGCGTTTGCAGGGAATCTGTGGAAAATGGTAAATGCATGGTGAAATTCCTTTCTGCGTGAAATTTTTGCGGATTTCTTACGGCAACAGCAAAATAATAAACGAAAACTGTTTTCCAACGGGGTCATAAATACTGGAAACCCCGACTTGTGTATAATCCTGTGTCGTCAGGAAATTGACGGCCACATCTTTCCGCTCCTGATTATACTGTGCAATGGCATCGGTATAGGAATTGCAGTTCACTAACATCACCTGATATGCCTGTTCTGCCTGTTCGCCGAGCGATTCTTTGACTGCTTTCGGAGCTTCTGCCTCATAGGTATCCGGCGATTCCTGATAGGTATCTGCCAGCAGTTTTGCGGTTTCTGTCAGGGTGTCCGTTTCGGTCAGCATACGCTTTTGCCGCTGTGTGCGAACCCGATTCATCTCCTGTAACAAGCGGTTCGACTCCATATCTGCTGCGGCATCACAAGCTTGCTCCCGTGCCAGTATATTTTCTGTGGCTGCCAGTTTTTGCAGGTTTGCCAGCACTTCGGATTCCTGGTCGTTGTGCAGCAAATACGTCTGCTGCAAATCTGCGATGGCATTCAATAACGTCTGTGTATAGGCATCATCTGCCGTTTCCTCCGGATATTCCGTACAGATTTCCGCCAATTCTGCGGCATCTGCCCGACGAATCTGCGTACTGAGCGAGGGCTTTTGCAGCTGGAAAAAGACTGCCAGCACCGTCAACGCAATCACAAACAACAATCCGATCCCAAAATCAATCCAATGATTTTTTCGCAGGGGAACCGTATCGGCACAGTAATAGGCATCGTATGCATGCACATCCGGTGTATGCTCCGGAACATGCGTTTGGCAGTACGGGCAAACCGGCATTTCATCCGGAAATTCACTTCCACAAGCAGGACAAATCATCGTATGTCACAACCTTTCTCTTCTACACAGCTTTCCGTAGCGTCTTGCTCCGAAAAGGCGTTTTGTTCTGCTCTTCATTATAGCAAACGGGCTTTTAATTGTCAAGTTGCCAGCGAAAAGCAGTGAGCAGTTTTGCAGCTTGAAAAAAATGCCGTTCCTCGGAATCCATCCGAAAAACGACATCTTTTTATCTTCCATCAAATTTGATTTCAGGCAGTAATCCAAAGCAAATCCGCATCTCCAGACAATGCTTTCACGGTCGTATCTGCTGGCACGAACACACACTGCCCTTTCTGGAATGCCAGTGTTTCGCCCGTTTCAGCAGTCATTGTTCCGCTGCCGGAGATGCAGAGCAGCACAGCAAATGCATTTGTGGTCGAAACTGCTGCTGCAACTGCTGGCGTCGCTGCCTGCAAGTGCAATCGGGATACCTGAAAATAGGGACACGCACACAGAACTTCTTCCGTATATCCGTCTTTCTGTTCGACTGTCCGATTTTGTTCCGGCAGTGGTTTTTGTTGGTAATCCACTGTTGCAACTGCCTTTTCGATGTGTAGCGGACGCTTGTTCCCCTGTGCATCGGTGCGATTATAGTCATACAGGCGATACGTCAGGTTAGAACTCTGCTGAATCTCTGCCAATAAAATGCCTGCTCCAATGGCATGCACCGTTCCGGCTGGAATCAAGAATGCATCGTTCTTGGAAACCGGAACGGTCTGCAAATCCGCTTCCAATGTTCCCTCTTCCAGCGACTGCCGCAGCCGTTCCGGTGTCATGGTGTGCCGGAATCCATAGACCAGACTGGCATCCGGTTCTGCCTCCAGCACATACCACATTTCGGTTTTTCCATTCTGTCCGTTTTCATATTGCTTTGCATAGGCATCATCCGGATGCACCTGCACAGACAAGTCTTTTTTCGCATCAATCAGCTTGATGAGAATCGGCAGTTCTCCTTCCGGATTGGCGTATGTTCCCAGATATTCCGGATGTTCCTGCAACACTGTCCGCAGGGTCTTTCCTTTCTCTGTTCCCGAATCTACGATGCTGCACCCATCCGGATGCGTGGAACATTCCCATGTTTCCGCCAACGGGGTCAAATCAATCTGTTTATGATACTCTGTTTTCAATCGTTCTCCGCCCCAGAGGTAATCTTTCCCCACGGGACGCAATAAAAATGGAACATGCTTCATCTTGTCTGCCCCTCTCTGCTTGCCAACGCATACCGGAAAGACGGCACGGGTATCCGAGATTGGGTGAACCAAGTCGCTTCCCCATAGTTATACCACGCATATTGCACGCTCTGCGGACAATCCACTGCCTCCGCAGAAACTCGAATCATATTAGAATGCAGCACCTCTGCCTTTGCCGGATAATAAACGCCATCTGCTCCGGCAATCTGGCAGGTTTCCGGCTGAGATGCATGAATCACCAGCCCATCTGCTACATGGTCAAAGACCAGATACAACGCCGTCCCATCGGAATACATTTGCTGCACCGTTGGTGTCAATTCTTCGCCCGTTCCATAGACCATCTGCTCTGCCAGCAGGGCAAGCCGTGTGCCAGGTGTTTCCTTGTCCAGCGGATGAATGTTGTCGAATTCTCCGCAATCCGTCATAGAAATCATGCCGACCCGTTTCAGCATGGCTGCTGCAATCGCCTGCTGTTCCCGCTGCATCGCCCATTTCTTGTCGTCCTCGGTATCAATTGCAAGATACATCGGCAACTGAACGAACAGGAACGGCAATGACCAGTCATTCCAATCCATCCGCCATTGTTTCACCAATGCAATCATCATATCGCTGTATCCCTCATAACGGGAAACATCTTCTTCGCCCTGATAATACAGGAATCCTCGCAGCGTATACGGTGCAACTCGCTGCATCATTGTCCGATGCAGGTTGTTCGGGCAGAACGGCGACTGCCAGCCGGTCGGCTGCGGCCACGGGCATTCTCCGCAGCGTTCGTGCAGTTCTTTCCATGTCACGTTGGGATTTTCTGCCCGACAAGCGTCAATATTTGCCTGCCAATTCTGATAATCAGCCTCATATCCCCGCATTTCTGCTGCATATTGTTCAGCGGTTTTTGTTCCGACTTCTGCCTTGTAAGCAGCCAGCTGTTTTTGCCCAGCTGCAACGCTCTGCATCATGGGTTCGCTCATCCAGCACGCAATGGAAGTACCGCCCCAATAACAATCGACAATGCCAATCACACAATCCATTTTCTGTGCAAGCCGCTTTGCAAAATAAAAGGCAACGGCGGACAAATCGCCCACGTTCTCCGCAGCGGCAATCTTCCATGCAGACTGTGCTTCTAATTGCTGATGGGTTTCATCCAAAACCGCACGCTTTGGCACTTGATAGAATCGAATCTGTGTGCCCGTGTAAGCCTTGCTCACCGCAACGCCATCTGCACTATCTCGCAGAGCCAGTTCCATGTTGCTTTGTCCGCCGGCAAGCCAAACCTCCCCGACCGCAACTTGTTTCCGCTGTTCTTCGGTCGTGCCATCTGATACCGTCAACACATAATCTGTTCCGGCAGCCAGCGGCGGCAGCGTTGCACACCATGTTCCATCTGCTGCAACTACCGTCTTGCTGAAACTGGTATGCAGGGAAACCGTGACTACCGTCTTTGGAACACCTGTCCCGAAAACTGTAATCGGACGATTTCGCTGCACAACCATGAAATCCTTGAAAATTGCTGCTAATTTCAAACTCATTTTCCCTGCTCCTTCTGCAAAAATGCAAGATTCCGGTCAATCAGTTCACACCGCTGCTTGACACAATCCACACTGCGAAGCGGATCGGTCGGGGTATGGAATGCATAATCCAGCAACTGGTCAATCGTAGAAGTGGCAACGTGCAACCGTGTGTCCGCAGACGCATAGTAAATATAAACCGTGCCGTCTTCCCGTACCACAGCCCCATTCGTGAATACCACGTTGGAAACATCACCGACCCGTTCTGCTCCGAACGGTGCGATCAGATAACCGGACGGTTCTGCGATTACACGGGACGGGTCATCCAGAGCGGTCACAAATACATAGATCACATACCGCAATCCGGCTGCGGTATTCCGGACACCGTGGGCAATGTGCAGCCAACCCTTTTCGGTTGCAATCGGAGTTGCACCGCTGCCATTCTTCGCCTCCGTAATGGTGTGGTACTTCCGCATACTGGTCATCTTTTCCCTTTCAATGACAGGGTGCAGGATGTCGTCCACCAGTCCATAACCGATACCGCCGCCCGAACCGGTATCAATAAAGCCATCCATCGGGCGAGTATAGAACGCATACTTTCCATCGACAAACTTCGGGAGCAGGCAGACATTCCGCTGCTGCGGACTCTGCTTGGTAATCAGATTTGGCAGCCGTTCCCATGTATTCAAGTCCTTTGTCCGGACAATGCCAGCCTGTGCGACAGCTGCGGACAAGTCTTTCGGGTCGTTGGCACTGGATTCTGAACAGAATACGCCGTAAATCCAGCCATCTTCGTGCTTGGTCAGTCGCATATCATAGACGTTGGTTTCATTCGGGTCGCAGTCCGGCAGCTGTACCGGCTTTTCCCGAAAAACAAACTGGTCGACACCCGTTGTGCTCTCTGCAACCGCAAAGAAACTCTTCCGGTCGCTGCCCTCCACACGGGCAACCAGACAAATCTTCCCATCCAGTTCAATTGCTCCAGCGTTGAACACCGCATTGATGCCCAGCCGTTCCATGAAATACGGGTTGGTTTCCGGATTCAGGTCATACCGCCAGTACAGCGGCACGTGTTCTCTGGTCAGTACCGGATACTTCCAGCGGTCATAGATTCCATTATAGAAATCGGTCTTTTCATTCTTTCGGTTCAGCAGAGCTTCCTGCTTCCGCAGCTGCTGTTCATATCGTTCCTGCATCATCATCCATTCCTCCGAATCAATTCTAAGCACATTCTGCCGTTGTGGTACGGGCACTTCCAACCGTTGACAATATCCAGATTCTGCATCGGCGTTCCATCCTTGTCCACTGCCCAAAACCATTCGCTCTTGTGGTCGGACACCAGAAAATATTGTTCAATGTAGGAAAAAATATCCTGTGCCGCCTGTAAATACTGACAGTCCCCATGTTTTTCATACATGTGGTAAAACCCTAACACCGATTCCGCCTGTACCCACCAGATGCGGGTTTCATCGTCCACGCCGTTTTCGCATTCATTCAGAACCGAATGGTTCCGGTAGGCAGTCTGATAAATGCCTTCTGCAAGGCGGTCATCAATGGCGAAAATGGTCTGATTCAACGCAGCATCGCCCAGCAAGCTGCATCCATCGTCAATCAGCCATGAGCTTTCAATATCATGCCCGTAACTGTGCAAATCAATCAGGCTGTTGTAGTCCAAATCAAAGAATACTTCCTGCCGGTTGCGTTCCGGATTGAATACTTTTTCTTGGTAAATCTGCAAGATGGTACGCATTGCCTCGGCAACCCGTTCATCCTGCGTTGCCCGATAAAAGCCGCTGTATGCTTCAAAGACGTGCAGCAAGGTATTCATCGTGCGGCTTGCCATAACGCCATTTTCCGACAGCTTTTCATTTGAGGCTGGTTTCCAGTTCCGGTCGAATGCTTCCAGATAGCCTGCTCCATCAAATGCCTTTTCCTGAATCAAATCAAACAACTGATATGCCAGCTGTTTCGCATTCGGATTCTTGGTCAGGCAATAGTAAGAAGATAACGCATACAGGGCGAACGCCTGATTATAGGTATGTTTCGTGGTGTCCATCGGTGTGCCGTCATAGCTGACCGACCAGTAAACACCGCCCTGCTCTCTGTCCATGCAGTGTTGGGTAAAGAACGAGTACACGTGTTCGGCATCGGCTGCCAAATCCATCCGGTTCAGCAGCAATGCTGCCTCGGAAAAGAACCACAGAATCCGGCTGTGCAGAATGCAGCCCTTTTCCGCCTTATTGTCCGACTGCATAGAGAAGTCCACATGCCCGATATAGCCGCCGTATTCATCATCCCGCAGCCCCTGCCAGAACGGAATAATATTCTCTTCCAGCATCCGTCTGGCTTTCTCCAATAAAATATTCATGACTGGAACGCTCCTTTTTTCGATTCTCTCGCTGTTTTATCTTCTGCCCAATTCCCGATCGTCTGCTTCTGCAGCATCGTGTTCCTTGATGTAGGAAATCACGGTTTCCGCTGTCGTAAAGGCAAGTCCCACATAGCTATCAGCACAGCCATAGTAAACCGCAATTCGTCCGGTTTCCGCATCACAAAGAGCGGCACACGGGAAGCAAACATTCGGTACAAATCCGCTCTCTTCATACGGCATTTCCGGCGTAAGCAGGAAATCGGAACAACGATACAGCACCTTGGACGGTTCTTCCAAATCGAGCAATGCACCACCAATGCTGTATACAAAGCCGTTGCAGGTATTCGTCACGCCGTGGTAGAACAGCAGCCAGCCTTCGCTGGTTTCAATCGGCGCAGCACCGCCGCCGATTTTTACATTTTCCCACCATCTGCCGCTCTTGCCCATAACATGGCGATGATGTCCCCAGTATTCCAGATCCTTGCTTTCGCTCAGGAAAATATCACCAAAAGGTGTGTGTCCGCTGTCGCTTGGACGAGACAGCATCAGAAACTTTCCGTCCACCTTGCGTGGGAACAAAACGGCATTCCGGTTAAACGGCAAGAATGGATTTTCGACCCGGACAAAAGTCTTGAAATCCGTCGTCTTTGCCATGCCAATGGCTGCACCATAAGCATCCTGACACCAGATAATATAATAGGTATCTTCGACCTTGACTAAACGAGGGTCATATGCATATTTCGGCATGAACGGGTTGCCGGCTTCATCGACAAATGCAATCTTTTCCGGCTCAAATTCCCAGTGAATGCCGTCCTTGCTGTGTCCGAGGTAGATGAATGGAATGCCGTTGGTCTGTTCGCCACGGAATACGCCAATATAAGCTCCCTCATACGGCAGAACTGCACTATTAAAAATACGGGCAACTCCCGGAATCGGATTCCGGCGAATAATCGGGTTTTCCTGATACCGCCAGAGCGGTGCGGTGCAGTCGGT